>OGCX01000099.1_pt1 | contig 57563 bp, 73 predicted proteins | sample 1570261 | NCBI WGS metagenome assembly OGCX01 (sample SAMEA2582161, study PRJEB24529) | metagenome | biome: Human gut stool | place: China | collected 2011 | reverse complement strand
TGTTCTGGCGGTTATATACAAGACGGTATCTGATTTTATCCATTTTTCCGCAAAGATGCATCCTCTGTTCCAAGCTGCAAAATTTAGCCTATAAAAAATACACCCTCACTTTCGCAAGTAAAGGTGTATAAATCACAAATATATATGTATGTTTTTACCTAAAAAGATGCCATTATTCATCACGAACGATAGCATCTGGACATTTTTTATCAGTAAACGCTTTTACTGATTTAGAATAATGTTTAATTCAATATAGTTGTTACAAAATTATATATAAATTTTGTCTTGCCCAAATTATTATGTAGTTGAAGTACGGTATCAAAAAGGCAGGATTCGCCAATCCTGCCCAATTCCATACACAAATCTTTTTATTAATTAAAATACCTCACGGCATTCAAAAATTAATAAATGAAAAAAACATTATTAATTGTCATAGCAAAGCTATAACAAATATTTAAAAAAGAATCATTATACGAAAAAAAAGAACAGAATAAACGATATATAGACCAACAAATATTTAAAATAATATTGTAATACAAAGGTCATTGGTACAAATCTTTCTGGGAGGACTTCTGCCAACAAATGGAATAAAAAGAACTGAATATTATGAAACAATACGGCTAGGAGTATCATTTAGTATAGGTGCTCCTACCAATGAATTCGTATATGTCAGCCATAATGACGGAGAAATGATGATTTATGTTGATTCTACCGGCATTGTTACGAAGATATTCTCTAGTGCTGATAAAATTATATCTATATCACTAAAGGATAATCAGATTATGATAACTGCTATAAATTATGACCTTATAGTTACGATTCGTGTACTCTCTTTTTAACATGGATTTTATCTAAACAGAGAGCTGGGAGAACTGCTCACTAGTTTGAAGCTGTATCCTTTCATGTACAAAGGGATAGTAGAAAATAGAAGTTATAATGATATGATCGAAGCTGGCTTTTATAAAATACAAAATAACATGATTGATGGACCTAACACTTATTGGGGAACACTTGTTGTTTTTAATGATAGTGCTCACATAACACAAGTGTTCTATCCAAACATAGACAGTGCAGAAATATCCACTAGAAAAGGTAGTATTAATAATTTTGCAAAGTCAGCGTGGAGAAGCATTTCTTTTACATAAATTCGCTTTAAAATCAGAGCTGGGAGGACTTCTGCAAAATGGAAACTATATAAGGATGGCAGAAGGTAAAGGATCTGCAACCTTATATAGGATTGATTTTACAAGGGATTTAAATTTGGTAGTTAAGATTGTTGGTGAAGGTAATTCGGAAATAGTAGATGACTACTCTATTGTCTGCGGACATGGCGGTGGTAATGGGTTATGTATTACGCATAATTCTGGACCGTCATCAATAAGAATGTATAGAGATAATGATTACAATTATTATGTTTACGTGAGTGGATGGGGATACGCTATAGCATATTTTGCCAACCGCATACCGATTTATAATGCCATTTCAGCAACTAAAGTAGATATAGATATTAGGACGCTCGAACAGGTAGGAATTTAAACAAGAATTTCTGCCTGTTGGCGATTAATTGGGATTATTGGCGAACCGTATCTTTGGTATAAAAAACGGGTGGTCCGGTACAAACCGGTGCCACCCGATCCTCCCGATCATTGTAATACTATTAAAGAATCAACATCTTTATCTGATTCCTCAAATTTGAAAACATGATTAGATCCTACAGACGTAACAGTCAATGGTTCTGACTGTGTAGTCGTCTTTACATAAATATTACCATTTCTTTCTCTATATGCATTAAAGTGATCCTTTCCTAAAGGACCAGACAATCTTGTGAATTTCGCACTGTCCGCCCAGTTACCATCAATGGAATATAATCCGGTTGCTCCACTTGTTCTAATAAATACAAGTGTAGAATATCCATCCCAAGATTCTATTTTATTAATTTGGTAGACGTGATGGATTGAGCAATTTTAATATAATTATTTTTACTCATCAATCCGTTTGCTTCATTCGTTGCAAGCGGTATCAGTTCTCCCAGCTCTCAATTTTTAAGAAAATCATGTCAAAGATACGGTTTGCCAATTACCCCAAGTATTACTATACCATTTCACTCGATATTTATAGATATTTCCGCTATAATTATATAGTTTCTGAATACAACAGATATTAGGTTTGCCGATTACAACTAATACACAATTACGGACATATTCTAATTCTGAAGGTTGTGTTAGTAAGTAGATTCCGCTATATTGCATAGAATCTAATTTGTCTTGAGATTCTATGCTTCTAACATCTCTGAACCTTAACCACGTATCATTTATCCCGATAAGTTCTCCCAGGACTTTCGCGGCAGCCGAAGAAGATGTCAAAGTTGGGTTCTTGGAACCGTCCAAAGTACGGAGCCAAGAGAAGGTGTCGGACTGGGGCAACTGGTCCTCAAACTCATCTGTTCCGGCTGCCGCAGCGGCAGCAAATGTTGATATTTCTGATGCAGCGGAAACAATCCGTGCGGAAACTAATTCTGTCATCTCATCGACGGTCACCTGTCGTTCGTTGCCGTTTTTATCCACAGCTTTAAAGCCAACTATATTATTCAAGTCCATAATGCAAATTTTAAAATTAAAACAAATACTTCACCCATGCAAAATAATTACTGTTCTCAATATAATTCGGATCATCCTCGTTGGAATATGCCTCCCTCTCAAACGATACCGTCTTATACGCCCTGCCGGCATCCTTCAACCGTACCGCCCTGACCAGCCACTCCACACCATACCAGAGATAGAATGCCAGCCCGGTCAGTACCAGCCACCAGGCGGAAAGGTCAAAACACAACAGCAAGATCCAGATAACTGTACCGGTGGCAACTGCCATCTCAACCCATTGACGGGCGTGGGTACACTCATGGTTTCTCACTTTCTGAGTGATTTTCTCTTCCGGTCGCTTGCTTAAAACAAACGGACCGATTGTTATCGTATGGCAAGAACTGAACGCAAGCAGCACCTTGGCCAGAAGGTTGTTACAATATACCTTTTTCATAGCGTTTCTATTTCTGATTCAAGTTCAGCAATATGGTTGTCTATACACGTATTCACCTCGTCATTGAAGTTCGCTATATCCAGTTCCACGCATCCGGCACTTGACCGGGCGCTACTGTAGATACGGACATAGCCTCCGTTATTCAATGTATTTTTCGCCAGCTTCAGTTTCGCCAGTTCGTCATTGATCCGGCTGGCGCGTTCCAAATTCTCAATCTTCATGTTGTTCCTCCTTCTTTTTATCCAGATAATCATTCAACGAATCGGCCAGCAAGCCGGACAACATAGGGGTAGAACGTCTTATGATATCCACCTCCTCTTCGTCAAGTTCCACACCATCTACAGTCGACTTGAAGATTTTCTCCGCAAGGAGATGCGCCTTCAAGCCCGCTACGTTCTTATATATCCAGTCACCGAAGGCCTCAGTGATGTTACTGGCTATAAGCTTTTCTTTTTTAATCCCATCATAAATAGGGAATTGTGCAAAATTTATTCTCATACTTTATATTTAAATTATCCGCAATAAAACATAACCCAATAATTACCCATACACTTAATGAAGCCGGATGCAAAATCCAAATCAATATAAGACACCTCCTGTCCTCCGGGAGCAGGCAGGATCCGTCCTCCTGTCAATCTTACTCCGCCGCTCATACGTTTGAAGTATATAGTATGTCCCGGAACATCCGGAGGAAGTGTCACTTCTATATTGCCCGTATTAATAAACATCACATTATCATCATTGTTATTCAGGGGAGTGCTGACGGATATGTTCCTCCAGTTGCCAACTATGCCACGAAGAGAAACATAGCTGTCATTGTTCGGATGAAGGAAAATGTTACCTCCCTCCACGAATAGAGGAATGCTTGGAGTCTTGATGTGCATCCCGATCATGACATTTGGACTCTGTATGTCAATTCCAGCATCATACTTAATCCCTTCAATGGTGACAAACTGCGTGTTTCCCCCGATTCTTACGTTTGCAAATGTCCTTTCGTTATAAAACTCAATTTGTCCGGCAGACAAATTGAAACCGACGTATTTATTTGTTTCATTTTCATAAAGGATCTTTGAGGACAATATTCCCGAAGCGATGGAGAACGGACCGATACGTCCTTTATCCGCTGTGATTGTTCCTGTAATCTCTGCATTCTTACATTTAAAATACCCGGTTACGCCGTTGATAAGAAGAGTTTCACCTTTGTCATTAAAAGATTTGAGAACCTTGTCTTTGAACATGAAGCCGGCTACATTCGCACCATCGGCAAACAGGGTGTCAGTGGCGATATTAACAAACTTCTGCATGGCTTCCCAATTGGAATCCCCGTTGACAGATGTAGGGGCGGCGGTTACACTGGCACCATAGTTCCGCACAAGGAAATTATAATACACGCCATTGAACTTGTAGATGATCTTGTCACGATAGCTGGCGTTCCATACATAGCTAGTACCAGATTGGAATACTCCCATATCTCTTGGAGAAGCCCCTGTCGCTCCAGTTGCTCCTATGGCGCCATCATTTGCAACACCCACCCCTTTTTCAGCGACAAAATTATTATTCCATGCGTTCGCGTCCGATGCGGATTGATAAGCCCGGACGGCAAACTGGGTGTATCCGGCTGTCGCTGGAACGGATATCTGATTGCTTAGGGTAGCACCTACATGAGCCAGCCAGCTTCCGTTATACTTACGGGCTGCCAGATAAAGCGTGCTGCACGTGCTCACATTACCGCCTACATTCTGTTTCATGGTTACGACAAACGCTGATGGGGATGGCGTGCCCGTACTGGTGAAGTTGATCACGCTGACAGGACTGTCCAGCCAGTAGGATGCCGACGGTCCGACGGGGGCAACCATCTCCTGCCAGTCCGCATGTACCGTCCGGTTCGCAGATCTGCCGGCGAGGATGTATCCGCCGTCTCTTTTCCTGCGGAGTCTGCCGTTTCTGAACTTGGCGATTTTAATCGGAGGGTTGGAGGTTTCAACCTTGCTTAAGTAAGATCCTCCGGCAAACGATACTGTACTGTTCTTGGCATACGGAGTATTGGCGGATTCCCAATGACCGGCTGCTGTGATGCTCTCACCATCCTTTCCGTCACTGCCGTCCACAACCATCGGGACAGTCTCGACATCAACCGCCTGACCGTTCACGTAGAACACGAACTTCAAGCTACTGGTAAAATTACCGGAAGCCACCCCGACACCATCACCGATGGGAACCTCGGCCGCACCGTCACGACTGTACTTCAACTCCCCGTCCGTTGTGGCCGTAGTGACCGCACCGACTGTCTTCATACGCCGGCAGGATACCGAAGCTACACTGTAACCGCCGTTCTTGTTCTTGCTGACCATCGTGGCCGAAGTGACAAGGCTATAAATTACCGCATCGGAACCGTCCGCCCCGCCACGGACACCGGTTATCTTGAAAGTCAGTTCACGGGTATAGAGCTGCCCGTTCTTCATTGCAGCCAGTGTGATGGTGACCGTATTCTGTTCCGGAACCGACTTTCCGGCAGCGACGGATATCGCCACCGCTCCGGTGGCCTTGCTTGTGCTTGCCGTGAAACCGGCAGGCGTGCTGACTGTTAAAGTCTCAAGGGTGAGTTTCTCGGTACCGTACCACATGGATACATGGGTAGTCCATGACTGTGCGGAAGTAGTAACACCGGTACTGGTAAGAGCGACGCTCACCATCTCATTGTCAAGGTCGGCCATGATATTCGACTCCCCGTCCTTACTCCAACGGTGCACAGGGGCCGGAGTGCTCCATTCACTCCATACTCCATCACGCTTCACACGTTTGCACGCCCATTCCACCTGATGGTCCTGATCAACGCCAAGAAAATCATCCTTCCAGCCTTCCGGAACATAATCATCCTGCTGTTTCGAGTCCGGCTTGTCAGGGATAAGACCGATGATGTTGTTACGGGTGTAGATCCACTCGTAACCTTTGCCGTCCTTACCGTCAGTCCCGTCTTTGACCATGACCATCCACAAACCATTCCGGTATATGTAAGTACAATGGTCAGCCGTATTTCGGTAGCTGTCACCCTCCTTGGGATTGGACGGATGGGATGCGAATTCACCCAGGAAGGTGATGCTCTCACCTTTAAGTTCACGACCGTCCAGCAGTATCTCCCAGTCTTCATGCACGGTCCAGTCGGCTGACTTCCCGGCAAGGATATAACCGCCATCCTTTTTCTTTCGATAATTGCCGTTCCTGAACCTTGCGATCCTGATGGGAGGGTTGGATGTTTTCACCTTGGAGATAAAAACACAGCCCGCCAAAGTGACCATAGTATTGCCCTCGTATGGGGTATTGGCGGATTCCCAATGACCGCCACCTATTACAGACAGGCCCGGATCACCCTTGTCACCTTTGGCGGCTGATACAAGCCAGTCCGGATTGTTTTCGGATGGCTCGGAAGTAGTGCCCTTGTCATTGACGCACAACCATGTGGAACCGTTATGGGGCACACGGGAATAATACGCATACTTCCTGCCCGGCTCCCAGCTAGGGAAGTCGATAGGAACGCGGACTGTGTTACCGGTAATTTCATCAATTTGAAAAATCAATCCCGTCATGATGATATCCTGCAATACTGCCGAGAACCTGTCGCAGTTGATCCCGTTGATGGTCATACCCTTTTTCTTGCCGAACCAGCTCTTCATCTGTGCCGACTCCGGGTCCCAGGTGTTGGCATTGTCAACAAGGGTGATGCAGCAGTTACCGTCACGCACGTCTATGATGATATAAGTCTGACGCTCCTTGTCGGTGAAGTTCCCCGTCTGTCCGAGACGCATCTCGTTATGGGGAACGAACTCATATCCGGGACGCGGAACCATTACGAATGTCTTCTCGTCGTAATCTGCGGAAGTGATACGGTACTGTATTTTTCTGAAACCAATAAAGTCACCGGTAGTGACGCTTTTGTCATGCCAGAAGCCCAAAAGGATATCGTCCGGCTTCTGTCCCAGCGGTACACCATCCTCCAGATCAGGGGTGACAGTATAGCTGCCGTCATTATTGGCGACAAAGCTTTTTATCTTCAGCCCTCCACCGGGACTTATAGTATTATATCCTTCAAAATAGGTCTGACGGTTGAAACGAAGTTCAGGAACACTCAGAGAGCTACGCAGGACCAAAGCCTCCAGCTCGGCACGGGCGTCCTCACCGATGTAACCGCCCTGAACACCGGTGATAAAGTCACCGAACTTGGCGTATTTTTTGATGACGGTTCCGCCCAACAGGGATAATAGGAAACCGGTGCGTTCCTCCGTGTCCTTGCGCATGAACATGATCAGCGAGCGCAATGCGGAATACACGTTATGGTCTGTCGCAGGGGTGGAGTCGTGGCTTCCGATCACATACACGCCGCTGCCACCACCGCCCGTATAGGTCTGTCCCTTCAGGGTAAGGCTCTCAACCTTTTCCTCCAGCTCCCCGATACGGGAATAGGCGGCGGTTTCCCCGACAGTATATATAGGGGAATCATAAGCTAAATCAAGATTGAATTCAAATCCGATAACCCTTGACTGCCTTCCGTTTTCAAAATAAGCCTTGTTGATAAGGTTGACCTTTTGACCGATGCTGTAGAGGTTGTGAACGCCATCCTCACGGTATGCGTCATTTGACATCATCGTGCAGCCATAGGTACTCGGGTCTATCTTGGATTTGGCAGCGTACTTTTCAGTCTTTTCCTTCAGCTCCTGCTCGGCGGCACCCACAAGCCCCAGTTCGGTTATTTTCGTGCTGTCCCAGCCGGAAAGCACATATTCATCTCCATTCCGGGGAAAGAGCACATCACCGGGAAGCGGTCTGCCATAGTCCTCATTCCTGACTATCTCCCAAAGCTGTGCCTCAGGGTTCCATCCGCCATCCTCCAATATCTCCGGCTTTCCCTCAGGATTGAACTTCACGGCAAACTCCAAACCGTTGAGAAGTCCGGACGCGAAACGTATCCTCAGCTCCTGACCGGGGAGGATATATTTCTCGGAAAAGTTAACACCCGTGTCCCTAAAGCGGTAGGCATTCCATTTTTCCTCGGTGGTTGTACCGTCCTCATTCTCCACCTTGTCCGTCACTTCGATAGTGGTGACATCCGACATGATGCCCGTTCTTCGGGGATAGACTTCATCGAAGATAACCACCTGCTCGACGGCTTCCTCGGTAGTCATATCAGGATAAGCGTCAATGTAAGGAGTGCCTTCGGGAAGCATCAGCCTGCGCTGCACCACGCCGTTCACAACCACGGTCTCGTCAACCGGACGGTAGTCAGATGGGATATTCTTTGTTGAACCAAAAGCGTAGATACGGGTGGCATAAGTGGACCGGGATTCTGACTGTGACATTTCCTGCACGTTTTTCCCGATTTCGAAATCCACCGCATCGCCAGACTCACAACGTCCGAAATGGATGATGTTTTCAGTCACCCAACATTCGCAATCCCATTTTTTCGCCATCTCAAAACAAGCGTCAAGGATGTTGATGTTATCGTAACTCATCAACTGGGACTTGTTTTCGACTGTGGAATCAATGGAGAAAACAAAATCCTGTCCTTTGTATGTGTAACCAAGAGCTTTCAAATTTCTAAGGACTATACCGGCTTGTACGTCAAGCGGAGCGGTCAGGTTCCAGGACGCCTCCTGTCCGGTCGTCTCCGGGGTATATTTGAAGATTTTGTTTTTCCATTTCCAGTAGTAGGCGTCAAGTCTTAATTCGTAATCGTAGCCGGCGGTATTGGTGTTGAATGCGGGCTTCTGCAAGTCGCACACCTCGAACAATCCGAAGTTACATTCCACGTATGAGCCAAGTTTGAAATATATGGGATTCTCTAAGGAGAACTTTAACATGATGTAGTCCTCCTTCATCAGAGTGAACTTACGCTTGCAGCCTTCATTGATCAAAGTTGTAAGCAGGATAGCACCGGATATGTCTTTGATGTCGATTTGTTCCATGTCTTCAAAGTTCGGGGATAAAAAAAAGAGTGCCCAATTTTGAGCACTCACATACACGACAATAAAACCAATGTCGTGAATTAGCTTCTGTTTGCCGGATTTGGCTCGTTAAACTTGGCTGAAATTTTTCCGAAAGTTCGGTCTAAACTCTGTGCGTAAGTGACACTCTTGCCAGTATAAATAAGATGGTAAACCTCGCTACTATTAGCAGGAATCTGAATATCAACCTTACCTTTATAAAGCTCATTGAAGAAAGCTTTTTTCTTTGATTGATAATCAGACTGAGAATTACCCTCGATAGTGAACGAAAGAGTTATTTCCCTCTCATCGACTTTAGGATTATTGATTATTACCCGTTTCCCATGTTCAAGTCGGCTTTTGTTCTCAATAAAATCCTTCATGGGAGCGGATGCCCCAATAACATCAAGAAACCCCTCTCCCATTCTCACACCCCATGTTGTATAAGCGTTTTCGCCATTAATTAATAATTCATCCATAGACTATAATTTTGCTGTATTCTTTTTAACTTCTGCTATATCTCTTTGCATCTGTTGAATAGGTTTGACGATTGCCCCTGTATTTTCTGAAATCTGTACCAATTCAAGATAGGATTGCGCTATCAAATCCCGCGTATCATCAGCAATATTTCTTGTTTCCGTATCTATGGAAAGTAGAGCATCTGCTTTTACTGTTAGTAGATTAAGTGATTGAGATTGAATAATATTCTGATTCTTTATTTCTTCTCCTGCAATCTGCAATGCTGTAAACCTACCGTTCAACCCTTCGCCAGTATCTTGACTCATTTCCTGAAAACCTTTGGATGAAGCTGACTGGGATGTTGATTCTTGCGAAATCTTATCATATCCGGTTGCTGCGGCAAGTTCGTCACGGAGCTTCATGGCTTCGTCCACATAACCCATGTATTCATCCATCAGCTCCTTACGCTCATTATTGTCAAGCGTACCATCATCCTTCATGGCTTCACCGAATTTATCATACCATGCCCTCAGTTTGTCACTAAACTGTTCACCGATGGCATTTGACAGCATCGCTTGCATGAAATATTTGGATATGTCATCAGCAAAATCCTCCGCACTCTTCTCCATATCCATCAGACTGCTTACAAAACTGTCATACATGGAATCGAATGACATTCCGATCAAGCCCTCATAAAGACTGTCGGTCAGTTCTTCCAGTTTTCCTGCCTGCTCTATATAATCATCCAGCTTGTCGGTAACACGCTCACCGTAACCTCCCTTACCGGAAGATTCCATGATATCCCATAACCATACGTCCGACCGTAGAGCCTTCATCTGTTCGGGGGTCAGATTCCACAAGGAATCAGTGCCGGAGAAATCCTGCATACCGGTAGCTTTTCTTGCGTGTTCCAGCATTTCATCCGTCCATTTCAGATAATGCTGCCAACTGCCGTGGCTCTTATGATATCCGGCTTGCTCCTTTGCTATTTGCAGATAGTTTTTATTGACTTCCTCCTGATATTTTACAGCTTCCTTGTAAGATTCAACCGATTTCATTCCCCTGCTTGCCTTCATCTCGTCAGTCAGATCCTCGATGGCCGTTTGCAAAGTTTCATTCCTGTTCGTCAGCCTGTCTATCGTTTCCTGTACTTCCTTGGCGTTTCCACCTATTCCAAACAGGGAGTTGAAGCCTCCGAATGAGATCGCGTTCAGGATGTTTCCTATGCCGTCCCTCAATGACCTGCCGATTGTGACAAACAAATCCCCTGACAAGACATCACCGATAATTCCGCTGACTGCATTCAGGACAGCGTCAAGCAAACCACCCACAAGATTGCTCAATCCGTCTTTGAGTACGTCAATGATGGACAGAATCCATCCGACAATGGGGACCTCCTTAAGAGATTCTGACGTCTTGCCTATCACGTCTTTGAATCCGTTCACGGTTTTGATAATTCCACTGTATGCGTCATATAGTCCGCCCGAAGAAAGTTGTTGCAATCCTCCCAATATATTTTCCATGCTCGCTTTCAGTTTGGTTGCGGTATCGGATACATTTTGTTGGGCTTGATTGGCGATGTCTGTCTGTGTCTTTACGTTGGCGGACGCAATGTCTGCATTCTGCTGCGCTGTTTCAAGAGCGTTTGCAGCGGCTTGTTTCTCGCTTTCTGTTCCGTCCTTTTGTGCCTTGGCGTAGTCCTCTTGCGCCTTTTGAAGTTTCTCTAAGGCGTCCGTTTCGGTTTCTACGGCATAGATGCGGTTTTGCTCAGCTGTCTGATAGGCTTTTACATCCTCTCCAAGTTTCTTGAAGTTGACTCCACTTGTACCACCCAAAGACTTTTCCATCTGGCTGATAGCGTCAATCAATGATTTCTGGCTTGCCTGATCGGAGTTCTTGAACTTGTCAGTCCGTACATATTTTTTTGCTTCGTCCAAGGCAGGCTTTACCATGTCGGAAAACATGGAACCAAACTCACCGAACACAGTAACCCAATCTATATTGGCTTTTATGGCTTCTGTTTCCTTGTTCTGTATGGCAACATCACGTTGTTTCTCCAGTAACTTTACTTGTGCACTATTAACACCGTTTTCTTCCTGTGCTTTCCTTATTTTTTCCGCATACTCTTGGGCGATAGCCAATTTCTGCTGCTGGAACGTGCCATATTCTTTCAAGTAGTCGTTCAAAGCCTGTTGTTCGGCTTTCAGCTGTCCTCCAGTTACATCGGAAATATCTTTATCTCTCATACTTTCGGCATTGGTATAAGCTTCTGAAATTTTCTGTGCCTGCTTGTCGGTCAGCTTACCGTTACCGGCTTTGCTCCATTCTTCCTCCTGTTTTCTTATCGCATCAATCTGTTTCTGATAATCAAGGTCAATCTGTTTCAACTTCTTTTCCGTGCCTTCTCTCATCAGGTTGATTTCATCCTGTTGGTTCTGACGGCGGAGAGACAAGAGTTCTTCGGCTGTCTTTTTTTGTTCTTTTTTTTGCTTTTCAGCAGCTTTTTCCTGCTTGATCAAAGAACTACCAGTAATACCGCCCAAATTTTTATAGGCTTTTTCAGTTGTTTCTACTCGTTTCTTAGCTTCTTCATACAGCTTTGAAGTAAACTTGGATTTATTCTTTTCTATTTCAGAAAGTTTCTTCTTAGCATCATCCCAGTCTTTCTTCGCTTTCTCATAATCCTGCTTGTAGGTGGTTTTATTCTTCTCTGAATCAATTCGGGTTTGCTTGACTGATTTTGCTGTATCTATAAGTGTTTTTATGTCTTTCACATTATAGATTGCTTCATCAGACAAAGTACCCTTAATATCAATAGGCAAACGAAGTTTCACAGTTCCATTTTCCCCCTTTCCTCTGATACGCTTCTCCAACTCAGAGATGTAGCGGTCAAACTCACTAATATCAACATCTTTAAGATTGGAAATGAACTGTTCAGAGATGCCTTTGCCTTTTTCTTGCAGCATGACATCTCGTTCTGCACGTAGTTCTTTTAATTTCTTTACATAGCCATCAACACCTTGTTGCCCGGATAACGACTTTAAAAGATTCTCGTAATACTTAATTTCTGATTCAATATCTGAAAACTCTTTAGCACGTTTTTCTCCTGCACGCTTTGCCTCTTCTTCTGCTATTTGCTGCTTTAGCTTAAGAATGTCAGCCAATTTGATTGTTTCAATATCATACTGGGCAAATATCTTTGGGTATTCTTTGCGTAATTCTGCCAAACTTTGCCCACGCTGCAAATCAGCCAAAGCAATATCACGAGAGCTTTGGATAAGACTCTCTATTTTTTGTCTACGTTCTTGCTCTTGTTTTGCCGCCTCCTCTTGTTTCTTGTTGAAACGTTCTTGTGCCTTTTCAGCAATGGATGTATTGTCTGCTAACGTCCACATAGCTATACCTAAAGAAACAACAGCAGCACCAGCCAACACATAAGGGTTCATCATTAAAACTTTGTTATAAGTGGCTTGTGCCAAAGTAGCAGCTTTAGTTGCAGTAATCTTTGCCCATATAGATTTCACTGAACCTTGCTCAACAATAGTATTTATCAGAAGCCCAGCTCTATAAACACCGTAAATTTCCACAAGAGCCAATACACTTTTACCAATAATACCATAGTTCTTTACAATAGTATCGACAGCAGATATACTTCCAGAAATCAAATCCTGATTAGCAAGTCCTATTTCCGCTAAAGCAGTAGTTATCGTATCCTCCAAGTTTGACATTTGCCCCTCAATCGTCTTCGATATTGCTTCCGTAGAACCTTCAACACCTTTCATCGAGCCAAATTGTTCAACAGCCTTCATTACAGATTCAACAGTTCGGTCACATTCTACCGTCATATCACGGAATGAGAGTTTAACCTTGTTGCCTTCTGTCTGAACACGAACACCGAACTCTTTCCAACGCTCTGGATTATTTATATCAAGTATCGCCTCTGTTAGCTGGTCAAAGGGCTTTGCTACTGTATTGGTAAAATCTCCCATTTTCCTCATGGCATCCATCGAAGGAGTTACACCACGATTGACAAATTTTATAAAGTCATCCGTCAGTTCATTAAGCTGAAAATTCGTTTTTGCAGCAAAGCTATTTATGTCAGAAAGATATGCTTTCGCTTTATCGGAACTGCCATTCAAGGCATTAGTTAGCACAGATTCATATTTCTGAAACATTCCAGCAGTTGAAACTACATTTGAAGCAACTTGTTTCAGCATAGCGATTCCACCAATAGCAGCAAGTGTCTTCTTAAATGAAACTCCGACCCCCTCATTGGTAGTTATAACAGCCTTGCTCTCATCTTTGAATAAAGCATATTCATCTTTTAGGGCTTTAGTAGATAATCTTGCAAGTGCTTGTTGTGATTGCAATTCACCGAGAGCATACTTTTGTTCTCCTAATGCTGCTTTTGCACGGTTTAATTCATCCGATAAAGATTGTCTTTTAGAGTCATACTTTCCTAATTTCTTATATTTCTCAGTAAGCATTGAAACATCATTCTGTGTCTCACGTATGATATTTTTCTGTTTGATAATTTCTTCTGATAGAGAATTAACAGCTTTTTCACCGTCATAAATACCCTTTTTGAAGTCGTTTTCCATTGTTGCCCCAGCTTTGGCGGCATCAGAAATAAGGATGTTCATTTTCTTAGTACTTTCTCCTAATTGAACATTTAACTTTTTAAATGTATCAGGAGATTGGGTCGAATCCATAGAAAGGAGCGTTTGTTTCAACTTTTCTATCTCTGTTCTTAATCTTACGACCTCTTGCCAATCCGAAGCCACACGGAATACGAGCTTTCCCATTTTATTCTAATTTTTAATTATTTACTACTCAAATTTACAGTATATCCAAACCTTATTAGAATTTTCTTTCATTAAATTCGTTACAATAGACGAAAGGTTTGATATTTCTTATTTTACTTGATAAATTTACCACAGTTACAAGCTTTCATAGATGTTTTTTATCAACGAAAAACACACAATCTGCTGATTGTGGCAAAATAATTGTGAAAGTAGTATTTGATAGTCCGTTTTGCTATTTCTAAGATTGCAAAAGCACGACATTTGAAAGATTGTCGTGAAATAGTTTGGAGTGATTGGATTTCTTGGTAGTTTTGCAAGAAAATAAGTAAAAACATGAATAAAATAACATTTCTAATACTATGTATTGCTCTGCTATGTGGATGCTCTACAAATCATAATATTGACTCTGCTATAAAAGATATTTACGGTTCGAAAGTGCCACCCAAAGAAGAGGATGGAGCTTGTATTTATGTCTTAAACTATCTTGAAAAAGAGAACAAACAAGATACGGATTTTGTAAAACTAAAGGATAAAATTGACAAATACACAAACTCATTATCCGAGAATTTAGGAAACGATGTTTCTTCTAAATCAGATGCTAACACATCTGCAACAAGTAAAGACGATTGTTTAAGTGACTTCTACAAATGGGAGACTCCATCTATCCGTATTGTGCTTATTTCACGTAAATGTTTAGATAACAATGGTAGAGACATAACAATTATAGTAACAAATAAAGGGTGATTTTTCACCCTTTATTCACTCTTATCAATACGTAAAAGAGACTAATAAAACGTACTATATACTTTATATTACACCAAGCATTGTGTATAATAACTGCTTGCTCAAAAGTGTATAGTTGCGTAAAATTTTTAAATTATAATTCACGATATATTGCAATCGGTTCAATACGGCATTCCGAACTCTGACGACCAGTAAAAAAAGTCTCTACACCAGCCATTTTATCAATAGTATTTTGAATAGCAGATCGAAAACCATCTACTACTTCTTCCTCATCAAACATTTCTATATTTTCATTTCCTGCTTGTGTTACTATTCCTAAAACAGTGAATTCAAATTCTGTTTTTCTTGAATACTTAGAAATTAAAATATCCTCCTTTTCTCTTAAATAAATTCTATTCAATATTGAAGAAAATATGATTTCTTTATTTGCAAATGGCATTGTTACTTCAAATTGTTCATCATAGCTAAATTTCAAAACATTTAGCAATCTATTTACAACATCATCATCTAAAATTAGCCCATCTGCTTTTAATTGCTCAGCATACTTCACATTCAAACTTTTCAGCAAAGATGTAGCTTTTGCCTTCGAATTTCTATCTGCAATTTTCTTCGGTAATTTCGCCAATTCAGCTACGGATTCATTCTCTTCTCTATATTTGAAATAGCCAATAGCTTCACCTATTTCATTAAATTGCTCTAACGTAGAAGCCATTTTGCTATAATCATTAAAAATAATTTTCCCTGATATTTTTACAAAAGATTTATCGCGTAAATCATTTAAAGTAACATTTTGTGGAACAGTATAGAGCACCCCCATCTCACTCAATTTATTTTCAAAAAGATTGTAAGCATAATCATGCAGATATTTTTTCTCTGTCGAAGATTGTTCTTTAACTAAGATTTCTCCCATTAAATTTCCACTGAGAATTTTTCCCTTTTGTTCTTCAGATTTAGCATATTCTGACTTTTTCCCAGATAATACATACTCTGTTAATCCTTCAAATAATTGAGAAGATATTGAATACATCTTGTATTCATCTAAATATACAAATGATTTAATGCAGCCCATTTTCAAATTCCTTTTTGCGTTGTTCGCTGTTCTTACTAAATTTCTTTATACTATTATTCCTTGTATCAATGATTGATTTAATCGCTATACATCCTCCAGAGACACAAATAACAAATGTTATTACCGTTAATATAATATCAATTGTTCCCATCATCCAAAGAGTTTAATTTATTCATTATTGCATTACTAAAAAGAAAAGATACTAGGCAAAATGCAATAGCACATACTAACGCGACAATTCTATCTAATATTTCTTTCTGAGATTGTTCTGCAAAATACAAAATGCCCAAAACACCAGATAAAATAACAATTTGTATTACAGAATACCCTTCAAATTTAAGTTTTAAAATTGGATCAAACTTTTCATTATTAAGCTCATTCAAATTCGTCAAATTTAAAGTTAGCCCTAAAAATATAAAATCAACCGGATTGAATAATAAACTCCACTCCCTATTTACCGATAGCATAAAGACAAACACTCTTATAAAAAAAGGCATTAATCCTATTAGGACAGTATATATAATCCATTTGGTCTTTCTCATGACATATTTTATATTCTATTTTGCTACAAAATTATCATTATTTTCTAATAATTTTGCCATAACTATTTCTTTTTTCTACGATTTGCCAATTCCTTACCTTTACTTTTCGACCACTAAATAGAACTTGCATATCTTTTATTTTTATATAGGATAGAATTATCGTGTGACTCTAAAACCTTTCCGATAGATTCTTCTAACCATTCTTTCCCAAACTCTTTGTAGCGCGAAGTCAGTGTTGTATCACTAACTTTTATACAAGAAGCCCAATCATTTATTGATAGGCATGAATTATCAACAGTTATGAATATGGTTCTACATGTCCGAGCTGAATTTTCATTGCAAGTAATCCACCTACAATTTGACGGTTCATAATTCTTACTTGAATCAATTCTATCAATGCTCATATTATCATTATACCCATTTTTCATAGACCAATTGTAGAATAAAAGAAAATCATTAGACCATTCAGGACATACAAGCACTCCTTTCCCTCCATAATAACGATAAGAATTATTTTTAGGATTACAGCATCTATCTTTCATGCCAGCCCATATAGTATAGATTCGAGTTTTTTTGCTTTTTCCATGAGTGGTATTAGCCTCTTTTCTTCTATCAACATTCATACACCCACAACTTCTCACCTTTCCACTATGCAAATTCCCTTGTGACACCACAACCTCTTTTCCGCAATCACATTTGCAATGCCAGTAAGTAGCATGACTATTTTGCCCAGTATATTTATGGTGAAAATCTAAGACCGTCAATCTTCCAAATTTCTCTCCACTTATATCTTTTACTTTACGTCTTATACATCCACAGCTTTTTGTTGTACCATTCCTTAAATATCCAGAACGCACAGAAACAATGTTCCCACAGTCACATTTACATATCCATTTTATACAGCCTCCCTTATCTTTATTTTCATCTTTTGAGACAACTGTCAATTTTCCAAATCTTTCTCCGATTCTAATTTCCATAATAGCATAATATACAACATTTTCACATATACAAATATAACAAATTAAAATGGATTACCCTTGCCTTTTAACTTAAAAAACTCTTCTTCATTTACTTCTTGAAGAACATCTCCATAAACCGTATGCAATTTATCTTTTTGCATAATAATCAAATTGCGATATGGAATTTTAAATACAACTTCATCGTAACTTAGATGTAAAACCTCCATGAACGTAGCAATTTGACCTAATAACGTGACGTTTCCTACGACCGTTCCTTTGCTGTCAGCGTTGCTACGTTCTTGGCTAAAACTGACAGCTTGTAAAAATTTTCCGTTGAAACCATTGAAAGACCGACCGCTAACGCTTCTACCACTTCGTCAAATTCCCCTCTCGCAAGCTCATCAGAAAGACTTTCATCCCCTTTAATAAGCCAAGACAAAGCCAAAGAAGCCTGTTTTACATCTTTCAGCGAGCGGAGCATATCCATGACGGTAGTAGCTCCTTTTAAATCGGACAGATAATACCCTGCACCTGCCATCTTATGAATTGTAGGAGGGTTAATCACGTATGCCTTGCCATTCACTATAACCGTCTCGAAGTCCTTTCCCAAAACGGCTGCATTTACTATTTTTGCTGCATCCATAAGCGTAAATTAAAAAGGCGGTGAGCAACCACCCACCGCCATCCGAAAACAATCTGTTACCTTAAAACTATTCAAGTTTGACATTTGAGCCATCGAACCATTTTTCCGAAGCAAGTCCCTTGACTCCGGTTTCCAAAGGAACGGCCGAAACGCCCAAACCAATATTCTTCTCGACAAAACTACCTTTACCAACGATGTTAGCTTTAGGCATGAAGATGAAATTGCCGGTCTTTGTCATAGCCACGATGCTCTTTTCCACAAGAGCAGTCATGTCTGTACGTTCCCAGCCATCATCCGTTGCCTTACCGCCTTGTAAAGCTGCCTTGTCCTCGAAAGAATACTCACCAAGGGTGAACGACACGGTAGGAATAGCCGCCTGCGTAACGTCACGGTAATACGGTTGCCCCGTCAGCTCATTGATATAGTCAGTCACGGAAGGGTCGCTTTCCTCGTATCCCCAAGTGTCCTGATGTACGTTTTTCACTTCGGTCATTGTAGCAATCAGGGCTTTCAACTCTGCTGCCGTATAACCGGTTTCGGGAGTGGTTACGGTTTTCACTACATCACCGTACCATACCCTCTTTAATCCGATAAATGGTCTTGTTGCCATAATTATTTTACATTTAAAACTTCAAATAAAATTCTTACATTCACATAATGACACTTCAAAGCTGTGTCCGCTTCTGTACCGATTGATTCGATGGAGTAACGATAGGTTGTTCCGTCATAGATGCTTACCTCATCATCAAAGAGCTTGTTGGCTTGTCTTTCAAGCTCGTTAAGCCGGATTGTGTTCGCTTCATTCTCGCTTAAATTGGGTACACATAGATTCACTTCTGCAAAAGATTTCTTCCAATACTTTCCCGGCTGTTGTTTCTTCGTATGGATAACGATTCTTTCAGAGGTCAATTCACCCGTCAGCGTTTCCCCGTCCGGCACTATGGCTATTCCGAAAGCCTTGCAATCCCGGTAGAGAATGTTTCCTATGTCGGTAGTTACTATCATACTAATGCTTCGATACGTTGGTTGAGAATGTTCAGATACTCACCCATATAATCGCGCTGTTGCAGAAGCAAATCACGTTGGTGTTCGTCTTTTACAACTTCTTTAAACTTGGGAGTGTCTACAAAAGCACACAGTTTACTAAATCTTTCAGCCAAATCCTGCCGTTCGATAAGTAAGCGGTCTTTGAATGTTTCAGCCACCTTGTATGCCTTTTCAAACACATCTTTAGGCGACCAACTCTCGTAGCCGTCTTCGTATACCACCTTGTATCCTTCTTCCACTTGTTCCATAGTTCTTGGAATAGCATCAGTGGGCAGATATACCTTACCACCCTTGCGAATTGCAGGTGTAGCCTGAACTAACTTTGTACCAATATACTTTTTCATTTTTCAAATTCTTCTTTTAATCGTTTCTCCGCATGAAGAGCGGCACCACTTAAAACATCATACCCTTTAGATTCTACGAATGATACGTATTCCGCTTCATTTTTCAGAGTTAAACCGTCTTTATTGACATCGTAATCATTGGACGTTCTCAAAGTGAGTGTATGGTCTTGATAATCCCCATGTTCCTCTGCGTACTTCACGGCTTCATCGCCTACATCAATCATCTTCTTTTCGACCTCCCATTCTCCTTCATCGAAAAAGGAGTCGACATCTGAGAAATCGAAATCTACATCCATAATTCCGAATAGTTAAAGTAGTTTGTACTCTTTACCGTGTAGACTTCGCCTTGACCTCTTACGCTATCACCATCCATGCAACGTACTTCATCACCAGCCTTGACAGTAATTTTCTTCTCGCATACCACATGATAATTCGGACGATACACAGAGCCGTTATCAGATGAAAACTCTTTGGTAGTGTTATCATCACAACGGCATTTGCACACCTCCTGCCAGCTTTCACCACCTGTTCCGGGAATAGGTCTGCCAAACTCGTCCTTATCCATCGGGGTGATAACTTTTACCTGCAATATGTGTGGAGCGAATATCATAAGAAAGTCACTTTAGGTTTGTTACCCAGTTCGTCTTTCAAACCGTACTGTTTACACAGAAATGAATAGTAATCCTTAATGCCTTGAATGTTCCAAGACATAGAAAAACCGCTTTCGCTGATGGAAGTGGCACGAAGCAATAGAGAGGGGATGAACTTCGCAATTGCCACCGACACCCGTGTTTGGCAATCCTCGTTCATCTCACCCCCTCCGCTTATCTTTGCGTTCAGACATATATCGAAAAGGTCAGCCTCCGACAAGTTAACGCCGAAGGTCTGAAACTTCTGTAATATATAATCGTTTACTGTCATGCGTTCATCTCACTCAAATCGAAGTTCACAATCAGGTTCGGGTTCGCAATCTGCGGAATCCATTCGGCTGTGTATTCCAGATAGCGACCATTGCCGTCCTTGTAACCTGAAATCAGCATATCGCCATCTGCCTGAGTGTAATTACGTCCCGGTACACCATCCACAGCTTCATAAGGAGTGTGGAAGCGCATATAACCGATTTTATCCTGCGGAAGCAGGGAAATACGACCATCTGCATAAATGGGGATATTCTTACCTGTTTGGTCTACCACATAATCTTCCTTGATTTCAATAGCCGGAAGTCCGATACCCGTAAAAATAGCAGAAGCCAGTTGCGAAGTGATAATCCCGGTGGACATATACATCTCGTTGCCTGTAAGCTGCATCTTGAACTTATCTCCAAATTCACTTGAACCGATAATATTCTTGATGAATGTGCCACGGCTCATAATCATCTTGGGGAATGTGCCGTAAATAGATTTCAGCTCATTCAGTTTCTGCTGCAAGTAAGTGACGAAATAGTCTTTATCCTCTGTGTCCGGCTTGATAAACTTAAACGGCAAGTCGATGTTCAATAAGTCAATTCCTCCGGCATTGTCGTCCTTGTTCTTCACGCTTGCTGCTCCAGTCATCAACAGAGAGCCTACGATAATGTCCATACGCTTGTGCGGTGCCAGCAATACCTGACGGTAATCGTCATAGATGAAGTCCACGATGTCACGCATGGCTGCTTTCTGGTCTTCCGGTTTGGCGGCATTATACTTATCTATCAAGTCCTGCAAGTCAGACAAACGGTCGATTGAGATTTGATAGCGGTCACCCAAATAGGCAATCTCACCATATCCGGAACCGATATTCCTGCGTTCACGGATAGGCTTTTCGCCATAACGGGAGTTGATGGAACCAGCCATCACGCCAGTAACCTGACCGATGTAGTCTTTAAATACACGAGTAGTAGTCCTACGGAAGCCCAAATACTGCTGCCAATAAATTGTGTCCTTTCTTGTCTTGAGGACACGCTGAATCACTGCATTTACAATGTTCGGGTCATTAAACAATGTATGAATAGTTAGCATCATATATTAGTCCTCCTTTCTTTATTTTGCCATTATACCTGCGTTTTTCAACGCTGTCAATAATCCGTTAAAGTTTTCTACCGACACCGTACCAGATGCATCATTCACTTTGGCTGCCTGCTTTACACCTCCAAGAGCAGAAGTCGTAGCTGCTGTTAAAGTATACTTGTTAGCTTGTGCTGCAACCCCATCCAATTTGGCTTTATCTTCCTTACTCATCAAACCGTCCTGACTAGAAGAAGCCTTAGGAATAGATACGGCTTCTTTTTCTTGTTTGACATCCAAAGCGTTAAACTGGAAGTGCGGCATATTCGCCTTGTCAATATCTGCGAAAGGCATTACCAGCTTGGTCGGTTCGATTTCAAACGCACGCATCAAAAGGGAAACCAATACTATGCCATCCTCTACCTGCTTCCTTTCATACAGAGCTGAATTTGCGATAACTTTGGGCGTTGTACCGTCTGCGGCTGTCGCTTCGTAAAGAACTGTTCCAGCTTCTAGATTTTCTCCAAAGTCTGCCGCTAACGTCAGCTTATCAAAAGCTTTGTCAGCCTTGTCAATAGCGTTGATTGTCGCTCCATGCGCACCGTTACCCAAGTGCATACCTTTGTAAGCCAAAGAACGTTTCTTGATTTTCAATGTGGTATTGGAGCCTGTCGTAAACTTCTCATATACTTCCACACGGATAGCCACTTGGGATGTTTTCTTCACCAAGTCAGCTGCAATCGGTGTGAATGAGGGCAAGTACGAGCCGACAACGAGGTTGGTTGTGTCCAACTTATACGGACCTCTGCGTCTGCGTCCGGTTTCTACGTCGTAGCGTTCTTCCTGCTCAACTTCCGGTTCAAGATTATACTTAAATCCTGCTGCCATAAAATCACTGTTTTTGTTGTTCTACAATTTCTTTAGTGTCGTCTGCAATCATTTTCGCAAACGCCTGAGTCTCATTCTCCAGTTCTTTTTTTGCTGTATCTGGAGGAACTACACCCTTAAAGCCGTCATTCGCAAACTCCTGCTTCAAGTCCTTGAAGTATGCGTCCAAGTCCTCATCGTCCTTAATGGCGCATCGTTTGGCGTAGTTTTCGGGAATACCATACTCCTTTGCCTTTGCCAAAATCTGCTGGCTACGTGTTGCTTGAGCCTTTTCCGTTTCTAACTGTGTTAGCTTATCAGAAAGGTTCTTGTTGGAGTCAATTAAAGCTTGCGCCCATGCAGGCACATCGTCTTTATTCTCTTCCGTTTTGGTGGTTGTGGTAGTCTCGATTGGCTTACCGTCTTTAAGGTTATGCCTCTTCTCGTAGTTAGTCACTGCCGTTTTTGAAGCATCCCCGGCACGGAAATCACCATAGGAATTAAGCACGTCCGAAAAACTGATACCCTCAACAATGGAGTTTACTTTTGTCTCGTCCGTTACACCCTCTGCCTTTTTGGTGGCAATGCGGGTAAGAATAGCAGTGTCCACCCCAGCGAATTTCTGTTGTAGCCCTGCCAAGATTTGTTCTAAGATTGTCATACCGTATGAATTTGATTTATAAATTTCTACGGTAAATTTCGGCATTAATAAAGCAGATGAGAAATTATCAGATAGACGATATACGACAATGAAGCGATTGTCGTAAAATGATAAAAAAAGGCGTGAAACCAATGGAATCACGCCTTCAAAATTATTACTATTTACTTCTTTACAGCTTTCAGCTTAATCATTTCATTATACCCATAAGGAGTTAAAGTCCAATATACATTTGTATCTTTTATCCCCCTTTTCTTTTCACTTTTAGCTATCAAACCTAATGATGAAAATTGAATTAATATGGTATAAAAATCCTCACTTAGAAGTTCTACAAAAGATTTATAATTAAAACGATAATCACGAAAACATAATTCTCTTAATGCTTGGTTTATGCCAAATTCTGTTGCTTCATTTATCATCATTGGAGCTAAATAAGCAAATAATTTATTCCATGTAGTATTTAACTCTACACTTTGTTCATGCGGAGAAATGAAATGCAAACAAACAGAATCTTCTCCTTGTTTTAACATTTCACTTCCCACTGGAGGAGTTACTTTTATTTCCTCTATTTGCTTAATCAACTCTTCATTTTCTTTCCTAAGAGCCAAAATTTCTTTATTTGCATCTGCACTCGATACTTCATTTGCCTTTACCCATCCTACACGAGGATTGGTTTTGATCAAAGAATTTAAACTTAACACGACTTGAGAAGCTAGTCCGTCAGCGTTATCCCAAAGTTTGCATAGTTTCTTTTTGACTTCAGATTTGAAACTCTCTAATTTCTCTTTGCATTTGGGATTTGATTCGATTTTTATGCCTGGCAATATTCCTGGATTCTTATGTACAAACGAAATCACCGGAACTCCTTGTTCAATTGCATATTCAAACTCTTTTTGCGTATAGCTTTTCCCTGATTCTTCCTCTATTGATCCATAACGTCCAGCAACAATCAAAACATAATAGTCACACTCACGTATAAGACTTTTAATAACCTCCCATTGTGATGAATCCGAAGCATTAAAATACTCCATTCCTACAGGAAAGCAATTCATTTGCAAAAGTGCCTCCATTACTTTTTTTCGCTCTTCCTGTAAGTCCTCATACGTTGAACTAACAAATACTTGATATTTCTTTTCCATAGTAACCTTATCGTAGATTTAGAGTTTACACTCCCAACACTATATTAGCATCAATATTTAGCTTCCGGCTTATCTCACGAGCAACTTTTAAAGTAGGTTCACATTTACCGGATATATAATCACTTAACCGTGATGGGCTGACACCAACCAACTTTGCAAGTGATTTTTGATTAAGCCCCATTTCGTACATACGAAGTTTAAGAACATCCACAAGTGTTGGTTCTCCCAATGCAAAATGTTCTTCGGAATAATCAGCAACCAAATTAGAAAGAAGCTCCAATTCTATGCTATTTGGGTCATTCAAAGGAGTATCATCTTTCACTAATGGAAGAAGTTCCTCTACTCTTTTCACCGCCCATTCATATTGGGCTTGATTTTCTATCTTTGTCATAATCCTAAATATTAGCGCAATCTATTCTATCATATTCTTTATGAGTACCAATAAAGCGAATATACACAAACTGAATAGTGAATTTAATCACTACTACCAAACGATAGTTGTTGCCTTTGATGTTGAAAACATAGTGTTGATTACCTACATTATCAACGCTATTAAACGTTTTCTTAATATCGGCAAAACAGGTCCACTTACTTCTTTTCACAATGGTAGTCCATTCTTGCAAAGCGACCTTTGAATCGGGATGGTTCTCTGCATATTCTTTTAATGCTTGTTCGGTAAATATTCTCATTGGTTACTCAATTATCGTGTGACAAAAATACATATATAATTCTATAATTCAAAATTATATTCTAATATTTACAATTTAAAGAGCAAAAAAATAGCGGCAACTCCAAAGAGTCACCACTAACTATCCTATTTTCCCTATCAAAAAATTATAAATCCCGTAATTTTTCTGACTAAGAGGCGTTTTTCTGTCCCTTATTTCCGATTTGCTCATTCTTTGCCACCTGTTCCTCTTTGATTTCCTTCAGCTCTTCATCAATGCGATCCGCGTTCCCAGCAAACATAATGCCCTCACGTCTTGACCATACACCACCACTAACAGCGGAGACAGCCGTAGTAACCTTATCATTCAAATCATCAATCATATATGGAACCAGTTCTGTTTCTATGTCAATGGTCTGCGATGCCTTGCTAAACTCGGTTGGATTGATAGAGCCTAAAGCGGAAACAATGAAATTTACTCTCCGCTGTAAAAACTCGCCGATAACCTCACCGTGATTTTCTACCGCCATATGTGCACCCATGAACATAAAGCGGAAAGCGGTTCCTGATGCTTTGCCTACCCCCTTCAACGTCTCAAAGGATATTCTTGGAGTGTTTGACATATCATAAGCCATATTAGTGAGTGTTTCTGCTTCAAAACGTACCGTATCCGGAACTTGGTTCCACGTCAGATACTGGGCATCCGCACCTTCACCTGTAAGTTTGACCATTCTATCCTTAACCTTACCCATGAAACCCTCTACATCTCCAATTAGCTTCAGCAGTGGGAAGAAATGGTAGTCTATACAATCAGCATAATTAGATAACAGTTTTTCCAGCCGGACACGGAATGTCTTTATCTTCTTGCAATAAGATTCAGGACGATAAGCATAGAGAACCGGTAGTTTTGGGAATCCATGAGCAAAAGGCGTTCTTTCTTCATACCCTTTAGACAAATCCCATTGATAAACCATTTTGTCCGTGATAGTCATAAAGCAGATGACCTCCGAATCATCCATGAGCTTCTTCTTGTACTCACGTGAGAAAGCAATCATTTTACCTTCGTCGTTAAAAAATGGGTATAGATTATCACCTCTGAATGGAGACCATAACACGCTTTTCAGTTTCTTGGTGGGCTTGACCTTCCCCCCGAAGGTAGTCTTTATTTTCTTCCAGAACTTTGCCCAAAACGAATCATCATCGGTAACATACCAATATTCTGCCGCTTCCTGTTCGGATAACCAAGCACGGACAATCTTCTTGTTCTGATACTTGATTTTATTGGACTTGAATACGGCCTTTACAGCATCAAGCAGCTTCTTTTCGTCATCATCAGTCGGAGTGCAATCTATGGAAGGCTCAGTACCAACAGTGAAAGCAGTTTGAATGTTCACTATATCTTGTTCCAATGGAATGGAAATACGGTTCACCGGTTCAGTCTTATACTTTGCTTCGATTTCATAAGTCTTACCAGTTTTTTCATCGAAGTGTTTCTCTGCTTCTTTTTCAAGAACCTTTCTGTCCGGATACTTCTTTTTGTCAACCATGATTTCATGGCGTTCCGGATTCCAATCGTCCCAAAGTTTACAACGGTCGGGAAGTTCAGTTTTCCTACCTTTCTTCAGGTAGTTTATCTTCTGCCCGATGTCAGGGAGTGCTAATATTTTTTCTAAATTCAATGGCATAATCTATAATTTTAGTGAGTAAATATTCCTGTTAAATCTTTCGGTTTCTGAATCTTGCCAAGAAGTTCACCAAGCACATAGTAACGAGCAGCATCCATTCCGTGATTGTCGTGGTCTTCCGGCTCGTTGATATAGTTTCCGTCCTTATCCTTTGCCCAAACATACTTTCTTGCCTCTCTCTGCAAGTTGTATGAGCGTTTGGTTATGTACATCTCATACTCTTTCATCTTGTCTATACCAGCATTGATAGAACCTGCGCCCTTTTCTACGGCGTATATCTTAATACCTCCGTTATGTATCTCTTGAATTAAACGCGGGTCTGCACTATCAGCAATTACCTTCAATCCCCATAGGCGAAGAGTTTTGATAATGTCGGAAGAAAGAAGCCCGGTTCTATAATCCACTTCATCAAGATATAGACGATTATCAATAATTCCACATCTAACAGCCGCTGTTGGGTCATGGGTGAATCCAAAGTCTAGTCCAAGTCCAACTTTTTTACAACCTTGAGGAAACTCATCAACAATACCCCACTTCTTGAACACCGCACCTTCCGCAACATCAGCCCAGCGACCAATAACCACATGAGCATACTTTTCGGGGTTGTTCACCTTCATGTCCTCGACCTCTTTCAAAAACTCCGGGGAAAGGTTCTCCAAGTTATCCAAGTAGGTGGTATGGATATGAAGTACATTCGGGTGAGTGGAGATTTGAACCTGTACACCGTCAATCTCTACCAGCTTGTGAGTTTTCTCAATGTATTTCTTGTAGATGAAGTGATTGGAATCGCATGGGTTCATTATAATGATAATCCGGTTCTGAATACCCTTCTTGCGAATGGAGAGCATTATCTTGTCGAACTCATCTTCGCTTGTCCACTCTTCCGCTTCATCGCAGACGAAAGTCGTAATGCCTTGAATGGATTTCAGTTTTGCAGTCTGGTTCCCGGAAGAAGTCTTGATACCCCGGAACATGATACGGCTCTTAGTCATTTTGTTGACTATATCTGTCTTGGTAGTCTTGAAATACTTCGTTGTTCCGTCAAGGTCTATCTTTTCCATCATTTCCGGGATGATAGACATACCAGCGGAAACCATTGTGTAACGGGTGTAAAGAATCTGATGAACAATTTTCTCTACGGGAGTCATTTCAAAGGTCAACCGCTCAATGAAAGTGGAAGCGTTGAAAGATTTACCCGAACCACGCCCACCGGTGATAAGGATAATGAATTTCTCCGTATCGGTGTATAGTGGATGATATATTTCTTGAGGTACTATCATTTCAGCTTGTCTTTTATCCATGAATCAATGCTGATACCGTGTTCTATATCAGTAGGAATGTCTGCATCTTCATCCTGCTTGCGTTCAACCTTTCTCCAATCTTCATCATAATGGTACAGCCAAACAGACTGTGCTTGTAAACTTGGAGCCAACTCACCTTCTACGATTTGAACTTCTTCCTCTCCGGTTAGATTACCATCTCTGTCTTTTATCTTTCTGATAGTAGTATTCTTAGTCTTAACACCTCCAAGAGCCATAGCAAGAAATTTGGCACGCACAAGCGAGTTTAAGGCACAACGCGCACGCGACAATACTTCCGATAATTCGGGGTAGCGGCTTTTCTTCTCACAGAAAGTTTGCGGTAAAATTCCGACTGCATGAGCGATTTCCTTATCAGTGAATCCCTTTTTGGCATACGATTCAACGAGTGAAAGAAAGTCCTCGCTTGTATAATCAAACTTGGGCTTTCTTCCTCCTTTACCTTTTTTGTTTTGAGATTCACTGTTACTCATATCAATCATCCATTATTATTACCCATATATATGCGGCGAGAAACAGGCTTATTTCCATAGATATTAATTCCTCTTTTTGAGAAATAGCTATCTATTCTTATACCATATCTTTCCATTATGGATTTTGTTCTGTCTCTTATGCTCCTTTGTCTATCTGTACCAAGTCCGTATTGCCTTCCGGCATTATACATTATTCGTCTGGACTGTTGATATAGCTGACTATATGTTTTCTTTCTAACTCGGCTTTCCTCCCTAAAAATCAATCAATTCTTTCTACTTGTTCATCAAAAACTTCTCCCTTTATAAACTTCATATCTGGTTCATACCCGAACCTTTCGCAGAAAGCGGCTTTAGCTTCATAGGTATCGAAGGACAACATCACATAGGCATCCATGTTCTCAGCTTGCTTCTGTGCGTTTTCTTTCACCTGATGCTTGACCTCTTTCATGTGGGCTACCTTTTCAGCACGTTCCAACTGTTTGGCGGCTTTATCGGCTTCTTTCTGTTCTGTTACAGGCGACATCATGCTTTCCAGTTCGTCAGCAATGAAGCTTTCTTCTTTGGTCTGCAAAAGGAAATCAACCCCAATCATATTCAAGTCGGCATCCGTCAATCCTGCATCTTTCCAGTCAATATCAGGAACAATACGGGCAAGAGCGTCAAAATCCCAAGAACCTTGTGCATTAGGGTTGTTCATTAGAATATTCAACTCCTTTTCCTGCTGTTCGTCCACGTCTATGACATCGACACGAATGCGGTAGTCGTTATCGGGAAACTTTTGCAATTCGTCCATGACAGACAAACGCTGGTGCCCGCTAACTACGGTAAGCCCGGTACGCTTATTCACAACTATTCCACCTACCAATCCGAATTTCTTGATACCACGCTTTAATGCTTTGCGTGATTCATCGGAAAGTTTTCTCGGATTGTAGTCTGCAAAACGAATGGCAGAACGGTTAAGTTCTACCGATTCACTCTTGATATATTTACTTAGTTCCATACATATTACTTTTGTTGATTATGATACTCCCAAAGTACTCTTTCAGCCATCGGGAAAGTTTTGTAAATTCTCTGTAAGTCCTGTGGATAGTTCTTCTCCATCCAAAGCATACAATCAAGATTGAAGCCTACTCCCGAACTGGCTTTCAATGAATACCGAACTGGTTCGGGTAAATTATGCTGCCTCATATAAGCAAGAATATCCTTTTGTGTCCAATCAGCTAAAGGATAAACCATACCGTTATTCTCGTAGTCGTTTACCTCATACCCTTTCAACATAAGTCTACGATTCATACCGTCAGCTTTTTTCATGCCCAAGAATGTATAATAAACTCCATGAGTAAGTTGCATAGCCTTTACCACATCTGCCAACTTCAACAGCTTTACTTTCGGATTTGGCACACAATACATACCGCCACGGAGAATATAAGTGAGATTCCAATGTGGTACTTGAACAAACTCTATTTTCGGATATTTGGCTTTAGTCCAGTTTATCCAACGGTTAATATGTTCCAAATTCTTAACGAAATACATGAACACGCAAACAATCCGGTCAAACTTCGGATAGACTAAATCAAGCAGAACAAGCGAATCTTTACCAAGTGATAAAAACAGTAAAGCCTCATTCGATTTTACCCGAATGAGGTCTATATATTGACTCGCTTGTTCTACTTTGTTCATAGCTAGCCACCACTTAAACCAAATGAAGTACGAAGATCACTGTAACGCTGTCTGCGTGATCCTAACTGTGTGGCACTTGCTGTACCTCTACGATTGGCAACCAATCTACCACCTGCCCCTGCACCATTCATATTTCTGCGAGGCCCGGCTACTCTGTTAATTCTTCTTGCGACTCTGCTTTCTAATTTTAAAAGTTAAACAAATCAATCTATATATTTCTCTAATATCTTGCCCAAAGTATAATCCATTTGTGCGGCAAGATATTCTTCGCCTTGATGTTCGTAAACAATATCATTACCGTTTTCATCTGTGAGAATAACAGCTTCTGCTGCTTTCACTTCAACGATAATATAAGGACGTTTACCTGTATATGCACCTGTCAGAAGCTTGATTGCATCGTACTTGATAGGCTTTAATTCTATTTCACCATCTTCAGGCAGTTCTGCATCAGCCGGATATTCTTTACCGCCACATAGGTAAGTGATATATTTCTTAGCGTTAGTTGGTCTGATTTCACGGTATTCGTGGGTTTTCTTGCCTGCCAAGATTTCATCGAAATACTTCTGTTTGATGCTTAATGTAAGAATGTTCATAATCGTGTCAAATTTAAATTAATACTCAATAGTTGCGGGGGGCTGAATCGAACAACCGACCTTCACCAAGTCAAAGTGAAAAGCTACCACTGCTACACCCCGCGATAGTACCCCAAAGGTACTACCATAACCAAAGATAACGAAATATCTTCAATCGTTATACACGACAATCGGCTTATTGTCGTGAACTAAGCCATTTGTCCCGTCTTTCTCTGCATGCCTCTAAGGTAGGCGCACAACAAGCAAAGAGTTCACCACTTTCAGTACGGTAATCGTACTGGTACATTCTCACTCTCTTTCTGCCTAACTTCGTTGTGTAGGTAGTGTAATTCTCTTTACCGGGCTGGCATACGCTGCAACCTCTTTCGTCGTTAATTGAGTTCATAATTAAATCCCCATTTTACTAATTATTTTCTGACTGATTTTTTCTGCAACCATAGTTTTCAGCTCTTCAATATCAAGAAGGGACACAATGATATTTGCATCAAATTCTTTGGCTACATTCTTTGCAACTGCTCTAACAAATGTGCCGTCTTGTATTGATTTGCTTACGCTTTTGCCTATTCTTCTTGTTACTTCTGCATTTACTATCTGCTCAATATTGAGGCTTTTTACAGCATCACTGACAGCTTTAGACATTGCATTATTCAATGTCACACTGTCTACATCAAGTTCTAACGTACAATTACCTTTCATTTATAATCTATATTTAATGTTTCACATTCAATCTTTCTTCACTCGTATAAGCCACTACAAGCCCTGTTTCATCATGCCGTATCGTGACATACTTCTCGCCTCTCTCTATGGTAGAAAAGTCGTATGGTGTACATAGCTTACCCAATACTTTGCCCAGTTGTTTCATCAGTGGGGCTTCAGGGCTGATAACTAAAACTAAATCTGCTTTCATAATCGTGTATATTGTGGCAGCTCGAAAGCTACCGGATTAAAACTTAGAACTTCTCGATTTTGAGATTGTCGTTAATGATAAACATACGTCCACACTCTAAAATCACATGTGTCCCTGTAATTCGCTTGATTACTCTTACTACATCATCGTGCGATATGCGTGGCGTACCGTCTGAATGGCAACCATTAGCCAAATCACCTGATACTCTATATCTCAAACCTACTGTAACTTCATTTACGTTCATAATCTTCTATATTGCGCAGGGCTTTCGCCCTGCTGGTTAAACTTATAATATTGTAATCTCTTTATTGCCTATCTCTGTATCTACATTCAGAACCTCGTACTTTTGAGCCTTGTAGTTATAAACGACTTCACAAGTATTGAAACCTCTACCATCTTCTCTTTGGTCATAAACAGTATTTATATGCTGATACATTTTATTGCCTAACATGAAGTTTATTTTACCTGATGTACAGAAGTAAAATGCTACTGCATACTTCAATGTTTTCTTTTCATCAACCTTCTTTGTTGCCATGATCGTATATCTTTTAATTGTTATTACTTCGTTTCTGATGATGCAAAGGTAAAACTATATTTTTACTTCACAAAGAAAAAGTCATTTTTATTTTGACTTTAACCTTTATTAGTACATATATAGTTTTACCGCAATATATAATGAAGTATATTTGCATTTAAAATAAGTAACCATGAAACTAAGAATCAAAGAAGCAATAAAAGAACAGGGTTTTACCGTTCAATCTGTAGCAGATAAGATTGGAAAATCAAAGCAATCACTCCACGGTATTATAGAAAAAGGCAATCCTACAATAAACACATTGTCTGATATTGCCGATGCTATCAACGTTCCTATAAATAGACTGTATGAAGAAGTAACCGGAGAAGGTGAACTCACCGCCCTTATCCAGTACAAAGGAGACTTTTACAAAGCCAGTACCATAGAAGAACTGGAACAAATTGTAGAGAAAATTAGAATAGAGAAAGGAGAATAGGTATGGATTGGATAGATACAAATTCACTTATTAGTATTTGTACTTTCGCTATAGGATTAACCCAATTTTTATTTTGGAGATACATAGCCAAACAGAAATCTTATGAAACTGAAAAAGGAAAAAATCTTGCCACTAAAGAAGATATAGGAGAAATCACTAAAGAAATTGAATCTGTAAAAAATACCTTTACTATTGAAACAGAAAAATTGAAAGCTAAATTAACATTATTCACAAATGTACAATATGGAATCATTTCAGAAGAAAGAAACGCAATCATAGAATTTGTAAAAAGTTTGTATAATTTGGAAAGCTCTATATTTAAAACTCCTACGAAAATTACCGATAATAAAGCTATAGAACGAGAAATGGAGAATATGGACAATGCTCATTATGCCCTGAAATGCGCTCAAGCTCTTTTTAATCTTTACATAGAAGATGATGAACTTAAAATAGAAGCTATAAATTTAATAAAATACACTGTAAATCAAATATATATACTACAAAATGCCTATGGGGAAATAATGATAAAAAATATAGAAATTGAGTTAAGAAGAAAAGAGGTATACGAAAATACAACAGCCAAGAGAGATATAATGAAAAAAGTTTTTCAAGAAAGACAGGAAATATATACTAACGCTCGCGAAAAAACTACAAATTTGTATTCTTCATATATAAAAGACCGCGCTATTTTTGAAAACAAATGTAGAACTCGAATATATAAATTATTAGAGCCGGAGCACTAAACTCCGGCTTTATTGCAACCATACAAATCTACTAAAATGAAAGCAAGTCACAACTAATTGATTAGCCCTTTGATCTTTAACCGATTTACGATTTCGGTATAAAGATACTCTATATCCCCGCTGAAATCCCCATAGTTCTGATAGAGAAACACGACATCAGCGCAGTTGTCGGAAATTGTACTCTTGGACTGAACCCCAAGTACCCTTGACATCTCTTCGCGTAACCCAGCTGTCATTTTCCCACCGGCAAGCGAACTTGGAGAAAACAGGTACAGGATAATGAAGATGAACTTCTTCCGCTGGGTAACACTATCAATACAAGGGGGAAGACTTCTGCTATTCAATAGCTCAACGAAGATTTTATAGATATCCCTAATAAGGCTTTTATCTCTCAAAATTGGTGAAGCTAAGGTATTTTCTTCTTCTGAAAGTTCTGATTTCTCAATTCTAATCTTTTTAAGGCGAATTATTTTGTTAAAATCCAGTTCCATAACACGATTATTTTAAAAGTAAATAGTATATTTGCATCATAATCGTGTAAGGAAGAGCTGATTCATGGTCGTGCGTGGGTTGGCTCTTTTTCATTCTCCCCCATTCGTGCTGACGAATGGTTTCTTTTCCAAATCATAGCAGGTGATATATACCCGTTTCCCATTGACATCACATAGAGCAAGGGCATATCCTTTCTCTAGTATTTTAACCGGCTGATTGTCGCAATAGACAGTACTTCCAACCGGAACTCTTATAAAATGACGTACTATCATTTGATTATCTTTAGCTTGTTATACCAGCGTGAAGAAAAAGGGAACCACCCGATTAGGAATGATTCCCCGAAAATAGTTACTTTATATAGTTTGCTCATGAATTTTTCTTCTTAAGTATTTCAACACATTCTTTTATCCCATCATCGAAACCTTGTTTATAGCCTTTAGTATATTCCCCTATAGTGTATACCGCCATTGCAAATACAAACAGAATGATACCTAAAGCCTTATGCCAACCGGGCAGCGAGATGGAAAACGGTTTAAATGTAATTGTTAGATCTCCAACCCATAATAGGGCGATAATACATATAATTGCCAAAATAATTGTTTTCATAATCAATATTTTTTTTCGTTCAACTTAGGTCTTAATTCATTGTATCTCATCTTCTGCTCCACATGCCATATAAGGTCTATGTTCATATGCTTGGCAAGCCCGAAGATTGATAATAACATATGACCTATCTGACTTTCAAAAGAATAATTATATTCATAAAAATAACGAATTGGCAATGTGGATATGGCGTATATGCTTTCAGTAAATGTTTCACCTACGCAACTTTCGGATGCACCATATATCGCTTCTTTAGGAAAATCATCAATGGATATATTTCTTAATCCAGCCAAATCAAGCAGGCGTATAACTGCATCGCTTAGTTCGTCTGGAATCGTATCTTTGATATATTTTTCAAAACAATACTTGAAATTGACATCATCGTGCGGTTCTTCATCCTCATAAGAAGACTTGAAAGATTCCCTGTCGGCATGTTTCCCCTTTCTATCCGCTTCCACAGCTTCCATAAGCTCGGAAATGATAAGGCAAAGGCAGTGTTCGTTACTCAGTTCTTTATCGTGGAAACCGTGCGTTACTGCGTTACGGTAGGCTTTATTTCTTAATTCGTTTAAGCTCATGATATTTTGGTATTAATTGGTTGGCAATAAAATACCCGATAACCGCCACAAAGCAGTTTCCGGGTATTCACAAAGCACTAACAAGGATTGTCAGTAGAAATTTTACGTAGATTAGTTATAATCGATGTCTCTATCTAACAAACAATATAAGAATAATTTTAAGACTTGAAGAACTCTTAATCTTGATTGCATATTGAATATACCTAGTCTTATTTTATTGCGTACGGATACCTTAAATCATGAATATCGACAATATCCTTACACAAACTATCCAAAGAAGGCATTATAAATGATCTTGTGATTCCTATTTTTTCAAGTTTACTCAATATGTTTTGTTTATATTGTACAGGAATTATATATTTTGCATAGATGAATTCGAATTTTTCCTTCCAAGGTTCTGGATAAAGTACAAATATGCCATTCTGATTTTTATACCTAACATCTGTCATATTAGGAACTAATAAAGTTATTGCAGGAAATGAAAATATGTCATCTTTATCTTCATTAAAAACCCTTCTTGAGAATTGATAACTTTGATAAACAATTCCATCTTTATCAAAATTAGAGCAACATGCAAAATATAATGCAATTAAAGGATTATAAGTCCAATCAAGAAGTCTCGTTGGAAGTCCATAGTGTTGTGCTAGAAACAGGAATTCCTTATCATTTTTAGGGCGTGCATCCGTAAACATTGAATATTTTCTTTTAAAATCTTCAAATACCTCTTTCTCATATTGCTTCAACACGTCCTCCTGTCCTTCCTTGAACCTCCGACCTATTGAAGGTATCAATTTATATTCAGAAGAAGATTGGCCTCTGAAAAAATCCATTTCAGGGAGGCCATATTGTAAAGACATAAAACTTTCCAAGGTTTGTACAGTAAATACTTTCATCACTTTTTTATTAAGGTTATGATATCACTTAAATTCTACATTCGAGTTGTGTATTCACTGCAAATATACGATTTTAATTTACAGAAACTCAATAAAGTTTTTCTGCTATAAAAAAAATCAAAGGGTAAACACTAATTTTGATAGAATTAACTTTTAATATCCTCTCACTTGATATTAAGCTCGCCCACAGCTGTTTTATGGTTATTGCTTTCATTTTGTTCAGTTTTGAATTTCTTGTTCATTTCCTTTTCTGCTGCTTTGGCTCCTTTTTTGAATCCCTCCACAAAGCTGTCAAAACAAACTCTATGGATTTCTAAAGTACACCTTCTCATAAGTGGGCAAATAGAGCATCTTTGGCTAAGTCCTGCTGATTTCTTGGCTAGTTTCGTTACATTTTTCATTGGATTTTTAAATTAATTATTACGATTTCTTCCCGCTGCGACTTCACTCATACACATCTTGCACCAAGAGGTGAGACATCGGTATTCCTTATCCCCATATCTGACAGTCCTGTTATAGAACCGGTGGAGCGGAAGGAAACGTCCGCAATGCGGACAAACCTTTCTTCCGGCTTCCGTACCGGCAACCGTTTTGGCTTTACGGCGTACAAGCGTACATCCCCTGCATTTATCCAGTCTGCCTTTGTACTTCCGGCATTTGTGCAGGGAGATGCGCCCGCATGGAGCGAATTTTTCGCAGTCGAATCTGGGTTCTGTATGATAGATGTTCATACGGCACTGTCCATCAAATCAAACAATGTAGGTGCGCTAACTTCCATCTCCGCCTCATACAGATATGAAAGACTGTCTTTCCAATAGTCGTAATTGAGTTCGGTAGACAGACCCTTCCTTCCCAGATTGATTGCGCAATATGGAACGGTGCCGATACCTCCGAATGGGTCAAATACCAGCTCACCCTTGTTTGAGTACCGTTCAATCAGTCTTTCAACGATATCGAGCTGTAAAGGGCAGATGTGGTTCTGCCGTTTCTTCTGTGACTGCTTGGTATTGAGCGTGCGCATCCGGGTGACATCATCCCATATCCAATCTTTCTTGCTTACCGGATCGACAGCCATAAATGTTTTAGGCAGCTTTCCGTATGTTTCCAATTCCTCAGCGAATGATACATGTTCCTCGTAGTTATATATATGCTCACGTTCGTAGTTCCTGAACAGATGGCGTATCTTGTCTATTCCGGCTCCTTTCATATCCTCATAGCTCAATAGAGAGTTACCTGATGATTTCCAACTTGCATGGGCATCTATCTGCCAACGGGCAAGCGAGTATTCGCTCTTATTCTTTGTCACCGGCAAATCAGCATAGGCTCGTGAGGTATCAGAAGGCAACTTTCGGAAGAGAAGAACATATTCCGGGCAACCGATACCCATCTTTGAACCGTCCTTGCACATCTCTGTATATCCAAGCCGATAAGTCTGGTTGTTCTCCCTCACCACATCCGTATCCACTGTAATACGCCCCATGTAGCGGAACCCGTGCTTCAGATAATGGAACACTGTCATTTCGCTGAACGGGTCGATGGTGGGCATACCGTCACCCGTAGCGTTGCCGAACAGTACACGGTCCTTTACATGGATGCAGGCCAACCGGCCGGGCTTTAAAATACACATAAGCTCCGGGGTGAGATAGTCCATCTGCTCAAAGAACTTGCCGTTGTCTTCATTATGCCCGAAATCATTATAGGTAGGCGTATATTCGTAGTGGTTGGAGAACGGGATACTGGTTACAATCAGGTCTACCGAATTATCTTCCATCTTCTGACATTCAAGTACATTGTCATTATTGATAGCTTTCCACAGTTTGCCGGACTTCTCTTCCCGACTGGCGAACATCCAGCGCATCATCTTTTCCTCTGCCTGCAAACCGAACAAACCGTTCTTGCGGACTATATCGGTCATCTTGGCTACCATCTGGCGGTGCTGCGCCCACTTCTGCATGAATGATTTGAATATTTCACCTTCGCTTTCGGCATACACCAAGTAAAGGTCTACGGGATGCTGCTGCATAAACCGGTAGATACGGGCTATTGCCTGAAACTTGTCATTAAAACGGTAGTCGATGAACATGATTGCCTTGTGGCAGTGGTACTGGAAGTTCAAACCCTCACCAAGCATTTCAGGTTTGGCGGCCAGATATTTCAGACGGCCGTCTTTGAAATCCGCTATCACTCTGTCGGCTTCCTCATCATCTTGCGAGCCATACACAGCCTTACATCCGGGAATTGCCTTGCAGAGTGCCTCACGTTCAGCCTCCAAGTCATGCCATAAAAGGAAATGGTCGTCTTTGTTTTCCGGGCGATTGATAATCTCTACCACACGGGCAATCTTTTCCTGCATGTTGTCCCGACGTTCCTTAGCTGCATCAGCAAGGCCTAGAGCAGCCTCACGGAACATTTTCACCTGCCCGTCACGGTCGGCTCCGGCAGTGGAGTTATCCACACTAACCACTTCCTCATGTACACGCAGTTCAGGCAGTTCATATCCTATATCGGGATAACCGAGGTCGGACGGTTTGGTGAGGAACAACGCCCATGTACTTACCCATAACCAGAATTCCTTTTCCTTGTGGGGATAGAGGGTAAGATTGTTCGCTTTCGTGCTGTCACGCTGGAAGAACCTTGTAAGTGCCTGCCCGGTATCCATCACTCCAAGGTAGCCGGCATAGTGTATCAGCTCCTTGTATCTGTTGGGTGACGGTGTGGCTGTTGCGACAAACCTGTACGGAACTTCTGCAAACAGAGGAAGAAACTCCTGATAGGTTTTGGTTCCGAATCCACGTAACACGCTCGCTTCATCCAATGAGGTAACGGTAAAGTAGGAAGGTTCTATTCTTATTCCGTCCTCGCCGTCACGGACACGTTCATAGTTTGTCACCATGATATTGGTCGGACATTGCTTCACCTCCTGCATAGTACGTACATAGGTCACTTTCATACCCAGATGCTTTTCGGCCTGTGTCAGGAACTCCACTACTACACGCTTGGGGCAAACTATCAACCCTTTGCCTCCTGTGCGGTTCAGGATCACCCGCAGTATCTCCAACTGGGTTACGGTTTTCTGCATACCGAAGCTGGAGAATATCGCCCTGCAACCGCCGGAAATAGCCCAACGTACTGTATCTTTCACATGAGGGTATAAATACGGGGAAATTTCTTCCGGTCTGACTTCAAACCCAGTCTGATGGCTGATTGCCATCTTGTCTTTCAAAAATTCTATATAATCTTTCATTATGCTATTCTTTTGTTGATTTCTCCTTTCTAAACAGGTGGCTGAACACATTATCCAAATCCAAGTCTAGATTCAGTTTGGACGGGAAAGATTTAATGTATTCGTACATCTTATAAGCGAGGTTGTCATCATCACCGCATCTGTCAATCAGTGTGAGCAACATGGCGTTCACCATGTCAGAATCATTGCCGAAGTTTTCCTGAGTGGATTCGCTGCAATGATTCACATCACTTTTCAATCTCTTTATCGCGGCTATGGCTGTGTTGAAGTTTCTTTTTGAATCGTGCCGCAATTCAAAGCCTTCCTTCTTGTATTGCTGCTGCATTTCTAGGAGGTTGGTTTCTAAAACGTCCGTGAGGACAAATACGATGTTGGTTATCGTATTCAGTTTGTCTGTTCCTTGCATGATCGTGTATTCTTATTTCTAATTCGAATGAATCCCCTTCGTTCTGTTTCTTCTAACAGTGGAAAGTCTTCATTCTTGATTTCACATTCTGTTTCGTAGTTCACGGAAGTATAACTTGGGATATTGAACTTTTTCCGGATTCTTACGATAACATCCGGATTTCTTGTTACCCAGTAAACGGTTATTCTCATGGTGATATCAGCATTTTTCTAGCTTCCTCATCTCCTGCATCAGCACGGTGCTTGATTTCAATGTACTCAGCATAAGAGATTCTGTTATCTCCACGCTCCTCTATCTCTTCTTCACGTTGGTTTCTGTATCGTTCACGCTCTTTCCGTTCAATATCTTTCCGACGTTCAGAAACGTAGTCCAGCATCGCACTTGTTATTTTCAATGGATCTATTGAACCGTAGAACCGCCCATACTTCCCTGACTTAAACCGTGCTATGAAAAAACAGATTTCAGCGGCATTTATATAATAATACTCCGAAAGGAATATCTCCGATAGTTCAGAAAGTTGCTCTTTCGCTATCTTGGTTGAAACTTCTGCAAAGTCATTCAATGAGCCAAATTGTATCTTTAGCCATTCTATCGGTGTTTCATCCCCATAAGTAGAAGACAATAGCCCTAAACTCGGAATGCTGTCATTCAACGCCAGTTCTGAATGGGTTGCATTACATCTGACAAGTTTGAACTGCAAATCAGGGTTGTAATCAAGAATGAATTGTGCAGGATCGGGATATTTATTCAATAACGCCCTCTGCTTCAAGTTCCTTTCTCTTTTTTGCGGCAGCTTCTCTAACGGTTGTAGCGACTGCAAGAACTGAATCACGTTTTCGCTGCTCGCTATCCTGTTGATTTTTACTAAGTCTTGTTCCATTATAGTTTCCTTCCAATATTTTAGTAAAGTTTGCTTGTTTGAAAATCCAATCAAAGTCGCATTTCCAATTGCGGTCATTAGCTCCAAGTAAGAACGGGGATTGAAGAATGAGATTGAAAACACTCCTCACTGACTCTTTCCCATATTGGGCTATCCGGGCTTTTACAGCCTTTTTTCTCACATCAGTCATTGATCTTATCTGCTGGAGTCTGTCTTTGAATGTGGTATTATAGTATTCCATCAATCCGCTGTAATCAATCTTTTCAGAGGGGGAGGGCGAAGAAAGCTTGGCTTTCTTTGATACTCCGTCAGGAGTATTTTCTTTCTTTTGATGTAGAGATATATCTATATACTCTCTTTCTTCTTTCTTTGTATTTGTGCCCTCTGTGTGCCCTGATTTTTGTAAAAGTTCGGATTGCGGTAGATTGTTGTTCATGGGCTGTGCCCCAAGTTGTGCCCTTAGTTGTGCCCATTCGTGTCTTAATTCATTGATTTCCTTTTCAATACCTGTGTCCTTACTTGTGCCCTTGGTTGTGCCCATTGGATTATATTCTTCATATTTACATAAGGTTATAAGGTTCATTCCTTGATTGCACTCAACAGTTATCATACCTTTCTTTCTAAGATGCACAAGAAAGGAACGCACCTTCTTTTCAGACCATTTCCAACGCTGTGACAGAAATCTTATAGATGCAGGATATTGACCTCTTGAATAAGAGATTTCTCGACCTCCGATACTCTCCTTTCGGGGCGTTGCCTCAAATCGTGCAGACTGAATTAAGTCTAACCACGCTTCGCAACTGCTAAAAGTACGGGCTTCATTCCACATTTCATTCGAGAAAAACCTGCGGCTTAGCCTCAAAAATCCTTCGTCCATAGTCTTAGAATCTCACGTTAGTTAATTGCCTTCCGTTAGAAAATACAGCCCACTTACCATTACCGCTATCAAACAACCGTAAATCCGACACCTCTCCGAAACGTTTGATGTTACCGCATAAATCCACAATCCATCCACATTCTTTAGAAGGATGCGGGCGGATGGCACGACCGACTATCTGATACCACATGGCAAGTGACATTGTAGGACGTGCCATAACGACCGTATCAAGTTCCGGATAGTCAAAGCCAGTCGTAAGTACACCCACATTAGCTACTACCGGAATTTCACCAGCTTTGAACGCCTCAAGAATATGTTCACGTTCTTTCTTAGGAGTATCACCTGAAACGATAGCGCAACCGGGTATTGACATCGTTAACCGTTCCGCTTCTTTCAAAAAACGGGTAAAGACCAAAATACCCTTCCGTTTTCCTCCGGCTTTGGGATTCATCAGCCTTTGGACGATATGAACGAGATAACCGTAGAAGTCTATCCGTTCATATTCTTTTTGAACTGACTTATCCGTATAGTCGGCACCAGTAGTATTTACTTTCAAGTTAAGTTCATTCCACCCTGAAGGATTCATTGAATAGTAATCCAACTTCGCCAGATAACCCATATCTAATAGGGTTGATACCTGTACATGATAAATGACCTCTGAAAAGACATGAGGTTTCGTCCGTGTGATAAACTTCAACATAGAACCGAAGTCACGTGAAGAGGACAATCTATAAGGAGTTGCTGTGAGTCCAAGCACTTTGCACTTCACCGCATCGAAGAAGTCCTTGTACATTCCCTCTTTGGGGTTTACCAAATGGCACTCATCAACGATGATGTTTTTGAAGTGGGTAAAGAGTTCGGGGTGATTCTTCACACTGCCGATGGTGGCGAATGTTATTCGGCTTATCTCCTTTGAATTAAAGGAAGCCGAATAGATGCTGCAATCAAGAATGCCGTATGAGCAGAGCTTCTTGAAGTTTTGCTCGAGTATTTCCTTTGAGGGCTGGAACACTAAAGTATGCCCGTCAAGCCTTGCAGATATATCCGCTATGATAAGGCTCTTTCCCGAACCCGTAGGCAAGACCATGATAGCATTCGTTTTCTTCGCCTTGTTATTGAAGAAAGAAACGGCAGCATCAGAGGCTTTCTGTTGGTAATCACGTAGTTGGTAAGTCATTCTGCTTCTCCTTTCAATAGTTCGGGATTGTCATGGATATTACCTTTAACTACAAACATTTTGCGTGTCTGTTGAAGAGTGTTTTCTACAAAGCCATCCCATCCGACCCAGCATCCTTCTTGGGTACACCATTTAACCTCAAATGAAAGTCCTATGCGGTGTTTTCCACTCGTTGTAATATAGTCAAGCTGCACAATATCACCCTCATAAATCTCTTTGCCGTTCCTATCAATCAGTCCTGTAAACTGCCCGACTGTGTTGTCGGCAACTTCACAATCATTCACAACAAATCCGAAGTTATCTGTTGTAAAACTTGCTATATTCTCAAAGATTACAAGTTTGTTAATGTTTAACGAGCAAAAGTTAGAAGAATAATTGGCAATATTTCCATATATCCATTTACCGTCCTTTATGCGTTTACCTCTAAATTTAATTGTTCTCATAACCCTTTCTCCTTTCTAAGTTTCTTATTCAGTGCCTTGTAATACTTGATTAGCTGCTCGTACTCAAAATCTGACATCTTGGTATTTGATGCAGCTTTCACTTTCAGCAAGTCAAATTTCTGCTGACCTATCTTAGCTATCAGATTTACCCGATAGCCCTCCAAATGGTCGGCTTTGAAACGGTTGCAGTGCCTACATTCGGCATGGCAATTATCTTCATCAAACCGTGTGGCCAGATGCGTGCGGCTGAAATAATGGCCGCAATCAGCTTGCACAAATGGCTTTATCTGTCCGCACGAGATACATCTAAAATACCCGTTTGGCATTGCATCACGAAGCCGGATAAAAAGGGAAAACTCCTTGTCGAGCTTAGCTTTCAAATCCGGCTTCTTCTTTACTGTTACCCCTGCTTTATCAAACAGAGGTGAAGGCTTGTTTTTCTTCTTAGCCTTTCGTTTTATGTAGTATGGCATATCTTATCTTTTAAAATTAAAACGTTGTTGCTTTCTGCCCAACTTATGATAGAATCCAGAACCTCATCGTCATCCAGATTGTCTATAATATCTCTAAAATCATACGAAGCACCTACTTCTTCTTGAAAGTGTCTTATGATGCTCGTCTTTAAATCTGTCACTTCTTGCCAAGTTTCCATGTTGTTTTTTATTAAAGTCCCGAAGCGCATTCTCCGGGGCACAACCATTATTTATTAACCCATGCCATTTATGTGTGGCTCACATTTATGTGGTGGTAGCAGGACTTGCACCTGCATGATTGTTATGCTGCTCACTTGCATCTTTTATCGCCTACTATGAATAAGGCTCGCTGTTGTAGGTTTTGGTATCCGTCACCGATTGATTAATAACCATCGAATGCTTCGTTTACCTGATATGCTGGTCTCTTTTTCGCCAACCTTCCCCAATTATCATTTCCTATAATCCTCAGCTTAGAGCATCAATCTACTGCTTAATAGCGTCTCTCGTTGTTCCGCCATACCACCATGTTCGCCCGCCCTATCTTCACAGACCGGGAAGGCAGGTTAACAAAGTTATTCCATATAAGCCATTGAAAACTCTTTCGGAATAAACCGCCCGACCGGGATAGGTTTGGCTGATTCAATGGCTGTATGTATTTCCCTCTTTCTGAACTCATGTCCCTTTTCTTTGGCTTGTTTCTCACATTCTTCCTCTTTATTTTTGAGGTAGTGAGTAATAAGCATCATCGCCCTATCAACGTTAAAAGTGTTCACGACAAAAGTTTGAACTCTTTCATCTTCATTTTCTCCATTCATGAAGGTAATTTTCGTCTCAATTTGGTAGAACTTCCTTTCGTCAGGCTTGGATTCTTCATCTTCCTGATTCTCTTCATCCATCTTATCAAGATATTCTTCTGTAGTAATCTCTTCTTTGAGGTAGGCTATCGAAGCGTCGTCCACCTTGCGTTCTTTCAAAGTATCGGTGAGAATTACACAGGAATCGAACTCTTTTACCATAGTCAGAGTGAATCCGAACAAATAGTTTAGTTCGATATAGTCTTTCAAGATAAGGCAAGCATTCTCCAACCCTGTTGCGTAAAGCAGGAACTTGCTTTTCTTACCTCCTATTTCCGCTTGGGCAATATGCGGATATAACACATTATTTTCATTCTCGAACGCCAAACGGTTCTGATTGCTGACTTCCACTTCCCTGATACCGTCAGCTTCCATGCTGAAACGAATTTTCGCCAAAATGTCTTGGTCTATCAGCGTACCACGGTCGAAAAGAATTTCATTCCGTTCAATCGTTACTGTTTCACCGGTATCTTCATCAATGAAAGATTCCTCCCATGTTTTGAGGACACGTTTTGCAAGGTACATGTTGAGCATCTTCTTTGGGTCAGATGTCACATACCGGATTTCTGTTTTTCTTGTTTCTATCATAACTAAATAAATTCTTGATTTCTTTGTATTTCCAGCTGGGCGTATATCAGCATTTGATGTTCATTTGCAGCCGGCAGATAGATACCTGCCACTGATGCACTCCAATTACGGAAACGGTCAATACTCAAAGTCATTTCACCTGTTGTCAGTTCGGCAGAACTGCGCAAATAGGTTACTTCATTGCCTTTCTTGTTGACCATCTTACGTTCAAACAAATCACGGTTGCAAGTCCTCTTATAAAAATCAATTTTTGCTTCGTCGAGACTGCAACCGTACTCACTACCGAAATACCCTAAAAGAAGATGCAAGTAGCTGTTTTGGGCAAGCGTGCGGTTAGGTAGTTTCTTTTTCACTTCCACAATAGCCTTTTGCTTATATAATTGATTTACATACTCTTTAAACCTATCATGTTCAAAAGAATTATTTAGGTTAAATATCATATTTATACCTCCATATATAATTATATGCACTTTTAATATGTCCTCGACAACATTGAGATATAGTTTTAAGATTATAGCCATTTTTTAATGCCGCAATCGTTGCAGATGGATACTGATTTAATAAATTTCCACTCCTATCATACTGCAATACTACCTTCTGTTGAGATTCTGCTTGTTTCTTTCTACCGCTACCATAATTTGTATTATAGGCACAAGAGCACCATTCCAAATTAGAAACCATATTATTCTTCTTATTTTCATCTATATGATTAATTACAGGTAAATTAAATGGATTAGGTAGAAAGGCTTCGGCAACAAGTCGATGAATATTTTTCTGTTTTAGTTTATTTTCTTTCGATAAACTTACAGATAAATATCCATTTCTTACAACTTGCTTTAACATACGACCTTTGTATATCCTTTGTTTTCCTTTATACCTATATCCAACAGTTCTATCAACTGAACGTATCTGACCATAATTAGACACTTGGTATAACTCTTCATATCCTTTTACATCTTTCCAAATTTCTTCCATATATTCATTCTTCAAGTCGAAAATCATACGCTAAAATGGCAAATCGTCCTTGGGATTACCATTCGCATCAACAGGAGGCGGAAAATCCGGCAGTTGTTGATAGGTAGACTGTGGCGTCGGCTGCTGAACAGGCTGTTGTGCAGGTGCAGTTTGGGGAGGTTGTGATACACCACCACGTGCCTCTATCTTATAACATCGAATGGATGCCATACGTTTAAGTTCTCCATCCAAGTTCGTCCACGAACGACCTTGTAAGACAAATGATACAGTAACAACATCACCCTGATTAAAGCGGTCAAGTTCTGCACACTTATCGCCTGAAAACTCTAAGGGAATAATGTTTTCATACTCGCTACGCTCTCCCGTATAAGGGTCGTAAGTAGTAGCATCTAAAATAAACTCCCGTTTTGTAAATGAGGAACCACCGTTTTTGGATGGTATTTGAACGGTTTGTCCAATTTCGATTATCCGTCCGGTTATTTGGTTTGCCATTAATTTTCTCCTCCAAAAATCTTTTTATCGGTTATAAGTTCTCTGTTTTCTTCCAAGAACCGGATAAACTCCTCACAATGATTAGTAAGAATAGGAATATCACGTTCAGGATTGAAAACGTATGTTTCTGTATAGGTATCTACCACATAACCGCCTTTGTTGAACTCTACAATGTTATACTCAAATATCCGTACATCAGACCCATTCTGCATAAGAGCATAAGGATAAACTAAATGCTGGTGGTGATCTTTGAACTTTCCCACGGTATAACTACCGGTTGTTTTGATGTCGTGAACACTGGTAGGCATCAGTTCGTCAATCAGACCATAAACCAATACACTACCGTATGCAGTAGGCAAGATGGCTTCTACTCTTTGTTGGGTTAATGCTCCTTTGTAGTAGTTGGCAAACTCGCGGCAAAGGTCAATGTGAAAAGTGAAAGTGCGATTGTTGTAAACAGCTTTTATCCCGTAAAGTTTTCCGTCATCGTGATATGCCTTGCTAATTTCCATTATAGAAGATTTACGGTTCTCAATCATACAATCAATGATTTCATTGAAAGCCGTACCACGGTCTGCCGCTTCGCTATCGAATGGCTTGCGGTTAATCCGGTCTATCAGTTCTTGAAACTGTTGTTCGTGAAATTCTTCGGGAGTATGGGGTGGATTTTCTGACCACCCCCAGTACTTATCCCAAATCACATCACTATTCAGATATGCCCCAAAGGCATCAAGAAGCGTTGCGTAAATACGATATTTAGGCTGCTGGTTCATATTTCTTTTCTGAATTAAGTTTCAGATTCAAAGACTTCGCTTTGTTAGCTACCAACTTTGCCGCCATTTGCTTTGAAGAACCAACGTGCTCAAAGTTATCTATTTGCGCGATAAAATTATTGGCAGATTCCGCATCCGTAATAAGTTCGATCTGTTCTTTTATCTCTTCAATAACTTTATCATACTTTTCCTGTGCCTCTTTCTTGGCAGCAAGCATACCCAAATACGAATTGATTATCTTGGCGGTGATAAAGTCGTTCTTTGCGGTTGGATTACCATTCTTGTCAAGGATGGTAGGAACTTCCATCACTGAAGGAAGATTGCAAGTATTCTTACCGTCATTTCTTGAAGTTGGGTCAAAAGTGATAGTACGTCTTTGGACGCCTCTTTCGCTTTTCATTTCAAGATAACCGAGCAAATCCAGTTCAGTAACGATAGAGTTGTAGGATTTTTCACGCAAGGCAGGGATAAACACCGTATCATCACCTTCTTTTCTTGTGTCGCGATGGGCAACGAAAATGATGTGCTTGTTAAGCCCCGAAAGTGTTCGTGTCATCCATGAAAACTCTGCATTGATACCGCTCCAATCACGGATGGACGGCTGGCGGGTTCCACACTTGTGAGTAATGATGAAGTCCATCATCTTGCCGATGGTATCTACTACAATGGTCTGATAAGCGGACAAGTCCTCTTGAAGAACTTGCTGAACATCGCTCCATGAAGTGACCTGTACCGTGTCTATATTCTCCAAGTGCGCCATGTTCATGCGCTTCACGCCGTTATCGAAGTCCAACAGCAGCGGTTTCGGTGCGCTCAATGCTACCGTACTCTTTCCCATTCCGGCTTGACCGTAAATCATCATCTTCACGGTGGTCGGGATAACTAATTCATTACTTTTCTTAATCAGTGACATAATCGTAAATTTTATAGGGTTATTTGTTCAGATATTTACTCATTTTAAAAGCATTAATAGCGGATTGTATCTCGAACTTGGAATATATGATAGGAGAATTTCTGGATGAGCCTTTTCTTTTCTTATGCACCAATCCTTCTTTCTCTAACTTTTCCAAAAAGTTAGGTTCATACCCAAGTGTCTTTAACCATCTGAACGCTTCTCTTTGCTTGATTTCATCAGATACAGGAGACCGTTTCTTCTCACTGGCAGCTGCACCAAGCTCCGCCATGTCCATGCAGATATTTTTAAATTCAAATAATTCAAGTCTTACCTCCATACCGTCCAGTTCTTTCAATTCGTTCAACTCTCGTTCTTCGTCCCCTTCTCATATCGCCCTGTTCGTGATAGAGCGAAAAAGAAAAGATGCACAACAGGCAGAAAGCAACAGCCGACCTAATAGTAGGTGAAAAGTCCATCGTGAACTTCATACCAGCTATTCTCTCATATAGCATGGTTGCCAGTTCTCTGCCGTTCCTTACGTTCAAAATCTCAAAAGCTCTTTGCAGTTGGTTGTTTATCGTGCTGACCGCTCGGCATTTGAGGTTTGCAATTTCTTTTTTCTCATACCCTTGTGCATACATTCGTGCCGTAATCTCGCATTCAGGTGTAAGTTCATTAAAAACTCTCTTCATAATCGTGTAAGTCAGCTGATTAATAATTGCGAATAACCTCAATATATCCGGCTTCCCTGTTAGTGTCCACCGAATACAAAGTTTGCTTCTTGTCTATTATCCGATCAATCCTTGCCAGCCTGTTAAGATCAGCGGTACACCTGCGAAGCTGTCCGGCAAGTTTGTCGCTAAAGTCAAAGCTGATTCTGTCATTCTTCTTTTTCAGCTTTTTCTTGATTTCTGTTCTTTCTTTCAGTTCTTTTGCCATAAGAGTAAAATTTAATTAATGATTCGTGGATGGTAAGGGAATCGAACCCCTCTCAATCGTGCCAATTGTTTGCGCAACACGAAGCTCTAACCGATAAGCTAACCATCCGATTAAAAAAGGTGCACTATCCTCACGGACGGCACACCCAGTACAAACACAATATAAAACACGAATATCTAATCTATTATCAGAACAATGCTTTTAACCGCGTTCTTGAAATGATCAAACTTCCGGTTCAAATCACTCCAAGATTTATACCATGTATTTTTCTCTTCAGCTAATTTCTCGTTAGCCTCTTCCAGTTCCTGCACACGCCTTACTAAATCTTCATGCGTCATGCCTCTTAATTCTTCCACTGTCATAACCGTATAAATTTAAAATGTCGTTAAAAAGGTAGGAGTCGAACCTACTTCTTGTAAGCTAAATGAATATATAAATTAGAATATAAGTTAATACCAACAATTAATCGCTTACACGCATTCCAACAATGCTACTTCATAAATTACCGCCCAGCTGGTTTACAAGGTGATTGTGCACTCATCCCCATGCGCCTTGTGCCGGATTATAGGACTACCTTTTAGCGGTCTGTTTTAAGTTCTCTATAAGTTATTCTCATGAGCGACACACACCCTACACATATAACACTCATTATAGTGATAGAGAATATTTTCATAGGACTGTAAGTAGTAATAGCCCCGTAAAGCATACCGGCAGCACATATACTAACCAATATAGATAAAACGAATTGGATTGTTTTCATAATCGTATAAATTTAAATAAGTATCTGTACCCTAATCGAATAGCAGAACCTTATTTCAGTTCAGTACAGACTATAAGACCTTTCAGCGATACTTGTGCCTAACCAAGCTACTCACCACGCTAAAGACAAATTGGCGTGCTGAAAGTAAAAATCATTTCAACTTCGTGGCTTTACCACCATCAGACATATACAACCATTCGCCCATTGTCGGCTTATCCTCGGTTGCTATCGGTGTCAATTCCGTTCCACTTGCACCCACCACTATCCACCATCACTGGCTTCGCTTACGTGCCTTCGCAGAAATATATCTTTTTATCGTATCAATATGTCAAAGAACCAATCAATAGTACCCTACCCGATTCTCGCTATCGGTTGCCGTTCAATCCGTCCGTAGGGCTGTCGTGCATTGCATAATCGTGTATTATGCGTATCGGCTGATACCTTGTACCCGGCATAGAGCATCGTAATCCATACCATCATCTTCACAAGTCTCAAAACCTTTTAAGGCATCTTCCAAACTGTCTATCTCATCCGTTATCAACTGGATAGCTTCTTTTTTGCTATCAGCATTGAACATCAGGCAAACAGTCCTTTCATCGTTGTTGTGAGCTGCCTCTAAATCTTTATAAAGGCTATCCAACTGCTGGTTAATCGTGTAAGCATTCATATCCATATCTTTTATGCGATTGACATCAGATTAGCTTTTTTGAAGCATCTGAATTCTTGGCGTTCAGTATCATAGTAAGTCTGGACGGTATCATTCTTCTTTCTATTGTCAGTACCAGTGATGGCAGGCATCAGCTTTTCATTTAGTGTACCGTATGCCTCACGAACAGAACCGTCCACTTTTTTGAAGTAGAACTTCACTATCTTCTTCTTCATCTCACCTTTCAGTTTCAAATTAGCCCAAGCGACCTTCATTGCTTCGCTCATGGTGTAGCCATTACGCTTAACGAACTGCCAAGCAAGGCTCATTACTTCGTGTAAAAATTCTCTTGTTCTCATAATCGTGTATTTTAATATGTTTATACTATTTGAAATCTGAATTAATCTTCGTTTCTTTGTATCAGTTTAATTTGATAATGCAAATATACTATCAATTTTGATATAGTATATCATTTTTGATTATTATTTGTGTTAATAATATCTAATTTGATTAATCTAAAATGATAACATTAAGACAAATAATTAGAAATCAAGGTATTACAAATAAAGTAATAGCTGATGCGTTAGGCATAGAATCTACCAATATAGGTAGATATGATGATTTATCTAAAAGAAGACTATCAGAATTGATAATCATATCTAAAGCCTTGGATATGTCTCTAGGCGATCTTGTCCAACAGGCAATGGCTGATGAGATTGAACTAGGAGATGTTACGATTATCAATAAGCCTAAATATATAGAAAGGATAGATGAAGAAGGCATAATTAATCTATATGACATTGAGGCTGCCGCAAATTTGAAATCTCTTTTGGTGAACAAAGACCAAAACATACTAGGAAAGATAAGTATCCCCAACATACCGAAATGTGACGGTGCTGTATATGTCAAAGGAGATTCTATGTATCCTTTATTGAAATCGGGAGATATTATAGCTTATAAAGAAGTTCCCGTAGAAATCCAACACATTTTTTATGGGGAAATGTATTTGGTTTCAATAGATGTAGAAGGTGAAGAATATCTAACTGTAAAATACATAAATCAATCTGAAAAAGGAGGTGATTGGATTAAGTTGGTAAGTTACAATCAGCACCATCAACCCAAAGATTTTCCTTTGGCATCAGTTAAGGCACTAGCTTTAGTAAAACTAAGCATTAGGATGAATACGATGAAATAAACGCCATGAGTTTCAACCAATACACATGGGACCTATATAAACAGACCACAATCGGAATAGAGATGATAAAATACTTTTCCGATGCGGGAGGATATGTTTTATTCAAGGATTATTGTCCGTACGCTAATTTCATACCAGAAGATTTATATAACGATTGGTTGGAGAATATATATTGCTACGGTGTATCAGATTATGACCATCCCAGCTTATTGGAAGAAGCAAAAGATTTATACATTTCACTTATCACATTAGGCATAAGGGTAGAAGGGCAACAATGGCTTCCTGCTAACGACTTCAAGAATATGCTTGGGATTATCCAGCCGATGTCCTATGTCTTATCACAGTTCGCCCCAGAATATTTCTTTCCGTACCTGTTCCTTTGCCGAATATTCGAGCTGAATAAAATAGCGGATTTCTTTAACATAGACCTCCCCAATATTCCCAAAAGAACTGATTACAAAGGAAGGTGCATGTATTATTGGGAACTTTGCGAGGTGTTTTATTTGTTCAGAAAAGAAAATGGACTATCTCCAGCAGATCTATGGTCTTTCCTATACGACTTCGCACCCAATAATCTCCCAAGCGAGAAAATAGACATGCCCAAACCGTCACAAGTCTGGTTCATTGGCGGCAGGTTATACCAAGAAGATAAATCCTTAGAATCGAAATTCTGGCAGTCAAGCCCTGAAACAAAGAAAGGGGATATTCTTGTTCATTACGAAACGTCCCCAATCAGTGCAATCACTTGCATAGAGATATCGCTTACGGATGGCGTAATAGACCCTCTATTCCGATATTACGGGTGTATCTATATTGGGAATAGAATAAATATTCCTCACATTACTTTGAAAGAACTACAAACTGATGAATATTTTTTCAAACACCCACTTGTTAGAAAAAACTTTCAGGGAGTAAATGGTTGGTCGGTTAACAGTGAGAACTATTCAGAGTTACTTCGGATGATAAAAACAAAAGGATTTGATATAGAGGTTTTGCCAAAATTGTATGCCCCAACCTTGCCCAAAGACGTAATTATAGAGTACGAACATGATGTAGAACAACAATTGCTGGAACCATTGCTTAACTCTATGGGATGGTATGAGAACAAAGACTTCATTCGGCAGTTACCAATCCAAGCAGGGAGAGGACATAGGATATTCCCAGATTATGCGTTACATTATGGCAATAAACCAAATGAGGAAAGGGCAAAAGTGTTGATTGAAGCCAAGCTGTGTATGAGGAATAACAAGGAAAGAGAAGAAGCATATTTGCAAGCGCGCTCATACGCCCGATTACTTAATTCTTCTGTGATTGTTTTATGTGATAAGGATTACCTGATTGTTTATGAGAAAAAAGACAGCTTCGACCGGGACAGATATAAGAAATACCATTGGGGAGAGCTTGAAAATCCCGATTTATTCAACGAATTAAAGAACAAACTAAATATATAAGATTATGAAGAAGATTCTATTTACCATAATAGGCTTGTCAGCACTATTCTGTATGAGTTCCTGCGATGAAGCTGTTTATAAAGGGAGGAAAGTGTATAAAGCATATTTCGATTATACCTTAAAAGACCCTGAATCTTTCAAGGTGTACAGCGAAAAATACACAAAGGATGGAGATTTCACAGTAAATTGGGAACTGGATTATGGGGCTAAAAACTCTCTCGGTGGAATGGTGAGGGAGAAGGCTACGTTTACAACTGTTGGTACTTCGATATTTATAGACGGAAGTAGTTACAGGCTTGATGAATTGAAATGATTTGAAAATTGTTTTAGCAATATTTTAGCAATAACAACTAAAGAACATGATTGGAATCCGGGAAGAGTTAAAAAACAACATAAGCCGGGGATTATGCCCGGCTTTAACATGAAAATCTCCTTTGTTTCAACATTGTTTCAACATCAAACGAAAACGAAAAATATAAATAGGTGACAAACAGCAGATTAAGAAGTAGAAAAAATTAGCCAGATGAGCTAATACCCCGAGAAATAATAACGATGCAAAGATACATAGAAAATCAATAATACAAAGCTTTTGGGAAAGTTTTTTTTCATGTGAACAAAAAATTTATTTGCCACTTTTACTCCAAAGAGTTACTGTTGCGTGAAATTGTTAACCAATAGCTGACCAAGTTTAATAGCATAACAAGCGGATAACCCCAATTTGTGACAAGTCGGAGCTATCTAAATCATAAGTTAAAAGTTATTATGAAAAATCATTGTTGTATCAATACTATACCCCATCGGCATAATAACAGTCACAATAGTTACACGAACACCAAAGGGATCCCCACAGAAAGCTTCATTGGGAATACGGTGTATTTAGCTATGAATAACAACTATATGTCAAGAATGGATAGGATCGGAAAAAAGTCATACTGAAGCATCTTAGTAAAAGAACAATCATCGTCCTATCAAGTGCTACCCGGCATTATCTATATCAGTCCGGCAAAAGCATGAAAGGAGAAATATACCGAATATCCTAGAAGAGAAAGAAATATTCATGTCCGCCAATAACAAATCCACCACAAATACAACCAAGGGTTGCTGCTATTAACGGCTACGTACCATTTCAATTACAGCACTGTATTTCACAACTCTATGATTGGCAGGGCAAAAAAAGATGTAAAAATTGCATTAAACCTCCTCTATCGGCTTGGACCAAACTTCCTCTTTCGTTTCTTTACACATTACGGAAATAGTTCCTCCAACAAAATCCTTCACATATCCTTTGCGTTCAGCCAACATATCTTCCGCCATTCTAATGGCCTTAGCCTTATCTTTCAATGAAAATCCTTTATTAGCAAAATCATTACCTTCTTTAAAATATATATCATAAGTTTCCATTGTATCACCTTTTTAAATTTGAGTGGCAAAGATAAAACCTACAATTATTATGCACAAGAGATTTCTTAATTATTTTTCGAATATTGTCAAGAAACAATTTAACTAAAAAAATTCCCGACTTATCACAAGCCGGGAATTCATGTAAAAGCACTATTATAAATATACTAACTATTGCAAAATTTTACCATCTTCACCTAAGAACAATGTCTGTTCATGAGCATCACTTGTCAACACATTAATTTTATAAATACGGCTTCCATCAATGCCATAGGCCATAAAAGCCTGCTTTATCATAGCACCTTCCAGTGCAAGCCTGTCCATCACAGCTTCCGGCACATCATTCATATAGATTTCCGAGAAAACCAACTTCTTAGATTGTTGAGGCTTTTCCACTACCGGAACCTCTACCGGAGCCGCTTGAGCAAAAGAAACAGACACGCCTAAAGTCATCACTAATACCAATGTTACTAATACCTTTTTCATAATTACTTTATTTTTTATTCATTTTTACCGACAACAATAAAACAAGAAGCGTGCCACAAATCTGTTCATTTTAATATCTAACTAAAAATCAGTCACATACATATATACTTTTTCTTTTCAGGAGTGTAGATTCCTGTTGACAACACCACAAAAGTGTGGAAAAAATCCACAAAATCAGGTTTTATACCGACGAACAAAAAGTATAGCCAAGCTGTTTTATCAACCTCATCAAAACATTTAAATACCATGAAGAAGAGATGTTATTCTATATGTGTTATATTATGGGTACTGATCACCACCTTGTCTGCTACCTCTCCCACTACATTTCATATAGCACTGAAAAAGATATATCCACATGCCACGAACGTAAGCTGGAGCCAACAAGGGAATTATTATGTGGCCTCTTTTACCCAAAATGGTTTTGAAAAAGAAGTATGGATGAACGGTAATGCCCAATGGGTAATGACTAATACCGATTTACAAACTACAGATCAACTGACACCTAACGTATATAATGATTTTACATTGAGTCCATACGCCATGTGGACTGCCACCAATGTAAATCTCATAGAATTTCCTAAACGAACCACTCTGTACGTAATTACTGTTAACCTAAACAATTCGTCGGCCACCAAACAATTATTCTACACACTGAATGGCAGGCTATTGCAAACACGTGACGTCAGTTATATCAACCCTACATTATCCCCCGGAATCTTTGAATTCTAATACTATTATGACTGAACAAATAACATTTCCGGAAAAGGGACACATCAACAATTGGCAAACGATTATAAACTAGCATTTTAAAGTAAAATAATAAAAGAATCTACATTTTCATGGCGTTAAATTAATGTAAAAAACTGTTTCATTTCCCATCCCCCTTACCTCATTTTACTACTTTTGCGCACACTCAGCCTATAAATGTGCAAAAGTTATCATGGAACTAGAACAGAGTTTTATTGCTCTTATCGAGCAAAGTATAAAAACAAATTGGTATTTAAACGCTCTTACAGACTATAAAGGCATCACATTGCAATACAGAGATGTGGCCCGTAAAATAGAGAAAATACATATCTTGCTGGAAAATGCCGGCATTGAGAAGGGAGATAAAATAGCCATCTGCGGGCGTAATAGCGCTCATTGGACAGTAACTTACCTTGCCGTCATCACCTATGGTGCCGTAGTAGTACCTATCCTACATGAATTCAAAGCCGATCAGGTACACAATATTGTAAACCACTCTGAAGCCCGCCTGTTGTTCGTAGGCGATCAGATATGGGAGAACTTGAATGAAGCAGCCATGCCTCATTTGGAAGGTATCATAGAATTGAAAGATTTCGGTGTACCCGTATCCCGTTCGGAAAAACTGGCTTATGCCCGCGACCATCTGAATGAGATATTCGGGCACAAATTCCCTTGCAGATTTCGTCCCGATGATATTTCTTATGAAAAAGAAAAATCAGAAGACCTGGCCATCATTAATTACACTTCAGGTACTACCGGATATTCCAAAGGCGTAATGCTGCCTTATCGTAGCATACTCTCCAACGTGCTCTACTGTAAAGAAAAAATAGGTCTGAAAGCAGGTGACAGCGTCGTATCCATGTTACCTTTGGGACACGTATTCGGCATGACTTTCGATTTTCTTTACGGTTTCACAGCAGGCGCCCATCTATGGTTTCTTACCCGCATGCCATCGCCCAAAATCATAGCCGAATCATTTGCAGAAATCCGCCCGCGCGTCATAGCCTGCGTGCCACTGATTGTGGAAAAAATATTCAAGAAAAATATTCTTCCCAAGGTAGACAACAAATTAGGTAAACTGCTATTACATGTTCCCATCATCAGCGATAAGATAAAAGAACTTATCAAGCAGAAGGCGATGGAAGTTTTCGGCGGAAATTTCATCGAAATCATCATCGGAGGGGCTCCTTTCAATGCCGAAGTGGAAGCCTTTCTAAAAATGATAGATTTCCCATACACCATTGCATACGGAATGACTGAATGTGGTCCCATCATCTGCCATAGTCATTGGACAGAACTGAAACTGGCATCTTGCGGAAAAGTTGCCGCACGTATGGAAGCCAAGGTACTGTCTCCTAACCCATCAGCCATTGCAGGTGAACTGGTATGCCGTGGAGCCAACCTGATGTTGGGCTATTATAAGAACGAGGAAGCGACACGGCAAGTCATTGATACTGAAGGATGGTTGCATACAGGCGATATGGCGACAATAGACGAAGACGGAAATGTTTTTATCAAAGGACGTTGCAAAAACCTGTTACTCACTTCTTCCGGACAAAACATTTATCCGGAAGAAATAGAGTCCAAGCTAAACAATATGCCATACGTGTCAGAGTCACTGATTATTCTGCAACAAGACAAACTGGTGGGCCTAATCTATCCGGATTCCGATGATGCTTTTGCTCACGGCTTGAGCCAATCAGACCTTGTACGGGTAATGGAAGAAAACCGCCTTGAACTGAACAAACAATTACCGGCATTTTCCCAAATAGCCCGCTTCAAGCTATATCCTGAGGAATTTGAAAAAACAGCCAAGAAAAGTATCAAGCGCTTCTTGTACCAAGATATAAAAGAATAAATCAAAAAAAAGCTCTCTTCATAATATGAAGATGTATCAAAAGTAAGCAGTCAAAAATTGGCTCATAATTGAAATCTCTATCTTCGCTGCGAACAAA
>OGCX01000063.1_pt1 | contig 72213 bp, 61 predicted proteins | sample 1570261 | NCBI WGS metagenome assembly OGCX01 (sample SAMEA2582161, study PRJEB24529) | metagenome | biome: Human gut stool | place: China | collected 2011 | reverse complement strand
GAGCATCTGCCTTACAAGCAGGGGGTCACAGGTTCGAACCCTGTATCCTCCATATGAGTCGTTAGCTCAGTCGGTAGAGCATCTGACTTTTAATCAGAGGGTCGACAGTTCGAGCCTGTCACGACTCATTCAAGAAAAAAAGTTCTTGACTTTATAATTTAATTTAGTTACAATAACTAAGTACTGTTATTGATGCCGACTTAGCTCAGCTGGCAGAGCATCTGTCTTGTAAACAGGGGGTCGGAGGTTCGAATCCTCTAGTCGGCATAATGCGGAAGTAGTTCAGTGGTAGAACACCACCTTGCCATGGTGGGGGTCGCGGGTTCGAATCCCGTCTTCCGCTTTTAATTTTGCCGGGGTGGCGGAACTGGCAGACGCACAGGACTTAAAATCCTGCGGTGAGTGATCACCGTACCGGTTCGATTCCGGTCCTCGGCATTATTGATGCACCCATAGCGCAACTGGATAGAGTGTCTGACTACGAATCAGAAGGTTGCAGGTTCGACTCCTGCTGGGTGCATTGCGTTAACTGAATATATTTCAGTTTTTTTATTTTGTATAGTTTTTGCATCCATAGCGCAACTGGATAGAGTGTCTGACTACGAATCAGAAGGTTGCAGGTTCGACTCCTGCTGGGTGCATATTAGCGGGAAGTAGCTCAGTTTGGTAGAGCACCTGGTTTGGGACCAGGGGGTCGCAGGTTCGAATCCTGTCTTCCCGATTTTTTTAATTTCTGATATAGCTAAAATGAGAGATTCTTCAATCTCTCATTTTTTGTCTTGACATTAACTTTGTTTTAAAGTATCCTTAGTTACAGCAATAAACCTTTAAGAATAGTCCAGAGAGGCTAAGAAGGAAGCGTCTTTTTTAAGAGCTCGGATAAAGTATACTGATTGAAGCATAGTTAATTACTGTGATCTTCTATTTATACCTACGCTTAGTTTGGACAATTCTAAACTAAGTGTTTTTTTATAGGTTATTGCATAATAAACCATTTAATTGTTTCCAGAGAGTGCAAAAAGGTTTTATAAGATGCGATATAATTGTATACAAATGGATGTCGTATAAACTTTTACCCCGGAAATGATTATTTCCGGGGTATTTTTTATTAAGGAGAAAAAAGATGGATAAATTATTAAGTCTAAATAATTTCGTTTCAGTTGAAAATTTAGAAAATGAAGATGTTGAAAAATTAATTAAAAGAGCAGAATATTTTAAGAATGGTGGGGAAGCTCCTCATTTGAACAAAGAAGTATATGTTGCTAATTTATTCTTCGAAAATTCAACTAGAACACATACAAGTTTTGAAATGGCAGAAAGAAAATTAGGATTAACAGTTATTCCTTTTGATCCAGATCATTCTTCTGTAAATAAAGGAGAAACTTTATATGATACATTATTAACACTTGGGGCTCTTGGAGTAGATTTATCCGTTATTAGACATTCAGAAAATAATTATTATGAAAAATTGATTAATTTAAATCCCGATCAACATTTAAACATGGGAATTATAAATGGTGGTGATGGAAGTGGACAACATCCATCACAATGCATGTTAGATATTATGACTATTCACGAACAGTTTGGAACTTTTAAAGGATTAAAAGTTGTGATTGTTGGAGATTTAAAGAATTCAAGAGTAGCAAGAAGTAATATGCAATTACTAACTAGATTAGGTGCAAAAGTATACTTCTCAGGACCTGAATATTGGTATAGTTCAGAATTTGATAAATATGGGGAATATGCACCACTAGATGAATTAATTGAAAATATGGATGTTGTGATGTTATTAAGAGTTCAACACGAACGTCATGACGGTGATAAAAATGAAAAATTATTTTCAGAAACTGAGTACCATAAATTGTATGGACTTGATGAAAAGCGTTACAATAAATTAAAGAAGGATGCAATTATTATGCATCCAGGTCCTGTAAACCGTGGTGTAGAATGGGCAGATGAATTAGTTGAAGCATCTAAGTCAAGATACGTAACACAAATGAAAAATGGTGTATTTATGCGTATGGCAATGATTGAAGCTGTAATGAGGGGCCGAAAGTTAGGGGGACTAGAATAATGGCAACATTAATTAAAAATGGAAATCTTTACCAAGCTGGAAGAATTTATCAAGCTGATGTCTTAATTGAAGATGGAAAAATTAAGGCAATTGGCAAGAATTTATCAGATGTAGTAAAAGAAAATTTAGTAGAAATTGACGCAACTAATAAGCTAGTTGCACCAGGGTTAGTTGATGTTCATGTTCATTACAGAGATCCAGGATTTACATATAAAGAAACTATTCATACTGGAAGTTTAGCAGCTGCACATGGTGGATATACTACAGTTTGTGCAATGCCTAATCTTGATCCAGTACCTGATACACCCGAATTGGTAGAGAAAATGTGTTCCCGTAATCAAGAAGATGGTGTTGTTAAAGTTAAACAATACGGTTCGATAACTCATGGTCTAAAAAGTGAGGAATTAGTTGATTTTGATGGAATGAAAAAAGCTGGTGCATTTGCTTTTAGTAATGATGGATCTGGTGTTCAAACTGCAGGAACAATGTATCAAGCAATGAAATCAGCAGCTGCTTTAAATATGGCGATTGTAGCACATGTGGAAGATAATTCATTATTATTCGGTGGTGTTATGAATGCAGGAAAGAGAGCTGAAGAATTAGGATTACCAGGTATCCTAGGAATTAGCGAATCTTCACAAATTGCTCGTGACTTACTTTTAGCCAAAGAGACTGGAGTTCATTACCATGTATGTCATGTGTCTACTAAAGAAAGTGTTGAATTAGTTAGATTGGCTAAACAACATAAAATTAATGTAACATGTGAAGTATCGCCACATCATTTACTACTAGCAGATGTCGATATTCCTGGAAATGATCCTTATTATAAGATGAATCCACCATTAAGAGGTGTAGAAGATAGACAAGCTTTAATTGATGGTTTGTTAGACGGAACAATTGATATGATTGCTACAGATCATGCTCCACATAGCATTGACGAAAAAACTGGTGATATGCGAGAGGCATCATTTGGTATTACTGGTAGTGAAACAGCATTTGCAATGTTGTATACCAAATTTGTCAAGACAGGAATCTTCACACTAGAACAATTATTACAATGGATGAGTATCAATCCTGCTGAAAAATTTGGAATGGAAGATGCCGGAGAATTATTACCAGGAAAGAGTGCAGACTTAGCAATCTTTGATTTAAATAAAGAATATGTCATAAAAGAGGAAGATTATTTATCTAAGGGAATAAATACACCTTTTACAGGTGAAAAAGTGTATGGTCAAACAGTTTTAACCATGGTAGATGGGCAAAAAGTATACCAAAGGGAGGAAAAATAATGAAACGCTATTTGATTTTAGACGATGGCTCTGTTTTTGAAGGTGAAGGATTTGGAGCAAAAAGAACTTCTTTTGGTGAAGTAGTTTTTACTACCGGTATGACAGGATATCAAGAAGCTGTTACTGATCAGTCATATGCCAATCAGATTTTAGTTTTCACTAACCCATTAATTGGTAACTATGGGGTGAACTTAGATGATTTTGAATCCTTAGAACCAAATTGTCAGGGTGTTGTTTGTCGCGAAGTTGCTAGAGTTTCAACTAATTGGCGCAAGCAAGAGAGTTTTCCAGAATTTTTAGAAGAAATGAATATTCCAGGAATTAGTGGTGTTGATACACGTGCATTAACTAAGCTCTTACGTTCACATGGAACAATGAAAGGTATGTTAGTTGATGCTGGAGTTGATATAGAAGAAGCAAAACAAAGATTACATAATACAGAAATAACTAGTCAAATGGTAGCTGAAGTATCTACAAGTAAAGCATATCCAAATCCTGGTAATAAGCGAAATATTGTTTTAGTAGACTACGGAGTTAAGCATAGTATTTTACGTGAGTTGGCTGCACGTGATTGTAACACAATTGTTTTACCTTATACGGCTACAGCTAAAGATATTCTAAGACTTAAACCAGATGGTGTACTACTATCTAATGGACCTGGTGATCCAATTATGATGGAAAATGCAGTTGAAATGGTCAAAGAAATTGAACAAAAATTGCCAGTATTTGGTATCTGCTTAGGTCATCAAATCTTATCATTAGCAAATGGAGCCAAAACATTTAAGATGAAATTTGGTCATAGAGGCTTTAACCATCCAGTAAAAGAAATTGCTACAGGTAAGATAATGTTTACCTCACAAAATCATGGGTATGCAGTAGATCCAGATTCCATTGAAGGAACAGATTTAATTGTTACACATACAGAAATTAACGACGGAACCGTAGAAGGTGTTAAGCACAAGTATTATCCAGCATTCTCCGTGCAATTCCATCCAGATGCAGCACCTGGACCACTTGATGCAATAGATATTTTTGATGATTTTATGCAAATTATTGATCAAAGAAAGGAAGAGAGAAACAATGCCTAAAAGAACAGATGTCCACAAAATAATGGTGATTGGTTCAGGTCCAATTATTATCGGTCAAGCAGCAGAATTTGATTATTCTGGAACACAAGCTTGTTTGGCTTTACGTGAAGAAGGATATGAAGTAGTTTTAGTAAACTCCAATCCTGCTACTATCATGACAGATACAGAAATTGCCGACAAGGTATATATTGAGCCATTAACAGTTGAATCAGTTTCTCGAATCATTCGTCAAGAATTTCCAGATGCAATTTTACCTACTTTAGGTGGTCAAATTGGTTTGAATTTAGCAATCGCATTGGCTAAAACTGGAATTTTAGAAGAATTAGGAATAAAGCTTCTAGGAACGCAATTAGATGCAATTGATCAAGCTGAAGACAGACAAAGATTTAAGGACTTAATGCAAGAATTAAATGAACCAGTTCCAGACTCAAAGACTGTTGAAACTGTGCAAGAAGCTTTAGATTTTGCAGCTGAAATTGGATATCCTGTTATTGTTCGTCCTGCATTTACGATGGGAGGAACTGGTGGCGGATTGTGTGATAATCCTGAACAATTAAAGGAAATAGTAGCCAATGGTCTAGAACTTTCACCAGCAACTCAATGTTTAATTGAAAAATCAATTATGGGCTACAAAGAAATTGAATTTGAAGTAATGAGAGACGCTGACAATAATGCGATGGTAGTATGTTCAATGGAAAACTTTGATCCAGTTGGTATACATACAGGTGATTCTATCGTGTTTGCTCCAACTCAAACTTTATCAGATAGAGAATATCAAATGTTGCGTAATTGCTCTTTGAAATTAATAAGAGCATTGAAAATTGAAGGTGGATGTAATGTTCAATTAGCTTTGGATCCTAATAGTTATAGATACTATGTTATTGAAGTAAATCCTCGTGTATCACGCTCATCAGCATTAGCTTCTAAAGCAACAGGTTATCCTATTGCTAAATTAGCAGCTAAGATTGCTGTAGGATTGACACTGGATGAAATTAAAAATCCTGTTACAGGAACAACATTTGCTGAATTTGAACCTGCTCTTGACTATGTTGTTGCTAAGATTCCACGTTGGCCATTTGATAAATTTACTCGTGCAAATCGTCGTTTAGGTACTCAAATGAAAGCAACTGGGGAAGTAATGGCTATTGGACGTAGTGCTCAAGAAGCTTTACAAAAAGCAGTTCGCTCATTAGAAATTGACGAAAAAGATTTAATTTCTGCTAAAGCACAATCTGCAACTGATGATGAAGTAGAAGAAAAATTATTCCACGCACAAGATGACAGACTATTTTATATAGCAGAAGCATTTCGTAGAGGTTACACAATTGAAGAAGTACACGAATTAACCAAGATTAATTTGTATTACTTAGATATTGTAAAGCAAATTGTAGAGTTAGAAAGTGAACTTTCTCAAAATAAAGAAGATTTGGATGTTTTAAAACGTGCAAAACGCTACGGATATAGTGACTATACAATTGCTAAGTTATGGGGCACTACAGAAGATGAAGTAAGAAATTTACGTAAAGAACATAAATTGCTACCTGTTTACAAGATGGTAGATACTTGTGCGGCAGAGTTTGATTCAAGTACACCTTATTTCTATAGCTCATATGACTTGGAAAACGAAAGTAAAAAATCTGATAAAAAGTCAGTGCTTGTAATAGGTTCAGGTCCTATTAGAATTGGCCAAGGTGTAGAATTTGACTATGCAACTGTACACAGTGTTAAGGCTATCCAAAAATTAGGATATGAAGCCATTGTAATGAATTCTAATCCTGAAACAGTATCAACAGATTTCTCGATTTCTGATAAATTGTATTTTGAACCTTTAACACTTGAAGATGTTTTAAACGTGATTGATTTAGAACAACCAATGGGAGTAATTGTACAATTTGGTGGACAAACAGCGATTAACTTAGCTGCTGGATTAGAAGCACACGGTGTAAAGATTTTAGGTACAACAGTTGAAGATCTAGATAGAGCTGAAGATAGAGAATTGTTTGACCAAACAATTAAGAGTTTAGGATTGAAACAACCAATTGGTAAAACAGCAACTACTCAAGAACAAGTTATTGCTTGTGCAGAAGAAATTGGCTATCCAGTATTGGTTCGTCCAAGCTATGTTTTAGGTGGTCGTGCTATGGAAATTGTTAATAATGAACAAGAGTTATTAGATTATTTAGCACAAAATGCTCCTGCAGAAATTGATCACCCAATTCTCGTAGATGCTTACTTATCAGGTCTAGAATGTGAAGTAGATGCGATTTGTGATGGCAAAGATGTATTACTTCCAGGTATTATGGAACATATTGAACATGCTGGCGTCCACAGTGGTGATTCTATGGCTGTTTATCCACCTCAAAGCTTTGATGAAAATATAAAGCAACAAATTGTGGATGCAACTGAAAAGTTAGCTGTCGCATTAAAGTGTGTTGGTATTATGAATATTCAATTTATTATCCATAACAACGAAGCATATGTGTTAGAAGTAAATCCTCGTGCTAGTCGAACTGTACCATTCTTAAGTAAGATTACTGGAATTGAAATGGCACAAGTTGCAACAAGAGTAATTCTAGGAGAATCATTAGCAGAACAAGGATATCAAAGTGGTTTATATCGTGAAAGTGATATGGTACATGTTAAAGCACCAGTATTCTCATTTAGTAAGTTAGCAGATGTTGATAGTTTCTTAGGACCTGAAATGAAGTCTACAGGTGAAGTTATGGGTAGTGACTACACCTTTGAAAAAGCACTGTATAAAGCATTTACAGGTGCTAAGATGGAATTGCCAGATAATGGAAATGTACTATTGACAATTGAAGATAAAGATAAGGATGCTGTATTACCACTTGCTAAGAGATTTAGTAAGATAGGTTATCGTATGTTTGCAACTGAAGGAACAAGTCAATTTTTACGTGAAAATGGTTTGTTTGTACAAACTGTAGATAAGTTAGGTAAAGATACTGGTAATGAAACTTCATTACATGATTTGATTGTTAACGATGGTGTTGATTTAGTAATCAATACTATGAGTCATGATCAAGAAGTAGCATCGGATGGATTTGTAATCCGTCAATTAGCTATCGAGCATAATATTGCATTGCTAACATCATTGAATACAGCAGATGCATTATTAAAAGCACTTGAAAATCGTTCATTTGCTACTAACTCACTTTAATCAATGGAGGAATTTATCATGGAAACAAAAAAATTGGCAGTATCATTGCCTGGACTAGAATTAAAAAATCCTATCATGCCTGCTAGTGGGACTTTTGGCTTCGGCGATGTTCCAAGTGCTAATAAATATTCTTTGGATACATTAGGGGCATTGGTTATAAAAACTACTACTCCAGAAGCTAGAACCGGGAATCCTGATCCTAAAATTTCAGTAATTGAAGATGGAGTCTTAAATGCAGTTGGTCTTACTAATCCTGGTGTAGATGTAGTAGTGTCTGAAAAGTTACCAGCTTTAAGAGAAAAATATCCCGAACTACCAATAATTGGAAGTGTTGGTGGAGCAACAGAAGATGATTATGTTGAAGTAGCTACTAAATTGTCACAATCAGGAATGGTTAATGCATTAGAGTTGAATATATCTTGTCCTAATGTTCATGAAGGTGGTATGGCATTTGGAACTGTTCCAGAAGTTGCTGAAAGATTAACAAAGAAAGTTAAGGAAGTTTCAACAGTTCCTGTTTATGTAAAACTCTCACCTAATGTAACAGATATAGTGGCTATCGCCAAAGCTGTAGAGCGTGGTGGAGCAGATGGAATAAGCATGATTAATACAGTTTTAGGAATGCATATAGATGTAGCTTCAGGTAAACCAGTACTTGGTAACATTATGGGTGGTTTATCTGGAAAAGCTGTAAAAGCAATTGCAATTAGAATGATCTATCAAGTCTCTCAAAACACTGATTTGCCAATTATTGGAATGGGCGGAGTAGAAACAGTAGATGATGTCTTAGAGATGTATATGGCTGGTGCTTCAGCTGTTGCTGTTGGAACTGCACATTTCCATGATTCTATGATTTGTCCACATTTAATTGAAGAACTTCCAAAAAGAATGGAAGAATTGGGAATTGAAAGCCTTGAGGAATTACGTTTAAATGTGAAAAAACGTGGAGCGTTCAAGCTTTAATAAGTAAAAATAAAGTAATATAATGGAATCTGTACTCGGAAAATAGCTCAGCTTGGTAGAGCACATCGTTCGGGACGATGGGGTCGCAAGTTCGAATCTTGTTTTTCCGATAGGATTCTAAAAAATACAATACTGTTAAACTCTCTTTGAGTAAAGTAGGGATTAAAAAAATTCTTGCACTACTTTAAAGAGAGTTTTTTGATTGTTAATAGATACTAAATTTTTGCATTTGTTGCCGAAATTCATTTATAATAGACTAAAAGTCAATGTAGGTCAAACCTACAAGAGAGGATGGAGAATTATGCAGAACCGTAACATTTCAGATATTATTGAACAATATTTGAAAGATATATTGGCTGATTCAAGAAGAATTGAAATAAAGCGGTCTGAGATTGCACAGCAATTTGACTGTGTTCCATCACAAATTAATTATGTAATAAAAACTCGTTTTACTTTGAAAAATGGCTATGTTGTTAAAAGTAAACGTGGCGGTGGCGGCTATATTCGGATTGTAAAAGTAGATTTGGCAGAGAATCAGTCTGTTTTAGATGATTTGATTTCTGCAATTGGCACTGAAATTACAGAAAACCAGGCTTACCAATTAATTAGTAGTTTATACGAGGATGGCGTCTTTTCTAGAAAAGAAGCAAATTATGTCTTAGCTGCTATTAGCCGACAAGCTTTGGATTTGCCGACTGCTGAAATGGAAAATATGATTCGCGCAAAGATTTTGGTAAGTATCTTAAATCAATTGAGATGCGAAGAATAGAAGGGAGTAATGGTTATGGCTATGGAAGAAAGGTATACACCGAGTGCTAAACAAGTATTAGTTCTTGCACAACAACAAGCTAATTACTTCAAGCATCAAGCAATAGGAACAGAGCATTTGCTTTTAGCACTAACAATGGAGAAAAATGGCGTAGCTGCTAAAGTATTACAAAGTTTTGTAGTAACTGAAGTAGATGTGCGAGAAGAAATTGAACATATCGTAGGATACGGTAATTTACAACGTAGAGGCGCTGATACTTATTTACCATATTCCCCAAGAACTCGTTATGTATTAGAGCGTGCTAGAGAACATGCTAAACTTTTTAATGTTGAAAAGGTAGGAACAGAACATATTTTGTTAGCACTATTAGAAGATGATAAAACTATTTCTTCACGTATTCTAGCAGCTCTGAATATTGATTTACGTAAGGTGAAAAATATTACCTATCGTACAATGGGTGTAGATGCAACAACAGCTAATAGAACACGTAAGAAATTAGCGTTATCAGAAAAGAAACAGGATAATGGTACACCTACGTTAGATGAATTAGCACGTGATTTGACAGAAATGGTGCGTAAAGATCAAATTGATCCAGTAGTTGGTAGAGATAATGAAATTAAGCGTGTTGTTCAAATTTTAAGTAGAAGGACAAAGAATAATCCAGTTCTTTTGGGAGAACCAGGTGTAGGTAAAACAGCTGTTGCAGAAGGATTTTCACAAAAGATTGTAAATGGTGAAGTTCCTGATAATTTAAAGAATAAGCGTGTAATGATGCTTGATATGGGATCTTTGGTTGCTGGAACAAAATATCGTGGTGAATTTGAAGATCGATTAAAGAAGATTATTGAAGAAATTCGTGAAGATGGCAATGTTATTTTATTCATTGATGAAATGCATACTCTAATAGGCGCGGGTGGTGCTGAAGGCGCGATAGATGCTTCCAATATTTTAAAACCAGCATTAGCGCGTGGTGAAGTACAAGTAATAGGTGCAACAACTTTAAATGAATATCAAAAATATGTTGAAGCTGATGCAGCTTTGGAAAGACGCTTTGCTAGTGTGACAATTAATGAACCCACTCCAGAAGTAGCGTTGACAATTCTAAAAGGATTACGTCCTAAATATGAAAAACACCATCAACTTCAAATTACAGATGAGGCATTAGAGAGTGCAGTTAAGTTAAGTAAAAGATATATTGCTTCAAGATTTTTACCTGACAAGGCAATTGATTTAATGGATGAGGCTGCTGCTAGAGTAAGAATTAATAATGCACAAAAAGTGGACAAAGTTTCTGCAATAAAGAAGAAATTATCAGAGCTTTCCCAAGAGAAGACAGAAGCGTTGTTAAAAGAAGATTTTGAAAAAGCTGCAGAAATCAGAAATGAAGAATTAAAGATTCAAGAAAAGCTTGAAAAGCAAATCCAACGTGACAAAGATGAAGAGGATAGCAATAACTATCGTGTAAAAGTTACGGCTGAAGATATTGCAGAAGTTGTTTCTGAATGGACTGGTGTTCCAGTAACTCAAATTAATCGTTCTGAAGGAGACCGACTAATTAGATTAGAAAAGATATTGCATAATCGAGTTATAGGACAAGATGAAGCTGTTAAAGCAGTAAGTAAAGCGATAAGAAGAGCAAGAAGTGGTTTGAAGGATCCTACAAGACCAATTGGCTCATTTATGTTCTTAGGTCCTACAGGTGTAGGTAAAACTGAATTAGCTAAAGCTTTAGCAGAAGCTATGTTTGGCTCAGAGGATTCAATGATTAGAATTGATATGAGTGAATATATGGAGAAATACACAACTAGTCGTTTAATTGGATCTCCTCCTGGATACGTAGGATATGATGAAGGCGGACAATTAACTGAAAAGGTTAGAAATAATCCTTATTCAGTAGTATTATTAGATGAAGTTGAAAAAGCTCATAATGATGTTTTCAATATCTTGTTACAAGTATTAGATGATGGATTTTTAACTGATTCTAAAGGTAGAAAGGTAGACTTCAGAAATACAATTATCATTATGACATCTAACTTAGGTGCTACAGCCTTACGCGATGAAAAATCAGTAGGTTTTGGTGCAAAAGATGTCAGCGATGATTATGAAGCAATGGCAGCAAAAGTTAGAGAAACATTGAAGAAGACTTTTAGACCAGAGTTCTTGAATCGTCTTGACGAAACTGTTGTATTCCATTCACTTAATAAAGAAGAAATTCATCAAATTGTTAAATTGATGGCTAAGAATATTATAGATAGGATTAAAGAACAAAATATTAATCTGAAAATTACCCCTGCAGCAATAGATATAGTTGCAGAAACTGGATTTGATGCTGAATATGGTGCTCGTCCTATTAGACGTGTCCTTCAAGATAAGATAGAGGACTTACTAAGTGAAGAATTATTAGCAGGTAATATCGAAACTGGAGCAACAGTAACAATAGGTGCTAAAAAAGGTGAAATAACGATAAAAGTTAAGAATCCAGTAGCTGCAGAAAAAATAAATAGTTAATAGTTATATTTAGTATTGACAAATACTGAATATCCATTTAGAATATATAAATGCGAAAAACTGTGAATTGATTGTTTGTTATGATATATTGTCCATAGCAGACTTGATAAAAGCAAAAATAGTATGAAGCAAATTTAATTTGTCTCTGTCTGTTTTTGCTTTTTTTTGCCAAAAAACCGGTAAAAATAAAAATTGTAATAAAATTGTAATAAATTAATCGAGTCACAGCAAATTTTTTGAGAGGTGAACAACTTGGCAGGACACTTAGTAAAATACGGTAAACACCGTGTACGTAGAAGTTACTCGCGAATTAAAGAAGTTCTTGATCTACCTAACTTGATTGAAGTTCAAACTGATTCTTACAAGTGGTTTTTAGATGAAGGTCTTCGTGAAATGTTTGATGACATTATGCCAATTGAAGATTTTCAAGGTAAATTATCACTTGAATTTGTAGATTATCAACTTTTAGAACCAAAGTATACAGTTGAAGAAGCACGTCAACATGATGCTAATTATTCAGCACCATTACATGTTACTTTACGCTTAATCAACCATGAAACTGGTGAAATTAAGTCACAAGATGTATTCTTTGGTGATTTCCCATTGATGACTAAGCAAGGTACATTCATTATTAACGGGGCAGAACGTGTTATTGTTTCACAATTAGTTCGTTCTCCAGGTGTATACTTCAATTCCGAATTAGATAAGAATGGTCGTACTAACTATGGTACAACTGTAATTCCTAATCGTGGGGCTTGGTTAGAATATGAAACAGATGCAAAGAATGTAGCATATGTACGTATTGATCGTACTCGTAAAATTCCATTAACAGAACTTATCCGTGCTTTGGGATACGGTTCTGATAATGAAATTGTAGAAATTTTAGGATCTAATAGCGATAGCTTGATGCTTACTTTGGAAAAAGATGTACATAAGAATATGGATGATTCTCGTGTAGAAGAATCTTTGAAAGATATTTATGAACGTCTACGTCCAGGTGAACCAAAGACTGCTGATTCATCACGTAGTTTGTTAACAGCTCGTTTCTTTGATCCAAAGCGCTATGATTTAGCACCTGTTGGTCGTTATAAGATTAACAAGAAGTTAGATTTAAAGACACGCTTATTGAATTTAACTGTTGCAGAAACATTAGCTGATCCTGATACAGGCGAAATTATTGTAAATAAGGATGAAGTTATTGATAAGCAAGTTATGGATAAATTAGCTCCATACTTAGCAAGAGATAACTTCAAGACATTTACTTTCCATCCATCTGAAGAAGGTGTTGTTCAAGAACCAATGACTCTTCAAATTGTGAAAGTATATTCACCAAAGGATCCAGAAAAGGTAGTAAATGTTATTGGTAATGCAAATGTTGATATCCAATTCAAGCACATTACACCAGCTGATATAGTAGCTTCCATGAACTACTTCTTCAATTTACAAGAAGGTATGGGTTCAACAGATGATATTGACCACTTGGGTAACCGTCGTACTCGCTCTGTAGGTGAATTATTACAAAACCAATTTAGAATTGGTTTATCACGTATGGAACGTGTTGTACGTGAACGTATGTCAATTCAAGATACATCAACTGTTACACCACAACAATTGATTAATATTCGTCCAGTTGTTGCTTCAATTAAAGAATTCTTCGGAAGTTCTCAATTGTCCCAATTCATGGACCAAACTAATCCATTGGGTGAATTGTCTCATAAGCGTCGTTTCTCTGCTTTGGGACCTGGTGGTTTGACTCGTGATCGTGCTGGATACGAAGTTCGTGACGTTCACTATACACACTATGGTCGTATGTGTCCTATCGAAACTCCTGAAGGTCCTAACATCGGTTTGATCAACAGTTTATCTTCTTATGCTCGTATTAATAAGTATGGTTTTGTTGAAACACCATATCGTCGTGTATCTTGGGAAACACATAAAGTTACAGACAAAATTGACTACTTAACAGCCGATGAAGAAGATAATTACGTTATCGCACAAGCTAACTCACCATTAAATGATGATGGTTCCTTTGTTGATGATGTAGTTATGGCTCGTAAGAAAGATGATGACGTTGAAATTTCAACTGAAAAAGTTGACTACATGGACGTTTCACCTAAACAAGTAGTTGCTGTTGCTACAGCATGTATTCCTTTCTTGGAAAACGATGACTCTAACCGTGCTTTGATGGGTGCTAACATGCAACGTCAGGCTGTTCCTTTGATTAAGCCACATGCACCATTAGTTGGTACAGGTATTGAATACAAAGCTGCACATGACTCTGGGGTAGCATTGATTTCTGAACATGAAGGTACAGTTGAATATGTAGATGCTCGTGAAATTAGAGTTCGCCGTGACGATGGTTCTTTGGACAAGTATAAATTGATGAAATTCCATCGTTCTAATGGTGGTAAGAACTATAACCAAACACCAATTGTACGTGTTGGAGACAGAGTAGATGCTGATGAAGTATTAGCTGACGGACCAGCTATGGAAAATGGAGAATTGGCTTTAGGTCAAAATCCATTGATTGCATTTATGACATGGGATGGTTATAACTTCGAAGATGCTATCGCAATTAACGAACGTTTAGTTAAAGAAGATGTTTATACATCTATTCATATTGAAGAACATGAATCTGAAGCTCGTGATACTAAATTAGGACCTGAAGAAATCACACGTGAAATTCCTAATGTTGGTGAAGATGCTCTTAAGAACCTTGACGAATTTGGTATTATCCGTATTGGTGCTGAAGTAAAAGATGGAGATATTTTAGTTGGTAAAGTAACTCCTAAAGGTGTAACAGAATTATCTGCAGAAGAAAGATTGTTACATGCTATCTTCGGTGAAAAAGCACGTGAAGTTCGTGATACATCATTACGTGTTCCTCACGGTGCAGGTGGTATTGTTCAAGACGTTAAAATCTTTACTCGTGAAGGTGGAGATGAATTATCCCCAGGTGTAAATATGATGGTTCGTGTTTACATTGCTCAAAAACGTAAGTTACAAGTTGGGGATAAGATGGCTGGACGTCACGGTAATAAAGGTACTGTTTCTGTTGTTATTCCAGAAGAAGATATGCCATTTATGCCTGATGGTACTCCAATCGATATCATGCTTTCTCCAATGGGTGTGCCTTCCCGTATGAACATCGGACAAGTTTTGGATCTTCACTTAGGTATGGCTGCTCGTAAATTAGGTATTCACGTAGCTTCACCAGTTTTCGATGGTGCTCGTGATGAAGATATTTGGAGTGCATTACAAGAAGCTGGATTACCTGGCGATGGTAAGACTGTTTTATATGATGGACGTACAGGTGAAGCATTCGATAACCGTATAGCAGTTGGTGTTATGTACTACCTTAAACTTGCACATATGGTTGACGATAAGATTCATGCTCGTTCAATTGGACCTTACTCATTAGTTACACAACAACCACTTGGTGGTAAGGCACAATTTGGTGGACAACGTTTTGGTGAAATGGAAGTTTGGGCATTAGAAGCTTATGGTGCTGCTTACACATTGCAAGAAATTTTGACTTACAAATCTGACGATGTTGTTGGACGTGTTAAGACTTATGAAGCTATCGTTAAGGGCGAACCAATTCCAAAACCAGGTGTTCCTGAATCATTCCGTGTTCTTGTTAAAGAATTACAAGCATTAGGTATGGATATGAAAGTTCTTGATGCTGATAAGAATGAAATTGAATTACGTGATATGGATGACGAAGACGATGATATTGTTAACGTTGATGCATTGAAGAAATTCGCAAAGGAACAAGAAGAAAAGAAAGCTAAAGAAGCAGAACAAGAAACTGCTGAAAAAGAAGAAACTAAGACAGAATAGACAATTATAAGAAAGGGAGGTCGGTCCTTTGATCGATGTCAATAAATTCGATAGTATGCAGATCGGTCTTGCTTCTTCCGATAAGATCCGTAGCTGGTCTTATGGTGAAGTAAAGAAACCTGAAACTATTAACTACCGTACATTGAAACCAGAAAAAGATGGCTTGTTTGATGAACGTATTTTTGGACCTACTAAGGACTGGGAATGTGCCTGTGGTAAGTACAAACGTATCCGTTATAAAGGTGTTGTTTGTGATCGCTGTGGGGTTGAAGTTACTCGTTCAAAAGTACGTCGTGAACGTATGGGTCATATCGAATTAGCAGCTCCTGTTACACATATTTGGTACTTTAAAGGTATTCCAAGTCGTATGGGTCTTGTCTTAGATATGAGTCCACGTGCATTGGAAGAAATTATCTACTTTGCATCTTATGTAGTTACAGATGCAGGTGATACAGCACTTGAAAAGAAACAACTCTTAACTGAAGGCGAATATCGTGAAAAACGTGAAGAATATGGTGATGGCTTTAAGGCAGCAATGGGTGCTGAAGCTATTAGAACTTTACTAAGAGATGTAGATCTTGAAAAAGAATGTGCTGAATTAAAAGAAGAATTACGCGAAGCTACAGGTCAAAAACGTACTCGTGCAGTTCGTCGCTTAGATATTTTAGAAGCATTTTTGAACTCTGGAAATCGTCCTGATTGGATGGTTATGGATGCAATCCCAGTTATTCCACCTGATCTTCGTCCAATGGTTCAATTAGAAGGTGGACGCTTTGCAACTTCTGACTTGAATGATTTATATCGTCGAGTTATCAACCGTAACAATCGTTTGAAGCGTTTATTAGATTTGAATGCTCCTGGAATTATTGTTCAAAACGAAAAGCGTATGTTGCAAGAAGCTGTTGATGCTTTAATTGATAACGGTCGTCGTGGTCGCCCAGTTACTGGTCCTGGTAACCGTCCACTTAAGTCATTGTCACACATGTTGAAAGGTAAGCAAGGTCGTTTCCGTCAAAACTTACTTGGTAAGCGTGTTGACTATTCTGGTCGTTCAGTTATTGATGTAGGTCCTAAGTTGAAGTTAAACCAAATGGGTATTCCTCATGAAATGGCTTTGGAATTGTTCAAACCATTCATGATGAGAGAATTGGTTAAGCGTGAAATGGCATCTAACATTAAGAATGCTAAGCGTAAGATTGAACGCCGCGATGAAGATATTTGGGATGTTTTAGATGATGTTATCAAGGAACACCCAGTTCTACTAAACCGTGCCCCTACGCTTCACCGTTTAGGTATCCAAGCTTTCGAACCAGTATTGGTTAACGGTAAAGCTATGCGTCTCCATCCATTGGCTTGTGAAGCTTACAACGCCGACTTTGACGGGGACCAAATGGCTATTCACGTTCCTTTATCAGATGAAGCTCAAGCTGAAGCTCGTTTATTGATGTTAGCAGCTCATCATATCTTAGCTCCAAAAGATGGTAAACCAATCATTTCACCATCTCAAGATATGACAATCGGTAATTACTACATCACACTTGAAGAAGCTGGTCGTGAAGGCGAAGGTATGGTATTTAAGGATGTTAACGAAGTAAGAACAGCTTACCAAAACGGGTATGTACATTTGCATACAAGAATTGGTTTGCAAGCTTCTTCATTAGCTAAGTTAGGTACACCATTTACTGATTGGCAAAAAGAACGTATTTTAATAACTACAGCTGGTAAAGCAATCTTTAATGAAATTCTACCTGCTGATTTTCCATTCTTAAACGAGCCTACACAAGAAAACTTAACAGGAATGACTCCTGATAAGTACTTTGTAGAACCAGGAACAGATATTAAGGAATTCATTAAGAATCAACCTTTAGTAGGACCATTTAAATCTGGATTCTTATCAGATATTATCGCTCAAGTTTATAAAGAGTATAAAGTAACTGCAACTGCAGAATTACTTGACCGCATGAAAGATTTAGGTTATTACGAATCTACTAAATCAGGTTTAACTGTTGGTATCGCTGACGTTACTGTTTTGAAAGAAAAGCCAGAAATTATTGAACAAGCACACAAAAATGTTGCAACTGTTGCTAAGCAATTCCGTCGTGGTTTGATTACAGATGAAGAACGCTACAATCGTGTTATCTCTATCTGGAACAAAGCAAAAGATGATATTCAAGCTAAATTGGTTGAAAACATGGATCCATCTAACCCAATTCAAATGATGAGTGATTCAGGTGCTCGTGGTAATATTTCTAACTTTACACAGTTATCTGGTATGCGTGGTTTGATGGCTGCTCCTAACGGTAAGACAATGGAATTACCTGTTATTTCAAACTTCCGTGAAGGACTTTCTGTTTTGGAAATGTTCTTGTCCTCTCACGGTGCTCGTAAAGGTATGACGGATACAGCTTTGAAGACTGCTAACTCTGGTTACTTGACTCGTCGTTTAGTAGACGTTGCTCAAGATGTTATCATTCGTGAAGAAGACTGTCATACAGATAGAGGTTTGGATGTTACTGCTATTACTGAAGGTAATGAAATGATTGAACCATTATATGATCGTATTTTGGGTCGTTATACTATGAAAGAAGTTAAAGATCCTAATACTGGTGAAATTATTGTTCCAGCTAATGTATTAGTAGAAGAATCCGAAGCTCGTAAGATTGTTGATGCTGGTGTACAAAAAGTTACTATTCGTTCTGCATTCACATGTAACACACGTCACGGTGTTTGTGAACGTTGTTATGGACGTAACTTAGCTACTGGTGATGAAGTTGAAGTTGGTGAAGCAGTAGGTACCGTTGCTGCTCAATCAATTGGTGAACCAGGTACACAGTTAACAATGAGAAACTTCCACCAAGGTGGGGTTGCTGGTGGCGACGATATTACTCAAGGTCTTCCTCGTGTTCAAGAATTATTTGAAGCACGTAATCCTAAAGGTCGTGCAGTAATTACAGAAGTTACTGGTGTTGTTGATACAGTTGAAGAAAATCCTGCTGAACGTACAAAAGAAGTTACTGTTAAAGGTGAAACAGATACTAGAACATATAGCTTGCCATTTACTTCCGTTCTTAAAGTTAAGGAAGGCGATCAAGTTCATCGTGGTGATGCATTGACTGTAGGTTCTATTGATCCTAAGGAACTTATCAAGGTTCGTGATGTTTTATCTACAGAAAATTACATTTTACGTGAAGTTCAAAAAGTATACCGTATGCAAGGTGTAGATATTTCAGATAAGCATATTGAAATCATGACTCGTCAAATGTTACGTAAAGTACGTATTATGGATCCAGGTGATACAGATATGCTTCCAGGAACTCTATTGGATATTAGCCAATTCAAAGATCGCAATACAAGTGCAATCATTGAAGGTAGAATTCCTGCTACTGCACGTCCAGTTCTTCTTGGTATTACTAAAGCTGCTCTTGAAACAAACAGTTTCTTATCTGCTGCTTCATTCCAAGAAACAACACGTGTATTGACAGATGCTGCAATTCGCGGTAAGAACGATCCACTTGTTGGTTTGAAAGAAAATGTTATTATTGGTAAGACAATTCCTGCAGGTACAGGTATGAAGAAGTATCATGATATCGAACCAGAAGTTGTTAATAGCAATGTAACAGATGGTGTTTATTCAATCTCTGAATTAGAAGAAAAGATTAATGAACAACAAAATAATGTTGAATCTTCAAACTAGAATATAGAAGTAAAAAAATCAGGTAGATTTTCTACCTGATTTTTTTATATTATTGGAATTTTAAATATATTTATTGCGTAAAAAATAATTAAAATACTCAAACTTAAATATGGAATAAAGGGGTGAGAAGCAGAAAAATCCCTTTTGATTAAATATGAAATAATTCCTAAAATACATGATAAAAGAATTACTACTAGAGTATTGTAAAATCCTAGTAATAAAAAACTAAAAACAATCAAGATAGTATCTGCAGTACCAAATTTATTTAGAAGATTACAACTGATTAAAATAATTATGAAAAGAATGATTATGAGGAAATTAGCTTTTAGATTAGTAATTACGGTATGAAATCTAAAAATGAGCAATATTAATCCTCCATATTCAAGAGTAATTGAATCAACGCTCAATGTGTAATAATCTTCTAAAGAGACTAAAGTAAGCCAGACTACTAGTAATGATGTAAAAATTAAATTAGTATTCGCTATTATGATCGTATTAAAAATAAATATGACACCAATAGCTAATTCAATAACAGTACTACTTAAAGGAATTTTTTGCTTACAGAAATGACATTTTCCTTTTTGAAGTATAAAACCAATAATAGGTATCAATTGCCAATGCTGCAAAGTTTGTGAGCAGTTATCGCAGAAAGACCTAGGATATATAATGCTTATTCCTAATTTATATCGGTAAGCAACGCACGAAATAAATGAACCTAAGCAAGTTCCTAATATAAATAATAGAAAAAATATGTAAATCATAATAATTTCACCTCTTAATTATAAATTACGCTGAAAATAAATAAAATTAGCACAAAAAATATAAAAATTAAATTGACATCAGTGTATTAAGCGTGATATTCTATTAAAGGTGCTTTATGTGAACAGTTCTCTTGAGTTATCTCAAGATCGTGCTGGCTGTGAGCAGGTTAGCACATTTATTCTGACGTACATTGAGGCGTTATTTTTTTAAACTCAAAAAAGAAACTCCTGGATGTGTGTATTTAATTAATATTCTTAAAATAAGGAAGGAGGAAGCTTTAGAGATGCCTACAATTAACCAATTAATTCGTAAAGGTCGTAAATCTAAAGGTTCAAAATCTAATTCCCCAGCTTTAAACTTTGGGTACAATAGTTATAAGAAAGTACAAACAAATAACTCAGCTCCACAAAAACGTGGTGTTGCAACTCGTGTTGGTACAATGACACCTAAGAAGCCTAACTCAGCTTTACGTAAGTATGCTCGTGTTCGTTTATCTAACTTAATTGAAGTTACAGCTTATATTCCAGGTATCGGACACAACTTACAAGAACATAGTGTTGTTCTTATTCGTGGTGGTCGTGTAAAAGACTTACCTGGTGTTCGTTACCATATCGTTCGTGGTGCTTTAGATACAGCAGGTGTTGAAGGCCGTATGCAAAGCCGTTCTAAGTACGGTGCTAAGAAGCCTAAGAAATAATTTTAGTAACTAGTATTTGAGGAGGTTATTTTAAATGCCAAGAAAAGGTGCCGTTGCAAAACGCGAAGTGCTCCCAGATCCAATTTATAACTCAAAATTGGTTACTCGCTTAATCAACCGTTTGATGTTAGATGGTAAGCGTGGGACTGCATCAAAGATTTTATACCAAGCATTTGATATTATTAAGGAACAAACAGGAAATGAACCATTGGATGTTTTTGAAGAAGCAATGAAGAACATCATGCCTGTACTTGAAGTTAAGGCACGTCGTGTTGGTGGTTCTAACTACCAAGTTCCTATTGAAGTTCGTCCAGATCGTCGTACAACTTTAGGTTTACGTTGGTTAGTTCAATACTCACGTCTTCGTGGTGAACACACAATGTCCGAACGTTTAGCTAAAGAAATCATGGACGCAGCAAACAATACAGGTGCAGCTGTTAAGAAACGTGAAGATACACATAAGATGGCTGACGCTAACCGTGCATTCGCACATTATCGCTGGTAATTTTCACAAATGGCTGTTATATGGTTTGTTTAGTAAAGCCTATAATAGTCATTTTTTTGAAGGTTTACTTATTAATTCGATTAGTTATAATTTTTAATTTTGGAAGGAGAGAAATTCTCAATGGCAAACAAACGTGAATTCCCATTGGAAAAAACACGTAATATCGGTATTGTTGCTCATATCGACGCTGGTAAGACAACAACAACTGAACGTATCTTGTACTACACAGGTAAGATTCACAAAATTGGTGAAACACACGATGGTGCTTCTCAAATGGACTGGATGGAACAAGAACAAGAACGTGGTATTACAATCACATCTGCTGCTACAACAGCTCAATGGAAAGAAAACCGTATTAACATTATCGATACCCCAGGACACGTTGACTTTACAGTTGAAGTAGAACGTTCATTACGTGTTCTTGATGGTGCGGTAGTTGTTTTAGATGCTCAATCTGGTGTAGAACCACAAACAGAAAACGTTTGGCGTCAAGCTACAACATACGGTGTTCCTCGTATTGTTTTTGTTAACAAGATGGATAAGATTGGTGCTAACTTTGATTACTCTGTAAGCACAATTAAAGATCGTTTACAAGCAAATCCATTGCCTGTACAAATGCCTATCGGTGCAGAAGATAGCTTTGAAGGTGTTATCGACTTAATCGAAATGAAGGCTGACTTGTATGATGAAGACGAATTAGGTTCAAAATGGGATACAGTTGATGTTCCAGATGAATACAAAGAAGATGCACAAGCTCGTCGTGATGAAATGATCGAAGCTTTAGCTGACGTTAATGAAGATATCATGGACAAGTATCTTGAAGGCGAAGAAATCAGCAACGATGAAATTCGTGCTGCAATTCGTCAAGCTACATTGAACTTAGACGTATTCCCTGTATTTGCAGGTTCTGCTTTCAAGAACAAAGGTGTTCAAATGATGTTAGATGGTGTTAATGATTACTTACCATCTCCATTAGATGTTAAGCCATACAAGGCAACAGATCCTGAAACAGGTGAAGAAATTGAATTGAAAGCTGACGACTCTGCTCCATTCGCAGGTTTAGCATTTAAGATTGCTACAGACCCATTCGTAGGTCGTTTAACATTCTTCCGTGTTTACCGTGGTACTCTTGAAGCTGGTTCATACGTATTGAACGCTACAAAGGGTAAACGTGAACGTGTAGGTCGTTTACTACAAATGCACTCTAACCACCGTAACGAAATTCCAGAAGTATTCTCTGGTGATATCGCTGCTGCTATTGGTTTGAAGAACACAACAACAGGTGACTCCTTAACAGATCCTAAGACACCATTGATTCTTGAATCTATGGAATTCCCAGATCCAGTTATCCAAGTTTCTGTTGAACCTAAATCAAAAGCAGACCAAGATAAGATGGACGTTGCTTTACAAAAACTTGCTGAAGAAGATCCTACATTCAAGGCTGAAACAAACCCTGAAACAGGTGAAACATTGATCGCCGGAATGGGTGAATTACACTTGGATATCATCGTTGATCGTATGAAGCGTGAATTTAACGTTGAAGCTACTGTTGGTGAACCTCAAGTTGCTTACCGTGAAACATTTACAAAACAAGTATCTGCACAAGGTAAGTTTGTTCGTCAATCTGGTGGTAAAGGTCAATACGGTGACGTTTGGATTGAATTTACACCAAATGAAGAAGGTAAAGGTTTCGAATTTGAAGATGCTATCGTTGGTGGTGTAGTTCCTCGTGAATACATTCCTTCAGTAGAACAAGGTTTGAAGGAAGCTATGCAAAACGGTGTATTGGCTGGTTACCCATTAATCGACGTTAAGGCTAAGTTATATGATGGTAGTTACCACGATGTTGACTCCAGTGAAGCTGCATTTAAGGTTGCTGCATCCTTAGCATTGCGTAACGCTGCTCCTAAGGGTGGTGCTGTAATTCTTGAACCAATTATGAAGGTTGAAATCATTGCACCAGAAGATAACTTAGGTGATGTTATGGGTCATGTTACAGCTCGTCGTGGACGTGTTGAAGGTATGGAAGCACGTGGTAACGCACAAGTTGTTAACGCATTTGTTCCATTGGCTGAAATGTTCGGTTACGCAACTGTATTACGTTCCGCAACACAAGGTCGTGGTACATTTACAATGACAATGGATCACTACGAACCAGTTCCAAAGAGCATCCAAGATGAAATTATTAAGAAAAATGGCGGTAACGCTGAATAATTCTTAGTAAATTAAGATAAAGAACTCAGACGAAGTCTGGGTTCTTTTTTTTTACATATAGGGTAAAATAAGATGTAGATATATTATAGAATGGAGGGATTTTCATGGATGAAAATATACTAAAATTAAAAAAATTAGTTTCAGAGAGTAGCAACATTGTCTTTTTTGGTGGAGCAGGAGTATCTACTGAAAGTGGAATTCCAGATTTTAGAAGTGAACAAGGGATTTATAATACAGTAAAGAATTTTGGTTATCCTCCTGAGCAAATTTTATCGCATTCATTTTTTATGAAAAATCCAGAAAAATTTTATGATTTTTATCGTTCTACTATGATATATGAAAATGCCAAGCCTAATTTAGCACATTTAGGATTAGCTAAATTAGAGAAACAAGGGAAGTTAAAAGCCATCGTTACTCAAAATATAGATGGACTACATCAATTAGCAGGAAGCAAAACTGTTTACGAATTGCATGGATCAATTCATAGAAATTATTGTATGAAATGTGGCAAATTTTACCCATTAAGTACAATTACAGAAAGTAAGGGTGTACCACAATGTAAAGAGTGTGGTGGTACAATCAAACCAGATGTTGTTTTATATGAAGAAGGATTAGATGAAGAAATTATTAATAATAGTATTAAGGCAATAAAAAAAGCTGACATGTTAATTGTAGGTGGAACTTCTCTAAATGTTTATCCAGCTGCAAGTTTTGTTAATTATTATGATGGGAATAAACTAATTTTAATAAATAAAAGTAAGACACCTTATGATAGATATGCAGATTTATTAATCCATGATAGTATAGGAAAAGTTTTTAATGAAATAATAGAGTAAAGTTGAGAGGTAGTAGAATGTACAATTTTGATAAGGTGGCAAAGTTTCAAAATTCACTTAAGTGGCATGTAAATGATAGCGAATTACCAATGACACTTGGTGATATGGATTTTGAAGTAGCACCTGAAATAATTACTGAATTACACAAAAGAATAGAAAATAAGAATTTTGGATACGAATATATTCCGCACGAATATTATGCAAGTGTAGCTAAATGGTATAAAGAAATGCATAATTGTACCCTTGATATTTCCTGGATGTCTTTTTCTCAAGGAGTAGTAGCTACTTTATCAGCTATTATTACTAATTTAATGAATGAAGATAGTGTAATAACAGTTTTAACTCCAGGATTTGATAAATTTAAGAAAGTTGGAGAAGGAAAACAAAAAGTATTAGTAAGTGAACTTATTTACGATAAAGAAAAACGCGATTATGACATTAATTGGCTAGATTTAGAAGATAAATTAAAAAAGACTAATCTATTTGTTCTTTGTAATCCGCATAGTCCAGTTGGAAAAATATGGTCTCAAAAAGATTTGGAAAAGATACTAAAACTAAGTTTAAAGTATGATTTTAAAATTTTTAGTGATGAAATTCATGGGGAAATAACATTTGAGAAGAAATATACTCCATTATTTAGTTTAGACGAAAAATTATTAAAGAATACGATTATAGCTGTTTCACCAAGTAAAGCATTTAATATTGCTGGAATTCAAACAGCAACAATAATAACGCCAAATAAAGAGTTGAAAGAGCAAGTAGATAACGCAATAAAAAGTTTCCATCTTAATGAAGCTAATAGTTTAGCAGTTCCGGCAACAATTGCAGCATATACAGAAGGAAGAGTTTGGCTTGAAGAATTGAAAGATTATCTAAGAGAAAATCGAAATTTCATTGAACGTTTTTTAGAGCATAATGTTCCAGATGTGAAACCAAGTTTAAATGAAGCATCATATTTTCTTTGGTTAGATATATCATCATTAAATGTTGATGCACAAGAATTAACAAAATTTATTCGTAAAAAGACAGGGTTAATTTTAACTGCTGGAGATAAATTTGATGGAAATGGAAAACAATTCTTACGTATGAATATAGCAACTTCAACAGATTTAATTGAAGATGCATTGAGGAGATTGCAGCGAGCTGTTGTACTATTTAAGCGAAAAGATGACGATTTAATGAGCTTGATACTAAATAAATAATTAGGTTGTTACTTTAATAATTATTTAAGACATACTTCAAAAAAATATCAAGAATATTTATAGAAAACTTCAGTTGCGATAGCGCTTAACTTTGATACAATAGTATTATAAATCGTACACTATAATCTAAGTAGTGTACCTAAGGAGATAGAAAATGAAAATTTTAATTGTTGATGATGATAAAGATATTGTTGAATTATTAAGTATATATGTTGAAAATGAAGGATATGAAGTAGAAAAAGCATATAATGGTAAAGAAGCTTTGTCTAAGTTGAACATGAATCCTGACATTGCACTGATGATCTTAGATGTGATGATGCCACAAATGGATGGAATGGAAGTAATTCGTGAAGTAAGAAAAGAATCACAAATTCCAGTATTAATTTTATCTGCTAAAACGGATGACTTGGATAAAATTCAAGGTTTAGTACAAGGTGCGGATGATTATGTTACAAAGCCATTTAATCCTTTGGAAGTTATGGCACGTGTAAAATCATTATTGCGTAGAGCTGAACATAATGTTAAAAATAATGAACCAGATCAAATCGAAATTGGGCCACTCATTATAAAGAAAGATTCTCATGAGGTAAAAACTTTAGAAGGTAAGGAAATCAAATTAACTGCACTAGAATTTGGAATTTTACACTTACTTGCTAGTCATCCTAATCGAGTTTTCTCAGCTGATGAAATCTTTGAAAGAGTTTGGCAACAAGAATCTGTTGTATCAGCTAAGACCGTAATGGTTCATGTTAGTCATTTGCGTGATAAGATTGAAGATGCAACTAATGGAGAACAAGTTATCCAAACTGTTTGGGGTGTTGGATATAAGATAGAGTCACACTAATTTAGTAAGCTAAAGGGGAAAAGAACTGTGAAATTTCACATAACTGGTCGAGAAAAGAGTGAGCTATTAGGCGAAGGTATTTTAACAATTATATTGTTAATTCTGTTAAATATGTCGCTTTATGTGATTTTGAATCAATTGTTAGTATCTAATCCTGATTTAGCTTCAGGAATATTCCTAATCAAAACTTCCTTAGATTTTAAGTATGCACATATTCAATTATGGAGTTGGGGTTGGATATTCATTACACTTATGGCGGTAGTTGATGTTATCGTAGTTTATTGGAGATTAGTTCGAAGATATCACCAGATGCAATTGAGACATATTATTAATGAGCTTCACTATATTGCAGATGGTCACTTTAATCACCGTATTCCTTTTCAATTAAAGGGACAAATGCAAAGAGTAGTAGCAAGTGTCAATGCACTTGTTGATAGTACGATTAAAGCGATGGAAGATGAAAGAGAGATCGAACGCTCTAAAGATGAATTAATAACGAATGTCAGTCATGATATACGTACACCCCTGACATCTATTATTGGATATTTGGGTCTTATTGAAGATAAACAATATCGATCTGAAGAAGATATTTTAAAATATACGCATACAGCATATTTAAAATCTAAGCAGATGAAATCATTAGTGGATGACTTATTTGAATATACGAAAGTACGTCAAACTGATGCACCATTACAAATACAATCTCTAGAATTGAATGCGATGCTAGAACAAATAGGAGCTAGTTTTGAATTGGAAGCAAATAAAAAGGGTATGGAAATTAATACAATTTTACCCGACAGTCCAGTAAAAATTGAAGCTGATCCAGAAAAGCTTGCTCGAGTATTTAATAATTTAATCACGAATGCCTTGAAGTATGGTAGTGATGGTAAAAACATTTACTTGCAATTAACAAAAGTAGATGAAAAAGAAATAGAAATAAGAATTTCTAATGATGGAGAACCTATTCCAGAAAAATCATTGCGACAGGTATTTGATAGATTTTATCGAGTAGAAAGTTCACGTTCTAAAGAAACAGGTGGGACAGGACTGGGATTGGCAATAGCTCAAAGTATTATAGAATTACATCATGGATATATTTATGTAGAATCTAATAAAAATTTGACTAGTTTTATTATGAGATTACCTATTAAACATGATAATGTAGTAAAAAAATCTTAGCTTTAAATGGAAGTTAAGATTTTTTATTTTAATCATAAGTGTAAAGAATTTTGATATAATAAATTTGAATTTTAAAGTAGGGGGAATAAAGATGGCTGTAAAAATTGAAAACGAAAAATTATTTGTTACGATTAATGAACATGGTGCTGAATTAGCTAGTTTAATTAATAAAAGCAATGGTATAAACTATCTTTGGAGTGGCGATAGTAAATATTGGGGAAGAAAGTCTCCGGTACTATTTCCAATTGAGGGTGCACTAAAAGATGGAAAAATGTTTGTTGATGGAAAAGAATATCATATGGGGCAGCATGGATTTGCTAGAGATATGGATTTTGAAGTTAAAAAACTTACTAAGGAATCTGTATGTTTTGAATTAAAATCCAATACAGAGACACTAGAAAAATATCCTTATGAATTTATTTTCCGTTTAGTCTACGAACTAAAAGAAGAAACTTTAGTTGTAAGGTATGAAGTAGAAAATCCTAGTGATAGTGAAATGTTTTTTGGACTAGGAGCTCATCCAGCATTTAGTGTTCCTTTAGGTGAAGCTGCTTATGATGACTATTATCTTGAAATTACACCGGAAAAAACGCGAAAAGTTTTGCCTTTAAAAGGTGGATTAGTTGATAACATTAATACTATTGATGGAGAATCCAGATTAGAAATTAGTCATGACGTATTTGCTAAGGATGCAATTATTTATGACTTGGGTGAAGAACCTACAAAATTTAGTTTGAAAAATACTAAAAATAATTACGGAGTAGAAGTTTTCACTCCAAATTCTAAGTTTGCAGGAATTTGGTCGTCTTATCCAGCTAAAGGACAATTTGTATGTATTGAACCTTGGTGGAGTTTAGCAGATACTGTATATACAGATGGTAATTTTAAAGAGAAATTTGCAACTAATAAATTAAATGGAAAAGAAAGTTTCGATGCGTATTTTGAAATTACAGTATTTTAAAATACTAATCATTCGATTTATAAGAATATAATTATTCATTTTATTATTAATAGCAATGAGCTATAATGTTTATTGGTTAATTTCAATAAATTATTTTATAAGTGAGAGGAAATGAATTTAATGAAAAAATCAATAAAACCAATAGTCTCATTAATCTTACTATATATAGGTTACATGCTTCTATTTGCTGATAGAACTGTAATGAATATCTCTATGGCATACATAGGAAAGGAATTTCAAATTAGTCCAGCCGCATTGGGTGCGACAGCTAGTGCCTTCTTTCTAGGATATACCTTAATGCAAATTCCAGGAGGTATAGTCACTGATATATTAGGTAGTAAAAAAACGGTTATAATATCTTTGATACTATGGTCTTTATTAACTGCTTTTACAGGCTTAGCTACATCATTAATGACATTAGTTGTGATCAGATTTTTATTTGGTTTAGCTGAAGGTCCTTATCCATCAGCAGCTCTAAAGCAAATTTCTGAAGAGTATGATAAGAGTGATCGTTCACAAGCTACATCAGTTACAATTTCATCAAACTATGCTGGTGCAGCTATTGCTCCATTAATTATTGTTCCAATTATTGCTAGTCATGGTTGGAGAGTATCATTTTATTTCTTGGGAATTCTAGGCTTGATATTAGTTGGTCTATATTATTTAATTGAGCGACCAATTAAATCTAAGAAGGAAATAACAACTGCTAAAAAAATTAATTGGCGTGAAATCGATAAGAGAATATGGATCTTTGTAATAATAGGTTTAGTATTGAATGTTATTACAAAAGGTTTAGAGACCTGGATGCCAATATATTTCTTACAAGCTCAACATATTAATTTAAAGAACTTAGCATGGTTGGTTCCATTGCCAGTAATAGCTGGTGGTATTGCAGCATTTATTAGTGGCTTTGTAATGGTTCATATTTTCCGTAAACGTGAACGTTGGATGATCTTTATTTCTTCATTGCTAACACTAATATTTATGTTTGGAATGTATAAATCAACTACACTAGTATGGATTGTCATTTTTGAAATTTTAGTATATTTCACAAAATCTCTAGCATTTACAGGAATTTTTAGTTTTGTCGCTCAGATCTTAGATGAAAAGACTTATGGATCTTCAATTGGAGTTGTAAACTTCGGTGGTCAATTAGGTGGATTTATAGGGCCTTTATTGATCGGATGGTTAGTTCAATTGTCAGGCTCATATAGCGTTGCCTTTGTAGGTTTAGTAGTATGTGCTCTAATCGCAGCAATAACAAGTACATTTGTAAAAAATATTAAATAACAAAAAAATCATTGACTATCGGAGACGAGGTCAATGATTTTTTTATAATGCTTATTCCTTGACTTAAAGTTAACTTTAAGGTGTATGATATTTTTATCATTATTGAGAGGTGAAATTTTAAATGAATCAACATCCAGATTATATTTTAAATCAAATTAATAGTCCTAAAGATGTAAAGAATTTAACAATTGATGATTTAAAAAAAGTAGCTACTGAAATTAGACAATTAGTTGTAGAAAAAGATGCCGCTATTGGTGGACATGTTGGCCCTAATTTGGGCATCGTTGAAACAACTATTGCTTTTCATTATGTATTTGACTCTCCTAAGGATAAGGTAGTGTGGGATATTTCACATCAATCATATCCTCATAAAATGTTAACTGGACGTAAAGAGGCATTTTTAGATCCAGATCATTATCGCGATGTTACAGGATATAGTAATCAAGATGAAAGTGAACATGATTACTTTAAAGTTGGTCACACTTCTACATCTATTGCATTGGCTACAGGAATGGCTAAAGCAAGAGACATGAAGAATGAAAATGGAAATATTGTAGCTGTTATTGGTGATGGCTCTATGAGTGGAGGTTTAGCTTTAGAAGGGCTAAATAATGCTGCTAAGCTTAAATCTAACTTAATAATTATCTTCAATGATAATCAAATGTCCATTGATGATGTAAATGGTGGTATGTATAAGATGTTCGCCGAATTACGTGAAACAAATGGACAAAGTTCTAATAACCTCTTTAAGGCTATGGGCTTGGATTATCGTTATGTTGATAATGGAAATGATTTAGAAACAATGATTTCTGTTTTAGAAGAAGTAAAAGATATTGACCATCCTATTGTTGTTCATATCAACACTTTGAAGGGTGAAGGATATCAACCAGCAATAGAAAGAAAACGTGAATTCCATTGGCATGTACCATTTAATGTTGAAGATGGTTCAACTAAAAATGTGGCAACAGGGGAATCATATAATAAATTAATTCTTGATGAGTTAGGTAGACAAATTGATGATGGTAAACCAATTATGGCTATTAATGCTGCAATACCAGGTGCATTTGACTTAGTACCATTTAAGGAAAAATATCCTGATAATTATGATGATGTTGATATTGCTGAACAATATTCTATCACATATGCAACAGGATTAGCTGCTAATGGCGCAAGACCAGTAGTCTTCCATAATAGTACATTCCTTCAAAGAGCATACGATCAATTAGAACATGACATGGCATTAAATGGTTATCCAGTTGTTATGCTCGTAAAAGGTGGGCACATTACTGAAAACTCCAATACACACCAAGGAATTTTTGATATAGGTATGATTTCTAGCATTCCTAATTTGGAATATTTAGCTCCAACTAATGCAGAAGAATTAATTTCGATGTTGCGTTGGGCATTAACACAAACTGATAAACCGGTTGTTATTCGTGAACCAATTACTGAAGTACGACATGGAGAAGCAGATGATGATTATACAGAGATAAATTATCGTGTAGCAAACCAAGGAGAAAAAGTAGCAATCTTAGGATTAGGTGCGTTCTATAAATTAGGTGAAGATGTTCAAAGAAAGTTGAAAGAAGATTTGAATGTTGATGCTACATTGATTAATCCGATTTCTGCTACAACATTAGATGTTGAAACTTTAAATAATTTAAAGAAGGATCATGAATTAGTTGTAACACTTGAAGATGCAAGCATGGTTGGTGGCTTTGGAGAAAAGGTAGATCACTTCTATGCTAATTCTGAAATGAAAGTTTTAAACTTTGGTGCTCAAAAAGAATTAACTGATATGGTTCCAGTTGAAGAATTGTATGATCGATATCATTTAAACCCTGAACAAATTGTAGATGATATAAAAAGAGTTATAGATTAATTGTGAAAATAGATCTCTATATAGAGGTCTATTTTTATTGCAATTATAATTTCAAAATGATATTATGACAATGTGTCATATGACAACTTGTCATAATAAATCTGAAGGGATTGAAAAAAATGCCAGTAATGGAATTAAAAAATGTTACTAAGACATATAAGATGGCTGGTGGAGGAACCTTTGAAGCCTTGCGAGGAATTAGTGCAAGTTTTGAAGCTGGAGAACTGGTAGCGATCGTTGGTGAATCAGGGTCAGGTAAATCTACCTTAATGAATGCAATTGGTGGATTAGATTCTGATTTTGGCGGAGAAATTATTTATGAAGGAAAGAATTTACGTAATTTTTCAACTCAAGAATTAGTTGACTATCATAAAAAGAGTATAGGATTTATTTTTCAGAACTTTAATTTGATCTCACATTTAAATCTAATAGATAATGTTTCAATGGCGATGACATTATCAAATGTAAGTGAAGATTTCAGAAAAAAACGTGCAAAAGAATTATTACGTAAAGTAGGATTAGAAAAACATATGTATAAAAAACCAGATCAGATTTCTGGTGGACAAAAACAGCGTGTAGCTATTGCGCGTGCATTGGTTAATGATCCTGATGTAATTATTGCTGATGAACCTACAGGAGCTTTGGATGCGGAAACGACAGATACCATTCTCGATATGATTAGGGGAATTGCAGAAGAAGGTAAATTAGTTTTAATGGTAACACATTCTGACAAGGTAGCCTCTCATTGTAGTCGAGTTTTGAGAATAGATAATGGTGAGTTAATCTCAGATGAGCACCAATTAGATTTGGAATACACAGAAAATACTCGTGAAGATATTAAAGTAAAGAATATGAGTATGTGGAAAGCAATTAAGCTAGCATTTCTAAATATGAAAGCCAAGTTAGGAAGAAATTTACTAGTAGCACTTGGGTCTAGTATAGGGATCATGTCAGTAGTATTGATGTTAGCCTTAGGTAAAGGTGTAACAAGCTATGTAAGTAGTACTATGAAGTCGTATACTAACCCTAATATTACTGAAGTTCATAAGAAGAGTAGTACTCAACAAACGACAAAAAATCCACAAAATATGAGTCGTGAAGAGATAGCTAAGCAACAGCAAGAGAATATGGCTGCCTTAACGGGGTCAGGAACTAATACAGGTTTTACAAAAAAGGATATAGAAAAGTTAAGTAAGATAAAACATGTAGATAGATATCAAAAAGGTTATAGTTCATTTTCACTAGGAACTAATACAGTTAAATATAATAATAAGCAAGCTAGTTTAATGATGTTGCAGACAATGTCTGATAGTATTTCTAAATCAAGCATTGTGGAAGGAAAAGCTCCTAAGAATAATCATGAAATAATGTTAGATAGAGCTACTGCAGATTTACTAGGAAAGAATATTTTAGATAAAGAGGTTACTTTGACTTTGAAGATAGGTGAAAAGACAATTACACAAAACTTTAAAGTAATAGGTTTATATGAATCACAAAGTCAAAGTTCAAGTACAGTTTTCTTTACTTATGCAGGTTTACAAGACCTATATAAGACAAACCAAGAAAAATTATTGCCAAATGTAGTATATCTACATACAGCTAACAAAGACAACACTAAGATGATTAAGGACAAAGTAAAAGATCTTGGTTATACAGGTTCAATGCAAGAACAAATGACGGAAATGTTTACGAAAATGTTGAATATTATTACTTGGGTATTAACTGCTATCGCTGCTGTTTCATTAGTGGTTTCAGCAATTATGATATTGGTAGTTTTAAATATTTCTGTAGTTGAACGTACAAAAGAAATAGGTGTACTTAAAGCTCTAGGTGCTAGAAGAAAAGATATTAGAAGAATATTTGCTTCTGAGGCATTTTTAATTGGAATTACATCAGGAGCAATTGGCGTAGTTGTAACTTATGTTCTAGGTTTCTTCATTAATAACTTTACGAAAGCGGCTTTCGAAGTAAATGTTGTTTCCATGACTACTAAATATGCAATAGCTGGAATAGTTATTAGTGTTGTTATCAGTATGATTGCCGGAATTTTACCATCCAATAGAGCATCTAAGCTAGATCCAGTAGAAGCTTTACGCAAGGAATAGGGGAGATTTTATGCCAAAAGAAACATTTTTTGGAATTGATAAAGAAAAGCAGAATCGCATAATTCAAGCGGCAATTAAGGTATTCTCGAGTCATAACTATAACGATTCTTCAATTAATGAAGTTATAAAATTAGCCAAAATCCCTCGGGGAAGTTTTTATCAATATTTTGAAGATAAAAGAGATCTATATCTCTATATTACTCAAAAAATTATGCAAAACTTTAGAGATGACTTTTTTAAAGAATTAGATGAACAAAATGGAGATATTTTTGCGACTGTAAAAATAGTCTTTCCAAAACAGATTCATGAAGTACTAGGAGGAGAATATTCTAATTTTTATTACTATCTATTACAAGCAAGTTTTATGAAGGATTTTAGACAAAAGGAAGTTAAATCCAAGGATAATAGTAAGCATGGTTGGAATGTGAAACAAGATTTTGATGTTATATATAAAATGATAGATAAAGAAAAATTAAAAATAAAAAGTCGAAGTGACTTTGATATGTTTATCAGAATTTTAATTACCCCATTTATCATAGTAATAACCGATACATTCTTGCAAATGAAGCATGAATCAGACATTCCTAAAATAGATATTGAAGAAAAAAAGCAAGAATATTTACACAAATTAGAATTTATTGAGTATGGTTTTTCTAAATAATAAATAGAAAAGAGGAACAAAATGGTAAAGTTGATGCGACGAAATTTAGATTGGTGGGCAGTTATTACTGCTACTATCTTTTTAGGATTTCAAGTGGTTTGTGATTTAAGCTTACCTAATTTGACATCTAACTTAATAAATAACGGAGTAGCTAAAGGAAATGTAGGATATATTTGGCAAATAGGTCTTCAAATGCTGGGGCTGACTTTAGTTGGTATTTTTGCAGCAGCAGGAAATGTATATTTTGCTTCTACTCAAGCACAAAAAATGGGTGCCAGATTGAGAGGAAAGATATTTAAAAAAGTTTTATCCTTTGGAAATTATGAAATGGATAAATTTGGTTCTTCATCATTAATTACCAGAACGACGAATGATGTTATGCAAATTCAAAACGTTACAATAATGATGTTAAGAATGATGATTATGGCTCCTTTAATGCTAATTGGTGCAAGTGTAATGGCATATTTTAATGAAAAACGTCTAACTAGCATATTCTTAGTATCTATTCCAATATTACTAATCGCTATTGGATGTGCTATGTATTTTGCAGTGCCATTATTTCAAAAATTACAAAAACAAATCGATAGAATTAATTTAATCTTTCGTGAAGGATTAACTGGTGTAAGAGTAATTAGAGCTTTTAGACAAGATAAGTTTGAACAGGAAAGATTTGATAGAGCTAATAAAGATTATACAGAAACAGGGATTAAAGTTTTCAGCATTGTTTCCTTAATGTTTCCTATTATGACCTTAGTTTTGAATGTAACAAATATGGGAATTATTTGGTTTGGAGCTAAGTTAATAGCTAACCATGAAATGCAAGTAGGTAATTTAGTAGCTTTCATGACTTATGCCTCAATGATTTTATTTAGCTTTATGATGCTATCAATGATTTTTGTATTGGTACCAAGAGCGGAAGCAGCTGCTAAACGTATTAATGCTGTTTTAGAGATAGAAAATTCAATTAATGACGTAGAATCAGAAATAGGTAGTGACAGTGATAAACTACAAGCAAGTCTAGAATTTAAGAATGTATCATTTAGATATCGTGGTGCAGAAGATTTAGCATTGGATAATTTATCTGTAGATGTAAAGGCTGGAGAAACATTGGCTATTATTGGTGGGACAGGATCTGGTAAATCTACATTAATTAATCTTATTCCTCGACTATACGATGTAAATTCAGGAGAAGTATTGGTTGATGGAAATGATGTCCGAAAATATAGCTTACATGATTTGCATGATAAGGTAGCGTTCGTTCAACAAAAAGCAGTACTTTTTAAGGGAACTATTCGTTCAAACTTACTAATTGGAAATCCTGAAGCAACTGAAGAAGACATGTGGAAAGCTCTAGAAATAGCTCAAGCTAAAGATTTCATTTCAGACTTACCAGATGGATTAGATGCTGTTGTTGAACAAGGTGGGGATAATTTTTCTGGTGGTCAAAAGCAGAGATTAGCAATTGCACGTGCAATTATCAAACCTGCTTCAATTTATGTATTTGATGATTCTTTTTCTGCATTAGACTTTAAAACAGATGCTAAATTACGTTTAGCACTACGTCAAGATGAGAGAATTAGCAAAGCAATTATAGTTATTGTAGCTCAAAGAATTTCAACAGTTACTGGTGCAGATCATATTGTTGTTTTAGATGAAGGCAAGGTAGTAGGACAAGGCACACATAAGGAATTATTAGCTGATAATACTACTTACCAAGAAATTGTTGAATCACAGATGAAAGGAGCTGCAATCTAATGCAAGGACATGGCGGTAGAATGAAAGGACCAAAAGCGGAAGGTGCAAAGGATTTTTGGGGAACCGTAAAACGCTTAGTAGGATTTATGGGGCCTTGGAAATGGGCTTTTGTATTAGTATTTATATTTGCGATTGGGTCTGTAATTTTTCAAATTATAACTCCTAAGATCTTAGGTGGAGCGACGACTGAAATCTATATTGGAATAAAAAAAGGCTTAGCAAGTGGACAAAGTATCGGAAAATATCCAATTGATTTTGCAGCCATTAAACGAATTTTAATGACGGTAGCAGTTTTATACCTAGCTTCAGCAGCTTTATCTTTTATACAGCAGCTAATGATGGCTAATATTTCTCAGAAGGTAGTTTATCGACTTAGAAAGGCAATGAAATCTAAGATGCAGTATCTGCCAGTTTCATACTACGATACTCATTCTAATGGAGATATCATGTCTAGAGCTGTTAATGATATGGATAACATAGCGGGAACTTTGCAACAAAATTTGGCCCAACTTGTAACAAGTACAGTAACATTTGTAGGTGTCTTCTTCATGATGCTATCTATTAGTTGGAAACTAACTTTAATTGCTTGTATTACAATTCCACTAGGCTTAATCGTTGTTTCATTGGTAGCTCCCCGTTCACAAAAATATTTTGTTGCACAACAAAAGAGTTTAGGATTGTTAAATAATTATGTAGAAGAAAATTATGCTGGACACACAGTTGTTAAAACTTTTAATAAAGAAAAAAGTACAATTGAAGAATTTGAAGCTGAAAATGAAAGATATTATAAAAGTTCATGGAAGGCTCAATTTATCTCTGGTTTAATAATGCCATTGATGAATATGGTAAAAAATATTGGATATGTTTTTGTTGCAATAGTAGGTGGAATACAAGTCGCTAATGGAACTGTTACATTAGGAAATGTTCAAGCATTTTTGCAATATGTAAACCAATTTACTCAACCAATTACACAAATTGCCAATATAGCCAACACAATTCAGGCAACAGTAGCTTCTGCAGAAAGAATCTTTGAAATTTTAGATGAAGCTGAAATGGACACTAATCTAAAAGATAACAATGATAATAGTCAAAATAAGTATAAAATTAGTTTTAATCATGTGAACTTTGGATATACTTCTGATAAACAATTGATGAAAGATTTTAACTTGAATGTTAGTCCAGGTGAAAAAGTAGCAATTGTTGGTCCTACAGGTGCAGGGAAGACAACGTTAATTAATTTGTTGGAACGTTTCTATGATATCAATAGTGGTAGCATTAAGCTTGACGGACGTGATACTAGAAGTATGTCGAGAGAAGAAATTAGATCTCATTTTTCAATGGTATTACAAGATACTTGGTTATTTACAGGTACAATTTATGACAATATAAAATATGGAAATGAGCAGGCTACGGAAGAAGAAATTATTGCGGCAGCTAAGGCAGCTCATGTTGATACATTTGTTAGACAATTACCAGATGGATACCAAACTATACTAAATGAAGAAGCGTCTAATATATCACAAGGACAAAGACAATTGATAACAATAGCTAGAGCGTTTTTAGCTAATCCAGAAATTTTGATTTTAGATGAAGCAACTAGTTCTGTTGATACGCGTACAGAAATTCTAATTCAACAAGCAATGGAAAAATTGTTAGCTGGAAGAACAAGTTTTGTAGTTGCACATAGACTTTCAACAATTAGAGATGCAGATAATATTATTGTAATGAATCATGGGTCTATTGTAGAAACAGGAAATCATGATACCTTAATGGACAAAGATGGATTTTATGCAGACCTATATAATAGTCAATTTGCGAGATAATAAAAAAGATGGGCGAATCGCTCATCTTTTTTGTTTGCAATCGTAATAAGATTAATTAATCGCGCAAGCTTTTAGCATCAGCGTCGATCTTAGCAAAGCCAGAACCATGTGATGACTTGTTAGGATTCTTAGCACGGGCTTCCATAGCCTTACGAGCCATAGCTTTACGTTCTTCCTTACTCAACTTTTGAGCCATACTTGTCGCCTCTTTTCACGATAGCTAAGTTAGTGTAATATATTATATATCTAACTACACGTTCATTATAGTTTTTATAATAAGTAAATTCAAGAATAATCAGAGGTAAATTATGTTTGAAGTAAAAAATTCTAATAAGTTAGATTCACAAGTTTATCGAGATAGTTTAATTATTAGAGAAGATGTTTTTGTTAAGGAACAAGGTGTTTCTATCGAAATAGAAATTGAAGGTGAAGAAGGTCCAAAGTATTATTGTGGATATGCAGATGGTAATTTTGTGACTTGTGCGAGAGTGAAAATAGAAGATGGTGGAGTTTGGCATATTCAAAGAGTAGCAACCTTAAAAGATAGTCGTGGAAAAGGATATAGTTCAAGTTTACTTCGTAGTATTGAGGAAGATGCGAGAAAAGCAAAGGTGCCATATTTAACATTAGGTGCTCAGGATACAGCGCAGGATTTTTATAAAAAGCTTGGATATGAGGTTGTAGGTGAAGGATTTCTAGATGCAGAAATGCCACATCATCGAATGGATAAGAAGCTAGTTTAAATTTGATTTTTAGTCTAATATAGGTTAGTATAAAGTAGATGCGATGAGTCGAGAAGAATCAGACAACATTTTGTTGTTTCGCTGCGGCGACTAGTGATTATTTTCATTAAGGCAGAGTACAGATGTTACCGGATTGTAACGTACTTGCTTGATGTAGATGTGAACTGCATCAACTTATTCATATGAATACTGCCGCATAAGTCAGAGAAAGTAATTCTCTGGCTTTTTTTGTATAATCGAGGGTTTGGGGTGATTATTGTGAGTGAAACAATAGAAAATTGTATTTATTGTCGTGTCGTTTTTGAAGAAAATGGAAAAAGCTATTACTATCTAACAGATGATGAAGAAATAAAGCCTTTAGATTTAGTAGTTGTGCCTGTTGGTATTGATGGGCATGAAAAAATAGCACAGGTGATAAAAGTAGAAAAATATACCATACATACTGTTCCGTATCCTTTAGATAGAATAAAAAAGATTATTCGTAAATGTAAATTAACAGATTTTAGAAAATTAGAAAATAAATTAGCTGAAGATAAGTTAAAGCGTGAATCGGTAGATGATGAAGAGTTATCAATTAATTTATTGAACTTAGGAGTACAAGCTTATCGTCGTGGAGATTATGAAATAGCTAAAGAATATTATGAGGATGCGGCACAACTAGGAAATAGTCAGGCAGCCTGTAATTTAGGTTATATTTATGCTTATGGAAGAACTGGTGTAAAAGATAGTGAAAGAGCATTTTATTATTTTGTCCAAGCATCATTAGATGGAAATAGTAATGGTAGTTATAAAGTAGGCGATGCATATTTTTATGGTGATTTTGTAGAAAAAAATAAATTACTAGCATTTAAATATTATCAAATATCAGAAGAACAATTAGGGCCAGAAGATCTTGATATTCGTTCGGATATTTATTATAGATTGGCACTCTGTTACCACCAAGGCGCAGGGGTTGTTCCTGATGATATGGGTGCCTTAACTTATATTAATTTGGCTCAAACAAGTGCTTATTATGATAGGTTAATTGGAAAGTATAATTATGAAGAGTTAAAAAGAAAAATTGAAAATTTGCGTGAAAAAATTCTATTAAATTTAAATCATGTAGATAATAAAACAAAGATTAGATTATTGAAAGCAGACATAACAAAAGTTGATAATGTTGATGCAATTGTTAATGCTGCTAATACTAGTTTATTAGGTGGTGGAGGTGTTGACGGTGCTATTCATCGCGTAGCCGGGCCATTATTATTAAAAGAATGTCGCCAACTAAATGGTTGTGAAGTTGGACAAGCTAAAATTACATCAGGATATAATTTACCTGTGGAATATGTTATTCATACCGTTGGGCCTATTTGGAAAGGTGGTAATGCTGATGAATCCCAACTTCTAGCCGCTTGTTATAGAAATAGTCTACATTTAGCCCAAAAATGCAATATTAGAAAAATTGCATTTCCAGCTATTTCAACAGGAATTTATGGATATCCAGTTGTTGAGGCCACTAAAATTGCATTTCAAGTTGTTAAAGAATATGTCCAAGATAATCCTGGAGACTTTGATTTAGTAGAATTTGTTTTGTTTGATGATAGTACTTATAATGTTTATCTGAAAGAAACAGGAAGTAATTTGGTAGAATTGTAATATTTTTGTAAAAAAGTACTAAGCTTAGTTAAAATTATTTGATGGGAATATATTTTTTGTTAAAATAATAGTTAAATAATATGATATGGAGGAATTTAAATGGGCATAATAATCGTAATAGCATTGATTGTAATTGTTGTTGCTGTATATATATCAATGTACAACGGATTACAACGTGCAAAAGTAAATACTGATGAATCGTGGAGTCAAATTGATGTTCAATTGAAGAGAAGAAATGATTTGATTCCTAATCTTGTAGAAACTACAAAAGGATATGCAAAACATGAAAGAGAAACATTATCCAAAGTTGTGGAATTGAGAAACCAAATGGTGGCACTGCCAGCAGATGTTGATCCACAAAAGAAAATGGAATTATCTAATCAGTTGACAGACTCTTTAAAATCTATTTTTGCTTTAGCTGAAAATTATCCTGATTTAAAAGCTAGCCAAAACTTCACTCAATTACAAGAAGAGTTAACAAATACTGAAAATAAAATTGCTTATTCACGACAATTATTTAATAGTAGTGCAGCTGTATACAATCAAAAGTTACTTACTTTCCCTTCTAATGTAGTTGCGAAGATGCATCATTTTACAAAAGTAAATTACTTGGAAATTCCTGCTGAAGAAAAGGAAGCACCAAAGGTATCTTTTTAAGAGGTAGTTAAATGTTATATCAACAGATAGCAAAAAATAAACGCAAAACTGTTCTAGTAATGGCTGGCTTTGTATTTTTAGCTGGACTAATAGGAGCAGCGATTGGATACGCCTTTATGGGAAGTGCTCAAACGGGGATTATTATTGCAGTTGTTGTCGGCATAGTTTATATGTTCGTGATTTTAGGTCAATCAACAGATGTAGTAATGAGTATGAATAATGCTCAGGAAATAACCGAGCAGCAAGCTCCTGAATTATGGCATATTGTAGAAGATATGGCGATGGTTGGCAAAGTACCGATGCCTAGGGTATTTATCATTGACGATCCTAGTCCTAATGCTTTTGCTACGGGGCCTGATCCTGAGCATGCAGCAGTAGCGGCAACAACCGGGATTCTACAAAGACTTAATCGTGAGGAACTAGAGGGTGTAATGGCACATGAAGTTTCTCATATTAGAAATTATGATATTAGATTACAAACATATGCTTTGGCTCTCGCCTCTGTAATTTCATTCTTAGCAAATATGGGAATGAACGCGATGTGGTGGGGTGGAGGTAGACGTGATGATAGAGATAATGGTAATGCTGGTCAAGTTATAATGCTATTATTATCAGTTTTAGCAATTATCTTAGGACCGTTAGCGGCATCTATGGCTCAAATGGCACTCTCAAGAAATAGAGAATATTTAGCTGATGCATCGGCAGTCGAACTTACTAGAAATCCTCAAGGTTTGATAAATGCTTTAAGAAAGATTTCTATGAGTGAACCAATGCAAAATGCAGATCCAAGTAGTGCTTCGATGTATATCGCTAATCCGTTTAAAGATGGCTCATGGACACATCTTTTTGATACACATCCACCAATTGAAAAGCGAATTGATAGGTTAGAACATATGTAAAAATAGTTAAGTGCAGTAGTTCAATTGTGAGCTACTGTATTTTTTTGTAAAAAAGAGGCTGGGAAAAAACTATATTTTCAGATGAATTTTAGAAAATAGTTATATTAAAAACCGCTAGGAATCAACGTTTTTAGTAACGTGATTTCTAACGGTTTTTAAGTCTTGAGACTTTTTTCCCAGCCTCTATTGTCATATTCAATTAATTATAAGAGCCACTTACCGGGCTTGAACCGGTGACCCCCACCTTACCATGGTGATGCTCTACCTACTGAGCTAAAGTGGCATCAGACTTACCAAAATAGTATATTATATTATACTATTTTTGGCAAGCATAATTTGTTACAGTAAAGATTATAAAGTAACGGTTGACTTAGTAGTGTATAAATCAGATGGAATACTCATAATTAAAGATGATGGCTTTCCACATGAAATTAAAGTTAGTCTGTGCATCGCACGAGAACAAATTGTGTATAAAATTCCAGTATCATTTATTCCAGAATAATTATCATGTGAAATATCATAAGCTATAACATCATCAAATTCCAATCCTTTAGCAAGATAAATTGGTAGAATAACGATACCCTTAGGCAATGAACGGTCTTTATCTTCTAGTAAGGTGACAGAATCGAAACTTTTACGAAGTTTTTGATATAAGAAGTCACTTTCAGATTGGTTTTTAGTTATTAAAGCAACCGGGGAACTAAAATCACGTTGCTTTAATTCAAGTTTTAATGCATGTAATCCATTTTCTTTAGAAGCGATAATTAATTCAGGTTTTTTACCTTGGCGTGTAAAAGCTTGAATTTCATTGCCATCTGGTAATAAAGCTTTCATAAAATTGGTTATTTGTTGTGTTGAACGATAACTTTTATTTAACTTGATGATACGCGATTTTTTGACATTGAGATGTTTGTTAAAGTAATCTAGTAACTCTTGTGGTGTTCTAAACTCATTGAACAATGCTTGTTCACTATCACCTAAAAGAGTGAGTTTAGCATTAGGAAAAATATACTTTAAATACATTAATTGTGGCAATGTGTAATCTTGCATCTCATCAATGAATAGATGTGCAATAGCTTGATTACGTCCACTACCTGTTAGTAAATCACGTAAATATAACAGAGGAGCAGCATCGACTAAATCTATTTTATGAAACTCCAAATTTTGATTAAAAAGGTCAACAGCTTCTGGTAATTTATTGGCTAAAAAATCAGAATATTGAGCATAGTAGTCAATAAAATAATTGTTATATAAAGCGTCATATACGGGAGCAAAGCGTTTTTTTACGATTTTTCTACCAATGTAAAATTCTTCATCATCAATTGCTTGAAAGGCATGACGTCTTTTAGTACCAAGTAAATCATAGTATTCTTCATCTGATAAGTTTTCAATTTCACTACGAACCCAATCAGCTTGAGCATTTTCTTTAATTTTTCTATTTAATTGTTTAATGAGTAAGTTTTTAGTTTCAGCAAATTTTTGACTAGGTTTCATAGCCTGTGGAAGTTGAGAATAGATATCATGAATTTCATTATGACTAAAGAAAATCTCTGAGTCTAGCATAATGTCAGTAAATCTTAGTTGGGATGAGCTAACATTTTGGACATATTCTTCAACTGTATGCATAAATTTTGGATCTTCTTTAATACTTTCAATTGAATTTGTTTTTTTAGAAGAAGTGATCTTCTTTTCGTATTTATCAAAGAGACTTTCAACTTGTAACCCTTCAAAACGATTATTAAGAAATTCTGCTAAAGTAATTTGGCGCATGTTTTTCTCACCTAAACTAGGCAACACTTCAGAAATATAGTGACTAAATAAAAGATTAGGTGAAAAAAGCACAATTTGTTCAGCGTTAAGTTTGTCACGACTGTGATATAAGAGAAAAGCAATTCTTTGTAAGATAGCAGAAGTTTTTCCAGAACCAGCTACTCCTTGAACTAGAAGCAAGTCATGTTTAACATCGCGGATAATATCATTTTGTTCAGCTTGAATAGTAGCAACGATATTACGCATGTATTCGTCAGAATGTTCTCCTAAAATACTCTGTAAAATTTCATCACCAATTGTTTCATTAGTATCAAACATGTTGGTAATGATACCTTTTTTTATAGTAAATTGACGTTTCTTTTTTAATTCAGCAAATTGTTCTCCCATAGGTGTTTCATAGGATACAGGTCCAAGTGTACCATTGTAGTAAATAGAAGAAATAGGGGCACGCCAATCATAGATGAGAAAATCTTGATCTTCATCTACTAATGAAGATGTTCCGATATAAAGAGTTTCGGAATCCTCTTCTCCATTCTCATGAATATCAATTCTACCAAAGTAAGCAGAATCTTGTAGAATTTTTAGAGTGGATAATTGTTTCTTTAAAATTGTTTCGTTTTCAATCGTTTTTGCAACTAAGTTCTTTTGTTGTTGAATTTCGGCGTTTGTTTCCATCTGATCATCAACTTCATATGTATTGACTCTAGCATTTTGAACATAATTTCTTTCAACCGAAGTAGTTTCTTTATGAGCTTTATCATATTCAATTTGAGTAGCATCTAATTGCTTTTGAATTTCATTCATTACATCGTCTACTCTTTTTTGTTCCAGAGCTTTTTCATTATCCAATTTTAATCACACCTTTTACTAAAGAATAATGCACATTATCTTAACATGTAGATAAGATTAGTAGCAAGTATTTGCCACCTAAAGAAAAAAAGTTCAAATTGAATTAATCAATTTAAACTCTTTTTAAAATTTATCCTTAATTTCATCGTCATCAATTGAACTCGGATCAGGAATAAAAGCAACATCAGTATCCATAATCCCAAATCTATGATGCATAATTCTTTCAATATTTTCTGCAATACGATAACTATCTAAAACGGACATTTTAGCATCAACCATAACAACAATATCCAAACTAACAATATTACCATTATAGTGCGCCTTCAGTTCAGAAAGATGAGCTACACCTGGAACACTTAAAACAACATTTCGATATTCTTCTTCAACTTCCGGATCAAAATAATCTACTAAATTAAGACTGCTATCCATAAAGATTTTAAACCCAGAATATAAAATGAATAAACCAACTAAAATACTAGTAGCACCATCAAGCCAGGTGATCTTAAATATTAAAGCACCGGAAATAGAGATTAGAGTACCAATACTAGTAAAAGCATCGCTTAAACTATCTTGAGCAGAAGCACTTAAAGCTGCATTTTGCAATTTTCTACCAGCTCTGCGATTAAGATACCAAACAATTAACATGATTACAGTAGCGATACCAGCCCCAACAAGAGCAATTGGTTCAGGAATGACACGTTTATCTGGTTTCCAAAGATTAATGATACCAGTGGAGATAACACTGATGGCAATCCCAATCATAACAACTCCAGTTACAAGGGTAAAGACTGTTTCATATTGGAAACGTGTAAATTGAACTCTTTGATCATTTCCTCTTTGCGACATATTCAATTTAGGCAAGGGAGCCATTCCAGCAATGTCATCGTCATCAATGTCTCTAGCAATGTGAATTCCTATCATTAATAACATTGTAGATACGATTCCAGAAATATTATTAAAAGCATCAGCACGTAAAGTTTGAGAGTTACTAATTTCAGCTAAAAAATATTCAATGATAGAAATTGAAAGATATGCTAAAACATTCAGAATTAAATGACGCCAGGCAGTATTTAAACTGTGTAGCTGTTTCAGTTGTTCTCTTTCCCAATCTTCAAATTCTTCTTGTAAATGTTTCTTAATTTTACTCATGTATATCTTCCCTCGATTAAGAAAAGTAAATATATTTCTATTATAAAGCATTTTCATTTTACTGTTAATAATCCTTTACTTTAGTTGAATAGTAAATTAGAATGGAAGAGTAATCTTCATTGAACAAGTAAAGTAGATGAGCAATGACAGAGAGCTTAGGTAGCTGAAAATAAGCAAGTAAATCGAAGTGGGGCTTGGGAGAAGAAAGTAAATTTGATATCTAATTAAGTGGCATTTTATGCAAATTAGGTGGTACCACGGCTTTGTTCGTCCTATTCATATTTATGAATAGGACTTTTTTATTAAGGAGGATTTTTATGGCAAAAGAAATTATTTTAACAGGTGATAGACCTACTGGAAAATTACATGTGGGACATTATATTGGTTCGTTGAAAAAACGTGTTTCTATGCAAAATTCAGGAAAGTATGATTCATACATTATGATTGCTGATCAACAAGCTTTGACTGATAATGCACGTGATCCTGAAAAAATAAAAAATTCATTAATACAAGTAGCATTAGACTATTTAGCAGTGGGACTAGATCCTAAAAAATCAACAATCTTTGTACAATCACAAATTCCAGCATTAGCAGAATTGAATTTGTATTACTTAAACTTAGTAACTGTTTCACGTCTTGAACGTAATCCAACTGTAAAAGCTGAAATTCAACAAAAGCATTTTGAACGTTCAATTCCAGCTGGATTTTTCACTTACCCTGTTAGCCAAGCTGCTGATATTACAGCTTTTAAAGCTAATTTAGTTCCAGTTGGTGACGATCAAGAACCTATGTTGGAACAAACTCGTGAAATTGTAAGAACCTTCAATTCAATTTATGGCGAAGTATTAGTTGAACCTCAAGGTGTATTTGCACCTAAGGGATCTGGACGTTTACCAGGTTTAGATGGAAATGCAAAGATGAGTAAATCTTTAAATAATGCTATCTACTTATCTGATGATGCTGATACATTACGTAAAAAAGTAATGTCAATGTATACAGATCCTAACCACATTCACGTAGAAGATCCAGGAAAAGTAGAAGGTAATATGGTCTTCACATATCTTGATATTTTTGATAAAGACAAAGACAAGGTGGCAGAATTAAAAGAACAATATCGTGCTGGTGGATTAGGTGACGTTAAAATTAAGCGTTACTTGAATGAAGTCTTAGAAGCTGAATTAGGACCTATCCGTGCTAGACGTGAAGAATTTGCAAAAGATATTCCAGCTGTATATGCAATGCTTAAGGAAGGTAGCGAAAAAGCAAACGAAGTCGCTAATAAAACTTTAGAAGAAGTACGTAGAGCGATTGGTGTAAACTACTTCGATAATATTTAAGTAGAATTATCATATTTATTAAATTAAAATGAAATTACTATTATAAAATGTGTTACAATATGTGTATCTTAAATATGGGGTGGCAGAGATGCAGAATTTAGTAATTTTGGACTTTGGTTCTAATTCTACAAGGTTGTCGATTAATGAAGTTAGTGATGAAGGTAAGTACCAAGAAGTTTTCCGCGCTAAGGAAATGACGCGTATGGCAGAAGGTATGGGAAATTCTGAAAAGAAAGTGTTGCAAGCTGACGCAATTGAAAGAACGCTGGATGCTGTTAGAAAATTTCAGAAGCATTATGAGAATTTACCTAATTTAAAGATTAAAGGAATTGCAACAGCGGCAGTTAGAGTAGCTGAGAATAAAGAAGAATTTTTAGAGAAAATAAAGTCTTTGACAGGTGTAGAAGTAGAAATTTTATCTGGTTCTGCTGAGGCTTACTATGATTATGTAGGAGTAGCTAATTGTTTAGATGTTAAGGATGCTGTCATCTGTGATATGGGTGGGGGTAGCTTTGAGGTTATTTTAATGAAAAATAAAAAGGCCTTGAACCTAATCAGTATTCAGTATGGAGCAGTTAGTTTAACTGAGAAATTCCAAACACAAGATAAAATAAATGCTGGAAATTTATTTGAGTTTGAAGTTTTTCTCCGAGAATTATTTACTAAAAAACTACCTTGGCTATCTGAAGCTAAAGATTTACCATTGGTGCTTTTAGGTGGGGCTAATCGTACTGTTGCACGTAAAAAATTAGGTAAGTTAGATGAAAAAGATACTACTAATATTCATAACTTCCGTGTATATAAAGAAGAATTTCAAAGAATATATCGTAAGTGGTTAGATATGGACAAAACTGAGAGAGCTACAGATTTAGGGGATGAAAGTAGCCGTGCAGACATCATAATAGGTGGACTTACTCCTGTTATGCAGTTAATGTTACAATGCGAAAGTCCATATGTGATGTTTTCTGAGAGTGGAGTCCGCGAAGGTATCATCTTTGAATTGTTAGCTGAGAAATAGTTACTTGAAGAGCTTTAAAAGAGTTTTCACTCTTTTAAAGTTCTTTTTTATTGACAAGTGAGTAAACACTTACTATAATTCGAAGTGAATTGGTGAGTGAATACTTACTTTTGGAGGTGAGAAAATGAAAATAAATAACCAGAGAATACAATTACAAAATATAAAGAAGAAATTTGGAAATGATAATGTCTTAAATTCTGTTAATTTAACAGTAAATTCAGGAGAAATAGTAGGTTTGATTGGTCCGTCTGGCTCAGGAAAATCAACAACTATCAAAATTCTATTGGGTATGGAAAAAGCTGACGAAGGTGAGGCTTTAATTTTAGAAAAGAGAATGCCCAATCGAAAATTATTAGCAGATATTGGTTATATGGCTCAATCAGATGCGCTTTATGAATCAATGACAGCTAGGGAAAATTTAAGGTTTTTCGGTTATATGAAAGACGTTGCGAAGAAAGAATTGCCAAAAGAAATAGAATATGTTGCTGAAGTTGTTGATTTAACTAATTATTTGGATAAGAAGGTTTCAGGATATTCTGGTGGAATGAAACGAAGATTATCACTAGCAATAGCTTTACTAGCAAAACCTAAAATAATTATTTTAGATGAACCAACAGTTGGAATTGACCCTGCTCTGAGACTTAAAATATGGAAAGAATTAGCTAAATTAAGAGATGAGGGAAGAAGTATTCTTGTAACAACACATGTCATGTCTGAAGCTGAGCTGACAGATAGGGTAGCACTTCTTTTTGAGGGAAAAATCATAGCCTTTGATAAACCTAAGAAATTAGAAGATGAATATGAAGTTAATAATATTGAAGAAGTATTTTTGAAAGTCGAGGGTGAGTAGCGATGAAGACTTTAGTGATTGCTAAAAAAGTTGTTATAGAATTAATTAGAGATAAGCGTACAGTATTGCTGATGTTTGTTGCACCATTATTAATCTTGTGTTTGTTAAATTTGATGTTTTCTGCAAGTGCAAAAACTAAAGTAACAATAGGAACAGTAGATGTTAACAATCAAATTAATCGAAAAATGGATCAAGTAGATGGGACTACCGTAAAAAAATATGAAAGTGAAAAACATGCTAAAAAAGATTTAGATGCTAATAGCTTAGACGGAGTAATCAGTTATAAAAGTAAGCAGTATGATGTAACTTATGCCAATCTAGATGTTTCTAAAACTGTGATGACAAAGAAAGTATTAGAAAGTGCCCTTATGAAGGATAATGTTTCCAAATTACAATCAATGGTGGTTAAACAAGGACAAGTAATAGCGAAATTAACTGGGCAACAAGAGTCTGTTAAAATGAATAAATCAAAAATAAGTATAAAAAATCATTATAATTATGGAAATAGTAAAACTAATTTTTTTGATAAGATGGTCCCAATACTAATAGGATTTTTTGTGTTTTTCTTTGTATTTTTAATTTCAGGAATGGCGCTATTAAAAGAACGAATAAGTGGTACTCTAGAAAGATTATTAGCTACACCTGTAAAGAGAAGCGAAATAGTTTATGGATATATGCTAGGTTATGGCTTAATGGCATTGGCGCAAGCAAGTCTGATAACAGTTGTAGGAATTAAATTATTAGACATTGAAATAATAGGCTCAATATTTAGTGTAATAATTATTGCAGTTTTATTGGGATTTGTCGCGCTAGCCTTTGGTATTTTGCTATCAACATTTGCTTCATCAGAATTTCAAATGATGCAATTCATTCCATTAGTAGTTGTTCCTCAGATTTTCTTTTCAGGTATCATTCCATTGGATTCAATGGCTGATTGGGCACAAAGAATTGGGAAAATTTTACCATTAACTTATGCTGGTGAAGCCTTATCTGCAATCATAATGCAAGGAGCTGGCTTAATAGATGTAGGAAAAGATATACTAGTATTGATGATCTTTTTAGTAGTTCTATTAATTTTGAATATTTTAGGCCTAAAAAGATACAGAAAAGTTTAATGGGTGAGAGTTATGGAAAATAAGACTATTTTAGAAGATTATGAAGAAATTTTAGGTAACAAGAAATTAACGAATGGACAGGAAAAAGCCTTATTATCGGCGATTAATTTGTTTGCTAAGCAGGGGTATGATGCAACATCAACAGCACAAATTGCAAAAAATGCAGGTATCAGTGAAGCAACCATTTTTAAATATTATTCAACTAAGGAAAAGTTACTGTTAGAAATCATAAACCTAATTACGACTGAACTTTTTCCAAAATTCCAACGTAAATTTTTTAGTGAAGTAAATGAGGTAAGTGATAAATCATTAAAAGAAATTATAACTTTTATCGTGATTAATCGATTTGAATTCATGAAGAAAAATCATCAGATACTAAGAATCTTTATCCAAGAAAGTCTAACAAAAATTAAAATTAGACAAATGGTATCAGAAGGATTTGTTGAAGCTATAAAAAGTAATCAGGAAATATTTACGGAATTTAGGAAACTAGTAGGTAGCAAACATCCAGATTATGATGCAATAGTATTGGTTAGAATAATAACGGGGCCAATGATAGCATACTTTTTACAACGATTTATTTTTGCCCCTAATGCCCCCTGTGATGAAAAAAGAGATCTAGATCTGATTATAACTCAAATATTAAGTGGTTTAGAATAAAAAAAGATTGAAGTAATGAGGCTTCAATCTTTTTTATCATGGTTTGGTTAAATCCTGTGAAAAGTATTTTTGCGATAAGTCTATAATGTCATTACCCTCTTTTAACTTATCTAAAGCTTGGTTTAGTTTAGTATTCCTCTTATCAGTAATTCCCACTAATTGTTGTGAGGTGATTTGAGGATCTTTTATGCGTGTCAAAGTCAGCTTAGGTAAATCAGATTTCTTGGTAGAATTAAGTGCTTGTAAATAAGCAGAAGTCAATTCAGGATGTTTATTAAGATAAGCTGTATATTCATAGTCTGTGAGGATACCAGCTTTTATTTTTTTATTTTCCAATGCCTTCATTAATGAAGATATACTGTTATAGACTTTAGGTTTCATTTGTAGGTTTGTTAAAAGTTGATGTTGGTTACCATTAGCTAGAATACCTACTTTTTTATTTTGTAAATCTTCAATAGATGAGATATGGCGATGTGTGCCAGTAAACAAGACATTTTGTGGATATAAATAGGTGTTAGTTGTGATCAATTTAGACGAAAGTGTAGTCTTATCAAATTGTCCTAAAGCAAGATCAATTTTATGATCACTAACTAGTTTTTGTAATTTTTTGCGATCTGAAACCTTAACGAATTTGATATTAGTATCCATTTCTTGAGCGATTTTTTTACTTAGCTCTACTTCAAAACCAGTTACTTTTTTATTAGTCAGATAGCTATAAGGTTTATTATCAGCTAAAATACCGACTTTTAAAGTATCAGCAGAAATATGTGTAGGTGCTGAAATTAACATAATCAGAGAGAGAATGATCCCTGATAATATAGAAATAATAACTTTTTTCAAATTTATACCCCTTAATCGAATATTTTATTTATCTATTATATAATAGATAATGTCTAATGTTTAGAAAGGTGCGAAAAATATGGAAGGTTTTAAAAAATATTATAAAAAAAGTTGGTCTGAACGGCTTGAGATACTTAAAAAACAAGAAATTTTATCACAGGAAGATATTGATAGATTAAAGTCACAAGCAATAGATGTTAGTCTAGGGGAAACTCAAATTGAGAATTTTATAACACAGTATTTATTACCAGAAGGGTTAGCTTTAAATTATGTGATTAATGGTAAAGAATATTTGATTCCTATGGTAACTGAAGAACCTTCCGTGATAGCAGCAAGTAGCCATGGGGCAGGTATTGTAAAAAAGTCGGGAGGATTTAAAGCATCTGTAAAGCAAAGATTGATGCTAGGACAAGTCATTGTTGAAAAAATTGAAGATGTTGATAAATTCGAAGATGATATCTTAAAAAACGAAGATGAATTGTTAGAAATTGCCAACCAAGCTCATCCATCTATTGTTAGACGTGGTGGAGGAGCAAGATGGATAAGAGTACGTAAATTAGATAAGAGTATTGTCTCGATAGATTTAGCAGTAGATGTTCAAGAAGCTATGGGAGCTAACATGTTAAATACAATGCTTGAAGCAATTGCAGCTACGATTAGAGAGAAGTACGAACAAGATGTAGTTATGAGTATCCTATCTAATTATGCAACTGAATGTCTAGCAACGGCTATATGTGATATTCCAGTTGCTTCATTGACTAAAAATGGAATGTCAGGAGAAAAGATTGCTGAAAAAATTGTTCAAGCAAGCTACATTGCACAAATTGATCCGTATCGTGCTACAACACATAATAAGGGAATCATGAATGGAATTGATGGAGTAGTTATTGCAAGTGGCAATGATTGGCGCGCAATTGAAGCTGGAGCTCATGCATTTGCTGCCAAAGATGGTAGTTATCGTGGTTTAAGCACTTGGAAAGTTATTGGAGACACATTGCATGGTGAAATTACTTTACCACTACCACTTGGATCTGTTGGGGGATCAATAGGGATCGTTCCTTTAGTAAAGGTCAACCATAAATTGTTAGAAATAGAGAATGCAATTGAATTAGAAAAAGTTGTTGCATCAGTAGGGTTAGGTCAAAATTTGGCTGCATTATATGCTTTGGTAACAGAAGGAATTCAAAAGGGACATATGCGTCTACAGTTGAAATCATTGGTAAGTTCAATTGGGGCAACTGAAGAAGAAATACCATTGGTTGTATCTGAATTAGAGAAGTTAAATAAGCGAGATATGAGTACAGCTAAAGAAATTTTGGATAATTTAAGAAATGAGGGGAAATAATGACAGAAGAAATTAACTTCAGTGAAGCTACTAAAAGTTTAATGAAGAAAATTGAGGAAATTTTTCCTGAAGGTGTAGGAATTAATGTAAAAAAAGATTCTAAATTAGGATATGTTCGCCATGACCAGGCTCAACAATATTTACGTGGTGGACAGTTGATGATTGATATATATGATATGACACGTCCTGACTATACTGTAGCCCATGAATTACTTCACTTTTTACACATGTTTAATGGAGCACCACAAATTTCATTTAATTTAACAACTAAAAAGAAAGACTTAGATACTAAGTTCATGGCAACAGGATTGGAATTGTACGATATTGTAATGCACGACTATGTCTATCGTGAACAAGCAGAACTCGGAATGATGACAGATGAAATTAAAGAATTATATTTTAAAGGTGTTCTTTCAGTTTTAAAACCAGAACAAGGAGAGCGCGATCAGTGGATGGTTTTAAGAATTTTAACCTTACTTGATACCTTATTATTCTTTAAAGATGAGCAAGACTCTGTTAAGGATAAATTAATGGAACTTTATCCAATTTCATTTGAGGCTGCGCAAAGACTATACGAAATTTTAATTGAAAGAAGTTTGGATTCTGCTTTTGCAATTCGAAGAACAGTTGTTAAGTTATTTAAAGCATTTGATGATGAATTGAGTAAGTTGGGAATGGTACCGATGAATATGACAGAATTCGCTACTTTATCAGTTGTTTTAAGTGAAAGACAAATGAGATTGCAAGTTCGCCAATTATTTAATATTGTTCATTCTCCATTAGATGATAATTTAACATTTAAGTCAGCTTACGTTGGTCAATGGAAAAATGATGGGCAAAATTCATTTGTCTTGGCTGATCCAGGCAAAGATTCCGCTAAGAAATTTGTTGAATATTATAATATGAAAGTAACAGACTTCTTAGATTCAATTGGGATTGAATATTTAAAGCGTTAATTAAGATTAACTAACTAAAATCAAGGGTTTATATGCTATACTAAATCTAGCAAATATTTTTAGATCTAATTGAGATAAATTAATAAGGAGAGTTGATTCGTCTATGGGTGAAAAACCAACATTTTATATTACAACTCCAATTTACTATCCATCTGGTAAATTGCACATCGGAAATTCATATACAACAATCGCTTGTGATGTGTTAGCACGTTACAAACGACTTCAAGGTTACGACGTATTCTTTTTAACAGGTACAGATGAACATGGGTTGAAAATTGAGCAAAAGGCTCAAGCATTAGGAATGCAACCACAAGAATACGTAGATAAGATGGCTGCTGATATTAAAGAACTTTGGAAAAAGCTAGAAATAACAAATGATAAGTTTATCCGTACAACTGATGATTATCATGAAAAAGCTGTTCAAAATATCTTTGAAAAATTATTGGCAAAAGGTGATATCTACTTAGGTAAATATCGTGGATGGTATTCAGTATCTGATGAAGAATATTTCACAGAATCACAATTAGCAGAAGTTTACCGTGATGAAGATGGAAACATGATTGGCGGTAAGGCTCCATCTGGACATGAAGTGCAACTTGTTGAAGAAGATTGCTACTTCTTTAAGATGAGTAAATATGCTGATAGATTAGTAAAATACTATGAAGAACATCCAGATTTTATAATTCCTGATACTAGAAAGAATGAAATGTTAAATAACTTCATTAAACCAGGACTTGAAGACTTGGCTCTAACTCGTACAAGTTTCAATTGGGGTGTTAAAGTTCCTTCTAATCCAGAGCACGTAGTTTATGTATGGATTGATGCTTTATGTAACTATATTACTGCTTTAGGATATGAAACTGGTGACGATGATAGTCTATTTAAGAAATACTGGCCTGCAGATGTCCACATGGTAGGTAAAGAAATCGTTCGTTTCCACACTATTTACTGGCCAATCATTTTAATGGCTTTAGATTTACCTTTACCAAAACATATTATTGGTCATGGTTGGTTATTAATGCGTGACGGCAAGATGTCAAAATCTAAGGGAAATGTTGTCTATCCAGAAATGATAGTTGAACGTTATGGTTTAGATGCATTGCGCTACTACTTAATGAGAGCCGTTCCTTTTGGAAATGATGGTGTATTTACACCTGAAGACTTTATCGGTAAGATTAATTTTGATTTGGCTAATGACTTAGGTAACTTATTAAATCGTACAGTTGCGATGATTAACAAGTACCGTGGTGGTCAAATTCCTGAATTGAAATCTGGAGTAACTGCTTTTGATAAAGATTTAGAAGACGTGGCTGCTAATACTATCAAGAATTTTGAAGAACAAATGGATAGTGTTCATTTCTCCAATGCTTTAGATGAAGTTTGGAAATTAGTTGCTCGTTCTAATAAATATATTGATGAAACAGAACCTTGGATTTTAGCTAAAGATGAAACTAAGAAGGATGAATTAGATAGTGTGTTAGCTCACTTAGCAGCTTCATTACGTTTAGTTGCAATCTTGATTCAACCTGTCATGACTCACACACCTAAGGAAATTTTTGCACAATTAGGCTTAAATAGTGATGATATGGCAATTCAAGGTGTTTCATACTTTGACCTACCTGCAGGTACACAAGTAGTAGCTAAAGGGACTCCTATCTTCCCACGTTTAGATGTAGAAGAAGAACAAGAATATATTAAGTCTAAGATGACTAAGAATGAAAAAGCTAAGGGTCGTAAAGCTATGGCTGAAAAAGCTAAAGAAAACTGGGATCCTGAAAATACAACTTTAGTTTTGACTAAGGACGAAATCAAATTTGATAAGTTTGATAAAGTTGAATTGAAAGTTGCTGAAATTAAAGAAGTGTCTAAAGTTGAAGGTGCTGATAAGCTTTTGAAATTCAGATTGGATGCAGGCGATGAAGGTGACCGACAAGTTCTTTCTGGAATTGCTCAATGGTATCCAAATCCAGAAGAACTAGTTGGAAAGAAAGTTATTGCTGTAACTAACTTGAAACCTCGTAAGATGAGAGGCGAAGTTAGCCAAGGAATGTTGTTGTCAGCAGAATTTGGTGAAACAGTCCAATTAATTACAGTTTCAGAAAATATTCCAAATGGTTCATTAGTAGGATAATGATTCAAGAAACACTAATTTGTAATTTAATTTACAAGTTAGTGTTTTTTTGTTTGGTGAAAATAATGCTAGTAAATAAAAAAGTGTGTTAAGATTGTAGAAGTAAAATAGAAGATTATGAGAGGAATTTACAGTGGAAATATTTGATTCGCATACACATATTAATTCGCATGAATTTGATAATGATATTCCTGACGTAATAGAAAGAGCCAAGGCACTTGATGTCACTGAAATGTTGGTTATTGGATATGATGATGACAGTAGAAAAAAATTACAAGAAATTATTCAAGAATATCCTCATATTTATGGTGCGGTAGGGTGTCATCCTGAAGATGCATTAAATTACAATGCAGAGTATGAACAAAAATTAAGAAAATATTTGGAATTAGAAAAGTTTGTTGCTGTGGGAGAAATAGGTTTGGATTATTACCATGATTCCCCTAAAAAAGTACAACATGAAGTATTTGAAAAGCAAATAGCTTTGGCCCAAGAACTTAATTTACCAATAAGTGTGCACAATCGCGATGCATTTGAAGATTGTTATGCAATTTTAAAGAATATGAATATTCAAAAAAATGGCGGAATTATGCACAGCTTTAATGGTGATGCCATTTGGGCTGAGAAATTTTTGGACTTAGGCATGGAATTGTCATATAGTGGAGTAGTGACTTTCAAGAGTGCCAAGGACGTTCAAGAATCAATGATGATGACACCATTGGAGCATATGTTAGTTGAAACTGATGCACCTTACTTAACTCCAATGCCATATAGAAATAGAATGAATGAACCAGCAATGACAAGATATACACTTGAATTTATTGCAGAAAAAAGAGGAATTTCAAGTGAAGAATTAGCTGAAATAACAAGAAAAAATACAGAAAGAGTTTTAAAGATTAATGAATGAGAACGACAAAATGAAGATAAAAGAAGTAATTGTTGTTGAAGGAAAAGATGATACAAAACGAATTCAAATGGCAGTTAATGCTGATACTCTAGAAACAAGAGGATCGGCAATAAGCGACGAAACTTTAGATCAAATTGAAGATTTATATGATAAACGTGGAGTAATTGTTTTTACAGATCCTGATTTTTCTGGAGAAAAGATACGTAAGATAATTACAGAAGCTGTTCCAGGAGTAAAACATGCATTTTTGACAAAGCATGATGCAGCTCCTAGTCATAAAGGTAGTTTAGGTGTAGAACATGCTAGTCCTGAAGCAATAAGAGAGGCTCTTGCTCATCTATATACAGAAGTACCTGATGGAGAGCCACTAATCTCAAGAGAAGATTTAGCAGTAGCAGGATTAACATCTGGACCACAAGCTAAAGAATATCGCAGAAGATTAGGTGAATATTTAAGAATAGGCTATACAAACGGGAAACAATTGTATAAGCGCTTGGAATTATTCCAAATAACACCAGATGAGTTTAAAAAAGCACTAGAATATATAAAGAATGAAGATAACTATTAAGAGGTGAAATGATGGCAAACGAATTACCTGAAATTGCTAATCCAACACGTACAAGAGCAATTATGGAAACATATGGATTGACGTTTAAAAAGAGTTTAGGTCAGAACTTTCTAACAGATATTAATATTTTAAAAAATATTGTAGCTGCAGCAGAAGTCAGTGAGGAAGATAATGTAATTGAAATTGGACCAGGAATTGGGGCTTTAACAGAGCAATTAGCAAAAAGAGCTAACAAAGTTATGGCATTGGAAATTGATGATAGATTACTACCAGTTTTGGCAGATACTTTATCGCCATATGAAAATGTTGAAGTGGTCCATCAAGATATTTTAAAAGCAGACTTGAAGTCTTTGATAGCTGAACATTTTGAACCTGGTCATAAGTTGAAATTGGTTGCTAATTTACCATATTACATTACTACACCTATTTTGATGCACTTATTAGATTCGGGAATTGAATTTGAAACAATTGTAGTAATGATGCAAAAAGAAGTAGCTGAAAGATTAGCTGCAAACCCTGGGACAAAGGCATATGGTTCTTTATCTGTTGTGGTTCAATATGAAATGGATTCAGAAATTGCTTTTATTGTTCCTAAGACAGTCTTTGTGCCACAACCTAATGTGGATTCTGCAATTATTGTTTTGAATAAAAAGAAAGTTAAACCTAAAGAACCACAAGATGAGAAGCATTTTAAGAAATTAGTTAAGGGCAGCTTTATGCATAGAAGAAAGAGCTTATGGAATAATCTTCAAAGCCTTTACGGAAAAGATCCTGAAACTAAAGAGAAAATGTTACAAGCTTTGGAAGTTGCAGATATTAAGCAATCTATAAGAGCTGAAAAATTAACAGTAGCTGACTTTATAAATTTATCAGATGCTCTAGTAAAAATGGGGATTAATTAAAATAATAGCTTGAGTCTAAAACTAAAATGTGATAAAATTGATTATTTTGATTGACTATGGTATACTATCTCTCAAAGAGGTGGACATATGCCAATTACAATAACAAGCATTAAGGCTAAGTTGGATGGCAAAATTGGTGAACCACTAACTATAACCTCACGACTTGGACGTAAGAAGTCAAAAACTAGACATGGTGTCTTGCGTGAAACTTTTCCTTCGGTTTTTATAATCGAGTTAAATCATGATGAAAATGCAGTTGAAAGAGTATCTTATAGTTATACCGATATTTTGACTAAGAACATTGAGTTGAATTTTGGTTAAGATGACATCCAAAAAAGAGATAGAGAATATTGATAAATAATAGGGTTGGGATTTTATCCCAGCCTTTTTTACAGAACAAATGCGGGTGATGGGGTGTGAAAAAAATAATTTTAAAGATAATAGTGATTATTCTACTTGTATTAGTAGGATTTCAAATTACAAGTCTATTACCTAGTAAAAACAAACCATTGAGAGAAGATAAGTTACTCAATGATATAAATTATAGTAATACACCAACTTTATTGATTCCAGGATGGGCAGGAAATAAGTGGACATATAATCGTATGATAGATACGTATCAAGATGAAAATGTTGCACAAAAAACAATGACAATTCATGTTAGCCCAACAGGAAAAGTAAAAGTACATGGAACTGTAAAAAATAAGAAAAATGCGATGATACAAGTTTTGTTTGATTGGAATTATACTGCTAGTTACCGACCACAAACAAAATGGTTAACTAATGTAATGCTGATTTTACATGATAAATATCATATAAATAAAATGAATGTAATAGCCCATTCTTGGGGTGGTAGTGCTTGGTTGCATGCCTTAGCTGGATCTAGTAAACTTCAAAAAGAGATAAAGTTTTCTCGAGTAATATTATTAGGTGTTCCAGTAGAGGAGAGCTTTGATGATATTAGTTATAAAAAAGCTAAGAAAATTCACTCAACTGATGGAAATTATCAAAAATTAGTAGCGCAAACTAAGTATTTGAGACTTAGAGCGAAAATAAAGTTCTATAATTTCCTAGGTGAGATAAAAAATGAGAATACTGATGGTTCGGTACCACATGTACAATCAGAATTTCTTCAGAAAATAGTAAATCCTAAATGGGCCTATTATAGCCAGATGACTTTTGAAGATACAAGTCATTCAGGTTTGCATAGCGATGAGAAAGTTTTAAAGGAAATAGAACAAATATTGTGGGAAAAAGAAAAATAAGGGGGATGTAAGATGAACCTTCCTGAATTTGGTGTAGAAGCCTGGTTAAATAAGTGGGAAAAAAGTGCTAAATATGATATATCTCAAAGTTCAATTGATTCTTTAACATTAGAAGAATTAATTGGTTTAGATGGTACAAAGGTGGAGGATTTTTTTGCTCAACATAGTACTGATAAATTAAATTATGGTTGGATTGAAGGATCACCTGAATTTAAAGAATTAGTAGCAGAACTATATCAAAATATGCCCGCCGATAATATTTTGCAGACTAATGGTGCAACTGGTGCTAACATGTTAGCAATCTATGCTTTGGTTGAGGCTGGGGATGAAGTGATTTCGATGATTCCTTCATATCAACAATTATATGATATTCCTCGTTCTTTAGGAGTTAAGGTAAAATTGTTGAACTTGGATGAGAAACAAGACTGGAGTTTTAAAATAGATGAATTAAAGGAATTGGTAACTCCTAAAACTAAATTAATCTGCTTAAACAATGCCAATAATCCGACTGGAACAGTGTTTGACACTGATTTTATGGAAGAAGTTGTTAAAATCGCTAAAGAAGTGGATTCATATATATTAGTTGATGAAGTATATATGCCTTTAAATAAAGATAGAAAATTTGTTTCGATAGTTGATATGTATGATAAAGGGATTGCTACAAATTCTTTATCAAAGACATTTTCTTTACCTGGATTAAGAATAGGGTGGACAGCATCAAATAAAGAAGTAGCGGATATATTTAGAAAGTTCCGTGATTACACAGTTATTTGTGGTGGTGTATTAAATGATGCTTTGGCAGTCCATGCACTGAAAAATAGAGATAAAATTCTACAAAGAAATGAAGAAATCGTCAAGAATAACTTGGAAATAGTAGAAAATTGGTTAAAAACAGAGCCTCGAGTAAGTTGGTGTACACCACATTCAGTTTCTACATCATTTATAAAGCTAGATATTCCTCAAGATGATTATTCATTTTGTGAAGATTTGCTGAGAGAAAAAGGTGTTTTGTTAGTTCCGGGAACTGCATTTGATAGACCACAACATGCAAGATTAGGATACTGTTGTAATCCTAAGATTCTACAACAAGGTTTAGAAAAGTTATCAGAATATTTGAGAAAATTTGACTAATAATTACTATCACTTAATTTGCAGGAAGGAAAGTGGTGTCAAAGTGAATAGAATAGCTAGAAGAGAATTAATGGAGCAACTTTTTGCTGATAATAAGATAACAACTCAAGAGCAATTGCAACAATTATTGCGTGCTGAAGGAGTTGAGGTTACACAAGCTACAATTTCAAGAGATATGAGAATTTTGAATATTGTAAAAGTAAGTGACCAAAATGGAAATACATATTATAAGCAAATGAAGGTAGAGGGAGAAAAAAATTACGAACGTCTATTTCAAGAAATAAATGATAATGTATTAGGAATTCAACGAATAAACTTTATTAATTTAATTAGAACAACTGTAAATTCAAGTTACGCAAATATTTTAGCTGCGAAATTAGATGACCTAGAGTTAGCTGAGATTGCAGGAACTTTGGCAGGAAATGATACAGTAGTTGTATTCAGCAAAAATGAAGAAGATGCAGAAATTGTTTATAAAATGATCTATGAACATATGGATGATGACTTGAAATAACAGCAAATAAATAGGTTTGGCGAAGATGCCAAACCTATTTATTTTGTCGTTAACGAATCTAATGCTCTAACAAGATAAACTTCTTTACAAAAACCACGTAAACTATTGTAAATGTGAGTAGCACGAGATTTTTTTTGAGAAATACCAAAGACAGTTGGGCCAGAACCGCTCATCTGAGCAGCATCAGCTCCAAATTGTAACATTTTATCTTTGATTTTAATAATGTCAGGGCACTTTTTCATAGTAATGGGTTCTAATGCATTCCCCATATGGCGACACATTTTATCGAAATCTTGTTGCTTAATTGCGGACACAACATTTTGAACTTCTTGATGATTTAAGTGTTGTTCATGAATTTGTCGCAATATTGTAGGAGTTGAAACACTAGCTTGAGGTTTAGCAATGACTAACCACATTGGTGGAAGTGGACCTATTGGAGTGATTTTTTCACCACGTCCAGTTACTAAGGCAGGTTCGCTATATACACAAAATGGAACATCAGAGTCGATTGTAAGAGCTAATTTTGCTAACTCCTCACGTGACATATTTAAATTCCAAATTTTATTTAAACCTCTTAAAACTGCAGCCGCATCAGCAGATCCACCACCCATACCTGCAGAAACAGGGATATGTTTATCAATCTCTATTTCCACGCCTTCTGGTTTGTCCAATTTAGATTGCAGAAGCTTTGCTGCTTGGTAAGCTAAATTTCGTTGATCACAAGGTAAAAAGCCGGTATTAGTTTGTACAGTTATCTCTTTGCTGTTAGGAATAGTTTTAATATGAATATAATCAGATAAATCGATTGCTGTCATAACCATACGCCATTCGGGCTCGCCATCTTGATGACGGAAAGGGGTATCAAGACTTAGATTAAGTTTGGCAGGGGCTTTTTCCGAAATTTCCATAGTCTCACCTAATTTCTAATCAGTAATTATTACTTTATATTATACTTAGGAAAAGTGAATTTTAAAAGTTAAATTACTTAGACAGAAAATAAAGAAAAGAATAGAATAATTTTAATATTTTATGTCATAAAAAGTTACATATATCTAAAAATAAAGTTGATTTTATTTGTTTTGATGTTATAATTTTTGACATCAAAGGCATAGGAGGGCTTTTTATGATTAATCAGGCAAACACAGCTTTTGTTCTCATTTCGACAATATTGGTATTTTTTATGACCCCCGGTTTGGCATTTTTCTATGGAGGATTGGTTTCTAAAAAGAATGTTGTTAATACCATGTTTTCTGTTTTTGTTATTAGTGGTTTAGCGATTCTACTCTTTGTTTCTGTAGGTTATGTAATTTGTTTTGGTAAAGATGTATCTGGGATATTTGGTTGGGGACATAGTTTCTTTCTAAGTAGATATGAATTAACGAAGATGTATTCTAAAAGTTTAGGTATTGATAATGGTACATATCTAGTATTTCAAATGATGTTTTCGATTATTACCCCAGCACTTTTTGTTGGAGCTGTTGTTGGGAGGATGAGATTTAACTTTTTGATCTTGTTTGTATCATTATGGTCAATTTTTGTATATTATCCAATGGTACATATGGTTTGGAGTCCTGATGGTTTATTAGGGAAAATTGGGATGCTAGATTTTGCTGGTGGAACAGTTGTACATATTAATGCAGGTATAACTGCATTGGTGCTATCTATATTTTTAGGACCTAGAATTAAATATAATATTGAAAACAGCGAACACTACAATTTACCTTGGGTATTACTTGGAACAAGTATACTTTGGATAGGGTGGTATGGTTTTAATGTTGGTTCAGCTTTAGGAATAGATAAAGTGGCAATTCAAGCTTTCTTAACAACTACGGTTTCCACTGGTGCTTCCTTAATAGCGTGGATGATATTGGATCTTAAATTTCATTCCAAACCATCGTTAGTGGGGATTTGTACAGGAGCATTATGTGGTTTAGTTGGGATAACTCCGGCAGCAGCATATGTTTCAACTTTAGGAGCAATCATAATAGGAGTTTTGTGTAGTATTGTAAGTTTTATTTTTGTAGAAAAAATAAAGCCCAAACTAAAATATGATGATCCTCTAGATGCTTTTGGATGTCATGGAATTTCGGGGATTTTAGGTTCGATTTTAACAGGCGTGTTTGCAAATAAAGCAATAAACTCAAACATTTCTGAGAGTGGATTATTATATGGTGGGGTGCACTTGTTTTTAATTCAAGTTTTAGGAACTGTTTGTACAATTATTTTTGTAATCATTTTATCTACGATTTTAGTAGTTTGTTGTAAAAAATTAGTTAAAATGAGAGTTACAAGTGAAGAAGAATTGATTGGTTTAGATAAAGTTGAACATAATGAAAAAGTAGATTCTTATGTGAAGAGCGATGCCTCTGATGTTAGAAAATATCGTGCTGAATTTAGAGGACAACTATCTAAGTTTGAAAAAAGAAGATAACCATAATAAAAAGCAGCAAGTTCGTCTTGCTGCTTTTTTCATGAAAAAAGATTATAAATTAAGTTGTTTTTTGAAATGGTATTCCACAGCATTCCACAACATTTCATAACCGTTGATTTAATAATGTTTTTGAGATATTTGAAATATTTAAATGCGATTATATATTTCTCAAAATAACGAAAAAGTATGCATCAAGTATGCACATTTTTTGTTAGAAATTAACAAAGGAAGTATATTGATTGGCAGTATCTTTTCGTTGCTCATCAGTAATTGAAGTGTAAACATCTAATGTAATTTCAACTTTAGAATGTCCTAATTGGGCTTGAAGTTGCTTAACTGACATACCACCTTGTGCAGCTAAAGTCGCATAAGTATGTCTTAAACCATGAACTGTTATATGGTGTAAGTTACTACCTTCTGAAACTCTGTTCATCATCTTACTAATTGTAGTAGGAATAATGTAGTGGTTATTTTTGTCAGGGAAAACAAGTTGATTAGGAGATAAAGCATTGAACCCTTTTTGTAGTAGTTCTTTCTTTTGGCTCAATCTCCATTCACGTAAAATGGATACTGTCTTTTTATCAATAAAAACAGTTCTATTACTACTTTTCGTTTTTGGAGTTGTAACTTTAACTTTAGATACCAATATTATAGTTTTGTTAATTGTAATTTGTGCCTTTTCAAAGTCAATATCATTCCATGTTAAAGCTAAAGCCTCACTTTTTCGCATACCAGAAAATGCTAATAATCTAAAAAGTACATAGATTTTGTGTTTTTCATGTTTCTCAGCGTATTCAAGGAACGTTTTTAGTTCATCTCTGGTATAATAATTTCTAGAATGTTCTAAGTTACTAAATTGTCTGCTAGCTTTAGGAATAATAACTGATGACGTGGGATCATCTGTTACTATTTTTAACTGTTTAGCATATTTGAAAATTCTAGTTATTAAATTGAATATAGCTTTATAGTTCTTTAATGGAATGGAGTACCAATAATTAATCAAGTCTTGACATTCAATTGTTGTGATTTGGTTAATTTTTTTATTGCCCAAAATAGGAAGTATCTTAGATTTATACTGTAGTTCAACAGTATAAAAAGAGGACTCTTTAACAGTTAATTTATAGTTAGCTATCCAACGTTCGTATACTTCACCAAAAGTTATATTCTCGTTGTCTAGAAAGTTAGGGTTATTTATTTTTTTCTCCACTTCATCAGCTGCTAATTTAGCCTCTTTCTTTGTGTAGAAACCACCTTTAGTTTTATACTTACGTTTACCAGTTACTGTATCAGTACCAACTAAAATCTGATAACGCCACAACATGCCTTTCTTTGTTTTGTATTTTCTAAATGTTGCCATAATATTTACCTCCAAAATTAAATTGAAAGTAAAAAGAAGATGTTAGCAACACACAGCTTTTAACGACTTCAGTGTGTTGGTCAATATGAATGTATGTTCTATATTATGTATTTTTAAACCCGTCGAAATCGACGGGGATAGATATATTAATGTAAAGGATACGCTCCAAAAAATCTTTTCTTAGTCCTTGACTTTATTAAGTAATATTGTGATAATATAGATGAAGATAACTTGTGAAGGATTAACGCTGGGTCCCAAAATGGGGTAGATGCATGAGCATTGAGCATTCCTATGTGCCTGGGGTTATCTTATTTTTTTGTCTTTTTTAGACTTTCAACAAAGTGTTGAGGGTCTTTTTTTATCTCATTGACAATAGTTTCAATTAATTGTTGAGAATAAGTATAACTTGCTTGATTACCAATTACATGTTTATAAGCAAATTTAGAGTTATTTTTTACGTCGTAAAAATCAATAAATAACGATAGTACATATTGATTGAATCCAGATTCGTAATTTAAGGTAATATTTTTCTTCTTAAGTCTTTCGTTAACCGCTGTTATAACATTGCTATAAGAGTATTTGTGAGTATTAGACGGATCTTTTAAATCCTTGATAATAGCAACATTATTATTTGAATTTTTATCAATCTTTACAGTAAAATCTGCTTTGTCTTTGTTTTTAGTAATATAAAGTTTTTGAGCAATATTGATAGCAAACTTATCTGAATCATATTCAGTATTTAAAACGTCAATTTCATTTGCTTGTCGAATAAACTTTTGAGCAATTTCAGCAGGATATTTTAATTTGATTTCTTCATTTGTCAAAGGTTCATAATTAGCATGTATAGTTAGAAAATTTTGAGGAATATATTTTGTGATATCTCTACCATGGAATTTAGATAATTCATTAGTAAAATTAATAACACATGCTTGAAATAGCGGAGCATATTTAACTTCATAATCTTCTGTTATAAAATGTGTACTAATGTTTCTTAATTCAATAATTTTTTCTAAGTTTAAGCGAATACGAGTGTTTTTATCAGGGTATATCAATTGTACAGATTTTTCTAAAGTAATAGTTCTATCTGGTTTATCTTTGAAATAAATACTTATACCACGATTTAATAATTCAGCTTTCAACATTAATTCCCACGCATTGCAAATAAAGAAACTAAAACCTTCAACTCTATAACGAATAGTAGGTTTATTATAAATTTCTAGTCCCATAATAAAAGCCTCAACACTTTTATCCACCAATTTCTTAGATAAATTTTCCATCAAATCACGTCCTTTCATCTCAATCTAAAACACTATCAAAAGTATTAATCATCTCTTTAAATCACGACCAATCCAACAATTTTAATAACTCAATCTACTCATAATAATCTGTAATATGCTACAATAAATAAAAAAAGAGGTGCTAGTTATGAATGATGAAGTATACAAATTAGTATATTCAATGATAACAATTTTAATAACTTCTGGTTGTTTTGGATATATTAATTATAATATCCTTGAAAAACTCAATGTAGTAGTTGATAGACCTAATAAAGAAACTGATAAAAAACAAAAAATAATGATATTTACAGGTATTAACATCAGTTTGTACTGGGTACTAACAACCGTATTAAATTATGAAATAACCTTATCAATTATGCTTATACTATTGTTTGACGTTATTGGTACAATTTTAATTATTGCACCGTTAATTAAATTAATAGATTTCCTAATCAATAAAATTAGACGTACTTCAGGCCAAAGTTATACAGAAAATAGGAATACTAGAGATTACATATTTAATACAAATAAGATACAAACATTATTTGTTTTTGACTTTGATAATAATCTCATAACGTGTGGATATCTTGATTATCAACAATCTGGAGATAATAATTACTTTGATTTAGCATTAATGCCTCTAGACCATCCAGAAAATCAATATAGTTTTGAATATATAGTGGAAGAGGTATCTAAACATGAAAATTCCAGAACTTTGGTAGATTTTGAAAAACAAATCAAAATATATATTCTTAGGGACTAGCTATCTTTCTTAACAGGTTGTTTAGGAGCAGGAGCTGGTCCTTTTCCGCGTTCTGGAATTATTCCTTTATTACCACTATTTCTATAATCTGTGTTAATATTTTTATCTGCCAATTAAAAACTCTCCTTTACTTTTAAAATTTAATATATTCATTTTGTAGTCGTACATGAGTTGGATGTACGACTTTTTGTTATTTATTCATGATCTATAATGCTGTATACTGTAGCTAAAATTAATATAACTCCTTTGAATTTTTATCGTGATATCATTTGAATAAATTCTTTTTCATCGATCACTTCAATGTTGTTTGTTTTAGAATTAATATGTTCTGCTTTTTTTATTTTATTAGATTTACCATCAGGACCAACCACTCTAGGATCTTCTAAACCAACTACCAAAATATTAGTACTTAGGGTAACCGTCTTTTGAAAATTACCACCTAGATCAGAAACAATAACTTCAGCTTCACTTCTTGTCATGCTTTGTAGTTTGCCAGTAAATGCAATATTTTTATCTTTTATACGTGTCTTATTAATATTAATTTTATGTAGATTTTTCCTTGATAATATATCATCTGCATTTAGAAATTTAATGGGTGCAGAACCGTTTCTAGATAGGGTAAAAGGAATATATTCAGCTGGTGTAATTTTTCCAAATGATTTATATCCTGCGTTATTAACCAATTCAAATATGGTTGAATAATCGGAAGCTTCTAACATGGCAATTGCTAGTAACCCACAAGCTTTAGCATCTTCTAAAGCATTATGAAACTCAGTTATGTTTTCAATTTTGTAATGTCGAATCATCTGAGATAATCCATGATGCACACCTGGTAATAATCTTCTAGATAAAGTTAGAGTATCAATAAACTCAACATTTATAAAATCAACATCATAATAGCTTGAAGATTTTGTTAGAACATTTCTATCAAATGCAGAGTGGGACACTATCAAATTATTAGAAATGTAGCTTTGTATTTTAGGATAAATTTCTTTGTATGTAGGAGCGCTTTCTACATCTTCGGGATGTATTCCATGAACAAAAATATTCATAGGACTAAATTCTTGTTCTGGATTAATGAGACTATAAAAAGTATCTACTAATTTACCATTTTCAAACTTAGCAATGCCAACTGAACAAGGTGAATATGTATTTTCATTAGCAGTTTCAAAATCTATTGCGACAAAATTTTCCATAATTAGATTTCCTTTCCATAATTGTTTTTTAGATATTCTTTGTCAGCTTTATCTAGTTTTTTATTGTCGAATAGTTTATTAAATATAGTGACTTCACTAGGATTAGCAGGGCGTTTGTCGATAATATCAGACAAATTAAATAGTTTAACTGGATCGGTGCAGAAAGAACTAAATTCCCAACTATTTGATTTTTCAGTAATAACGTGATTAGCATATAAGGATACACCAATACCATATATTATTTCTAAGTTATTACTAAATTTATCTTTGATTTCTTTAAATACAATATTGTTGCCACTCTTTAAATTAACTACTTCTAATTCTGTGTCCATTAAACATGTAACTCCTTTAATTTTATATAGTCACGAACCTAGCTAATTCTTCTGGTAAACCATAAGATTTAACAAAATCATATTTATTGAACGATTCGTTTATATCTAAATTGCTCAATAATAAGTGAAATGCAAACCTATTTGCTTCTGCTTCAATTTTTGGTATATCGTATCCAGACATAAAAGCTCTGTAAAAGGTTGTAGAATTATTAGCGTGTTCTACAACATGTCCTAGCTCGTGAGCTAAAACAAATTTTCTCGTGTATTCTGGTAATGAATACAGAATACCTATCGTTGTTTCTCCGTCATTTGTAACTTTCATTGCTAGGGTGGAAGGTGGTAGTAAGTCTGTGTTACAGACAGATACACCTAGCTCTTTTAATATCTGCTCTGGGTCACAAGTACCGTATAGTTCAATTAATGAATTGACGTCATTTTTCAGTGTCACGTAATCACCGCCTAATTCATATCTTTCTTCTTTTTAGCTTTCTTTCTATTGATGGTCATTAATAAATTCAGAGCTGATAAAGTAGCTTCTTTATCTTCTTCGCTCATAGGTTCCCCATAAAAGTTTATAGACCCTTCATCATTCAATCCTTTCATCATTTTTTCAGCTTCAATACCTATGTCAATTTTCTCTTCTGGAGATAAGTCGTACTTATCATTAGAACGACCTAATAGGTAGTCAGTGGATACTCCAAAAAAATCAGCTACTTTAATAAGAATATCAGATTTAGGAGTCTGATTTTTCCACTTATATAATGTTGTAGGACCAATGTTTAACTTATTACCAAGTTCTCTAACAGAAAGGCCTTGATTTTTTGCTAAATATTGAACTCTCTCATAGATGTCCATAAAATTACACCTTCTTTTTTTATCTTTTAGGGTAATTTATGTTGACATTACACCTTTTAGGGTATAATATATAAATGTGCTAAGGAATTAGCGAATAAATAGCACAACAACATAAATATAAACGTTTCTATTACCATAGTAACGCTTATTTCCTACGGTTTTATTGTATCTTTTAGGGTAAATAAAGTCAATATAAAAAGCGAAAAAATTCGCATTTTAAGCAAAAAAGGAGGCCAGAAAATGAGTAGATCAGTATTTGAAATAGAAGTTGTAATTGCATTGAAAAAATTAGGCAAAACTAACAAGTGGTTAGCTGAACAACTTGGAATATCACCATCATATTTATCAGACATATTACACGGAAATAGAAAAGCAACTGAAAAAGTTGAGTTAATCAGCAAGATTTTAAAAATTGGAAAGGTGGATTAATAAATGGATGAATTAGTTATCATGCATGATAAGCAAGTTGTTACAACAAGTTCAAAAGTAGCTGAAATTTTTGAAAAAGAACATAAGAATGTGATGCAATCAATCAAAAATCTCACGGCTGAAAATTCAGCAGTGAAGAAAATGTTTGTTGAAGATAGCTATTTGAATAGTAGAAATCAACAGCAACCAATGTACTACATGAATAGAGATGGGTTTACTTTATTAGCAATGGGCTTTACAGGTTCTAAGGCTATGGAGTTCAAGCTTAAATATATTGATGCATTCAATCGAATGGAAGAGCGGATTAAACAAACTTACGTCATCCAAAAGCAAGATTCATATATGATTACCGATCCAGTTCAGCGTGCTAAGCGTTGGATTGAAGAACAAGAAGAGAATCAAGTTAAGTTAGCAATGGCTAAGCGAGAAACAAAAGATGTTCAAGATAACACACCAATATCATCTAAAGATTATCAAGTGTTATCTAGGAAGATTGGTCAAAAGCTAGATCGATATCTTAGTCAGCATCAAATTTACAACAAAAACCAAGTTGCTTTGTTGAGATGGGATTTAAATAATGCAATTTTAAAAGCTGCAGGAGTTCCAGCTAGAACATTGATCAAGCAGAAACATTTTACAGCTATTGCAGAAACATTAGTTAATTGGGAACCAAGTGAATCAACGTTAGAAAAGATGAAGGCTTATTGAGGTAAATAAGGAGGAAAAATAATGATCGAATTAACGAATGCGAGTTACTTTTTATTAATTGTTTTATCAGTAGAATTTGGATACATTCTGCACGGCGTGGTAGACGCCATTAAAGATGGAACGTTCTTTGACTGGGGCGACGAAGATGAACATGAAAGGAAGTGATTAAATTGGTGGGAATAAAAAAGTCAGTGGATGCAGCCACTGACTCAAATAAGTATCAAAATGTTCTACCTGACTTTCATTATATCCTAAAAGCGATGAAAGCGATAGATGATTTTGAAGATAAATACAAATTCATCAAAGGCTTTTACTTTGCTAACAAAGATGATTTTAGTAAGTCAGATAGAACTAAAGTAAAAGTGATGATGGATTTGGCGAGAATGCAAATGGAACAACACAAAGGAGTTAAAGCTGATGAACGAACTGACTAATGTAACTGACAAGCTAGTTTTTAAACCAGCTGAAATAAATTTCGATGACTCAGATATAAGAACACAATTAGTCGAATTAAAAGATAAATACGGCGATTTAGTAGTATCTGAGAGCAATCTAAAAGACAGTAAACGTACTGCCACAAAGCTTAATGGTATTGCTAATGAATTAGACAATGCTAGAAAAGCTGTAAAAAAAGAATACAACAAACCTTTAAAGAAATTTGAAGGCAAGGTAAACGATGTAAGAGATGAAGTTAGAGAACTTCGTCAAAACATTGTAGATCAAGTAGGAGTTTTTGAAGAAAAAGAAAAGATGAAGCGTAAGGACGCTATTTTGACTGAAATTAGAGAAGAAATAGCACCTAACTATAACATTTCTGATGACGAATTAGAGAAGATTAGCAGTGAATTTAAATCTGATTGGTGGGAAAAGAAAACTTACCCTAAAAAACAAAGACTTGAAGAAATTGCTACTCTATTTACTCAATTTAACAAGGAAAAAGAACAAAGAAAGAATAATCTTCAACTAATTAAGTTGAAACTTGATAGCTATGATATGGCAGACCACTATCAATCAATCAAATACGATTACATCGATAACGAAATGAGTATTGATGATGTATTAGAAAAGATTGATAGATTGCATGAAGATATTGAAACCAACAAGGCTATCGAAAAAGCAAAAGTTGAAGAAGTAAAAGAGAATCTGGTTGAGCATAACGGACAAAGCTACAACCAAGAAACAGGCGAGAAAGTCCAAATCATGCAAGAAATCACATTTACACTACAAGGTTCTAAAGAAGATATAGACCAAATAGCGATGCTGATTAGCAAACTTGGACTAAAAGTCTTAGGCAAACCAGAAAGAAAGGAGATTGTCGTCAATGACTAAAAAGGATATTGAGTTAATGAAAATAGCTGAAAAAGTCAGTCAAGATAGCGTGTGGATGTGGAGCAAGGAAAGAAAGGAGTGATAAGAGTTGCAGATATATTTTGATGGAAAAATACCAGAACAACCACATCAATATTTTGTGTATGGTGCTGGTGGCACAGGAAAAACAAGCC
>OGCX01000034.1_pt1 | contig 96202 bp, 84 predicted proteins | sample 1570261 | NCBI WGS metagenome assembly OGCX01 (sample SAMEA2582161, study PRJEB24529) | metagenome | biome: Human gut stool | place: China | collected 2011 | reverse complement strand
TTTTGAATTTAGTATATGGTGTGGTTGAGGAGCACATTCATGCGTTTGGCTTGTAAATTAAACGCCTACACATTGTAATTGAAAAAAAAGTATGCTATTATATATTTTGATTTTTATTAATAATATACAAGGGAAAATGGAAAGGGAATAAAGATGCAGGAAAAATATGAATATCAGAATTCGGATGAGCTACAAATTGATTTGGCAGAATTGTTTCATGTGCTATTGAAAAAGGCATGGATGATAATTCTGTGTTTCGTTGTCGGAGCAGTGGTTATGGGAAGCTACACGAAGATTTTTATGACACCACAGTATACCGCATCTTCATCAATATATATTTTAGGTTCGACAGCGAATATTTCTAATATTAGTTTGACGCTCAGCAGTCAGTTGACGGCAGATTTTACGATTCTGGCAAAAAGCAGACCGGTAGTTGAGAATGTAATTGAAGAATTGGATTTGGATATGTCGTATGAACAGTTGTCGAATAACATTGCAGTTGAGAATCCGAGTGAGACGACAATCTTAAAAATTACGGCAACAGATACAGATCCTAAGATGGCGAAGTCTATCGCCAATGCAATGGCGGATGCGACTGCAACACGTGTGGCGAATGTTATGAATATAGATAAGCCGAATGTTGTGGAGAAAGCGGTGGAACCGAAGAATCCAGCCAGTCCTAGTATGACGAAGAATGTTGTATTAGGGGGAATGATTGGCGCGATTCTTATGATTGGAATTCTTGTAGTGCTATATATGATGGATGATACAATCAAGGATTCAGAAGATGTGAGAAAATATCTGAATCTGGACACATTGGCGGCATTTCCGGCAGGAAAAAGAAGCAGAAGATAGGCGAGTATTATGAATGGAAAAGTAAAGAGAATTTTATTTTGGAGCTGCATCGTTGTCTGCATTGGAGGTGTGGCATATATCGGATACGATTATCTGCATAAGGAAAAAAATAATGATATCTACAAAAAAGTACAAAAAGAGGTAGAAGAGCAGATAAAAGAGCCGATGACTGAAGAAGAACAAAAGGATCAGATACCAATCGACTTTGCTTCTCTAAAAGAGACGAATGAAGATATTTATGCATGGATAGATATTCCGGATACGAATATTCATTATCCGATTGTGCAAAGCCAGACGGATGATTCCTATTATCTGAACCATACGATTGAGGGGGCAGAAGGGTATCCGGGTTCGATTTATACAGAACGTTTGAATGCGAAAGATTTTTCGGATTTTAATACAGTTATATATGGACATGATATGAAGGATGGTTCCATGTTTAAGGATTTGCATAAGTTTGAGGATGCTGACTTTTTTAATCAACATGAAGAAGTTGTAATCTATACAGAGACGGAGAAAAAAGTCTATAAGATTTTTGCGGCAGTTGTCTATGATGACAGACATATTTTGTATTATTACAATAATCAGAATGTGGAAGACCGAAAGGATTTTCTGCAGTCGATTTATGAATCTCGGAATATGAAGAATCAGATCCGTAGTGAGGTGTCTGTCGATGAAAATAGTCATATCATTACGCTCAGTACATGCATTAGCGGACAGCCGGAGAATCGATTTATTGTGGGAGCGGTAGAGGTAGATGAATAAGCAGAAAAAAGTGATAATTGGAAGTGTGCTGGTGATAGTCCTTCTGGTTGGCGGTTTGTTTGGATATGGTGAATGGAATAGACGCAAAGGGGAAGAAGCCAATGCTGATGCAGGAGAACGTACACAGGAAGATCTCTATGTAACCTATCAGGGGAAACAATATGAATATAATCATAATTTGAAAAATATTTTGTTCATAGGTGTCGATAAATCAGATGAGTTTACAGAACAGCAAGTGGGAAAAGGCGGTCAGTCAGATGCTCTGATTCTGCTTAGTACGAATAAAGAGGATAAGACGACAACTCTTTTGGAGATTTCTAGAGATTCCATGACAGATGTTAAGACGTATGATCTGAATGGAGAGTATCTCGGAAAGGAGCGTGCCCAGATTACGATACAGTATGCGTATGGAGATGGGGAGGCAGAGAGCTGCCAGTTGACGAAAGAGGCGGTTTCCAATCTGTTGTACGAAATTCCAATCAGTTCTTATTTGGCTCTTAGTATAGAGGGAGTCAAGGAGTTGACAGATGCAGTAGGCGGCGTACAGATTACTGTGCCGGAGGATTATACGGAGATCAATCCGCTGTTTGAAAAAGGAGCCACACTTGTACTGAATGGAGAACAGGCAGAGCAGTATGTAAGGAAGCGTGATATCGATAAGACAGGAAGTAACAATGAGCGTATGGAGCGGCAGTCACAGTTTATTGAAGCATTGGTATATCAGCTTCAAGGAAAGGACACAAGCTGGTATCGACAGATATTTAAAGAGATCGAAGAGTATGTTGTTACTGATATGTCGATAGATGAGATGGAACGTCTGTCCGGATATGAGATGAAGAAACCGATTGAAGTGGTTCCGGGAGAAGTGCAGGCGGGAGAAAAACATGACGAGTTCATTGTGGATAATCAAAAATTACAAGAAATGATCATAAAACTATTTTACAAACAGAAGAAATAGTGCTACAATAAAAATTGTTTAGATTTATAAAAAATATATACAAAGGAGAGTATGTGAGATGAAGAAGAAAATTATGGGAGTTATTCTCGCAGCTATGATGGTATCTATGATGGGAATGAGTGCACTTGCAGCACCAAGTAAGCGTATAGATTCCGTAGTTACAGAGACAGAAAAAGCAGTAGACAAGAATGGGAATGCAGTTGAGGTTAAGATTTCAGATGTTCCGGAAGCGAATAAAGCAGCTGCAGACGAGATTAAGAATGTAGCAAAAGTAAAAGAAGTATTAAAAGACAGTTTCGTAGAAGGTATGGAAGTTGTTGATGTTCGTGAAGTGACTGTTACAGGGGACAATGTAGAATTTCCACTTACAATCACATTCAAAGTACCAGGAGTATTAGAGACAACAAAAGTTGCAGTACTTCACTATGTAGACGGTGCATGGAAACAAGAGACAGCAAAAGCTGGACAGGGAACAATCACAGCAACATTTGATTCTTTATCACCGGTTGCTTTTGTAGTAGATAAGAATACAGCAGCATCTTCTTCTACGTCACCGAAGACAGGTGAGAGTATGGCAGTGACAATGGCAGCAGTAGTTGTTGTAGTTGCAGCAGCAGGAGCTTTTGCATTCAGAAAAAAAGAGAGTGTAAGATAATAATAGCATAGCGAAACAGATTAAAAAATCTCTTCTTGCTAGGAAAGCCTAGAAGAAGAGATTTTTCTAAATACGGGAAAGTAGCAGAAAGAGAGAGCCTTTATGCGAGGAATGATTGATGTGCACTGTCATATTGTCCCAGCGGTAGACGATGGTGCTGCATCCAAAAAGGAAGTCAGGAATCTGCTTTTGCAAGAGTATAAAAGTGGTGTCAGAGAGCTGATATTGACGCCGCACTATAGAAAAGGAATGTTTGAGACACCGAGAGATATTGTTGAGAGACGGGCAGAATATGTTGCGCGTGAGGTTGACAGGATTAGACTGGATATGCAGGTATATCTCGGATGTGAATACCATGCCAATGCAGATATGCTGATGGAATTATGTAAGGAAGAGCGCTTTAGGATGAATGGCGGAAGATATGTGCTGGTCGAGTTTTCGGGCAGACATGATTATCAAAGAGTGCGTAACTATATCTATCAGTTGCAGCAGGAAGGGTATTGTCCTGTTGTGGCTCATGTGGAGCGATATCCTCAAGTGATAAAACAACTGGAGCAGGTAGAAGAGTTGATTGAGTTGGGAGCGATGATACAGGTCAATGCAGGCTCTCTGCTTGGGGAGAATGGATTTAGAATGAAGAATGTATCTCGCAGATTGCTGAAGAAAAGATGGATACATTTCATTGCGAGTGATGCACATGATTCTAAAACGCGTTATCCAAACTTGGGAGAATGTGCAAAATATGTGTTAAAAAAAATGGGAAAAGAGTACGCAGAAACAGTATTTGTGAAGAACCCGAAAAAAATGCTGGATGGAAGACGATAAAGTAGGAGAAAGCATATGAATAGATTAAATATCGAATTAGAAGATTTAAATTATGATATGGAAGAAGAGTTTAAGACACTCAGAACGAATCTCATGTTTTGTGGAGTGGATAAAAAAGTTATTTTGATTACAAGCACGTTTCCGGGAGAAGGGAAGACAGAAAAGTCAGTATATCTTTCGGCAGCATTGGCGAAGATGAATAAAAAAGTGTTATTGCTGGATATGGACTTGAGAAAGTCTGTGCTGGTTTCTCGTTTTGAAATGGGAAAAGTACAATATGGAATGTCTCATTTTTTATCCGGGCAATGTCCGTTGAGTGATGTAATCTGTGCGACAAACGTTCCAAAATTGCATGTTGCAGTGGCAGGACCATCCACACCGAACACGACAGAGCTTTTGGCATCGGAGAAGTTTCACAAGATGTTGGAGTCTTTGAAAGATGTCTATGATTATATTATTATAGACAGCGCGCCGCTTGGTCTTGTGATTGATGCTGCGATCATCGCAAAAGAATGTGACGGAGCCGTGCTCGTTATTGAATCTGGGAAGACGAAGTATCGTCTGGTTCAAGAAGTGAAAGCGAAAATTGAAAATAGCGGCTGCCCGGTACTTGGTGCTGTGCTGAGTAAAGTGGAAGTTCGCAAAGGCGGATATTATGGCGAAAAGTATAGGCAATATTACGGTCATAATGAATAGGAGAGGCGCAAGAGGATGTGTACAGTCACATTCTCTTTTTTTGAAAAAAAATGATTGACAAGCCTGTTTTTTTATGATAGGGTTAAAGATGCACTATTGTGGAGTAGTATGGACTATTGAATGCAATGTAACCCAGAAAAATATATATACGAGGAGTGAAACGTCAATGGAGAAAAACAGAATTCGTCCCATCACAAACGGAAAAAGTTCGCGTATGAGCTATGCAAGGCAAAAAGAAGTATTGCAGATGCCGAATTTAATTGAAGTTCAGAAAGATTCTTATCAGTGGTTTTTGGACGCCGGATTAAAAGAAGTATTTGAAGATATTTCGCCAATCTCTGACTACAGCGGTCATCTGAGCCTTGAGTTCGTAGATTTTACACTATGCGAAGATGATGTAAAGTACACGATTGAAGAATGCAAAGAGCGTGATGCGACTTACGCGGCACCTTTGAAAGTGAGAGTAAGACTTTATAATAAAGAAACAGATGAAATTAACGAGCACGAGATTTTCATGGGAGATCTTCCGCTTATGACAGCGACAGGTACTTTTGTTATCAATGGTGCCGAGCGTGTTATCGTAAGCCAGTTAGTTCGTTCTCCTGGAATTTACTATGCGATTGCACATGATAAGGTGGGAAAAGAATTATATTCTTCTACAGTAATCCCGAACCGTGGTGCATGGCTGGAGTATGAGACAGATTCGAATGACGTATTTTACGTTCGTGTTGATAGAACAAGAAAAGTACCGATTACAGTGTTGATTCGTGCACTTGGTATCGGAACAAATCCAGAGATCTTAGAATTATTCGGTGAGGAACCTAAGATTTTAGCAAGCTTTGGAAAGGACGTTGCTGAGAATTATCAGGAAGGTCTGTTAGAGTTGTACAAAAAGATTCGTCCGGGTGAGCCTCTTGCAGTGGACAGTGCAGAGAGTCTTATCACAAGTATGTTCTTTGATGCAAGACGTTATGATCTTGCAAAAGTAGGACGTTACAAATTCAATAAGAAGTTAGCGCTTCAGAACCGTATCACAGGCCAGGTGTTAGCAGAGGATGTTGTGAATGCCATCACAGGTGAAGTGATTGCTGAAAAAGGTGAGAAGTTATCGAGAGAAAAAGCGACAGCAATCCAGAATGCGGCTGTTCCATATGTATGGATTGACGTGGACGGTGAGGAACGTAATATCAAAGTGCTTTCTAATATGATGGTAGATTTAGGAGCAGTTGTAGATATCGATCCGGAAGAAGTTGGCGTAACAGAGGCAGTGTACTATCCGGTACTTGCTGGATTATTGGAAGAAACAGCTGGGGACATTGACGAATTAAAAGAAGAGATCCATAAAAATATACATGAATTGATTCCAAAACATATTACAAAAGAAGATATTTTAGCTTCTATTAACTACAATATCCATTTGGAATATGGAATGGGAACAGATGATGACATCGACCACTTAGGTAACAGACGTATCCGTGCGGTTGGCGAATTGCTTCAGAACCAGTACAGAATCGGTCTGTCAAGATTAGAGAGAGTGGTTCGTGAGAGAATGACAACTCAGGATTTAGAAGGAGTTTCACCACAGTCATTGATCAATATCAAGCCGGTAACAGCAGCTGTAAAAGAATTCTTTGGTTCTTCACAGTTGTCACAGTTCATGGATCAGAACAACCCGCTTGGTGAGTTGACACATAAGAGACGTTTATCTGCACTTGGTCCAGGTGGTCTTTCGCGAGACAGAGCCGGATTCGAGGTGCGTGACGTTCACTATTCTCACTATGGAAGAATGTGTCCGGTTGAGACCCCTGAAGGTCCGAACATCGGTCTGATCAACTCGCTGGCTACTTATGCGAGAATTAATGAGTATGGTTTTATTGAAGCGCCATACCGTAAGATTGATAAAGCAGATCCGAAGAATCCTGTCGTAACAGATGAAGTAGTCTACATGACAGCGGATGAAGAAGATAACTACCATGTGGCACAGGCGAATGAGCCGCTTGATGAAGAAGGACACTTCATTCATAAGAATGTTGCGGGTCGTTACCGTGAAGAGACACAGGAATATGAAAGAACAGCGTTTGACTACATGGACGTATCTCCGAAGATGGTATTCTCTGTAGCGACAGCATTGATTCCTTTCCTTGAGAACGATGACCCTACTCGTGCTCTTATGGGATCCAACATGCAGCGTCAGGCAGTACCGCTTATGATGACAGAGGCTCCGGTAGTCGGTACGGGAATCGAGACAACAGCAGCAGTAGACTCTGGTGTATGTATCGTGGCAGAGCAGGCTGGTGTGATCGAGCGTTCTACTTCAAAAGAGATCGTTGTTAAACATGATGATGGAACAAAGAAAACATATAAATTAACAAAATTCTTACGTAGTAACCAGAGCAACTGCTACAACCAGAGACCAATCGTTGTCAAAGGGGAGAAAGTAGAAGCCGGACAGGTGATCGCAGATGGTCCTTCGACATCTAACGGTGAAATGGCTCTTGGTAAGAATCCGCTGATCGGTTTCATGACATGGGAAGGTTACAACTACGAGGATGCTGTATTACTGAGTGAAAGATTAGTACAGGATGATGTGTATACATCAATCCATATTGAAGAATATGAGGCAGAAGCACGTGACACGAAATTAGGACCTGAAGAGATCACACGTGATATTCCGGGTGTCGGTGATGATGCATTGAAAGATCTGGATGACAGAGGTATCATCCGCATCGGTGCCGAGGTTCGTGCCGGAGATATCTTAGTTGGTAAAGTAACTCCGAAGGGAGAGACAGAGCTGACAGCAGAAGAGAGACTTCTTCGTGCCATCTTTGGTGAGAAGGCGAGAGAAGTAAGAGATACTTCCCTGAAAGTACCTCACGGAGAATATGGTATTGTTGTAGATGCAAAAGTATTTACAAGAGAGAACGGAGATGAGCTTTCACCTGGAGTGAATCAGGCAGTTCGCATCTATATCGCACAGAAGAGAAAGATTTCTGTAGGTGATAAGATGGCTGGTCGTCACGGTAACAAGGGTGTTGTTTCCCGTGTACTTCCGGTAGAAGATATGCCGTTCCTTCCAAACGGACGTCCGCTTGATATCGTGTTGAACCCGCTTGGTGTGCCTTCACGTATGAACATCGGACAGGTGCTTGAGATTCACTTGAGTCTTGCAGCGAAAGCACTTGGATTTAATATCGCAACACCGGTATTTGACGGTGCGAACGAGATCGATATTATGGATACATTAGATCTGGCAAATGACTATGTAAACCTTGAATGGGAAGAATTCGAAAAGAAACATGGAGCAGAATTACTTCCGGAAGTATTACAGTATTTATCAGACAACAGAGAACACAGAAAATTGTGGAAAGGTGTTCCGCTGTCACGTGACGGTAAAGTTCGTCTCCGTGATGGACGTACAGGAGAGTATTTTGACAGCCCTGTTACAATCGGACACATGCACTATCTGAAACTGCACCACTTAGTAGACGACAAGATCCATGCGCGTTCTACTGGTCCTTACTCACTGGTAACACAACAGCCGTTAGGTGGTAAGGCACAGTTCGGTGGACAGAGATTCGGAGAGATGGAAGTTTGGGCACTGGAAGCATACGGTGCATCATATACACTGCAGGAGATCTTAACTGTAAAATCCGATGATGTTGTTGGTCGTGTGAAGACATACGAGGCAATCATCAAAGGTGACAATATACCGGAACCAGGTATTCCGGAATCATTCAAGGTACTCCTGAAAGAACTTCAGTCACTGGGACTTGACGTGAGAGTATTGCGTGAAGATCAGACAGAAGTTGAGATTATGGAGACAATCGATTACGGTGAAACAGATTTACATTCAATTATTGAAGGAGACAGAAGATACAATTCTGAGAATGAATCTTATGGAGAACATGGTTTCAGTCAGCAGGAATTTGCAGGCGAGGAACTTGTGGATGTAGAGGAAGATGAATTTGATGAACCGGATGATATCGATTTTGACGATATGTTAGACGAAGAATAGGAGGATTGCCAATAATGCCAGTAACAAATAATGAACCAGCATACCAGCCGATGACTTTTGATGCGATCAAAATCGGTTTGGCGTCACCTGAAAAAATCTTGGAATGGTCAAGAGGCGAAGTAACAAAACCAGAGACAATCAACTATAGAACTTTAAAACCGGAAAAGGACGGACTTTTCTGTGAAAAGATCTTTGGACCTAGCAAAGACTGGGAATGTCACTGTGGTAAATACAAAAAAATCCGCTACAAAGGTGTTGTGTGTGACAGATGTGGTGTTGAAGTAACAAAGGCAAGTGTTCGTCGTGAACGTATGGGACACATCGATCTTGCTGCGCCGGTATCACATATTTGGTATTTCAAAGGAATCCCAAGCCGTATGGGATTGATCCTTGATTTATCACCGCGAACACTGGAAAAAGTATTATACTTTGCATCTTATATCGTATTAGACAAAGGTGAGACAGATTTACAGTACAAACAAGTATTGTCAGAGCAAGAGTATCAGGAAGCAAGAGAAAAATGGGGAAGCGCTTTCCGTGTAGGTATGGGAGCGGAATCCATTCAGGAACTCTTACAGGCAATTGATCTTGATAAAGAATATGAAGAACTGCAGGCAGGCTTAAAAGGTGCTACAGGACAAAAGAGAGCCAGAATCGTAAAACGTCTTGAAGTAGTGGAAGCTTTCCGTGGTTCAGGAAACAAACCGGAATGGATGATCATGACAGTCATTCCGGTCATCCCACCGGATTTGCGTCCGATGGTACAGTTGGATGGTGGACGTTTTGCAACATCTGACTTGAATGATCTGTATAGAAGAATTATCAATAGAAATAACCGTCTGAGAAGACTGTTAGAGCTTGGAGCGCCGGACATTATCGTTCGTAATGAAAAGAGAATGCTTCAGGAAGCTGTTGATGCATTGATCGACAATGGTCGTCGCGGTCGTCCGGTAACAGGACCTGGTAACAGAGCGTTAAAATCATTGTCTGATATGTTGAAAGGTAAGTCCGGACGTTTCCGTCAGAACTTACTTGGAAAACGTGTTGACTACTCAGGACGTTCCGTTATCGTAGTAGGACCGGAACTTAAGATTTACCAGTGTGGTCTTCCGAAAGAGATGGCAATCGAGCTGTTTAAACCATTCGTTATGAAAGAATTAGTGGCAAATGGTACTGCTCATAATATTAAAAATGCAAAGAAAATGGTAGAGAGACTTCAGACAGAAGTTTGGGATGTATTAGAAGATGTTATCAAAGAGCATCCGGTTATGTTAAACCGTGCCCCTACCCTCCACAGACTCGGTATTCAGGCATTTGAACCGATTCTGGTAGAAGGTAAGGCGATTAAGCTTCACCCGCTTGTATGTACTGCATACAATGCCGACTTCGACGGCGACCAGATGGCTGTCCATCTTCCACTTTCCGTAGAAGCTCAGGCAGAGTGCCGTTTCTTACTGTTATCTCCGAACAACTTACTGAAACCGTCTGACGGTGGTCCGGTAGCCGTTCCTTCACAGGATATGGTTCTTGGTATCTACTATCTGACACAGGAAAGACCGGGAGTAAAAGGAGAAGGCAAGTTCTTCAAGAACTTGAACGAAGCAATCCTTGCATATGAAAATGGAGTTATCACACTTCATTCACGTATCAAAGTACGTGTGACAAAGACAATGCCAAACGGCGAGACACTTACAGGAAATGTAGAATCTACACTTGGACGTTTCTTATTCAACGAGATCATTCCTCAGGATTTAGGTTTCGTAGACAGAAGCATTCCGGGCAACGAACTGTTATTGGAAGTTGATTTCCTTGTAGGTAAAAAACAGAACAAACAGATTCTTGAAAAAGTTATTAATACACATGGAGCAACTGTGACAGCAGAAGTGTTGGATAAGATCAAAGCGACAGGATACAAATATTCTACAAGAGCTGCGATGACAGTATCTATTTCTGAGATGACAGTGCCTCCTCAGAAACCGCAGATGATTCAGGAAGCACAGGATACTGTGGACAGAATCACAAAGAACTTCAAACGTGGTCTTATCACAGAAGAAGAACGTTACAAAGAAGTTGTTGAGACATGGAAGAATACCGATGATGCGCTTACAAAAGCTCTGCTTGACGGACTGGATAAGTACAACAACATCTTTATGATGGCTGACTCCGGTGCCCGTGGTTCTGACAAACAGATCAAACAGCTTGCTGGTATGCGTGGTTTGATGGCAGATACAACAGGTCGTACAATCGAGTTGCCAATCAAGTCTAACTTCCGTGAAGGTCTTGACGTACTCGAATACTTCATGTCTGCCCATGGTGCTCGTAAAGGTCTTTCCGATACAGCGCTTCGTACAGCCGATTCAGGATACCTGACAAGACGTCTTGTTGACGTATCTCAGGATTTGATCATCCGTGAGATTGACTGTGTGGAAGAAGGGGCAGAGATTCCGGGAATGTATGTAAAAGCATTCATGGATGGAAAAGAAGAGATTGAAAGCTTACAGGAACGTATCACAGGACGTTATGTATGTGAGACAATTTATGATAAAGATGGAAATATCATCGTAAAAGCAAACCATATGGTAACACCAAAACGTGCAGAACAGGTAATGAAATTTGGTGTGAACAAAGACGGTGGACCGATTACAGAAGTGAAGATTCGTACGATTCTTTCTTGTAAATCACACATCGGTGTCTGCGCGAAATGTTATGGTGCGAACATGGCAACAGGTGAGCCTGTCCAGGTTGGTGAAGCTGTTGGTATTATCGCAGCTCAGTCAATCGGTGAACCGGGTACACAGTTGACCATGCGTACATTCCATACCGGTGGTGTTGCCGGTGGCGATATCACACAGGGTCTTCCTCGTGTCGAAGAGCTTTTTGAGGCAAGAAAGCCAAAAGGACTTGCAATTATCACAGAGTTCGGCGGAACGGCTACAATCAATGACACAAAGAAAAAACGTGAGATTATCGTCACAAATCATGAAACAGGTGAGTCGAAAGCTTACTTAATTCCATACGGTTCCAGAATCAAAGTTCAGGACGGAGCAGAATTAGGTGCCGGAGATGAACTTACAGAAGGTAGCGTAAACCCTCATGATATCTTGAAGATTAAAGGTTTACGTGCTGTGCAGGATTACATGATTCAGGAAGTACAGCGTGTATATCGTCTTCAGGGTGTAGAAATCAATGATAAGCATATCGAAGTTGTTGTTCGTCAGATGCTGAAGAAGATCCGTATCGAAGAGAATGGTGATTCTGACTTCTTACCGGGAACAATGGTAGATACACTTGATTTTGAAGATACAAATGAAAGATTGATTGCAGAAGGAAAAGAACCTGCAGTTGGAGAACAGGTAATGCTTGGTATTACAAAAGCTTCTCTTGCTACGAATTCTTTCTTGTCAGCAGCTTCCTTCCAGGAGACGACAAAAGTTCTGACAGAGGCAGCAATCAAAGGAAAAGTCGATCCGTTGATCGGTCTGAAAGAAAATGTAATTATCGGTAAATTGATTCCAGCCGGTACAGGTATGAGAAAGTATCGTGATGTAAAATTAGATACAGAACTCGAGATGGATGATGAGATTACACTGGAAGATTTTGAAGAGTTGACAGAAGGTGTAGTAGAAGAGACTGCAGTGGATGAAACTTCGGAAGAATTTACAGAAGAAATAACAGAAGAGAATGCGGAAGAACTGACCGTTCAGGAATAGAGAAAAAGGAATGTGCTTTGCACATTCCTTTTTACAGTTAGAAAGAGTGAGAGGAGTTGAAACATAGTTTGGTGGGAGAATTTTCATATGACACAAAACTGTTATATGACGCTTTGATTCGGAGTACAGATGAATATATATATATATGTAATATGAAGAACGGAGTATATCGTTATCCTTCGGGAATGGTGAAAGAATTTCAGTTTCCGAGGGAAGTGATAAAAAATCCTCTACCTTATTGGAAAGAGGTAGTACATCCTGATGACTGGGAAACGTTTTATCTGTCGAATATGGAGATTGGGAAAGAAGGAAAAGATAATCACCTTGTGGAATTTCGGATTCGTGCAAGGGATGGTGAGTATCACTGGGTGAAATGTCGGGGATATCTCATGCGGGATGAGAAGGATCAGCCGGCAGTGTTTGCCGGAGTGCTCAGTAAACTTGACAGAAAGCCGAGAATCGATGCGCTGACTTCGCTTTACACGAGTGAAGTTTTCTCAGAGGATTTTGCGAAAATGCTGGAAGAGAATGCATTTGGTGAGATTGGAATGTTTGTCGTGGGGATTGACCGATTTCGTAATATCAATGAGGGATACGGAAGGCAGACAGGGGATAAGGTGTTAAAGACAGTGGCAAAATTAATTTTAGAGCTGGTTCCGGAGGGGATTCGTGTCTACAGGCTGGAAGGGGATCATTTTGGAATTCTTGTGAAATATCCGAATGAAGAAATTGTGAAAAAATTGTATGATGCAATACGCTCGCGCTGCCAGTGTTACCGGGGGAATGGAAAGAGAAGACTTTTGATGACAGTGTCGGCAGGCTATGCAGAATATCCGAAAGATGCAGGTTCCTTTGTTGATCTGTATGAGTATACGGATTATGCGCTGCAATATGCAAAGGAGAACGGAAGAGACTGTCTGGAACTGTTTTCCCAGGAAATGTTGGCATACAGATCCAGAGAACTGGATATCATCCGACTGTTAAAGGAAGACATCTCGGACAATTTTCGAGCATTTTCTTTAAAATATCAACCGATTGTGGAAGGTGAGACGAAGGAAGTGATAGCTGTTGAGGCGCTTTTGCAATGGGACAATCCTCACATTGCAAATTTGGAGTATGATGAGCTGAGTAAGTTTTTAGAAAAGAACAGGTTATTGAATCCAGTCGGACGATGGATGTTCCAGACTGGATGCATGGCACTGAAAAAGTGGCTGTCGGAGGGCTGGAATCTGTCTCTAAATTTGAACGTGTCTTATGCGCAGCTTTCGGACTGGAATTATATTCAGGAAATTATAATGATTGTAAAAAGCTCACAGGTTCTGCCGGAAAAGATTGTAATCGAAGTGGTGGACAGTTATTTTATCAGCGATATGAAGATTTATGAACAGGCTTTCAGAGCTATCAAAGAAAGCGGTATGAAGATCATGCTGGATGATTTTGGCGCAGATTACGCATCGATCGGTCTGCTGAAAAACGATCTGGTAGATATCGTGAAGGTGGACAGAACAATCGTGCGCCGTGTTGTCAAAAGCAGTTTTGATTTGGATTTCATCCGGTTTATAGTAAAAATATGTCATGACATGGAGATAGAGGTCTGCCTCGAAGGAGTGGCGGAGATGGAAGAATTAAAGCTCGTAGAAGATATGATTTTTGATTATATGCAGGGCGATTTGTTTGGAAAAGCAACCGATGCCAGATTGACTTTTAAATAGAGGAAGTTTATAATGAATTTGACTAAAAAAATGAAGACGAGGTGTATAACCATGGATCAAAACAAATTAAACAGAGTATTAGAATCAATGAAAGAAACAGGAATTGAGCAGCTGCTCATTTCAGACCCGGCATCTATCAATTATCTGACAGGACGCTATGTAAACTGTATGGAAAGAATGCAGGTATTGTATCTGGATGTGGAAGGGAATCACAAATTTGTTATCGGAAAGTTATTCCCACAACCTGAGATGGGAGTAGAAGTTATTTACTTTGACGATACAGAGGACTGTGTAGCAAAATTAGCAAGTTACATGAGAAAAGGCACAAAGATCGGAGTTGATAAGATCTGGCCTGCAAAATTTTTACTTCGCCTGATGGAGCTTGGCGTGGGAACAGAATATATCAATGCTTCATTTATCGTTGATAATATCCGTCAGATCAAGAGTGCAGAAGAACAGGACTTGATGAGACAGGCTTCCAGATTGAATGATCTTGGGTGTGAAAAACTGATTCCACTTGTGTCAAAAGGTTATACAGAACTTGAGATGGGAGATAAACTTTTAGAGATCTATTTGGAACTCGGAGCAGAAGGACACTCATTTGAGCCAATTATCGCATATGGCGATAATGCAGCTGATCCACATCATGAGTCAGACAATTCTACAGGAAAAGTCGGAGATGCGGTAGTACTTGATATCGGATGTATCAAAGACGGATACTGTGCAGATATGACAAGAACAGTGTTCATCGGAGAGGTATCTGACGAAGCGAGAAAGATCTATGAGATCGTTTTAGAGGCAAACAGACGCGGAATTGCAGCGGCAAAACCGGGAGCAAGATATTGTGATGTTGACAATGCAGCGCGTGATTATATTACAGAGATGGGATACGGAGAATATTTTACACACAGAACAGGCCATAACATTGGTATGGAAGTTCATGAATACGGTGATGTTTCCGGAATCAATGAAAACGTATTGAAACCAGGTATGTGTTTCTCAGTAGAACCAGGTATCTACGTTCCGGGTGTAGCAGGTGTTCGTATTGAAGATTTGGTACTGATTACAGAAGACGGATGTGAAGTACTGAACAATTTAAGCAAAGAATTAACAGTTGTACCGGTTTAAGGAGTAAAGATGACAGATTTAGAAAAGATTATCTCTTATTTTAAACAAATTTCAAAAATACCAAGAACTTCCGGAGATGAGCAGGCAATCAGTGATTATTTGGTGGCGTTTGCAAAAGAACGTAATCTTGAAGTGATTCAGGATGAATACAACAATGTCATTATTAAGAAACCGGCGTTTCCGGGGGAAGAGCATAGAAGACCAATTATTTTCCAAGGACATATTGACATGGTCTATGTCAAGACAGAAGACTCTGATCATCGTTATGAGGACGGAATCGAGGTTCTGGATAATGGGGAGTTCCTCTATGCAAAAGATACGACGCTTGGGGCAGATAACGGAATTGCAGTCTGCTATGCGTTAATGCTTTTAGACAGCAAAGATATCAAAAACCCACCGTTAGAATTTATTTTTACAGTGGATGAAGAAGTCGGCATGAAAGGTGCAGAGAATTTGGATATGAGTGTGCTGGAAGGAAAGGCGCTGATCAATCTGGATTCGGAAGAAGAGGGAATCTTTTGTGTCGGATGTGCCGGTGGAGTGCGCAATACATTTGAGCTTCCGATAGAAAGAGAAGAAAAACATGGAACATATGTGCCGGTGGAAGTGTCATTTGGCAAATTGCAGGGTGGACATTCCGGTGCGGATATCCATTTGGAGAGAGGAAATGCAATCAAGCTTTTAGGACGAATTCTCTATGCGCTGAACGATTTTGGTTTTGAGATCGGAGCAGTGGAGGCGAAAGGCAAGATGAACGTTATTTGTCATTCGGCAAAGATGGAATGTTTTGTGAGACCTGAAGATGTAGAGCGATTCACAGAATGTCTGAAAGCATGTGAGGCTGTATTCCAGAATGAGCTGCAGTTCTCAGATGAAGTAGAGGTTCTCGTTGAGGTCAAGCCGGAAGTGGACAGCTGTACGGTTTACACAGAAAAGACAGCTTCGAATGTGAAGAATGCGTTACTGCTTTTGCCAAATGGTATCATAAGCTGGTCAATGGGTGTGAAAGGTCTTGTTCAGACATCTACAAACTTAGGTGTGATGGAAGAAGAGGATGGAAAGCTTGTGATCGGAAGTCTTGTGAGAAGTTCGGTAGAATCACAGAAATCCATTGTGAAGAGCCAGATCGAAGCAGTTGCAGATGTACTTGGCGGAAAGAGCATCTCCTCAAGCGACTATCCGGGCTGGGAGTTTAAGAAAGAATCTCCGCTTCGTGATCTTGCGATTGAAAAATATGAAGCGTTATTTGGAAAGAAGGCAGTGATCGAGGCGATTCATGCAGGACTGGAATGTGGATTCTGGGATGGCAAGATGGAAAACGTGGATATTATCTCCATGGGACCGGATATGATGGATGTACATACGGTAAAAGAGCGTGTGTCCAAGCAGTCAATCGACAATGTATGGAAATTATTAAAAGAGATTGTAGAGGCATATTAAAAACAATCATTAGAAAAAATCATCGGAATCTTTTTAAAGACCGATGATTTTTTTCTTTTGTCTGGGAGATTAATGATGTTTCATACGAAGATAATCAGAAATGACAGCAATGAATTCGGAATTTGTAGGCTTTCCGGTAGCAGGATTGATACTGTAACCAAATAAGGAGGTGATAAATTCTGAGTTTCCTCTGGTAAATGCAATTTCAATTGCATGGCGTATGGCACGCTCCACTCGGCTTGAAGTTGTTTTGTTTTTTATGGCAACTTCCGGATATAATACTTTTGTGATCGCATTGAGTGTATCTCTGTCGTGCATCGTAATCTGTACGGCATCTTTCAGATACTGATACCCCATGATGTGAGAGGGAATACCAATCTCATGTATGAGAGATACGATACGAGTTTCCAAAGGCTCGCCGGAAATATCAGGTATGGCTTCGGGAAGTGTGAAAGACGTATTGATGTTGCTGTCTTTTGAAAGACGTGCCAATTGTTTTAGAATTTCCAACATGTTTGAACTGGAGATCTCTAGATTCAATTGAAGTTTGTAAGGTTCTGTGTAATGCATAATAATTCTCCTAATTCTGTAAGATATTTGTGTGTTTTCAAACTATTTCTATTATCCTCCTAATTCTGACAAAATACAATTGTATTTCTTGGCATTATTTGCCAATTCTTAGGAATATAGCAAAAAAAACAAGACTATTTACAGAAAGTGAGATTTGTATTAGAATAGAGAGAAAGAGTTTTGGAAAAGGAGTTTTGAAGAAATGAGTATTTCAAGAGAACAAGCACATGATATTTTAATGAAATATATGAAAGGAGAGGCTTACATTCAACATTCTTATGCGGTTGAAGCGATTATGAAAGGAATTGCAAAGAGACTCGCCCCGGAAGAAGAGGAATTTTGGGGAATCGTAGGATTACTGCATGATCTGGATGAAGAACATTGTGACTGGAAGAACCACCCAGAAGTACACGGGTCTACTTCTGTCGAAATCCTGAAAAAAGAAGGAGTGGACGATAAGGTGCTGCATGACGCAATCTGTGCACACAATCCAAAATGTGGTGTGAAAGCAAAGACAAATCTTCAGTACGCAGTGCTGGCGGCGGATCCGATGAGCGGATTTGTAAAGGCAGTTGCACAGATTTATCCGGATAAGAAGATTGCAAGCGTAAAACATAAATCCGTTATGAAACGTTTCAATGAGATGAGATTTGCGGCAGGTGCGAACCGTGATTACATGGAATCCATCGAATTTACTAAGTTAAGCCTGGATGACTTGATTGATATTGCATTGGAAGAGATGGGCAAAATTTCAGACATACTGGGACTGTAACAGATGATATTAAAGAATATGCTCAACATGCAGATGATGATGTTTCTGCTTGTTTTAATCGGCTTTTTGATACGAAAACAAAATATTGTCGAGACAGAAGGAAGGAAAAATATGGTGGATCTGTGTCTCTATGTGACACTCCCATTCAATATTTTGAATTCCTTTTTTGTCGATTGGAAATGGGAAATGCTTATTTCGTGCAGTGTGATTTTGCTATTGTCAGTCGGATACAATGCAGTCAGTGTTTTTCTGAGTTCGGTGTTGTTTAAAAAAGCGCCACAGGACAGGAAGAAGACGCTGCGATATGGGACGATTGTCTCCAATGGTGGATTTTTGGGGAATCCGATTATTGAGGGAGTGTACGGGACGAGCGGATTGTTTTACGCTTCCATTTTTATGATCCCGGTGCGGATTGTGATGTGGAGTGTTGGAATATCGGTATTTTTAAAAGGGAAGAGAGAAAATATTTTGAAAAAGGTGCTGACGCATCCGTGTATTATCGCAGTTTATGTCGGCGCAATACTAATGGGAACAGGAGTTGTATTGCCGGAGTTTCTGATGAAAACTATTTCGGGGTTAAGCAGCTGCAATACACCGCTTAGCATGATGCTTGTAGGGATGATGTTGGCGGAGATGAACCCGAGAGGACTCATTGACCGGACTATGTTGTTTTATACAGGTGTCCGTCTGATTGTGATCCCTGGAGTTGTCTTTTTACTGACGATGTTTTTGGACATTGATCCGCTGCTTCGCGGGATTGCTGTCATCATTGCAGGAATGCCGGCTCCGATCACAACGGCGCTGCTTTCAGCGAAATACGACGGGGACGAGACATATGCTACGGGAATGATATTTGTCACGACGATAGTATCGCTTATCACGCTCCCAATTTGGTGTGTGGCATTGGGAATGTAGCTAAAAATAGAAATAGAGGAGTGTGGGTGTTGAAGAAAATAAAAGAGTGGGGGAAGTCTTTGAATAACCGGCTTATGGGGATCATTTTGCTGTGCGGGATCGTGCCGGTTATTTTTATTGTCCTGTTTGTGGCAAGTTCTTACAGGCGGGGAATTATGGAAAAAACGGAGTCTATGGTGGAGAATGAGATGGAGTATGTCTCATCGCTGATTTCCGGGAGATTGAATCATGCGATTGAAATCTGCAAAGCAGCATACGATGAAGAATATGAAAATGCATGGAGGGAATATCAAATTGGGAAGCAGTCAGAGGAGCTGTTTCGTGAGAGGGTGAAAAAACGGCTGGAACGTATGTTTTATCTAGAACAAAGCTATGACACATTTTTGTTTTACGAGAAGGGAAAAGAATTTCCTTTTTGCTATAGTGTAAGAGAGGGAGGTACAGTTCCTGACTGCATGAAGAATATACATGAGCCAATTCGAGAAATTAGAAAGCAGGAGAGGTTGGATGTGCAGATGCTCGTGATAGACGGGCGTATTTTTATCGTGCAAAATCTGTATGCGGATTCTGCGCAGGGGATATTTGGAACATTGGCAATTGAACTGAATGTATCCAGACTGTTTCATGATATTCAGCCCCAAATAGCAGAGGAGACGGCGATTTATCTGAACCAAGTAGAGAATCGTGTGATGATACAGGGCAAAATTAAAGAGGAATGGCAGAAGAAAATGGAGAAGGAGCTTTTACAGCAGTTTGGACGAAAGGAATCGTATAAGCAGATTAGTATACATAATCTGGAGTACAGCGGATATATGCGAAGCAATCGTCAGGAGTATTATAATTTAGAAATCATCTATCTGTCTTCAAACAGACAGTTGTATATTGAAGTGTACGAGTTTTACAAAGTGATTCTCTTTATTATCCTGCTTATGATCCCTCTGTTTGTATATGTGTTTTACTTTTTGAAGATTCATATTTCCAAGCCAATCACAAAGATGATCGATGCATCAAAAGCGATTGAACGAGGGGCGATCGGGACAATTGTGCAGGATGAAAAGATGCCGAATATAGAATTTGAGTATTTGCGGGAAGCATTTAATAAGATGTCAAAACAGGTAAAGTATTTGTTTGATTATGCTTATGATGAAAAAATGGCAAGGAAAGATGCAAAAATCATGGCGCTTCAGGCGCAGATCAATCCCCATTTTTTAAATAATACGCTGGAAATGATGAACTGGCAGGCAAGAATGTCAGGCAATCTGGAGGTGTCGAGCATGATTGAATCTTTAGGAGTTGTACTTGATTATAATATGAATCGGGAATCAAAGCGTCTGACAACGCTTTCGCAGGAACTTCGCTGTGCGGATGCGTATTTTCATATTATATCAAAGCGTTTTGGAAAGAGACTTACCGTGGAGAAGGAAATTGATCAGAAACTGCTTTCAATCAAAGTTCCTCAGCTTGTGCTCCAGCCGATGATAGAAAATGCGGTCGTTCACGGTATTGAACGAATTAAGCAGGGGATAATTAAGATAAAAATACACAGCGACGTGGAAAACGTTTATCTTCAGGTGATGAATAGTGGAAAACCGCTCACAAAAGAGGCGAAAGAACGAATTGAAACATTGCTGAATCAAAGACCGGAGGAGATTGCCAAGGAGATGGGGCATCATGTCTCGCTTGCGATTCGGAATATTAACGAGCGGGTGAAATTGATCTATGGAGAAGAGTATGGACTTTGTATTGAACAAGAGGGGGAATATATTGTGTCAACGATTGTGATTCCGGTACGTGAAAAGAAAGTGGAGATGGAGCGTGACAGCCGGGAGAATGTAAGAAAACGTCTGGAAGAGACGGGGCGTTTTTAAACGGGATTCCCTGAAAGGGGCAGAAAAGGTTTTGACAAGTTTTTTGGGACGTGTATAATAAGAGATGGTTTGTTGATGTAAGGCAGAGGGTGTGAGAAGTGAACAAAGTAGTAATTGTTGATGACGAATTGATTATCGTAGAAGGATTGACAAAGACACTCCCGTGGGAGCAGTGGAACTGCAAAATCGTTGCAACGGCAAGCGATGGGGAAGAAGGACGCAAGATTATCGAACAGTATCATCCGGACCTTGTTTTTTCTGATATTGCCATGCCAGGAGTTGACGGGTTGAAGATGATAGCGGGATTAAAATCAGAGTTTCCGGATATGGAGATCAGTATTTTGACAGGATATCGCGATTTTGAGTATGCGCAGGAAGCAGTTCGGCTAGGCGTGCGAAGATTTCTTTTGAAACCCTCCAGCATGAAAGAGATTGAAGAAGCGGTGGAGGCTATGGTTCAAGGACTCGGAAAGAAAGCAGCAATTTCTAAGGCGGAGGGCCCAAAAGAAAAATGTGATATGGCAAATAGTTTTATTGTGAAAAATGCAATGAGATATATAGAAAATCACTACACAGAGAGATTGACGCTTTTGGAAGTAGCAGAGCAGACTTATGTCAGTCAGTGGCATCTGAGTAAATTGTTGAATAAGCATACCGGTCACAGTTTTTCTGAGCTTTTGAACAGAACGAGGATTGCAAAAGCGCAGGAGCTGCTGAAAGAACAGTCTCTTCGGATTGGTGATATTGCAGAGCAGGTAGGATTTTTGGACATGGCACATTTTTCCAGAGTGTTTAAGAAAATTGTCGGAATGTCGGCGAATGAATATAGAAATATGATGAGTTAAGTGAAACAGAGTAAGAAATAATTCAGTTTTTTGGGATTATTTCTTATTTTTTTGATTTGGATACTTGACTTTTGGAAAGAATCATACTACACTGTCTAAGTGTGCATCGAAACGCATTGTTTTTTGTGCACGTATAACTTAGAATAAGTTAAAACAGCAACCAACAGTATTCATAGGAGGTGAAAGGAATGCCAACATTTAACCAGTTAGTAAGAAAGGGACGTCAGACTTCTGTAAAGAAATCAACAGCACCAGCTCTTCAGAAAGGGTACAACTCTTTAAGAAAGAAAGCTACTGATGCTTCAGCACCACAAAAAAGAGGTGTTTGTACAGCAGTTAAGACAGCTACACCTAAAAAACCTAACTCAGCTCTTAGAAAGATTGCCAGAGTTCGTCTTTCTAACGGTATCGAAGTAACAAGCTATATCCCAGGAGAGGGACATAATCTTCAGGAACATAGTGTTGTTCTTATCCGCGGAGGTCGTGTTAAAGACTTACCAGGTACAAGATACCATATCGTTCGTGGAACACTTGATACAGCAGGTGTTGCAAAAAGACGTCAGGCTCGTTCTAAATACGGAGCTAAGAGACCAAAAGACGCTAAGAAATAGAATATTAGCAAGTGCATAGCGCGAGTGTAGTGCGAACTACATTTTATGTAACAATCGTATCACAAACAGAACTATGATTCCTGTAGGTTGCGGGTTATATCGATAGATAGTAAGTCCCGCGCGAACACATTCATATTTCAGAAAATGTGAGTACCGATGAATTAATTTTATTAGAAATGAAAATTTCGAAACCATAATTAAGGAGGGAAGAACCGTGCCACGTAAAGGACATACTCAAAAAAGAGACGTATTAGCGGATCCATTATACAACAACAAAGTGGTTACAAAACTTATCAATAACATTATGTTAGATGGTAAAAAAGGTGTAGCACAGAAGATTGTATACGGAGCATTTGAAAGAGTTGCTGAGAAAGCTGACAAACCAGCTATCGAAGTATTTGAAGAAGCAATGAACAACATTATGCCGGTACTTGAAGTAAAAGCAAGACGTATCGGTGGTGCAACATACCAGGTGCCGATCGAAGTAAGAGCTGACAGAAGACAGGCTTTAGCACTTCGTTGGATTACATTGTATTCTCGTAAAAGAGGAGAAAAAACAATGGAAGAAAGACTGGCAAACGAAATTCTTGATGCAGCTAACAACACAGGCGCATCTGTAAAGAAGAAAGAAGACATGCACAAAATGGCAGAAGCAAACAAAGCATTTGCTCATTACCGTTTCTAATTTCAGCTTGCTGAAATTGATTCAAATAATAGGAGGAAAAAATCTTGGCTGGAAGAGAATATCCATTAGAGAGAACAAGAAACATCGGTATTATGGCTCATATTGATGCTGGTAAAACAACAACAACAGAGCGTATCTTATACTATACTGGTGTTAACCATAAAATTGGTGATACTCACGAAGGTACTGCTACTATGGACTGGATGGCTCAGGAGCAGGAAAGAGGTATCACAATCACTTCAGCAGCTACAACATGTCACTGGACATTGCAGGAAAACTGCAAACCTAAAGCTGGCGCTTTAGAGCACCGTATCAACATCATTGATACTCCGGGACACGTTGACTTTACTGTAGAAGTTGAGCGTTCACTCCGTGTACTTGATGGTGCAGTAGGTGTATTCTGTGCAAAAGGTGGAGTTGAACCACAGTCAGAAAACGTATGGCGTCAGGCTGACACATACAACGTACCAAGAATGGCATTCATCAATAAGATGGACATTTTAGGTGCCAACTTCTACGCAGCAGTTGAACAGATTAAGACAAGATTAGGTAAAAATGCAATCTGCATTCAGTTGCCAATCGGAAAAGAAGATGACTTCAAAGGAATTATCGATTTATTTGAAATGAAAGCTTATATCTATAATGATGATAAAGGTGATGACATTTCTATCGTTGATATTCCGGAAGATATGAAAGATGATGCTGAGTTATATCGTACAGAATTAGTAGAAAAAATCTGCGAATTAGACGACGATTTAATGATGGCATATTTAGAAGGAGAAGAACCATCTGTAGAAGAATTGAAAGCAGCATTAAGAAAAGGAACATGTACTTGTGCAGCTGTTCCGGTATGCTGTGGTACAGCTTACAGAAACAAAGGTGTTCAGAAACTTCTTGATGCAGTTATCGAATTCATGCCTTCACCACTTGACATTCCTGCAATCCAGGGTGTTGATGAAGACGGAAACGATGTTGTAAGAGAATCTTCTGATGAAGGTCCTTTCTCAGCATTAGTATTTAAGATTATGACTGACCCATTCGTAGGTAAGTTAGCATACTTCAGAGTTTACTCTGGAACAATGAACTCAGGTTCTTATGTATTGAATGCAACAAAAGGAAAGAAAGAACGTGTTGGACGTATCCTTCAGATGCATGCAAACAAGAGAGAAGAGCTTGACAAAGTATATTCAGGAGATATCGCAGCTGCGATCGGATTCAAATTCTCTACAACTGGAGATACAATCTGTGACGAACAGCATCCGGTAGTTCTTGAATCTATGGAATTCCCAGAGCCGGTTATCGAGTTAGCTATTGAACCAAAAACAAAAGCTTCTCAAGGTAAACTTGGTGAATCCTTAGCAAAACTTGCAGAAGAAGACCCGACATTCCGTGCTCATACAGATCAGGAAACAGGTCAGACAATCATCGCTGGTATGGGTGAGCTTCACCTTGAAATCATCGTAGACAGACTTCTTCGTGAATTCAAAGTAGAGGCAAACGTAGGTGCACCGCAGGTTGCTTACAAAGAATCATTCACAAAAGCAGTTGATGTAGACAGCAAATATGCAAAACAGTCAGGTGGACGTGGACAGTACGGACACTGTAAAGTTAAATTTGAGCCAACAGATGTCAATGGCGAGCAGACATTCTTCTTTGAATCTACAGTAGTAGGTGGAGCGATTCCAAAAGAATACATTCCAAAAGTAGGAGAAGGTATTGAAGAAGCTATGAAATCTGGTACACTTGGTGGATTCCCGGTAGTTGGTATTAAAGCTACTGTATACGATGGTTCTTACCATGAAGTCGATTCAAGTGAAATGGCATTCCATATTGCCGGATCTTTAGCATTCAAAGATGCTATGGCAAAGGCGGCTCCGGTACTTCTTGAGCCAATTATGAAAGTTGAAGTAACAATGCCGGAAGAATATATGGGTGATGTTATCGGTGACATCAATGCACGTCGTGGACGTATCGAAGGTATGGATGACTTAGGCGGCGGTAAGATCGTAAGAGCTTACGTTCCATTGTCAGAAATGTTTGGATACTCTACAGACTTACGTTCAAGAACTCAGGGACGTGGTAACTACTCTATGTTCTTTGAGAAATATGAACCAGTACCGAAGAACGTTCAGGAAAAAGTATTATCTAATAAAAATGCATAATTCTTACTAATTTTCGGGACGAAAATCTTAAAAAGACTTGAAAATCTATATGATTTGAAATATAATCAGAGATAACCGAGTAAATCAAAAATATGAAAAAAGCCCCTTTATAAGGGGCATATAATTAAGGAGGATTATTCAAAATGGCTAAAGCTAAATTTGAAAGAACAAAACCACATGCTAACATTGGTACAATCGGACACGTTGACCATGGTAAAACAACTTTAACAGCTGCTATCACAAAAACTCTTGCAGCAAGAGTTGCTGGTAACGCTGCTGTAGATTTCGAAAACATCGACAAAGCTCCAGAAGAAAGAGAACGTGGTATCACAATTTCTACAGCTCACGTTGAGTACGAAACAGAAAAACGTCACTACGCTCACGTTGACTGCCCAGGACATGCCGATTACGTTAAAAACATGATCACAGGTGCTGCTCAGATGGATGGTGCTATCCTTGTTGTAGCTGCTACTGATGGTGTTATGGCTCAGACAAGAGAGCACATCTTACTTTCTCGTCAGGTAGGTGTACCTTACATCGTAGTATTCATGAACAAATGTGACATGGTTGACGATGAAGAATTATTAGAATTAGTAGAAATGGAAATTCGTGAATTATTAGATGAATACGAATTCCCAGGAGATGATACTCCAATCATCCAGGGATCAGCTCTTAAAGCTCTTGAAGATCCAAACGGAGAATGGGGAGACAAAATTATGGAACTTATGGATGCAGTAGATAGCTACATTCCAGATCCACAGAGAGCAACAGATCAGCCATTCTTGATGCCAGTAGAAGACGTATTCTCTATCACAGGACGTGGTACAGTTGCTACAGGTAGAGTAGAACGTGGTACACTTCACGTATCTGACGAAGTTGAAATCGTTGGTATCAAAGAAGAATCTCGTAAAGTTGTTATCACAGGTATCGAGATGTTCCGTAAACTTCTTGACGAAGCTCAAGCTGGTGATAACATCGGTGCATTACTTCGTGGTGTTCAGAGAACTGAAATCGAAAGAGGACAGTGTCTTGTTAAACCAGGTAGTGTAACTTGCCACCACAAATTCACAGCTCAGGTTTACGTATTGACAAAAGATGAAGGTGGACGTCATACACCATTCTTCAACAACTACAGACCACAGTTCTACTTCAGAACAACTGACGTAACAGGTGTTTGTAACTTACCAGAAGGTACAGAAATGTGCATGCCTGGTGACAACGTAGAAATGTCAATCGAATTAATTCACCCAGTAGCTATGGAACAAGGTTTACGTTTCGCTATCCGTGAAGGTGGACGTACAGTAGGTTCAGGAAGAGTTGCTACAATCATTGAGTAATCGTTGATTTGTGATTTGAACTAATTGAATTTATACCCCGGAAACGCAAGTTTCCGGGGTTTTTCTTGAATTATAGGAAATTCCTTTGGAATCCTATAATTCAAAAAAATGCACTTCGTGCAAAGATGCGCAATCTTTTTTGAATTTATAAGAGATACAAGCAGTTGAATACACAGAAATAGCAAATTGAATAAGGAAGATGAAAGAGGAAATCTAACGATATAGGATTTAGAATAAAATATTCACTTGCAAATTTTGGCAAAAAGTGCTTTAATAAAATTAATATTATACAGGCGGGTTGTTACTTTTTAGGCAAAACCGAACTTTTGGAACAGAGTATATAATGTAAAATTGTATAGTCTGTTCCAAAAGTTCGGTTTTTTAGTGCAAAGCAGAATATTTTCCTGCTGTAAAGATTCGTCTGATAATAAATAATGAGGAGGAAAGATATGAAGAAAAAAGGAACATGGATGCGTGCAAGTGCAGGCGCCCTTTCTGCGGCAATGGTATTGGGGTCTGTAACTGTAGCGCCGGCTGTAAAGGCAGAAAATGTGGAAGAGAAAGCGGGTTATGAGGTTAACTATGCTCTTAATTCAAAAGTAACTGCGAGCAATCAGGAACTGGCAAATCAGTGGGGACCGGAGAAAGCGGTAGATGGCATTGTGAATCGTGATGCTGAGAAACCGGAACAGTCACGCTGGTCAACAGCACAGAGCACCACACAGGAAGCGAGAACGTTGACATTAGACTTGGGGGCAGTAAAGACATTCAGTCAGTTTGTAATTGAGTGGGAGAGAACCAATATTACAAATTTCAAGATTTCTGTTTCTGACACAGAAGATGGTACTTATAAAGATGTTTATGTAAAGGAAGATGGTAAGAATATTACATCTCTCACAAGCAGGATCAATCTTGAGAAAGCTGCAACAGGACGTTTTGTTCGTTTGACGGTGAACGGGTATACGTTGAACCCGGGTAACTGGCAGTCTGTATCTCTCTATGAGTTCAAAGTACTCGGAGAGGCTGAGAACTTGAGTGAAGGTGCAACAGTAGCAGCAGACGGATATGAAGATAATCTTGAAAAATTCCAACCTAGTAAAGTAGTTGACGGAGATGATACAACGCGTTGGGCAAGTCCGGCTAAGTTAGGACAACACTGGATTAGCTTAGATTATGGAAAAGAAATTTCTATCCAGTCATTCAAGATTCACTGGGAGCGCACGAATGCAACAAAATATCGTTTGGAAAAATCGTCAGACGGTACAAACTGGGAGCCGGTTGTAAGTTTTGAGAAAAAACCAGACAGCTATCAGCAGATTATCAACTTAGATGAACCGATCAACACACAGCATGTACGCCTTTTCATTGAAGAATTCGATCCAAAAGGGGCGCCGGAAAACGGAGCTGAGGTGACATGGAACACAGTTGGTATCTGGGAGTTTGAGACTTATGCCGGAAAATTAGAAGAGCCGGAAAACACTCAGGATCCACAGGAAGTTGCAGATAACTTAGAGCTGCCTGAATCGATCGAAGGTGATTCTAAGAAATTTACAATGCCGGAAGTTCCGGAAGGGTTTGAAATAAGCTTTGTCGGAGCAGATTATGAGCAGATTTTAGACAGAGACTTGACAGTTTATCAGCCGTTGGTTACACAGCAGATTAAGATGAACTTCAATGTAAAAGCAGAAGGAAAAGATGGAAAAGCAGTTGACTCGAAAGAATATACAATGACTGTTACCGGTAAATACGAGCAGGAAGAGGGAGACAACGCAAAGCCAGCAGTAATTCCGGAACTTGCTGAGTGGAAAGGTGCAAAAGGCGGAGAGTTTGCAGTGAAGGACGGCAGCCGTATCGTTGTTGCAAACAAAGATAAAGCAGCGCTTCAGAGAGCGGCAACAGAGTTCCAGAAAGATTATAAAGATTTATTTGGAAAAGATCTTGAAATTGTATATGCGGACAGCGCAAATGCCGGAGATTTCTTCTTTACACTTGTAGAAGCAGGAACAGGTCTGAAAGAGGAAGGATACAATCTGAAAATTGGTGATTCAGTTACAGTGGAAGCAGAAACTTCAACAGGTGCATACTGGGCAACAAGAAGTATTCTTCAGATTTTAAAACAGACAGATGGAACAATCGCAAAAGGTGAGGCGCGTGACTATCCAAAATACGAAGTGCGTGGATTCATGCTTGATGTCGGAAGAAGACCATTCTCTAAGAAAATTGTCAATGAAGTTGCAAAGACAATGGCATGGTACAAGATGAACGACTTACAGCTTCACTTAAATGACAACTATATCTTCTTGGAAGATTACACAACTGCAGGAGAAGATCCGATGACTGCATATGAGGGATTCCGTTTGGAGTCTGATATCAAAGCAGATGGAAATCTGAATAAGGCAGATTTGACAAGTGATGACATGTACTGGACAAAAGATGAGATGCGTCAGATGATTCAGGATTACCGTGAAATCGGTATGGATATTGTACCTGAGTTCGATACACCGGCACACTCTCTTGCATTTACAAAGGTTCGTCCAGACCTTAAAATGGGTGGAAATGGACGTGAGAATGATCACTTTAATTTGGCAACTCCTAGTGGGGGTGATGCAAGTGAAACGCCATATGCGAAGTCTTTAGAATTTGTAGAAGGTCTTTGGGATGAATATTTGGAAGGTGAGAATCCTGTATTCGATGAAGAGACAATTGTTAATATCGGAACAGATGAATATTCAGAAACATATAAAGAACAGTTCCGCCAATTTACAGATGATTTGTTAGCACATGTTCAAGAGAAAGGTAATCAAGTTCGTCTTTGGGGAAGTCTTACTGCAAGAAAAGGTCAGACAGATGTAAGAAGCGAAGATGTACAGATGAATATCTGGAATGACGGTTGGGCAAATCCAAAAGAGATGTACAAAGAAGGATATGATCTGATTGATATGAACGATGGAACAGTTTACATTGTTCCGGCAGCCGGATATTATGGTGATTATTTGAATAAACAGCACTTATACAGTAATTATGATCCGGCAAAACGTATGGGAGTTCCGGTTGGTTCTGAACAGACACTCGGTGGAGCTTATGCAATTTGGAATGACATGGTAGATAAGAAAGCAAATGGTCTTTCTGAGATGGAAATTTATGACCGTTTCAACGATGCAGCTCCATTCTACGCATCAAGCTTGTGGGGAGATGAAGAAAAGACTTACGCAGAGGCAACAGAAGTCAGTGAAGCAGTTGGAGAAGCTCCTCGCACAAATGCATATGACAAAGTAGACAGCAAGGGGGACACTATTGTATCATACGATTTTGATGAAGGTCTGAATGATGAATCCGGAAACGGCTATGATGCAAAAGATGCAGTGAACGCAAAAGTAGAAGATAAAGCATTTGTATTGAACGGAAAAGAAAGCTATGTCTCTACTCCGCTTGACCGTGTTGGCCCTGGAAAGGAACTTTCTTTCGACATTACAATGAAAAAACCTGGAATGCCTGGAGAAATTTTATTCGAGGCAGATGCAGAGTACGGAACATATGATATCCGTATCATGGAAGATGGAACACTTGGATTTACAAGAGAAGGTTATGACTATTCCTTTGGATATAAGCTTCCGGTAAATCAGAAAGTATCTCTGACAATCAGAACAGACGGAGATGTGACTTCTCTGATTGCAGATGGCAAGAAATATACTGCAACAGGAAGCTACACATATGAAGGCGATTTGAAAGCATCTAATATCTCACGTGCGTCATTGTCATTGCCGACAGAACGAATTGGTTCTAAGACAAATGCGGTAAACGCAGTGATCGATAACATTGTGTTGACTTCTAAAGTGGTAAAAGAAGATTTGACAGAGGGAGCAATCGATTCAAAAGACTTCACAGTGACAGCTGACAACGAAAACTCAGATGGAAAAATTACAAATGCATTTGATAATAATATTTCTACAATCTGGCATACACAGTGGTCGCCAAACAAGAAACCACTTCCGGCTGTGATCACAATTGATATGAAGAAGAATTACGATATCAATGGATTCTACTATATGCCAAGACAGACAGGAAATAATGGATATATCTTAGAATATACATTGGAATATCAAGATGCTTCCGGAAACTGGCAGAAAGCTGTAGATAAAGGAACATGGGCTTCTAACGGATCTGAGAAAAATGTGAGATTTAAACCAATCAACACATCAAAATTAAGACTGACAGTTACAAAAGGACAGAATGATTTCGGTAGTGCGGCAGAGTTCAAAGTGCTTGGAGGAACAGAGGACTTGACAAAAGTACCACTTCGCATCAGCACATATGTAGAAGGAAGAGGAACAGCAGAAGTTTCAAAAGAGCAGATTAACAAAGGCGAGGAAGTTACATTTACTGCAAAAGCAGATAAAGGAAACAAATTCGTTGGCTGGTATGACATTTTCGGAAATGAAGTGAGCAAGGAAGCTTCTTACAAAGTAACACCGGAGGATAACCTGACATTGGTTGCTAAGTTTGAAGAATCTGACACACCGGTAGATCCGGATGGAGTAAACAAAGACAGTCTTAAGAAATTGTATGATGACTGTGTAGCGGCTGACAGAGACGAAAAAGAGTACACACCAGGTACATGGAAAGCATATGCAGATGCAATAGACGCTGCAAAAGCAGTCATTGACGATAAAGAAGCAACAGAAGAACAAGTGAAAAAAGCACATGATGATCTTCAAAAAGCTCTCTTTGAATTGAGACTGATTCCAAACAAAGATAAATTGGAAGACTTAATCAAAGAAGCAGAAAAGATGGATCTGAGCGGATATACATCAGAGAGCGTAAAAGTGTTTGAAGATGCACTTGCTCAGGCGAAAGTAGTTATGAAAGATCCGGAAGCTGATCAGGATGCTGTAGATGCAGCAGAGGGGCAGTTGAGGGCAGCAGTTGAACAGTTAGAAAAAGCTGACAAACCTGTAGTACCGAGCGAAGTAGATAAGAGCGCTTTGGAAAAATACTACAATGAATGTGTTTCATACTACAAAGAAGCTGACTACACAGCAGACAGCTGGAAAGTATATAAAGAAGCACTCACAAATGCCAAGACGGTGCTTGATGATGAAGATGCAACAGCAGAGGAAATCAAGGCAGCTACAGAGAAACTTGCAAAGGCAGCTAAGGATTTAGTGAAAAAAGAGGAAAATAAGAAACTAAGTACTCCATCTGCCGGTGGTTCAGATGAATCAGGAAAGAAACCGGTGACAGGAGATTCGACTGCGGCGCCAATGATGATGGTTCTTGCGGCAGCAGCATCCGTAATTGCAGGAAAAGAAATCTTAAAAAAGAAAAAAACGGATGAATAATAAAATAGCCGGCAATGAAAGTTGCCGGTTGTTTTAAAAGGGAAAAGGGAAATGGGAAAAAGGAAAAAGAAATGAAAAGGAAAATATATAAGGGATTTCATAAGATTCTTGCAGGAATATTTGTATTGAGTCTTGTGATGATTTCGATCCAGGTACCGACACTTGTCGCTGCCGGAGAGAAAAAAGGAGAGGAAAAATTGGTGAATATCGCACCGGAATCAGAGATTACAGTCCCAAGTTCGGAAGCGGGGAAAGAAAAAGAAAATCTGGTTGACGGTGACGATGCGACCTTGTGGGTGCAAAACGGTGATACATGGCCGAGTGAGGTATCATTGAAGCTGCCTGCAGATAATACAAAAAAGATTAAAAAAATCGTTGTAAAGTTTGAACAGGGACATACTCCTTGGACGGTGGATATTCAACTGTCACATGCATTGAATAACGTCACGAGTGATCTTGTTGTGGATGATACAAAAGTGAATCACTGTTTTGATGATGTCTATGAATTTGAATATGAGACACCTTTGAATTTTACACACACGTATATTACATTGTCTAATCCGCAAAACGATGGACAGCCGGGAGCGTTCTGGCCGGCTATTGCAGAGGTGGAAATCTGGGCGGAGGCATCTTCCGAGGAAAGTGATCTGACCAATGTGGCGCCGCAGGCGACAATCACATCTGTTGGCGGGGATGCCGGAGTAAAAAGCAATCTGGTTGATGATAATTATGAGACATTGTACGTTTACAACAATGGAGGTATCTCCGGTTTGAAAGACGGCGCATGGATCGAGATGGAGCTCGACAGAGAGTATCCGGTAAAATCTATGGAGGCGGCTTTTGAACTTGTGGATCCGGATGAAAATGGCTTTGAATTTACATTTGACGTACTTGGGAAGAGTAAAAATGACACCGAGTGGCAGACGTTATTTGCAGGAGTGAAGGCAACGCGTCTGGAGGATGGACATATTCAGACATTATCTTTAGACAGTGTCAAGAATTTAAAGAGCATTCGCATCAATGTGACTGATATTGCGAGCACAGGCGGAGATCCGTGGCCGGCGCTGGCGGAATTTAAAATCTTTGCAGATGCAAACGGAAGCAATGTAGAAGATACTGAGAGTATCGCATATAAAAAACCGGTTCATACTAACACAGGTCAGTCTACAGTATCCAGAGTGAATGATGGCTCTACAACGAATGTGTGGTCGGGGGACAGATATCCGGCATACATTGATATTGATTTGGAGAAAAATTATAATCTGGATGAGATTCAAGTGTTTACACCGTCCACAGGATATTCCCAGTATTCGATTTATACGAGTATGGACGGAAGAGATTTTGATAAGCTTGCGGAAAAAACAAGTAAAGAAAGCTGTCCGGCAGACGGTGAAAAATACGCTGCTGATGGAAAAGAAGCAAGAATTGTTCGTGTATATATGGAATATCAGTCGACTTCGGAAAAGTCTTTGATCAATGAAATCCGTGTGCTTGGAAAGGAAAGCGGAACGAAAATTCAGGAGACACCAAAAGTTCAGGTGGAAGATTTTGCGGGTTCCGCATATGATGTGCAGATTACAGAACAAGATACGATTGATGAAGTGAAAGGGATCATTGAAAGAAGAATCGGCTCAGCGTATGTTGACTGGTTTACCTTGGAAGTGGCAGAAGGCGACAATGCATATGATTACTTTGAGTTATCTCAGAAAGATGGAAAGATTCACATCAAAGGAAACGATGGTGTCTCTCTTGCGACAGGGCTGAACCATTATTTGAAATATTATTGTAACGTAAATATTTCTCAGGTTGGGGATCAGGTGAAGATGCCAAAGAGCATTGTTCCAATTGAGGGAACGGTACATAAAGAGACAAAATTCCCGGTCCGCTATTCTTATAACTACTGTACGCTTTCATATTCTATGGCGTTCTGGGGTGAGAAAGAATGGAGAAATGAATTGGACTGGCTTGCATTGAATGGTGTAAATGTTGTTCTCGATGCAACAGCGCAGGAAGAAGTGTGGAGAAGATTTTTGGGAGAACTTGGATATTCGCACGAAGAAGCAAAAGATTTCATCGCAGGGCCGGCATACTATGCATGGGCATATATGGCAAATCTATCCGGATTTGGAGGACCGGTACATGACAGCTGGTTCACGGAGAGAACAGAACTTGCGAGAAAAAATCAGCTTATTATGAGAAAACTTGGCATGCAGCCGGTACTGCAAGGTTATAGCGGTATGGTTCCTGTTGATATTACAGATAAAGACCCAAGTGCACAGGTAATCAAGCAGGGGACATGGTGTTCGTTCCAAAGACCGAGTATGCTGAAGACAGATAGTGAGACATTTGACAAATATGCGCAGTTGTTCTATAAGGTACAAAAGGAAGTATATGGAGATGTATCTGACTACTATGCAACAGATCCGTTCCATGAAGGTGGAAACACAGGTGGTATGAGCCCGACAGTCATTGCCGAGAAAGTGTTGGCAAACATGATGGAGGCAGACGAAAATGGTATCTGGATTATTCAGTCATGGCAGGGAAATCCGTCGACGGCTCTGCTTCAGGGATTAGATGCAGCACGTGACCATGCGCTTGTACTTGATCTCTATGCAGAGAAAACTCCGCACTGGAACGAGACAGATCCTGGCTCTTACGGTGGAGCAGAAGGCGGTGGAGAATTTTTGAACACTCCTTGGGTTTACTGCATGTTGAATAACTTCGGAGGGCGTCTCGGACTGCACGGACATATTGAGAATTTTGTAAATGGTGTTGCGCAGGCAGCGGCACAGGCGAACCATATGGCGGGAATCGGTATCACACCGGAAGCATCTGTGAATAATCCGGTACTGTATGATCTGTTCTTCGAGACAATCTGGTCAGATGATGGTGAGAATTTATCGGCGATCAACCTGGACGAATGGTTTAAGGATTACACAACGAGAAGATATGGGGCAGAGAGCCAATCGGCGTATGAAGCAATGCAAATCCTGAATGATACTGTGTATAATCCAGAGATGAATATGAAAGGACAGGGAGCGCCGGAGTCGGTTGTCAACGCCCGTCCGGGATTAGATATTGGAGCGGCTTCCACTTGGGGAAATGCGGTGATCGATTATGATAAGGCTGAACTGGAAAAAGCGGCAGCACTGTTGCTAAAAGACTATGACAAATTAAAAGACAGTGCCGGTTATCAATATGATCTTGCAAATGTATTAGAGCAGGTGTTATCGAACACTGCTCAGGAATATCAGAAGAAGATGGCAGATGCATTCCGCGAGGGGGACGCTGAAAAATTTGAAAAAATGTCAAACAGTTTCCTTGAAATTATTACAAAGGTAGAGGAAGTAACCGGAACACAGGAAGAATTTATGCTTGGCACATGGCTGGAATCGGCGAAAGCACTTGCGAAAAATGCAGACGATTTCACAAAAGAATTGTATGAGCTAAATGCACGTGGCCTTATCACAACATGGGGAAGTATCGAGCAGGCAAACAGTGGAGGCTTGATTGATTATTCCAATCGTCAGTGGTCAGGACTTACAAGCGACTATTATAAACCACGCTGGGAAAAATGGATTGCCGAACGGAAAAAAGAATTGGCAGGAGAAGAGTCAAAAAATTACTCAGCAGCAGATTGGTTTGAAATGGAATGGGCGTGGGCTCGGAGCAATAACGAATATCCAACGAAAGCAAACGGTATGGATTTGGAAAAGCTGGGGACAGAGATTCTTGATAAGTATTCTGTAAGCCAGATTCCGAAAGATCCTGCAGAGAACGATGAGTTTGATATCTCTCTGGAAGGAATGACTGCAACTGCCGGAAGTGAGCAGGCAGGAAGTGAGACGGAAGGCTTGGCAAATTATGTTCTGGATAACAATACAGGAACGCTGTGGCATTCTTCATGGGCTGGGGCAGAGAGAGAAGACCTGTGGATTGATATCCGGCTTCCGGAAAAACAACTGGTGGATGGAATCCGTTTGTTGCCAAGAACAAGTGGAACAAATGGAGTTATCACAAAATACAGAATTGAAGTGAGTGCTGACAACGGACAGAGTTATCAGGAAGTGAGCAGTGGAACATGGAGTTCTGGAAACAGTTGGAAAAAGGCAAGTTTTTCAGAAGTGGAGGCAACAAATGTCCGTGTCTATGCGGTAGAGTCGCTTTCGACGGATTCTAATAATTATGCTTCCGCTACTGAGATTCGCATTACCGGACCGAAAAAGGTAGAAGTGCCGGTTGACAAGGCAGAACTACAGGAAGCCTATGATAAGGCGGCTAAAATGGATCTGAGTATGTACACGGAACAGAGCCGCAAAGTGATGGAAGATGCAATTGCAAATGCAAAAGCAGTATTGGACGATGAAAAGTCGGCACAAGAAACAGTTGATGAAGCATTAAAACGGCTGCAGGAAGCAGAAAAAGGGTTGGAGTTGATTCCGAGCACGCCTGTGAAAAAAGAAGATCTTAAGAAGAAACTGGATGAGGCAGAACAATACAGGAAAGAGCTTGATTCCTATACACCTGTAACGAGAGAAGCTTTTGTGAAAGCTTATGAACTTGCAAAAGAGGTATATGAGGATGAAAAGGCAACTCAGGAAGCGGTAGATGCAGCATTTGGACAATTGCAGAAGGCGATTTTTGATCTGAGACAAATTCCGAGCAAGGAAAAATTAGAAGAGTTGATCAAAGATGTGGAACAAATGGATCTTACAGGATATACTGAGGAATCAGCAGGCAAGGTGGAATCAGCATTGGAGTTTGCAAAGAAAGTTGCATTTGATGAGAATGCGACAAGTGCTGATGTGAGAAAGGCATCAGATATGCTGAGAGCGGCAGTTCAGGGATTGGAAGAAAAATCTGAAAGTGGCACAACACCGGATAAGCCGGAAAGTGGAAATCAGAAAGAAAATCCAAAAGAAAATCCAAAAGAGCAATCGAGTGTGAAAACAGGAGATAACAATTCTATGATTGTTTGGCTTGTAGTAGCAGTATCGATGTTAGTTGTCCTAATGGAAAGAAAGAGAAAAGAGAAGCGATAGTATTATAATAAAGAAGAAACCGGAGCTTTTGCTCCGGTTTCTGTTTGCGTATATAGAACTATGAAAGTTTTTTCGCATCTTTGAAGAATGTAAGTGCTGTGTAAATCATTACTACGATAACAATCCATGTCAACACTGTAGTTGGCATCTCTTTTACTAAGAAGTAAGCGATGAATACACCGATCATACCACCAACTGTTAACATAACAGAAGCTTTTCTGTCGTATTTTCCTTCTTTGATGAATTTGATACCACAAGATGGCATTAAGAATGCACAAGAACCCATCATAATAGGGAATGCAGATTTAATATTCATACCAAGTGCACCAATCATAGCCATACATGGAGCGTAAAGTCCAACACCGATTGTCATCAAAGCACCTAAGAAGAAGTTGATTACGATACCAAGAACAAGTTTTACGCCTGTAAGACCTGTAGCTGTTCCGGCAGCACCGAATGGTCCAACTTCCATTAATTTACAACCCATCATCACTGCAAGGAAAAGTAATGCAACACCTAAAGCGATACGGATCTGTTTTACAGGAAGTTTTGAAACGATACCTGCACCGATGTAAGAACCGATTGCAGCTGCTGCAAGTAAACCTACTAATGTAACTGTGTCTAAGTCAATCAATCCAAGGAAGAGTACGAATTCTGTTACGACAGGAATCGCATCTCCAACGTTGAGAGTACCTGGCATTACTTCGTCATCACAAGACTTTGTAAATTTGAAACCTGCCTGAGTGGTAGCGAAACTACCAATTCCTAATGTATCGAAAAAGTTAGTGATAATACCAATAAGTAACAATGAGATAACTTTCTTGCCTGTAAATTCTTCTTTATGTTTGATGCAGTCGGCAATCCAGTAAATAGCAAAAACTGCAGTATAAGCAATAATAACGATACGTAAAATAAGAGTAGCGTTCATATAATATCCCTCCAGATTAAATATTAAATTTTGAAAATTGGTAAAAAATAGAGACATATCAAAGAGATAGTATATGCAAAGCCCCCGATATTGAATATACCTTGTTAAAAATATGTCTTTATCTATTGATAATTGTAACAAGTTTAATAGGAAAAGTCAATGGATTCAAAGGTGAAATTTAGTTCAGTAAAGTGCCGAAAAAAAGCCTAAGATTCAGCGTTTCTTCCTATTTATAAATATAAGAGTAACAGTTCGGCTGCAAAAGCTTGAAACAGTGGTATAGCAGTCGGTTTTGCGGCAGATTTATGAGAAATTTTCTCTTGTAAACGAACTGGCAGAAAAAAATAAAAAAAAGTCTTGAAAAATGAAAAGAAATCATGTATAATAAAAAAGCTGTGACATGATAGCGTTGAAGCGTGAGGTTGCTACTTATAATAGTAGGTGTTCCGTGGAGCGAATGTCAAGTTAGGAAACTGGCGACAAGTCACTGTACGAATCAATAACAACCGATGAAAAACGGTAACAACGTGTGAGTTCTCACGACACACACGGGAGAGTGTACAGTCACCGCTTGTCGTACTTGAGTTTAATAGTACGAAAAGGAGGCGACTTTTTTTATGGCAAGTCAAGTAATGAGAATTACACTGAAAGCATATGATCACCAATTGGTTGATGCATCTGCAAAGAAAATTATCGAAACTGTAAAGAAAAATGGATCACAGGTGAGCGGACCGGTACCACTTCCAACTAAAAAAGAAGTAGTAACAATCTTAAGAGCCGTACACAAATACAAAGATTCCAGAGAGCAGTTCGAACAAAGAACTCACAAAAGACTGATCGATATCATCACACCAACACAGAAAACTGTTGATGCATTATCAAGATTAGAGATGCCAGCTGGTGTTTATATCGACATCAAAATGAAAAACAAATAAGAGTTCGATCAAATTAAGAGACAGTAAGTATCCTATAATTTAGGATGAACACGAAAGTGTTCCGCTGTAAATCACAGGAGGTAATAATAATGAAGAAAGCTATCTTAGCTACAAAAGTCGGAATGACTCAAATCTTCAACGAAGACGGAGTATTAACTCCAGTAACTGTTCTTCAGGCTGGTCCTTGTGTAGTAACACAGATCAAAACAGTTGAGAACGACGGTTACAGTGCTGTTCAGGTTGGTTTTGTTGACAAAAAAGACAAAATCGTGAACAAAGACAAAAATGGTAAAAAAGAGATTGTACACAGACATGGTACAACAAAAGCAGAAAAAGGACATTTTGACAAAGCTGGTGTTTCAAGCAAGAGATTTGTAAGAGAATTCAAATTTGAAAATGCTGAGGAATTTACATTAGCACAGGAAATCAAAGCTGACATCTTTGCAGCAGGAGACAAAGTAGATGCTACTGCAATCTCAAAAGGTAAAGGATTCCAGGGTGCGATTAAGAGACATAACCAACACAGAGGTCCTATGACTCACGGTTCTAAATTCCATCGTCATGCAGGTTCTAATGGTGCTGCATCTGATCCAAGTAAAGTATTCAAAGGTAAAAAGATGCCAGGACACATGGGAAGCAAGAGAATTACAATTCAAAATCTTGAAATCGTAAGAGTAGATGCTGAAAACAACTTAATCTTAGTAAAAGGATCAGTTCCGGGACCTAAGAAATCTTTAGTAACAATTAAAGAAAGCGTAAAAGCAATCTAGTCTTTAATAGGAAAGGAGGAACACACAGATGGCAAACGTATCTGTTTATAATATCGAAGGTAAAGAAGTTGGAACAATCGACTTGAATGATGCTGTATTCGGTGTTGAAGTAAATGAACACTTATTACACATGGCAGTTGTGAACCAACTTGCAAATAAACGTCAGGGAACGCAGAAAGCAAAAACTCGCTCAGAAGTTTCAGGCGGTGGTAGAAAACCATGGAGACAAAAAGGAACAGGTCATGCAAGACAAGGTTCTACAAGATCTCCACAATGGACAGGCGGTGGAGTTGTATTTGCTCCAACACCAAGAGACTACTCTTTCAAATTAAACAAAAAAGAAAAGAGAGCAGCTCTGAAATCAGCTCTTACAACAAGAGTATTAGAAAACAAACTCATCGTTCTTGACGAAATGAACTTTGGTGAAATTAAAACAAAGAATTTCCAGAACATGTTAAACAACTTAGAAGTATCTAAAGCATTAGTAGTGTTAGAAGATGGAAACACAAATGCAGCATTATCTGCAAGAAATATTGCAAATGTGAAAACAGCTTGGACAAATACAATTAATGTGTACGATATCTTAAAATACAACACAGTAATCGTAACGAAAGCTGTTGTTGCAACAATCGAGGAGGTGTACGCATAATGGCAGACATTAAATACTATGACGTAATCCTTAAACCAGTAATCACTGAAAAATCTATGGAGCTTATGGCTGACAAGAAATACACTTTCTTAGTTCACACACAGGCTACAAAGAATCAGATTAAAGAAGCAGTTGAAAAAATGTTCGCAGGAACAAAAGTAAAAAGCGTAAATACTATGAATCTTGATGGAAAAACAAAAAGACGTGGTATGACATTTGGAAAAACTGCTAAGACAAAAAAAGCAATCGTTCAGTTGACAGCTGACAGTGCTGATATCGAAATTTTTGAAGGACTGTAAGAAACAGCCTGATATATTGAAACCATACGGATTAAAACCGTGATAATAAATAATCGTAAACGAAAGGAGTGACAGTAATGGGAATTAAAACATATCGCCCATATACACCTTCCAGAAGACATATGACAGGTTCTGATTTTTCAGAAATCACAAAGACAACTCCAGAGAAATCTTTGTTAGCTTCTAAAAGCAGAACAGCTGGTCGTAACAATCAAGGTAAAATCACAGTAAGACACCGCGGAGGCGGAGCTAAAAGAAAATATAGAATTATCGACTTTAAGAGAAAGAAAGATGGTATTCCGGCAACTGTAATCGGAATCGAGTACGATCCAAACAGAACAGCGAATATCGCACTTATCTGCTACGCAGATGGTGAAAAAGCTTATATTCTTGCGCCTCAAGGCTTAACAGATGGAATGAAAGTAATGAACGGACCGGAAGCTGAAGTGAGAGTAGGAAACTGCTTACCACTTTCTGAGATCCCAGTAGGTACACAGATCCACAACATTGAGTTATATCCAGGAAGAGGCGGACAGTTAGTTCGTTCAGCTGGTAACAGCGCTCAGTTAATGGCTAAAGAAGGAAAATATGCAACATTAAGATTGCCATCAGGCGAAATGAGAATGGTGCCAATCATCTGTAGAGCATCAATCGGTGTTGTAGGTAACGGAGATCACAACCTGATTAACATTGGTAAAGCCGGACGTAAACGTCACATGGGTATCAGACCTACAGTTCGTGGTTCTGTAATGAACCCTAATGACCATCCACACGGTGGTGGTGAAGGTAAGACAGGAATTGGTCGTCCAGGTCCATGTACACCTTGGGGTAAACCAGCACTTGGTCTTAAGACAAGAAAGAAAAACAAACAGTCTAACAAGTTAATCGTTAGAAGAAGAGATGGTAAAGGTATTAAATAAATCAGTTTACAAGGAGGTTAGAACCTATGGCTCGCTCACTTAAAAAAGGACCATTCGCGGATGAAAGCTTACTGAAAAAAGTAAAAGCTATGAACGAAGCAGGTGACAAATCAGTTATCAAAACTTGGTCACGTCGTTCTACTATTTTCCCACAAATGGTTGGACATACAATCGCAGTTCATGACGGAAGAAAACATGTACCTGTATATGTAACAGAAGATATGGTTGGACACAAACTTGGAGAGTTTGTTGCAACAAGAACATACAGAGGACATGGAAAAGACGAAAAGAAATCAAGAGTTCGTTAATTAATCGTAATTTGAAAGGAGGGTTCATCCATGGCAAAAGGACATAGATCCCAGATCAAAAGAGAGAGAAATGCAAATAAGGACACTAGACCATCAGCTAAGTTATCTTACGCTAGAGTTTCTGTTCAGAAAGCATGTTTCGTATTAGATGCCATCAGAGGTAAGGATGTACAAACAGCACTTGGTATTTTAACATACAATCCAAGATATGCTTCTAGCTTAATAAAGAAATTATTAGAATCAGCAATCGCAAACGCTGAGAACAACAACGGTATGAATGTTGAGAACCTTTACATTGAAGAATGTTACGCAAACAAGGGACCAACAATGAAGAGAATTAAACCGAGAGCACAGGGTAGAGCTTACAGAATCGAAAAGAGAATGAGCCACATTACTTTAGTGCTGAATGAAAGATAAGGAGGGCAATAATGGGACAGAAAGTTAATCCTCATGGCTTGAGAGTCGGTGTTATCAAAGATTGGGACTCTAAATGGTATGCAGAAGATAAATTTGCAGATTATTTAGTAGAAGATCATAAAATCAGAACATTTCTGAAAAAGAAATTATACAGCGCAGGAGTTTCTAAGATTGAGATCGAAAGAGCTTCTGACCGTGTAAAAATCATCATCTACACAGCAAAACCGGGTGTTGTAATCGGTAAAGGTGGAGCTGAGATTGAAAAAGTGAAAAAAGAACTTCAACAGTTCACAGATAAAAAATTAGTTGTTGATATCAAAGAAATCAAAAGACCGGATAAAGATGCTCAGTTAGTAGCTGAAAACATCGCATTACAGTTAGAGAACCGTATCTCATTCAGACGTGCTATGAAATCTTGCATGTCAAGAACAATGAAATCCGGAGCACTTGGTATCAAAACAGCAGTATCAGGTCGTTTAGGTGGAGCTGATATGGCTCGTACAGAGTTTTACAGCGAAGGAACTATTCCACTTCAGACACTTAGAGCTGATATTGATTATGGATTCGCTGAAGCAGACACAACTTACGGTAAAGTAGGTGTGAAAGTTTGGATTTATAAAGGCGAAGTTCTTCCAACGAAAGCAACTAAGGAAGGGAGCGATAAATAATTATGTTAATGCCTAAAAGAGTAAAACGTCGTAAACAATTCCGTGGTTCTATGAAAGGAAAAGCTTTACGTGGAAATAAAATCACAAATGGTGAATATGGTATTGTTGCAATGGAACCATGCTGGATCCGTTCAAACCAGATTGAAGCTGCCCGTATCGCGATGACACGTTACATCAAACGTGGTGGTAAAGTTTGGATTAAAATATTCCCTGACAAACCTGTAACTACGAAACCAGCTGAAACACGTATGGGTTCTGGTAAAGGAACTCTTGAATACTGGGTAGCAGTTGTAAAACCAGGACGTGTAATGTTTGAACTTTCAGGAGTACCTGAAGAAGTAGCTCGTGAAGCATTACGTCTTGCTATGCACAAATTACCTTGTAAATGTAAGATCGTTTCTCGCGAAGATTTAGAAGGCGGTGATAACAGTGAAAATTAATACATTTGTAAAAGATTTAAAAGGAAAATCAGTTGCAGAATTAAACGAAGAATTAGTAGCTGCTAAAAAGGAACTTTTTAACTTAAGATTCCAAAACGCAACAAATCAATTAGAAAACACAAGCAGAATTAAAGAAGTAAGAAAAAACATTGCTAGAATTCAGACAGTTATTACAGAAGCTTCTAAAGCTGAATAATAATTAAGATTGTGTTGAAAATTGTGAAAGGAGCAAAACTGTGGAAAGAAATTTAAGAAAAACACGTGTTGGTAAAGTTATCAGCAACAAAATGGATAAAACTATTGTAGTTGCAGTTGAAGATCACGTAAAACACCCTCTTTACAACAAAATCGTAAAGAGAACATATAAATTGAAAGCACATGATGAAGCAAATGAATGCAACATCGGTGACAAAGTAAAAGTTATGGAGACAAGACCATTATCAAAAGATAAAAGATGGAGACTTGTTGAAGTTATGGAAAAAGTAAAATAGTATTGAAGGAGGTTTACCTGCATGATACAGCAAGAAAGTAGACTTAAAGTAGCAGATAATACAGGTGCGAAAGAATTACTTTGCATTCGTGTGTTAGGTGGTTCTACTAGAAGATATGCAAACATCGGTGATGTAATCGTTGCTTCTGTTAAAGATGCAACACCAGGTGGCGTTGTTAAAAAAGGTGATGTAGTAAAAGCTGTAGTTGTTCGTACAGTAAACAAAACTCGTCGTAAAGACGGTTCATACATCAGATTTGATGAAAATGCTGCTGTAATTATTAAAGATGACAAAAACCCAAGAGGAACTCGTATTTTTGGACCAGTAGCAAGAGAGCTTCGTGAAAAACAATTTATGAAGATTGTTTCATTAGCTCCGGAAGTACTATAAGGAGGTGCCTGAGGATGTCAACTATGAAAATCAAAAAAGGTGATACTGTAAAAGTAATCGCTGGAAAAGATAAAGATAAAGAAGGCAAGGTAATTGCTGTTAATAAAAAAGATAACAAAGTATTAGTTGAAGGTGTAAACATGCTGACAAAGCACACAAAACCAAGTGCTGCTAATCAGAATGGTGGCATCATTCACCAAGAAGGACCTATTGATGCATCTAACGTAATGTATCTTCACAAAGGAAAAGCTACAAGAGTAGGTTTCAAAATGGATGGAGACAAAAAAGTACGTGTTGCAAAATCAACAGGCGAAGTTATTGACTAATCTAAGGAAGGAGGAAATAAACTTTGAGTAGACTGAAAGAACAATACCAGAACGAGATCGTTGACGCAATGATCAAAAAATTTGGTTATAAAAATATTATGGAAGTGCCAAAACTTGATAAGGTTGTTATCAACATGGGTGTTGGCGAAGCAAAAGATAATCACAAAGTTTTAGAATCAGCTGTAGCTGACCTTGAGAAAATTGCAGGTCAGAAAGCGGTTCTTACAAAAGCGAAAAAATCAGTAGCTAACTTCAAACTTAGAGAAGGTATGGCTATCGGATGTAAAGTTACATTAAGAGGAGAAAAAATGTATGAGTTCGTTGATCGTCTGATTAACTTAGCATTACCTCGTGTACGTGACTTTAGAGGTGTTAATCCTAACGCATTTGATGGAAGAGGTAACTATGCTCTTGGTATCAAAGAACAATTAATCTTCCCTGAAATCGAATACGATAAGGTTGATAAAGTAAGAGGTATGGACGTAATCTTTGTTACAACAGCTAAGACAGACGAAGAAGCTCGCGAATTATTGACTCAGTTCAATATGCCATTTACAAAATAGTAGGGAGGAAATATTTCATGGCAAAAACATCTATGAAAATCAAACAACAACGTAAACAAAAATTCTCTACTAGAGAGTACAATCGTTGTAGAATCTGTGGTCGTCCACATGCATATTTAAGAAAATACGGAATCTGCAGAGTATGTTTCCGTGAATTAGCTTACAAAGGACAAATCCCAGGAGTGAAAAAAGCTTCTTGGTAGACTGAAAGCAACTTAGTGAAAACTAGGATATCCGTAGTAGAAGTGGTCGGTTTTCACCGGCTGCATCTGAAGGATGTAACAATAAAAGCAAAGAATAAGGAGGCAACTTCAAATGACTATGAGTGATCCAATCGCAGATATGCTTACAAGAATTCGTAACGCAAACACTGCTAAACATGATACAGTAGATGTTCCAGCGTCTAAAATGAAAATCGCTATTGCTGATATTCTTTTAAACGAAGGATACATTACAAAATATGACATCGTAGAAGACGGAAGCTTTAAGACAATCCGTGTTACATTAAAATACGGTGCAGACAAAAATGAAAAAGTTATTACAGGTCTTAAGAGAATTTCTAAACCGGGACTTCGTGTATACGCAAGCAAAGACGAACTTCCAAAGGTTCTAGGTGGACTTGGAACAGCTATCATTTCAACAAATCAGGGTGTTATCACAGACAAAGAGGCTAGAAAACTTAACGTAGGTGGAGAAGTTTTAGCATTTGTTTGGTAGCCCGAAAGCAACTGAAAACAGAGAAGCCATAGCCGCTTCTCCGAAAATTTAAGTGTAGGAGGTAAGGGTATGTCACGTATAGGAAGACTGCCAGTAGCAATTCCAGCAGGTGTAACTGTTGAAATCGCTGAGAACAACAAAGTGACTGTAACAGGTCCAAAAGGAACTCTTGTAAGAGAACTTCCAGTAGAAATGGAAATCAAAAAAGAAGGCGAAGAAGTTGTAGTAACAAGACCAAGTGATTTAAAGAAAATGAAAGCTTTACATGGTCTTACAAGAACACTGATCAACAACATGGTTGTTGGTGTTACTCAGGGATATGAAAAAGTTCTTGAAGTAAACGGTGTTGGTTACAGAGCCGCAAAATCAGGAAACAAATTAACATTAAACTTAGGATACTCTCATCCAGTAGAAATGATCGATCCAGAAGGTGTTGAGACAGTACTTGACGGACAGAACAAAATTACTGTAAAAGGTATCGATAAAGAAAAAGTAGGCCAATACGCAGCTGAAATCAGAGATAAGAGAAGACCGGAACCATACAAAGGTAAAGGTATTAAATATGCTGATGAAGTTATTAGACGTAAAGTTGGTAAGACTGGTAAAAAATAATTAAGGAGAGTGTGAAGATGGTTAGTAAAAAATCAAGAAGCGAAGTTCGTGTAAACAAACATAGAAAATTACGTAACCGTTTCAGCGGAACTGCTGAAAGACCACGTTTAGCTGTGTTTAGAAGTAATAATCATATGTATGCTCAAATTATTGACGATACAGTTGGAACTACTCTGGTATCAGCATCTACTGTACAGAAAGATGTAAAAGCAGAATTAGAAAAAACTAACAACGTTGATGCAGCAGCATATTTGGGAACTGTAATTGCTAAAAAAGCAATTGAAAAAGGTATTAACACTGTTGTCTTTGACAGAGGTGGATTTATCTACCAGGGAAAAATCAAAGCGTTAGCAGATGCAGCTAGAGAAGCTGGATTAGAATTCTAGGAGGAGGAACACACATGAAACAAAATCGTATTGATGCTAGTCAATTAGAACTAACAGAAAAAGTGGTATCAATCAAACGTGTAACAAAAGTTGTTAAGGGTGGTCGTAACTTCAGATTCACAGCTTTAGTAGTTGTTGGTGATGGAAATGGCCATGTTGGTGCAGGTTTAGGAAAAGCTACTGAAATTCCGGAAGCAATCCGCAAAGGAAAAGAAGATGCTATGAAAAAACTCATTTCTGTTTCCTTAGATGAAAACGAAAGTATTACACATGATTTGATTGGTAAATTCGGAAGTGCTTCAGTATTACTGAAAAAAGCTCCGGAAGGTACTGGAGTTATCGCCGGAGGACCGGCTCGTGCGGTAATTGAGCTTGCAGGTATCAAAAATATCCGTACAAAATCATTGGGATCTAACAATAAACAAAACGTAGTACTTGCTACAATTAATGGATTAAGTCAGATCAAGACTCCAGAAGAAGTAGCTAAGCTTCGCGGTAAATCTGTAGAAGAAATCTTAGGCTAAGGAGGAGATTGAAAATGGCAAATTTAAAAGTTACATTAGTAAAATCTACAATCGGTGCTGTGCCAAAACACAAAAAAACAGTTGAAGCTTTAGGTCTTAAAAAACTGAACAAAACAGTTGTTTTACCAGATAACGCTGCAACAAGAGGAATGGTACAACAAGTAAGACATTTAGTAAAAGTAGAAGAAGTATAAGAAAAAGATAAGGAGGTGTCACGATGGACTTATCAAACTTAAGACCAGCAGAAGGATCAAAACATAGTGATAATTTCAGAAGAGGCCGTGGACACGGTTCTGGAAATGGTAAAACTGCCGGAAAAGGACACAAAGGTCAGAAAGCACGTTCAGGCGGCACAAGACCAGGTTTCGAAGGTGGACAGATGCCATTATATAGAAGAATACCAAAAAGAGGTTTCACTAACAGAAATACAAAAGAGATCGTTGGTATTAACGTAAGCGCATTAGAGATATTTGAAAACGATACAGTTGTTTCAGTAGAAACTCTTATTGAAGCTGGTATTGTGAAAAATCCTAGAGATGGAGTAAAAATTCTTGGAAACGGAGAGTTAACTAAGAAACTTACAGTTCAGGCAAACGCATTTAGTGCAAGTGCAGCAGCTAAAATTGAAAGTCTTGGTGGAAAAGCTGAGGTGATCTAATGTTAAAGACATTTCGGAAAGCATTTCAAATAGAAGAGATTCGAAAGAAAATTTTCTATACATTTGCAATGCTGTTCGTTGTTAGACTTGGATCACAACTGCCTACACCGGGAGTGGATCCAACTTTTATTCAAAATTTCTTTGCAAATCAAACTGGGGAAGCGTTTAATTTTTTTAACGCTTTCACAGGTGGTTCATTTGAACAAATGTCAATATTCGCTTTGAGTATTACACCTTATATTACATCATCTATTATTATGCAGCTTCTTACAATTGCGATTCCAAAATTGGAAGAGATGCAAAAAGATGGTGAAGAAGGAAGAAAGAAAATTGCAGCATTTACACGTTATGTGACAGTTCTTTTAGCTTTAATCCAGTCAACAGCTATGGCAGTTGGATTTGGACGCAGCGGATTACTTGTAGAATATAACTTTGTGAACGCAGCAATCGTAGTACTTACATTGACAGCTGGTTCCGCATTCTTGATGTGGATTGGAGAGAGAATTACAGAAAAAGGTGTTGGAAATGGTATTTCTATCGTACTTTTGATTAATATTCTTTCACGTATTCCAGATGACTTTAATACATTATATACTCAGTTTATGAAGGGAAAGAGCCTTGCAACAGCAGGATTAGCGGCGTTCATTATCGTAGCAATCATCCTTGCAGTTATTGTGTTTGTTATTTTCCTTCAGGATGGACAGAGAAAAATCGCAGTTCAATATTCACAGAAAATTCAAGGAAGAAAAAATGTGGGGGGACAATCTACATTCATTCCGTTGAAAGTGAATACAGCAGGAGTAATTCCGGTTATTTTTGCATCTTCTTTAATGCAGTTCCCAATCGTGATCGCATCTTTCCTTGGAAAAGGTGATGGAGACGGTATCGGAAGTGAGATTTTAAGAGGATTAAACTCGAATAACTGGTGTAATCCAGAGAATATCAAGTATTCATGGGGATTGATTGTATACATTATCTTGACAATTTTATTTGCATATTTTTATACATCAATTACATTTAATCCGTTGGAAATTGCGAATAATATGAAAAAGAGCGGTGGTTTTATTCCAGGTATCAGACCAGGAAAACCAACTGTAGATTACTTAGCAAAGATTTTGAAATATATTATTTTTATAGGTGCTATTGGATTAGTGATTGTACAGGTAATTCCATTCTTCTTTAATGGAGTTTTTGGAGCACATGTTTCGTTTGGTGGAACTTCTATCATCATCATCGTAGGTGTTGTGTTAGAGACGTTAAAACAAATCGAATCACAGATGCTTGTACGTAACTACAAAGGATTTTTGAATAGTGGAAAAGGTTCTGTAAGCAGTAACAGCTTCCTTGGATACTAAAAACATAAGTAGGCAAGTAATTGTTTAGCTATTTAGCTCGTTGAATTTCAGTCTTGGTAGGATAGAAGTTCAGCGAGTTAAAATGCTATATGGATATTTTTATGGAGGAAAGCATATGAAAATTATAATGTTAGGTGCACCTGGTGCGGGAAAAGGGACACAGGCAAAGAAAATTGCTGAAAAGTATTCGATTCCTCATATCTCCACAGGAGATATTTTCAGAGCAAATATTAAAAACGGAACCGAGCTTGGAAAGAAAGCAAAGACATATATGGATCAGGGACTTTTAGTGCCGGATGAACTTGTTGTAGATTTGGTCGTAGACCGCGTAAAGCAGGATGACTGCAGCAATGGTTATGTCTTAGACGGTTTCCCGAGAACAATTCCTCAGGCAGAGGCACTTGACAAAGCTTTGGCAGCGATGGGAGAAGCGATGGACTACGCAATCAATGTGGAAGTTCCAGATGAAAACATTGTCCGCCGTATGTCGGGACGCAGAGCATGTGTGGACTGCGGTGCTACATATCATATTGTATATGCACCTACAAAAGAAGAAAATATATGCGATAACTGTCATGGAGAATTAATCTTAAGAGAAGATGACAAGCCAGAGACAGTACAGAAACGTCTGAATGTATATCATGAGCAGACACAGCCATTGATTGATTATTATACAGAAAAAAATATTTTAGTAGAAGTAGATGGTACTGTAGATATTGATGAGGTATTTGCTGCTATCGTAAACGTGTTAGGAGCGTAAACATTATGCCAGTTACAATAAAATCAGCAAGAGAAATTGAATTGATGAAGGAAGCCGGAAGAATCTTGGAGATCGTTCACGATGAATTGGGGAAAGCATTACATCCGGGAATGACAACACTTGATATAGACCGTTTGGGAGAAGAGATTATACGCAGCTATGGATGCGAGCCTTCTTTTTTGAACTATAACGGATATCCGGCATCCATCTGTGTTTCTGTAAATGATGAAGTTGTTCATGGAATTCCAAGTGCGAAACGAGTCCTGAAGGAAGGCGACATCGTAGGTTTGGATGCAGGCGTTATTTATAAAGGTTACCATTCAGATGCGGCAAGAACCCATGGAATCGGAGAGATCAGCAAAGAGGCAAAGGACTTGATCCAAGTGACAAGAGAATGTTTCTTTGAGGGAATAAAGTTTGCAAAAGAGGGCAACCATTTATTTGAAATTTCTTCCGCAATCGGCAGATATGCAGAGGAACGTGGATACGGCGTAGTTCGTGATCTGTGTGGACACGGCATCGGAACAAAGCTGCATGAGGCTCCGGAAATACCAAATTACGAAATGAACCGAAAGGGAATGAAACTTCGAAAAGGAATGACTTTAGCGATAGAACCGATGATCAACATCGGAGGTTGTGCCGTCAACTGGCTGGACGATGACTGGACAGTTGTGACAAGAGACGGTTCGCTGTCAGCACATTATGAAAACACAGTACTGATCACAGAAGACGAACCAATACTTTTGACCTTATCGAAGTAAAAGAGGATGCAGTATGGAAAAATATGAAGTTGGAATGCTTGCAAGATCCAAAGCCGGACATGATAAAGGGCATGTGTATGTGATACATCAGGTGGATGAAACATATGTATATTTAATAGACGGTTCCGGCAGAAAACTTGAGAACCCGAAAAAAAAGAAAAAGAAACATGTACAGCTCATATGTGAAAAGTATGAGCTGTCCGGAATGGACGATGTTGCAATAAAGCGAATACTAAAATTATTTGATAAGGAAACAGGGAGGAATTAGAAATGTCAAAAGCTGATGTAATTGAAATTGAAGGAACAGTAGTAGAAAAATTACCAAATGCAATGTTTAAAGTAGAATTGGAAAATGGCCATCAGGTCTTAGCGCATATCAGTGGAAAGCTTCGCACAAACTTTATCAAGATCCTGCCGGGAGATAAAGTAACTTTAGAGCTGTCACCATATGATTTGACAAAAGGAAGAATTACTTGGAGAGATAAATAAAAAAGTATTGACTTTAAATAAAAAATAATGCTATAATGTAAAACGAACGTTTTCTAGTATCTAATATTAGAAAACGTGGTAAATACAGGCAAAGCAGTGGATGAAAGGAGGATTTGACGTGAAGGTTAGATCATCAGTTAAACCAATTTGCGAAAAATGCAAAATCATTAAAAGAAAAGGAAGCATCAGAGTAATCTGTGAAAATCCGAAACACAAACAAAGACAAGGATAATTATCGTTGTCGATTTTGTGCGTGAGAGCACAAACATTATTTAGGCGGCTGTAGTGTGACACGCCAGGCGGTGTGGAAACACTATTAATATACAGGGAAACTATTCCTCGATGTATATTGCTTATAATACCCGGTGTCATTTCCGGGAAAGGCTGTAGTATCTAGCAGCTGGGTACGTTATGATGTACCCCAATTTGAGACAATATTAACCAATGGGAATAAATATCTGCACACATTTCAGGCGATATTTTATCGGGCTGCAGTTATTTATTTACTAAAATTCAAGATGGAGGAAAATTACATGGCTCGTATTGCTGGTGTAGACTTACCAAGAGACAAACGTGTAGAAATCGGTTTGACTTACATCTACGGAATCGGTAGAGTAAGCGCAACAAAAATTTTGGAGGCAGCTGGAGTAAATCCAGATACTCGTTGTAGAGACTTAACAGACGAAGAAGTAAAACAGATCAGTGCTGTTATCGATGAAAGCTATCAGGTAGAAGGTGATCTTCGTAGAGAGATTGCTTTAAACATCAAGAGATTACAGGAAATCGGATGCTACCGTGGTATTCGTCATAGAAAAGGACTTCCTGTTCGTGGTCAGAAGACAAAGACAAACGCAAGAACAAGAAAAGGTCCTAAGAGAACTGTTGCAAATAAGAAGAAATAAAAGTAGAGCACTTAGCGAAAGCAAGTTGTTAAACGCAGCTTGAGGTTAGTGCGAACTTTGTTCTTCGGAACTTAATGAGTGCGAGGGAATACCGATGCACGAATTTAGTAAGAAGAACTACCTTATGAAAAGAAACAATATAACAAAAACAAAGAAAGTAGGTTAGTTTAAATGGCTAAAAAAGTTACAAAAAAAGTGACAAAGAAACGTGTCAAGAAAAACGTTGAACGCGGACAAGCACACATTCAATCATCTTTTAATAATACAATCGTAACATTAACAGATGCTCAGGGAAATGCTCTTTCATGGGCAAGTGCTGGTGGTCTAGGATTCAGAGGTTCAAGAAAATCTACTCCTTATGCAGCTCAGATGGCAGCTGAGACAGCAGCTAAAGCAGCATTAGTACATGGTCTTAAATCAGTAGACGTTATGGTAAAAGGACCAGGTTCTGGTAGAGAGGCAGCGATCCGTGCATTACAGGCATGCGGTATTGATGTAACAAGTATCAAAGATGTGACTCCGGTTCCACATAACGGATGTCGCCCACCAAAACGTAGAAGAGTGTAATAGGAGGATATAGAACATGGCAGTAAACAGAGTTCCAGTTCTTAAAAGATGTAGATCACTTGGTATGGATCCAATCTATTTAGGAATCGATAAAAAATCTAACAGACAATTAAAAAGAGCTAATAGAAAAATGAGCGAATATGGACTTCAATTACGCGAAAAACAAAAAGCGAAATTTATCTATGGCGTTTTAGAAAAACCATTTAGAAATTACTTTGCAAAAGCTTCTAAAATGAACGGTATGACAGGTGAAAATCTTATGATTCTTCTTGAGTCAAGATTAGACAATGTTGTATTCCGTATGGGATTTGCAAGAACAAGAAAAGAAGCAAGACAGATTGTTGACCACAAACATGTATTAGTAAATGGTAAACAAGTAAATATCCCATCTTACTTAGTAAAAGCTGGAGATGTTATCGAAATCAAAGAAAAACACAAAGGTTCACAGAGATATAAAGATATCTTAGAAGTAACAGGTGGAAGATTAGTTCCAGAATGGTTAGATGTAAATGCAGAAGGCCTTCAGGGAACTGTAAAAGAACTTCCTACAAGAGAAGTTATCGATGTTCCTGTAGACGAGATGTTGATTGTCGAATTATATTCTAAATAATCCCTAGGATTATTTAGAAACTGATTCACCCTCAATACTTTAATAACCCAAAAGGAGGGGCTTTGTAGTGTTTGATTTTAATAAACCAAATATTGAAATTACTGAGATTTCAGAAGATAAGAAATACGGAAGATTTGTTGTAGAGCCTTTAGAGAGAGGTTATGGAACAACACTTGGTAACTCTTTGAGAAGAATTATGCTTTCTTCATTACCTGGAGCTGCAATCAGTCAGGTGAAAATCGATGGAGTTTTACATGAGTTCAGCTCAATTCCGGGAGTAAAAGAAGATGTTACTGAGATTGTAATGAATTTAAAATCATTAGCTATCAAAAATACTTCAGAAACAGACGAACCAAAGACTGCTTACATCGAGTTTGAAGGTGAAGGTGTAGTTACTGCAGCTGACATTCAGGTAGATCCGGATATTGAGATTATGAATCCTGATGCGGTTATCGCAACTTTGAATGGCGGAGCTGACAGCAAACTGTACATGGAACTTACAATCACAAAGGGCAGAGGTTATGTGAGCGCAGATAAGAATAAAAAAGAGGATTTACCAATTGCGGTAATTCCGATTGATTCTATCTATACACCGGTAGAACGTGTAAATCTTACAGTAGAGAATACACGTGTTGGTCAGATTACAGATTATGATAAGCTGACACTTGATGTATATACTAATGGTACATTACTTCCGGACGAAGCAGTCAGTCTTGCAGCGAAAGTGCTCAACGAACACTTGAAATTATTCATCGATTTATCAGAAGTTGCTCAGGCAGCGGAAGTTATGATTGAAAAAGAAGACGATGAAAAAGAAAAAGTGCTTGAGATGAGCATTGATGAATTAGAACTTTCTGTTCGTTCATATAACTGTCTGAAGAGAGCAGGAATCAATACAGTTGAAGAGTTAACTAATAGAACTCCTGAAGATATGATGAAAGTACGTAATCTTGGACGTAAATCTTTAGAAGAAGTATTAGCTAAATTAAAAGAGCTTGGTCTTGAACTGAGCCAAGGTGAAGAGTAGAGCACTTAGTGAAAATTATGTTAGTCAGTAAGACCGATGGCATGACTAAGCACATGGCTAGTAAGCCCGAAGAAGCATAACCACGTGTCAAATGGAGGATAATTATTATGGCAAAATATAGAAAGCTTGGAAGAACATCAAGCCAAAGAAAAGCATTAATCAGAAATCAGGTAACAGCTTTACTTAACAATGGTAAAATCGTTACAACAGAAGCAAAAGCAAAAGAGATCCGCAAAGTTGCTGAAGGTCTTATCGCTTTAGCTGTAAAAGAAAAAGATAACTTTGAAGAAGTAAAAGTTATGGCAAAAGTTGCTCGTAAAGACAAAGACGGCAAGAGAGTAAAAGAAGTTGTAGATGGTAAAAAAGTTACTGTTTATGATGAAGTTGAAAAAACAATCAAAAAAGATATGCCTTCAAGATTACATGCAAGAAGACAAATGTTAAAAGTTCTTTATCCTGTAGTTGAAGTAAAAGATGGCAAGAAGAGAAGTGCAAAAGAAGTTGATTTAGTGGAAAAATTATTCACAGAGATCGCTCCTAAATATGAGAGCCGTAACGGTGGTTACACAAGAATCGTAAAAATCGGTTTACGTAAAGGTGATGCCGCTATGGAAGTTCTTCTTGAATTAGTGTAAATCAATAGTGATTAGAATACCCGACAACTTGCTGTCGGGTATTTTTGCATAAAGGGATATAAAGGGGACGATGAGTATGGTCACAATAAAAGATATCGCGGAAAAGGCAGGAGTCAGTACGACAACTGTTTCCAATGTAATTCACGGAAAAACAAAAAAAGTATCACCTGCCAATATCGAAAAAATACAGAATCTTATCAAAGAGATGGGATATGTTCAAAAGATGGGACTTAGAGTGTTGAGACATGGAAACTCAAGGCTTATCGCAGTTGTGATAAACTCGCATAAAAAATTTGATGAGGCGATTTTGGCAGATCCTTTTTATGGCAAAATTCTCGGGTTTATTGAGGAAAAAATAAGAACACTTGGATATTATATGATGTTCTATTCGGCTGATAATCTAGATGACATTTTCCGGATGGTGATGGCCTGGGACATTGATGGTGTTGTGACATTATCTTTCACAAAGCGAGATTGTGAAAAAATGTATTATATGATAGAAAAGCCGGTCGTGTCAATTGACGCATATGGCGAATTGGAAGGGAATCAGATTGTGCCGAATATCGGACTGGATGATATAAGTGGTGGTTATATGATGACGCAGTATCTTTTGAATATTGGTTATGATCAGATATTTGTCTGTGCATCAAGGGATCATGGTGTAGACCACATGCGATGGGAAGGGGCACAGCAGGCGCTGGGACATTTCAGACAGAGAGAAGCAAAAGTTTACTTTATGGCGCTTGGCAGAAGCCGCTCAGAGAGAGAAAAGCATTATGCAGAACTTGTCAGTCAAATTCCATTTGCAAAGAAAACAGCAGCATTCTTTCTTTCAGACTTGTTTGCAATTGAGGCAATGAGCTTTCTGGCGGATAGAAAGATAAAAGTTCCGGAACAGATTGGGATTGCAGGATATGATGATATTAATTATGCCAGATACACTACACCTAAGCTTACAACGGTTCATCAGAATATAAAAGAACGGGCAGTAAAAGCAGTTGATACGCTGATTTCTTTAATTGAGCAAAAAGAAGGAGAGTTTCCAGACCTGGAGATGGAATTTCGATTTCCGGTTACGTTGATCACACGGCAGTCTGTGTAGAAAATAGTTCAGAAGAGAAAAATAGAAAACATGAAAGTTGCAAAAGTGATTGTTCATTATTTACAATTTTCATGTTTTTTTTGTGCGAAAATCTTTGATTTTCTTGTCTATTTTATAGGTTATGTATATAACCTATTTACACATAAATAAATGAGTGATATCTTTAAAACAAGATAAGTTACATACATAACTTTGACAGAGTATGACATAGAAAAAGGAGGAAATGAGATGAAAAAAGTACTGATTGCGACACATGGAAAAATGGCATCCGGAATGAGTCGCACAATACAGCTTTTGGTAGGAAACATGGCAGAGATTACAACAATTGATGCATATGTAGAGCCCGATGACGATATTGAAACTCAAATGAGTCAGTTTTTTGAACAGGCTGGCGAAGAAAAAATTTTTGTATTCACGGACATACAAGGGGGAAGTGTGAATCAGAAGCTCTTGAAGTACAGTGAGAGGAAAAATGTGGTATTGATTACCGGAGTGAATATACCAATTCTCATACAAATTATGTTTGCAGATGATGATGTGACTGTCGATGAACTACAGAAGATGATTGAAGAGGCAAGACAGGAACTTAAACTAGTAAGTGCAGATGGGTGTCTGGTTGAGGAAAATAAATTGAAAAAGAGTACTCAAGAAAAGAAACAAGTTGTGAAACAGCCGGAAAACTATGAAAATTCAACAGCGAAGATTGCGGCATTGCGTATTGATGACAGATTGATTCATGGTCAGGTAGCAATGACATGGACAAAGCAGCTGAAAGTACAGGGAATTGTGGTTGCAAACGATGAGGCGGCAAATGATCCGACACAGAAGATGGCATTGAAAATGGCAGTTCCGGCAGGGATTAAAGTGCTGATTAAGCCGGTTCAAGAGGCTATTCGAATGCTGAATCATCCAAAAGCAGAAAAAATGCGAATTCTTGTTTTGACAAGAACTGTGAAAGATGCAGTGACTGTAAGAGAGAATGTTGGAGAGATTGGATTTTTGAATCTTGGAAACACAGGAAGATTTGATGGAATTGAGGCATCGAAAAAGCAGAGTTTATCACCGACTATCATGCTTACGAAAGAGGAGATACAAAGTTTGAAAAAACTAGTGGAATTGGACGATAAAGTTTGTATGCAGCAAGTTCCAAATGATGAGCAGAAACTTGTGAAAGATGTACTTGGGAAACTGGATGAGTAACAAGAGATAAAAGGAGGAGAATGAACAATGGTAGAAGCATTTTTAGTGGCATTAGCAGTATTTATCTGCGTTGGAGGGGCAGAGTTAGCAGGATTTACAATGTTAAACAGACCGATTGTAATCGGACCGCTTGTAGGACTGTTCCTGGGAGATTTATCAACCGGAGTGACTGTAGGCGCAGCGTTGGAAGCTGTTTTTATGGGAGTGGTAAATATCGGTGGAGCATCTGCGGCGGAGCCTGGAATTGCTACAGCAGTAGGCACAGCGTTTGCGATCATGATGGGAAAAGGCAGTGAGGTTGCACTGACTTTGGCACTCCCAATTGGAATTTTGGGATTACAGATTAAGACACTTTTATATATTTTTATTGTCGGAATGTTTGCGAAGACATTTGACAGGCTGGCGCAGGAGGGAAAACAAAAGCAGATTACTGCACTGCATTATGGACTATGGGCAGTGAATTGGGCTTTGTATTCTCTGGTTGCATTTTTTGGAATCCTGTTTGGATCGGAGGCAGTAAGTGCATTTCTTGAATGGATACCGGACGTAGTTATGAATGGTCTGACTGTATGCGGCGGACTTCTTCCGGCTGTTGGTATGGCAATGCTCATGAAGATGCTTTGGGACAAGAAAATATGTATGTTCTTTTTCCTGGGATTTATTTGTGTGGCATATTTGGAATTGCCACTTGTGGCACTTGCTGTTCTTGGCGTGATCATAGCAGTAGTGATTGGAATGAATGATTACCAAATGAGTAAACTAGCGCAGATGAGACCTGTGTATGCAGGCGATCTAAAAGATACAGAATTAGATGAGGAAGAGGAGGAATTTTTCAATGAGTAAGCTTGTAAAATCTGTTTCGGCAGAAGAAAGAAAATTTTTAAGAAAAGCATTCTGGCGGTCTGCAACATTGTATGCGGCAGTAAGCCCGGCAAAACAAGGAGCATCTGGGTTTTGTTATTCACTGATGCCGGCGCTTAATCATTTTTACAAAGATCCGGAAAAGAAAAAAGAGGCGCTTTCGAGAAGTATGTCATACTTCAATACAACGGTTCCGTTTTCGACATTTATTATGGGACTTGTAGCTTCTATGGAAAAAGAAAATAGCGAGAAACCGGATTTTGATACGGCATCGATCAATGCTGTAAAATCAAGTCTTATGGGACCTCTTGCAGGGATTGGAGATTCTATCTTTTGGGGTGTGCTCCGTGTGATCGCAGCGGGAATTGCAGTCAGCATGGGACAGAGCGGAAACGTATTGGCACCACTTGTGTTTTTAATACTTTTTAACCTTCCGTCTATTTTAGTTCGTTATTACGGAACATTTTTAGGATATAAACTTGGTTCACAGTATATTCAGAAAGTATATGCAAGTGGTCTGATGAATATTTTGACGAAGGCGGCGAGTACAGTTGGTCTGATTATGGTCGGAGGAATGACTGCTCAGATGGTGACATTCACTTCAAAGCTGGAAGTGAGCATGAAGGGGGAATCTGTGATGAACCTTCAGAATATGCTTGATCAGATTTTTGTTGGAATTGTACCGCTTGGAATCACCTTACTTTGTTATTATCTGCTGAAAAAGAAAAATGTCAGTATCACAGTATTGATTCTTGGAGTGATCGTACTTAGCATTGTGTTATCGGTTTTGGGAATTGCATAAAAGAAGAGGAGAAGGACAATGAGTGAATGGTGGAAAAAATCAGTTGTATACCAAATTTATCCGAGAAGTTTTAAAGACTCTAACGGAGATGGATTCGGAGATTTGAACGGAATTATAGAAAAATTGGATTATATCAAAAAGCTTGGGGCAGATGCAGTCTGGCTGAGTCCTGTGTTTGATTCTCCTCAGGATGATAATGGGTACGATGTCCGTGATTACCGAAAAATATATGACAAATTTGGAACAAACGAGGATATGGACCGCCTGATCGAAGAGGCACATGCCCGTGGAATCAAAATTATTTTGGATCTTGTGGTAAACCATACTTCGGATGAGCATGAGTGGTTTGTGGAGAGCTATAAATCCGATGACAATCCGTACAGTGATTTCTATTTTTGGAAAGACCCAAAAGCGGATGGAAGTGAGCCGAATAATTGGGGCTCCAGCTTTTGTGGAAGCGCTTGGGAATATGCGGAGACAAGAGGACAATATTACCTGCATTTCTACACAAAGAAACAGCCGGATTTGAATTGGGAAAACGAGCAAGTGAGACAGGCAGTCTATGACATTATGAAATACTGGTTTGATAAAGGGGTAGATGGATGGCGAATGGATGTGATTGCATCAATTTCCAAATATACCGATTTCCCAGATTATCCGCAGAAGCCAGGGCAGAAGTATTACACAGGGTATATGCATAGCAATGGTCCGCGTCTGCATGAATTTCTGCAGGAGATGAACAGAGAAGTGCTCTCAAAATATGACTGTATGACAGTAGGAGAAGCACCAGGGTCGACTGCTTCGGAGGCAAGTCTGTTCAGCAATCCAGAGCGGAAAGAGCTGAATATGATATTTACGTTTGAACATATGAATATTGACCGTATTCCAGGATCTGTAAACCGAAAATGGGCGCTGAAACCATTTTCATTGGTAGAACTAAAAAGAGTCATGAGTGAGTGGCAGAACAAGGTAAATGGAGTGGGTTGGAACTCTTTATATTTTGAGAATCATGATCAGCCGAGAGTGATTTCCAGATGGGGAAATGACCGTGAATATCGTAAGGAATGTGCAAAAGCATATGCAACGGTATTGCATGGTATGCAGGGAACTCCTTATATATACCAGGGAGAGGAAATCGGTATGACGAATGTGCAGTATGAATTAGACGAATATGACGATGTGGAAATTCATAATGCGTACAAAGAATTAGTGGAAACTGGCAAGAGTATCAGCAGAGAAGATTTTCAAAAGGCGGTTTGGAACAAAGCACGTGACAACGCACGTGTACCGATGCAGTGGGATGACAGTGACAATGCAGGATTTACAACCGGCACACCGTGGTTCAAAGTCAGTGACCGATATCAGGAGATCAATGTGAAAGAAGCACTTGCGGATGAAGATTCCATTTTTTATTATTATCAGAAATTGATCACACTGCGTCATACAGAAGATATTTTGACAGAAGCAGATTACCATCTGTTATTGCCGGAACATCCAGAATTATTCGTATATGAACGAACATGGAATGGAAAAAGATGGCTTGTGGCAGCGAATCTGTCAGAAAAAGAAATTTCATTGGAAGAGGTAAGAGATTGTCTGGATGAAACTATGAAGATTGTCATCAGCAACTATAAACGAACAGAAATTCCTGAGACATTTCTTCCTTATGAAGCATGGATTGCAGAAAAAATAGGATAGATGTGATAAAGAGGGGGATGGATATGAAAGACGTGAGGCTGGCGGCATTTGATTTGGATGGGACACTGTTGGATTCTGCAAATAAAATAAGTGATTTTACAATTCGACAGATTCAAAAGGCGATAGACAGAGGAATTGAGATTGTCATTGCCACTGGAAGAAGCGTGCCCCTATTTCCGGAAGAATTGAAAAGAGTGAGTGGAATACGTTATGCAATAGTGGAAAATGGGGCAGGTATATACGATCTGAAAAATCAGAGATTTCTTTTTCGCAGGACAATTCCATATGACATCGTGCGAAAAATCGCAGATTGTCTGGAGGTGGCCGACGGGTTTGCAGAATTTTTTTCAGAAGGAAATGTATATTCCGATATTGAAAATATCAGCCGTCTGAATCAGGTTGACAAAGATGATAATTTTGTTTCATATTTCAGACAGAATCATACCTTCGTAAATCATCTGAAAGCACAGGATAGACTGCTTGAAAATATAGAGAAGATTAATTTATTTTTTGTAAATCAGAATGTACAGGAAAAAATCAAAATGGTGCTGAAAGAGGAAACAGAAGTTTCAGCGACTTCTTCTATTGCAGATAATATAGAACTTCAAAACAGTAGTGTAAGTAAGGCATCGGGTCTGAAATGGCTTTGTGATATGCTTGGTATTAAAAAAGAAGAGACAATTGCGGTTGGAGACGGAGACAATGACAGAAAGATGTTAAGATTTGCAGGAATTGGTGCTGCAATGGCAAATGCTTCTGAAACAGTAAAAGGGGATGCTGATGTGATCCTTTTATCCAATAACGAGGATGGGGCTTTGCGATTTTTGTCAGAATATCTTGAGCTTGATTAAAAATAGATTGCACAAAATAGATAAGCTATTTTGTGCAATCTATTTTAGCGTTTAGGTAAAATTCTAAGAAAATTCCAAAAATCGGAGTATGCAATTATACACAAAATACGGCTGATTGTGCAATTGCTAGAAAGCAGTATATATATTATAATGAAATTAAGGGAATTATGAGATTTGGGAAAGCAGAAAAAGGAGAAAAAAGGTATGAAAATTATTAAAACAGCAGACTATAATGAAATGAGCAGAAAGGCAGCGAACTTGATCGGGGCACAGGTAATTATGAAACCAAACTGTATTTTGGGCTTGGCAACAGGATCTTCTCCGATTGGAACTTACAAAGAACTGATCAAAAGATGTGAAGAAGGAGATCTTGATTTTTCGCAGGTGAAATCTGTAAATCTTGATGAATACAAAGGACTTCCAAGAGACAATGATCAAAGCTATTATTACTTCATGAACCACAATCTGTTTGATCATATTAACATTGATAAAGCAAATACACATGTGCCTAATGGTATGGAGCCAGATGCGGCAAAAGAGTGTGCAAACTATGAAGAACTGATCAAATCCTTGGGAGGGGTTGATCTGCAGTTATTAGGTCTTGGACATAACGGACATATCGGATTCAATGAACCGGCAGAAGAATTTGACAAAGTGACACACTGTGTAGATTTGCAGGAGAGCACAATTGAAGCAAATAAACGTTTCTTCGAATCAGCGGACGATGTTCCAAGACAGGCTTATACAATGGGAATTGGCACGATTATGAGTGCAAAGAAAATTGTTGTGGTAGTAAGCGGTGAAGACAAAGCGGATATTGTAAAGAGAGCGTTTAGCGGACCGGTGACACCATCTGTTCCGGCATCTATTTTGCAGATGCATCCGGATGTGACTGTGATTTGTGATGCGGCTGCATATTCAAAAGTAGAAGCATAATCTGATCTGGAAGGAGGCGGCACAGGACAAGGACTGTGCAAAGTGTTATGATTATTAAAAATGTAAAAGTGTTTACAGAAGATAAAACATTTGAACCAGGAGCAATTGGAATTGAAAATGGTATTTTTAAGAATAATCTGTTTGACAGCGGAGAGATTATTGACGGAGAAGGCTGTTATGCAATCCCGGGATTGATTGATGTACATTTTCATGGATGTATGGGATATGATTTTTGTGATGGTACAAAAGAAGCAATTGAGAAGATTGCTGAATATGAGGCGTCTCAGGGAGTTACAACGATTGTTCCGGCAACGATGACTTTATCAGAAGAAGAGCTGATGAAAATCATGGCAAACGGAGGAACTTACGAGAACAAAGAAGGTGCGGCTGTGCTTGCTGGAATCAATATGGAAGGACCGTTTATCTGTTCGAAGAAAAAGGGAGCACAGGCAGCAACACATATTCACAAACCAGACGTTGCGATGTTCAGAAGGCTTCAGGAGGCAGCAAACGGATTGATTCGTCTCGTAGATATTGCACCGGAGGTAGAGGGGGCAATGGAATTTATCAGTGAGCTGAAGGATGAAGTGCATATTTCGTTTGCGCATACGACAGCGGACTACGATACAGCTAAGACAGGGTATGCATTGGGAGCTTGTCATGCAACACATCTGTACAATGCGATGCCACCATTTACACATAGAGAGCCAGGAGTAATCGGAGCAGCAAGAGACAGTGAACACTGTATGGTAGAGTTGATCTGTGATGGAATTCATATTCATCCGTCAGTTGTCCGTGCGACATTCCAAATGTTTGGAAATGACAGAGTCGTGTTGGTCAGTGATAGCATGAGAGCGTGTGGCTTGTCAGACGGAGATTATACACTTGGTGGACAAGATGTAAAGGTAGTAGGAAAGCTTGCGACTTTGAAATCGGACGGAGCAATTGCCGGTTCTGTCACAAACTTGATGGATTGTATGAGAACTGCAGTTAAAGAGATGGGTATTCCGCTGGAGAGCGCAGTTGCGGCTGCGACTATGAACCCTGCAAAAAGTGTTGGATTGTATGAACAATATGGCTCAATCACAGAGGGAAAAATAGCAAATGTAGTGCTGCTGGATGAGGATTTGAATATTAAAAAGATCATTATAAATGGTTAGAATAGAGATGGAGTTTATAAAGCAAGGTATATAGAAATATGTACCTTGTTTTTGTGTATAAAGAAAAAATATGTATAGTGTTTAAAAAGCAGAGGGGTGGAATTCTTGAAATTCCATCTCTCTTTGTTTGCAGATCTATATTGTGAGATTGAAAAGTAAATATACAAAATGTACAAAAATAAAAAATATATTGAAATACAAATCTACGCTATGTATAATATGTATTATCTATAAAGTTTGATATCTTGGTGAAAATGATGAAAATAGGAGGAAAAGGAAAGTGAAAAAGAAACTAGTTGCTTTTTTGATGGCGGTTTGTATGGCAGTGCCAAGCGTTGGGACAGTTGGAGCTACTGTGGAAGCAGCAGACAAAGAAGAAGCAAAGGTAATTGATGTAACCAAATATGGTGCGGATCCAACTGGTGCGACAGACAGTACACCGGCAATTAAAAAGGCTATTGAAGCGGCTAAAAAGGTAACAAAAAAATCGGATACACCTGTTGTAATCGATTTTCCGGAGGGTAGATATGATATTTATCCGGACCAGGCAGAAGAAAGAGAATTGTATATCTCGAATACAGTAGGAACAAATCAGACTTATAAAGATAAGAAGATAGGTATTCTGATTGAGGATATGGACAATGTAACGGTAGAAGGAAATGATTCATTGTTTATGTTCCATGGAAAGATGACAACATTTGCATCTATTGACAGTGAGAATGTAACATTCCAGAACTTTGAGGTGGATTTCCAAGTTCCGACAGTTATAGATATGACAGCTGTCAAAAAAGAAGGGAATGAGGTTACATACTATATTCCGGAATGCTATAACTATCAGGTAAATGGAAACAGTATCAAGTGGATGAGTGATAAGAGTCCGTATACAGAGGAATATTATTGGACATATACATTTAATGGTTCTACATATTCTCAGATTTTTGATACAAAAAACGGTCAGACATGGAGAAAACGAGGAAGCGACCAGCATGTTTTCAACAATGTATCAAAGATTGAAGATTTAGGAAATCATCAGGTAAAGATTACATATTCCAGTATGGGAACATTGGAAGAAGGATTCTGTTATCAATTGCGAGATACAACTCGAGATCATGCAGGAACATTTTTCTGGCAGAGCAAAGATGTTACTCTGAATGATTTAGATATTCGTTTTATTCATGGATTTGGTATGGTAGGGCAGTTCTCTGAAAATATTACAATGAAAGATGTGGATTTTGAGACAGACAAAGCATCTGGAAGAACAACAGCAGGTTACGCGGATTTCATTCAGATGTCAGGCTGTAAAGGATTGATTGATATTTCAGACTGTACATTTTCTAACCCACATGATGACCCAATCAATGTTCATGGTACATTCTTGCAGGTAATTGGAATTAGTGATGACAGAACAGAAGTGACTGTGCAGTACAAACATAATGAAACGGCTGGATTCCCGAATTACTATGTGGGAGATCAGGTAGAATTTTCAACATTGGGGAATATGGTTCCGGTATCTGAAAATGGGGACGTTGCAGTGAGAGAAGTTGTGAAAGTGGACGGACCGGATGGAAAAGGTGGCAAAGGAAGTCTGAACGATCTGACGAAGATTAAGCTTACATTTGACAAAGCGATTCCAGAAGGAGTACAGGTTAATCAACATGCGGTGGAAAACATTACATACACACCGAATGTGAAGATTCATGATAATATTTTTAAAGAAACTCCGACTCGTGGCGTACTCTGCACAACAAGAGGAAAAGTAGAGATTACTGATAATATGTTTGACAACATGGGGATGGCTGCGATTTATATTTCCAATGATGCACAGGGATGGTATGAATCAGGACGTACGACAGATGTGACGATCAAAGGAAATACATTTATTGTAAATCCGCTTACGGCAGGAGCTGCTGGAATCTTTGTGCAACCGACAAATAGAAATGTTGATGGAACAGTTCATAAGAATATGAAAATTGAAGGCAATACATTTTTCATGGCACAGAGTCAAAATGTATTGAATGCAAAATGTGTGGAAAATCTGACGTTTAAGAATAATAAAGTGTATCGTCAAAATCCAGATGTGACAGTAAGTGCGAAAGCGGATAAAACAAATCTTGCAGCAGGGGAATCTTCAAGTATCACTGTGACAGCAGATGGAGCGGAGCTTGGTGCAAAAGCATATCGTTTTGAAGGCTGTAAAAATGTTACAATCGAGGGTAATACATATGACGGAGGTTTAAATGCAGGTGTTGAGCTTGCAAGTACAGACAAAAACCAAGTGACAGTGAAAAATGACGTTGCAAAAGTGGGAGCAGATAACAAGCTGAATAAAGTGGGAACGATTTTCTACAAATCATCTAATGATAAAGTAGTAAAAGTATCTGCATCAGGTGTTGTGACAGCAGTGGGAAATGGAACAGCAGATGTAACGGCATATGCAGTTGCAGGAGGAAGAAAATTCGAGGCAGCTCCAATTACATATACAGTAGAAGGAGAAGCAACGGTCCAGCCGACTGCGATTAAAATTACAACAGAGACAGAAAAATTAACAGACCAAACATTGCAATATGCAGCAGAAGTGACAGCGGAAGACGGAGCGGATAAAGCTGTAACATGGTCAGTTGTTGATCCGACAACAGGTCAAGCAACAGATAAAGCAACAATCAATGAAACTTCAGGACTTTTGACAGCAGAAAAAAGCGGTGCGGTGGAAGTCGTTGCAAAGACAAAGAATGGTTTAGAAGCAAGAAAATTACTTTCTATCCAAGTGGGAGAAGTGACGCTTGCGGAGGAAATTACAATTGAGGGTGAAGATACATCTCGTTGGTCTATTCCAGAAACAAATAAGATTCATGTACAGGCAGCACAGGGAGGTACATTCAATAATCAGACACCAGCAAACTGGTTCAAGGTTCCGGTTGATAAAACTGTGAAAGAAGTGACAATTAAGATTGAAGGAAAGACCAAGAGTTCTTGGGAAGATGTAGGACTTTATCTTGGAAAAGATGCAGACAACTATGTGGCGATTCAGAGAAAACATCGCGGCGGAACAGAAGAAAATCTCGGAATGGTTAATGAAATGAACGGAGATGCAAATAACGGACGTGAACAGCTTAAAAAAGTTGAAGACCAAGATGTTGAAGAGATGTACTTTAAATTGTCAAGAGAAGGAAACAATGTAACATCTTATTATAAAGTAGAAGGAAAAGATTGGACAAAACTTGGAGAGACTGTAGAAAATACAACTTTTATTCCAGAAGGAGATGGTCAGTTTTATGTTGCATTTGGTGCAATGATGGATAAAAATGCAGATGGCAATACTTCGTATACTTTCTCTGAATTGACCGTTGATGGCAAAAAAGTGCCATTGACAAAAGACTCTGCACAGGAACTTGCAAAAGGAATTATTATCCAGGGAGAGAATAAAGAACGTTGGAATATAGAGGAAGAAAATAGAATTCACGTAAAATCAACAAAAGGTGGTACTTTTAAGGAACAGACACCGGCAAACTGGTTCAAAGTTCCGGTAGACAGTAATACAACAGAAGTATCTCTTAAGATTGAAGGGAAAACTGCAGTTGAATGGGAAGACGTAGGGCTTTATCTTGGAAAAGATGCAGACAACTATGTGGCAATTCAGAGAAAACATAGACAATCAAATGTTGGTGAACGATTCGGTATGGTTAGTGAGTCTAATCAGAGTGCAAGTGAGCAGTTGGCTGAGAGCGCAAGTGACAAGCAAGATGTAAAAGATCTTTATTTTAGATTATTAAGAAGCGATAATAAAGTCACATCTTACTATAGTGAAGATGGAAAAGATTGGACAAAATTTGGCAATGAAGTTACCAACACAACATTTATGCCAGACAGCAATGGTCAGTTGTATGTCGCATTCGGAGCTATGGGAAATGGAAATACAGAGTATGTATTCACAGACTTGAAAGTAAATAATAAGCCTGTTGCCTTGACTCAGTCAGTATCAGATAACCTTCCATCTGTATCTGAGGTATCTGTAGCTTACACAGAAGCAGAAAACAAATTGACAGCGTCTTACAAATTGGGCGAAGGTTCGGATAAGATTGTGAAATGGGCAGTTTCCAGTGAAGAAAATGGATTCTATTCAGTTTTGGAAGCAAATGCAGGTGACACATTGACTGCAACTCCGGATATGAAGAATAAATATGTGAAAACAGTTGTTGTTCCAGTAAAAGATAGTGGAGTATCTGGAGACATCGTATGGTCATCTAAGGCAGTGAAAGTGACAGGAGAAGGACTGGATGCAGGAAACGCAAAATCTGCAAATGCACGGTTAGCTAAAGCAGACATTACAGGACTTACAAAAGGATTTGAATTCGACAAAAATACATTGACATATCTTACAATGGCAACAACAGAAGAGAAAGAACTCAATGTAGAATTTGCGGCAGAAGACAAAAATGCAAAAGTTGAGACTGTATTCAATGATAAAGTGGTACAAGGTAACAAAGGTAAACTGACACTTACAAGTGGACGTAACTTGATTGAAGTGACAGTAACTGCAGAAGATGGTATTACAAAGAAATATTATCGTTTCACCATTTTCCGTGATGGAGATGATAATGCAAAATTGACTTCTTTGAAAGTAGATGGGCAAACAGTTGAATTAAAAGACGATGTATACGAATACAGAGTTGATGTGAATAAAGCAAAAGAAGTTGCATTAGAAGTAGTAGCAAACGCATCTGCAAAAGTAGCAATGTCATTCGAGGGTAAAGTTGTAAAAGACAACAAAGTAACTTTGCAACCAGGCAGCAATATGGTGAATATTATCGTGACACCAGAAACGAGTGCAGAGCCAACACGTTACGCAGTAAATATTAAAGTTCCGGATCCGACAAATGCAAATCTGGAAAGTGTTGTATTCAGTGACAATGTAAAATTAGATAAGAAGTTTGAAAAAACAACGACAGAATATACTGGAATCGCAACTTCTTCTGCAATAACAATAGATGTGGCAGCCGAAGAAAAAGATGCGACGGTAAAAGTAACTGTCAATGGAAAAGAACAAAAAGAACTCAAGAAGGTTAAACTTGTAGAAGGAGACAATACAATTGTAATTGAAGTGACTTCTCCGGACAAGAAAGAGAAAAAGACTTATACATTCGAGTTAGAAGGAAAGAGTGTTATCTATCTTTCTGATTTGGAGCATAAGAATAATTCGACAAATGGTTGGAGCAATAAACCATTTGGAATGGATAAGACTTATGAAGGAAATCCAATTAGACTGGTAGAAGATGAAGAACAGAATATTCGTACATTTGAAAAAGGTGTATGGTCTCATGCTACTGCAAATATTTACTACGACTTGGAAAACAAAGGTTATAAAGAGTTTGAAACGTACGTGGGGGTAGATGCAGCACAGCTTGGAAAACCTGGCTCAGTAACATTTAAAGTGTTTATAGATGAGCAAGAAGTATTTACTTCAACAAAAGAGATGGTTCCAGAAGATATTATGCAACATGTTAAAGTTACGATTCCAGAGGGAGCAAAAGAGCTTCATTTGCAGGCATTGATGGGAGCAAGTGATAGCAACGACCACGCTGACTGGGCGGATGCAAAATTTGTCACAGCATTTGATGGAGGAGAAGAGCCGAGCGTACCAGTAGAGAGTGTAGCAGTGACAGCTGACAAGAAAGAGTTAAAAGTTGGCGAGACAGCACAGGCAACAGCGATCGTAACACCAGATAATGCAACAAACAAAGAGGTAACATGGTCTGTATCAGATAAAGAGGTAATTTCTGTGGATAACACTGGAAAAGTAACAGCAAAAGCAAAAGGAACAGCAGAAGTTATTGCAACAGCCGAAAATGGCGTAAGCGGGAAAGTGGTAATCACAGTGACAGAAAAGGATACGCCGGTAGAGCCAGATGTAGAAGTAGAAAGTATCGAAGTGACAGCAGCAGACACAGAGCTGAAGGTTGGAGATACAACAAAAGTAACAGCACAAGTGTTACCGGACAATGCAACAAATAAAGATGTGACATGGTCTGTATCGGATAAGAACGTGCTTTCAGTGAGCGAAGATGGAACAGTAACAGCGAAAGCAAAAGGAACAGCAGAAGTTATTGCAACAGCCGAAAATGGCGTAAGCGGGAAAGTGGTAATCACAGTGACAGAAAAGGATACGCCGGTAGAGCCAGATGTAGAAGTAGAAAGTATCGAAGTGACAGCAGCAGACACAGAGCTGAAGGTTGGAGATACAACAAAAGTAACAGCACAAGTGTTACCGGACAATGCAACAAATAAAGATGTGACATGGTCTGTATCGGATAAGAACGTGCTTTCAGTGAGCGAAGATGGAACAGTAACAGCGAAAGCAAAAGGAACAGCAGAAGTTATTGCAACAGCTGAAAATGGCGTGAGCGGGAAAGTTACAATTGAAGTAACAGAAAAAGATATTCCAGTAGAACCGGACAAAGCTGACAAATCAGATTTACAAGAATTGGTAGATAAATACAGCGAACTGAAAGAGAAAGATTATACAGCAGATAGCTGGAAAGGCTACCAGGAAGCAATGGATACAGCAAAAAAAGTGCTGGCAGATGAGGATGCAACTCAGGAAGAAGTAGATGCAGCAAGCACAGTGTTGAAAAATGCGGTTGATAAGCTGGTAAAAGTGGATGAACAAAAGAAACCAGAACAAAAACCATCTGATTCAAATAAAGATAAGAATCAGGAAAAACCGGTTAAAACAGGGGATACAATGACAGTATTACCAGTTGCGGTTCTTATGGCAGCATGTGTAGCGGTAGTTGCAGTATTTGTGCGTAAGAGACGAGAGGGGCGTTCATAAGAAAATAGAACGAGAGGTTTAAGACCTCTCGTTTTTTAATGTCAGCAACACGGAAAATTGTGTCGCTGTTTTTTCAATCGTTGTTGTACCACCCATTAGCTGCATCATTTTTACAGTGCTCTTCAATCCGATCTGATTGCTTTCTATGGCAGAGAAATCTTTTTTGACAGTGTTTGTAAGCTTGATGGTAATGGAATGTAGTGCTTGTGTGACTGTGACGGTTATCCTATCCTGCTTATCTCCGTATTTGATAATGTTGGAGAATAGATTTGAAAAAATGCGTTTCAGCATCGTTACATCACAGAGAAAAAAGAACGTACTCTCAGGAAAGGCAAGTTCTGTCTGAAAACCAACCAATTTCAGAAATTCACAGTGCTCCATCAAAATCTGTCTTAACAGAGCGTAATTTTGAGAGTGCAGTTCCGGTGTCTCAGTGGGATCAAATACGAGCGCATACTCAAACATACGATCTGTCATTTCTTTGATGTCCGCTGTCTTTTGCAGACAACGGTTTAAATATTCCTCTTGCTTATCAGGGCGTTTTTGCTGCTTTAAAATTTCCAAATATCCATTCAAAATGGTGAGCGGTGTGCGAAGGTCATGTGACATCGCGGTAATTAAGTCCTGATTGGCTTTGCGGCTCTCCTGCTCGGACTGTATATTTTCGTCAAAGGCGATGCGGAGATGATCAAGTTCATGGGAGAGGATTCCGATTTCATTTTTTTGGTAGTCTGGAAAAGGATGTGACAGATCGCCACCTGCCATCACGAGCACATCGTCTTTTAAGCGAATGATCTGTTTCATTTTCCGGCTGACAAAAAAAAGTACAAGAAAAAGGAAGAATCCGATACAGACTACGAGAAGCACCATACAGTATGGGTAGAGAAAGAAGGAACTGTGGTAAAAAGTAATATGTACCTGCGCCATTCCGTTTTTAAATTGAATCGGAAAGCTGATTGGGGTTTCGCCCTCTCCACCGGTCAAAGCATAGCCGAAGTCAAAAAAACTCCGAAACGCATGTTTTTCCATGGAAATCGGAGTTTTTCCGCACAGAAAAATTCCATCTTCCAAGCCGTAAAGATAAATACCTGTATAGTCGTCCACGAGATCGAAGAAAGGCTGCATTTTTTCGATCGTTTCCTTGTCATCTTCTGAGTCTGGGATGTCATATTTGAGTGCCTCCTCATACAGCGTTCCCCAAAAGGAATCGTCGTTTAGCTGCGGGTAAAAGTTGAATTTGTCGTTCAGATAACCGAAGGTCTCATAGCGTTTTCCCCATAAGAACGAAAAAAGGAGATAGCAGAGTGCTCCGGCGAGTAGTATGACAATTGCAAACTGCGTGCGTATTTTACAGTTCTGAAATTTCTTAATCACATCGATACCCCTTTCCCCAGACCGTTCTGACGATAGTTGGATGATTCGGATCCATTTCCACTTTTCGTCTCAGATTCCGAATATGCACCGTTACGGTGTTGTTTGCGCCATAATAGTAAGGCTCGTCCCAAACAGCCTCATAGAGCCGTTCTGCAGAAAAAAGTTGTTTCCGGTTTTTCACGAGAAGGAGTAACATTCGGTACTCTGTGTCAGTCAGGTCGAGCGGCTTCCCGTCTGATAAGACTTCTTCTTTCTCTTCGTCAATGGTAAGATGACGGTATTGAAAGGTTGTTTGTGGAGGTAGTGCTTCTTTTTTTCCCTTGTAAATGTGATAGCGGCGGATGAGCGCTTTGACACGGCTGATCAGCTCACTGTAGGAAAATGGTTTGGCGAGATAGTCATCACCTCCGCTTGAAAATCCAAGTGTCTTGTCGCTGTCCTTTGTTTTGGCGCTCAGAAATAGAATTGGGGCATTTGTTATTTTACGGATTTCCAGACAGGTCTGATATCCGTTAAGTCCAGGCATCATAATATCTAAAATGATGAGGTCGAAACAAGTTGTCTGTAAGAGGTCGAGTGCGGTTTTTCCGTCTTTTGCTTCTTCTGTTAAAAAGCCCTCACCGGACAGCAGAATCTGTATGATTTCTCGAATCTCCGGGTTGTCGTCGACGATCAAAATGTGTGCATTATCCATGGTGTTTCCTCCGTGTTTTGTCTTCTATGCTTATTATAGCGAAAAAATGACAAAAATCAGAGAGACTTAAGAAATCTTAAGAATTAGTTGCGTAGTTCCTTAAGATTTTATCTGTAAAATAGACGTGAGGTGAGAAAAATGAATAAAATTAGTATTGTGATACCTTGCTTTAACGAGGAGGAGGCTCTGCCGGTATATTATGAGGAGATGAGCCGTATTATGAAACAGATGCAAGGAGTAGACTTTGAATTGCTGTTTGTGGATGATGGATCTTCGGATCGGACACTTGGGATTATGAAAAGTCTGCATGAGAGGGATGAGCGCTGCAAATATTTATCGTTTTCAAGAAATTTTGGAAAAGAGGCGGCGATTTATGCGGGACTTAGCAATGCAGAGGGGAATTATGTGGCAATTATGGATGTGGATTTACAGGATCCGCCGAGTCTGCTGCCCGAGCTGTATCGAACTCTTATTGAAGAGCCGTACGACAGTGTGGCGACAAAGCGGTCTACACGGACAGGGGAGCCAAAAATCCGTTCCTTTTTATCCAATCGTTTTTATAAATTTATCAATAAGATTTCCAAGACAGAGATTGTAAGCGGAGCCAGAGATTATCGATTGATGAAACGAAAAATGGTAGATGCGATTTTGGAGATGAGCGAATATAACCGATTCTCGAAGGGCATCTTTGAGTGGGTCGGATTCCGCACAAAATGGATGGAGTTTGAGAATGTAGAACGGTCAGCAGGAGAGACAAAGTGGTCGCTGCGCAAATTATTTTTCTATTCGTTGGAAGGGATTACAGGGTTTTCGGTTGCCCCGCTTTCCTTGGCGTCCGTTGTCGGAATTTTGTTCTGTATCCTTTCTTTTTTGATAATTGTGTTTATTATTGTGCGCACGATCGTGTGGGGGGATCCGGTAGCAGGCTGGCCTTCACTTGTGTGTATCATTTTTATGGTGAGCGGAGTACAACTGCTTTGTACCGGAATTGTTGGGCAGTACTTGTCTAAGACATATTTGGAGACGAAGCATCGTCCGATTTACATATTGAAAGATTCCAGCGAGGAGAACCAATATGAACAGGCAGAAGTTTAAACAAACGATTCCGTATCTGCTACTGGGAATGTTCACACTGTTTTTTTGCTGGTTTTTTTGCGGAAGATATGGTGTATTTGGCTCGAAGGTAGACTGGATCAGTCAGCACAGCGTACTGCCGGATTATTTCCGGCAGCAGTTTTATAATACAGGACAGCTATTTCCGGAGTTTGCAGCAAATATCGGAGGAGGGCAAAATATTTATAACTTTGCCTATTATGGGTTGTATAGCCCTGTTGTTTTGATCTCGTATTTTCTGCCTTTTGTAAAAATGAGCGATTATATGATGGCTGCAGGCGTTATAAGTCTTTTAGCAGCTGTCTTATTGTTTTATAAATGGCTTTTGCGAAGAGGGATTACGAGCAGGCTTAGTTTTCTGACGGCGTTGCTTTTTTTATTGTCCGGACCGATGATCTACCATTCTTATAATCAGATTATGTTTGTCAATTATATGCCGTTTTTGTGTCTGGCATTTTTAGGTGTAGATCGGTATTTTGAGAAACAGAAAGCAGGACTCTACACGATAAGTGTATTTCTTATGATTCTGACAAGTTTCTACTTTAGCATAGGTGGAATGTTTGCGCTTGTATTGTATGTTATTTATCGGTATACCGAGGGCAAAGAGAAACTTGGAGAAAATATAAAGATTTTAGGGTTTGTGTCAGATGGATTTCGCTTCCTTTTACCGATGCTGACGGCAGTTTTGATGAGTGCCGTACTTCTTGTGCCGACGGCGATGGCGCTTGCGGGAGGACGAGAAGGAGGACATAAGACGGCACTGTCTGCGCTTTTGATTCCGGAAATTCCGATTTTCCGGGTTGTATATACGCCGTACGGTATCGGATTGACAACACTTGCGATCACGGTCCTGATTACCGGATTGACATATCGGAAGCTATATGAGAAATTTTTGCACATTGCCTGTATCGTTATTTTGGCAGTACCTTTGTTTGCCTATTTGCTTAATGGAGGACTTTATATTCGGGATAAAGTGATGATTCCATTTTTGCCGTTTTTATGTTATCTGATTGCAACTTATTTGGAAAAGCAAAAACGGCGTGAAATCTCTTTTTGGGCAGGAGCCTTGCCGTTTTTACTGACAATTGTGTTGGTGTATATGGGACGTGAACAAGGAAAATATTCAGAATATCTGGGCTGGGTGCTGGTGGATGCGCTGGTGATGCTTGTCTGCTATCTTATTTTTTATTGGAAGAAATTCGATTGGGTTCTCATCGTTGTTCCAATTGGCTTTTTGGCGCTGTATGGAGTGGTGCTGCACAAAAGTGCCGACAAGATGATCAAACCGGCATTTTACGAAGAGGTGACAAATAAGCAGATTCGAACTGAGATTGAAGAGTTAACAGAAAAAGAGAACGGATTTTACCGAATGGAGCAAAGCGGCACGACAAGTGAAAATGCCGCAAATTTGAACCGTATTTGGAATATGCAGCAGTATGTATCATCGATTTATTCGTCTTCCTACAATCCGGCGTACCAGAAATTTCGAACCGAAACATTTCTGGTGGAACAGCCATTTCGAAATGTATTGATGCAGTCTGTGACAGAAAACCCGATTTATCAGAAATTGATGGGGATAAAATACATTCTTTCTGAACAAGAAATCACAGGGTATCAACAGGAGAAGAAAGTCGGAGATGTGACAGTCTATAAAAATGAAGAAGTTCTTCCGATTGCGTATGTGACAAATCAGATGATTTCGGAAAAAGCGTATGAAGATTTGGAATTTCCGTACAGTCAGCTCGCTTTTTTGCGATTTGCTGTAGGAAAATCAGTAAATGATACAGTGAATCCGAAAGAGGTGTTGAACAGTCAGGTGAAAGAGACTGGGGCAGAGATTCCGATGGAAGATACGAAGGCGATTGAAAAGATAGAAGATGGATACCATATTAAGTCAAAAAAAATTCAGAATGTGAAATTAAAAATCAGTGAGGAGGCACAGAAGGAAGAGATTCTGTTTGTGCAGTTTGAACTAAAAAATTACAAGACATCCAAGGATGTTTCTGTGTGGCTTGCAGGTGTGAAAAATAAACTAAGCGCAGGATCGCATATTTACTATAATGGCAACACAACCTTTACTTATGCGGTAAACCTAAAGGCGGGACAAACGGAAGTGAATCTGGGACTAGGAGCAGGAAACTATGAAATCCGAAACCTTCGATGCTATATCGGAAATACTGACGAATCCTTAAAGACGCTGTGCCAAAGCGAATTTAGGGTGGACAAAGCACAGACAAAAGGAAACCGAATTGTAGGAAGTGTGGACGGCGTGAAAGATGGGTATCTGATTACATCGATTCCATATGATGAGCACTTTGAAGTGAAGATAGATGGAAAAGACGTGAAGTATGAAAAAGTCAATACGGCATTTTTAGGAGTAAAGATGCCGGTCGGAACACATGAGGTAGAGATTGTGTATCATGCACCGGGATTGAAGATGGGAAAAGTATTGTCTGTGACGGGCTTGCTGCTCTTGGCTGGAATGATGCTTTGGAACAAGAAAAAGGCGTATAAGCCCCTTGACAAATATCATTTTATGGGGTAGTATTTCCTCAGAATAAGAAACGGCGAAGAAAAGAAAAAGTAATAATTGAGACGCCATACAGAAAGCTGCCGGTTGATGAGAGGCGCATGGAAAGTCGATTATGAATACATCTTGGAGCTTTGCACCGAACAGTGACATAATTCTAAGTAGGCTGCAACGGGATGGCACACGTTATCGTGCCTGAGTATTGATAGATACTTGCAGAGGCGTTTGCTGTGAAGTGAATGCGAATGAAGGTGGTACCGCGGGATTACACTCGCCCTTTATGTTAGATAAGGGGCGGGTTTTTTTAATTATAGAAAATTATATGTCATGCAATAAAACGCTCCGAAAAGTAATAAAACCGACAGACAAGAAGGAGAATGAAAAATGAAGATTTATGATGAATTGAAAGCAAGAGGATTGATTGCGCAGGTAACAGACGAAGAGCTGATCAGCAACTTGATTAATGAAGGAAAGGCAACATTTTACATCGGATTTGACCCGACAGCAGACAGTCTTCATGTGGGACATTTTATGGCACTGTGCCTGATGAAACGTCTTCAGATGGCAGGGAATAAACCAATCGCATTGATCGGGGGAGGAACAGGATACATCGGAGATCCATCTGGAAGAACAGATATGCGATCTATGATGACCCCGGAGCAGATTCAGCACAACTGCGACTGCTTTAAAGAGCAGATGAGCAAATTCATTGATTTCTCAGAAGGAAAAGCAATGATGGTAAACAATGCAGACTGGCTTTTGGATCTGAACTACATTGAATTGCTTCGCGAAGTAGGGGCGCACTTTAGCGTGAACCGTATGCTGACAGCAGAGTGCTACAAACAGAGAATGGAAAAAGGACTGAGCTTCTTAGAGTTTAACTACATGATCATGCAGGCGTATGATTTCTACGCATTGTACCAGAAATACGGATGTAATCTTCAGTTCGGTGGAGATGACCAGTGGAGCAATATGCTGGCAGGTACAGAATTGATCCGCCGTAAGCTTGGAAAAGATGCAAGTGCGATGACAATCACATTACTTTTGAACTCTGAAGGAAAGAAAATGGGAAAAACACAGTCTGGTGCAGTTTGGCTTGACCCGAATAAGACATCACCATTTGAATTTTATCAGTACTGGAGAAATGTCGCAGATGCAGATGTTCTGAAATGTATCCGTATGCTTACATTCCTTCCGTTGGAAGAGATTGACAAGATGGATGACTGGGAAGGAAGCCAGCTGAATCAGGCAAAAGAGATTCTCGCATTTGAGTTGACAAAACTTGTTCATGGAGAAGAGGAAGCGACAAAAGCACAGGAAAGTGCAAGAGCATTGTTCTCAAGTGGTGCAGCAGCAAACATGCCGACAGCAGAACTTACAGAAGAAGATCTTGTGAACGGAAGTATCGATATTTTGACAATGCTTGTAAAGAGCGGATTAGTTCCATCTAAATCTGAAGCAAGACGTGCTGTAGATCAGGGCGGTGTTGCTGTAGATGGAGACAAAGTTACTGATATTAAAGCGGTATTTGCAAAAGACGTGTTTGCAGGAGAAGGTATCGTGCTGAGAAGAGGGAAAAAGAACTTTAGAAAAGTAATCATGAAATAAGGTTCTGAAACATAGACTTATGACAGCTGCCTTATGTGGCGCAGGTGAAAGGAGTGTATAAGATGGCATTTCAAGAAGTGAAAATAGAAGACCTTTCGTTCAATCCATTTACAAAGATTGGAAAAGAATGGCTTTTGATTACAGCGGGAAATGAAGAATCCTATAATACAATGACAGCAAGCTGGGGAGGCGTTGGTGTTATGTGGGGAAAGAATGTGGTAAGTGTTTACATTCGTCCACAGAGATACACGAAAGAGTTCGTAGATCACAATGATCTGTTTACGATTGCGTTTTTTGGGGAAAACTATCGTCCGGCGCTTGCTTACTGTGGAAAAATATCCGGAAGAGACGAGGATAAGGTGAAAAATGCAGGATTGACACCGTATTTTACAGATGGAACAGTGGCGTTTGAAGAGGCGGATATGATTATGGTCTGCAAAAAACAGTATCATCAAGAGATGCGTCCGGAATGTTTTGATGTCAAAGAGAATGATGCAAGATGGTATCCGGAAAAAGATTATCATACGATGTATATGGCTGAAATTGTGAAGGTGCTTGTGAAAGAATAAGAGTGCGAAAAGAAGAGGAATCCACCAGGTGATTGAACTGGGAGGGTTCCTTTTTTTGTGCTGATAAAAATGTTTGGTGAAAGTGTATATGCAAAATGATGTCGTTTTTTGTAATTTATTAAAAGTATTAATATAAAATTTTTGTGAAAGCTTTAAAATTTCAATGAAAAAAGAAAAATATCCTATATTTTTTCTTTAAAACATATATTATACTAGCAATATCAACAAACGACGGAGCGAAACGTCGATAACAGAAGGGAGAACAAAAGTTATGAAAAGAAAATTAGCATTATTAGCAATGGCAGGATTACTCGTTGTATCTACAGCAGCATGTGGATCAAGTGGAGGAGACAATGGAGGATCTGACAAAGGCGGAGACAAATCCACATCAGACGTTGCGAACAAAGATAAACCTTTAGTATGGTTCAACCGTCAGCCATCTAACAGCTCTACAGGTGAGTTAGACAAGAACGCTTTGAACTTTAATAAAGATACATATTATGTAGGATTTGATGCTAATCAGGGTGCTGAACTTCAAGGAACAATGATCAAAGAGTACATTGAAGAAAATATTGCTACAATCGATAAAAATGGTGATGGTGTAATCGGTTATGTATTGGCAATCGGTGATATCGGACATAATGACTCTATCGCTCGTACAAGAGGTGTTCGTAAAGCTCTTGGAACAGACGTTGAAAAAGATGGTGCAATCAACAGTGACCCAATCGGAACTAATACAGATGGTTCTTCAAAAGCAGTAAAAGATGGTTCAATCGAAGTTGGCGGAAAGAAATATATTATTCGTGAGCTTGCTTCTCAGGAAATGAAGAACTCTTCAGGAGCTACATGGGATGCGGCAACAGCAGGTAATGCAATCGGAACATGGTCTTCTTCATTCGGTGATCAGATCGATGTAATCGCATCTAACAACGATGGTATGGGAATGTCAATGTTCAATGCTTGGTCAAAAGACAATCAAGTTCCTACATTCGGATACGATGCAAATAACGATGCAGTTGCAGCTATCGCAGAAGGATACGGCGGAACAATCAGCCAGCATGCAGACGTACAGGCATATTTAACACTTCGTGTTCTTCGTAACTCACTTGATGGTGTAGATATTGACACAGGTATCGGTACAGCAGATGAAGCTGGAAATGTTCTTTCAGAAGACGTATACAGATACAGCGAAGAAGAACGTTCTTACTATGCATTGAACGTAGCAGTTACAGCTGAAAACTATAAAGAATTTACAGATTCTACAAAGGTATTCGAACCAGTTTCAAATCAACTTGATGAAAAAGAACATGCAAAGAAAAAAGTATGGTTGAACATCTACAATGCTTCTGATAACTTCTTAAGCTCAACATATCAGCCATTACTTCAGAACTATGATGATCTTCTTAACCTTGATGTTGAATACATCGGTGGTGATGGACAGACAGAATCTAACATTACAAACCGTCTTGGAAATCCAAGCCAGTATGATGCGTTCGCAATCAACATGGTTAAGACAGACAACGCAGCTTCTTACACATCTTTATTGAATCAATAATAACAAAAAAGAAATGAAAAAGAGCAGATTATTGGGAAGAAGAAATTCTTCCCGATAACCTCTTTTTGAGTAAAAGAAAATAATAATACGTGTAAACAAAACAGGAGTAGAGAAGAATGGCAGATAAGAAAGAAGAAATCATCTTATCGATATGTGGCATGAGCAAGTCTTTCGGAAGAAACCGGGTTTTGGATCACATTAATTTAGATGTGAAAAAAGGAACGGTTATGGGACTGATGGGAGAAAATGGTGCTGGTAAATCTACGATGATGAAGTGCCTTTTCGGTACATATCAAAAAGATGAAGGAAAAATTTTCCTTGATGGAAAGGAAGTAAGTTTTTCAGGTCCAAAAGATGCACTGGAAAACGGAATCGCAATGGTTCACCAGGAATTGAACCAGTGCTTAGAAAGAAATGTAGTTGACAATCTATTCCTCGGACGCTATCCGCGCAACTCAATGGGAATCGTGGATGAGGGAAGAATGAAAAAAGAGGCTTCCGAGCTTTTTAGAAAACTTGGAATGACTGTCAACCTGACTCAACCGATGCGGAATATGTCCGTATCACAGCGGCAGATGTGTGAAATTGCAAAAGCGATTTCTTACAATGCAAAAGTAATCGTTCTCGATGAGCCAACATCCTCATTGACAGTTCAGGAAGTTGAAAAGCTGTTTGAGATGATGAATATGTTGAAAGAACAGGGAATTTCCTTAATTTATATTTCGCATAAAATGGATGAGATTTTCACGATTTGTGATGAAGTATCCGTACTACGGGATGGAAATCTTGTTATGACCAAACGGTCAGAAGACACAGATATGAATGAGCTGATCGCTGCGATGGTTGGACGTTCTCTTGAGAATCGTTTCCCGCCGGTAGACAATGAACCAAAAGAACCGATCTTGTCTATCCAGCATTTGTCAACGAAATTTGAGCCTCATTTGCAGGATATCTCCTTTGATGTAAAAAAAGGTGAAATTTTTGGATTGTACGGTTTGGTAGGAGCAGGACGTACAGAGCTTTTGGAGACAATTTTCGGAATTAGAACCAGAGCGGCAGGACGTGTTTACTTTAACAACCATCTGATGAACTTCGGAAGTGCAAAAGAAGCGATGGAGCATGGATTTGCGTTGATTACAGAGGAACGTAAGGCAAACGGATTGTTCTTAAAAGGAGATTTGACATTTAATACAACAATTGCAAATCTCAGTCAGTACAAATCCGGACAGTTGTTGTCTGACGCAAAGATGACAAAAGCGACTTCGAATGAGATTAAGATTATGCATACAAAATGTATGGGACCAGATGATATGATTTCAAGTTTGTCAGGAGGAAATCAGCAGAAAGTTATTTTTGGAAAATGGCTTGAACGTGAACCTCAAGTGTTTATGATGGATGAACCGACACGAGGAATTGATGTTGGTGCAAAATATGAAATCTATGAATTGATTATCAAAATGGCAAAGCAAGGAAAAACAATCATTGTTGTTTCGTCTGAAATGCCGGAGATTTTGGGAATCACAAACCGTATTGGTGTTATGTCTAATGGACATCTTGCGGGAATTGTTAATACAAAAGACACAAATCAGGAAGAGCTCTTAAGGCTCAGTGCAAAATACCTATAATGAGGGAGAATGATAGATATGGCTAATGGAAACAGTAAGATTCTTACGGAAGAGCAGGAGTTAAAGCTCCGCAAACCGATTGAGGATCATGTGGGTAAAATTCAGGAAAAAATTGACAGCCTCAGAGTAGATGGTACAGAAAAAGTTGTTCATCTTCAGGGCATTATAGACAGAATGAAAAAAGACCGAAGCCTTACAAAAGGGGAAAAAGAGAACCGGATTCAAGAGGCAAAACGGGAGCTGGAGAAAGCAAAAGCTGTTGAGGCAAAAAATAAAGATCAGATTTCAAAATTGATTTCAGAAGCAGAAGCTTACTTGAAAGAACATTTTAACAAAGATTACTACAATGCAGTTTTAGAAAGCTGTGCACAGCAAAAAGTACAGGCAAAAGAAAACTATAAAGCAAGACTTGTAGAATTGGAAAAAGAGCATCAGGGAATTGTTGCAAAACTTTCTGATCACAATGAAATTAAAGATGAGAAGTATGTTTACAAAAACCGCCTGTTTGATGCGAAGATTCAATATCAGAAAGAACTTCAGGAAATCAAAGACAGAAGACATGCAGCTTACAATTACAAATATCATTTGATTGATTTACTGCGTATGTCAAAATTCACTTTCCTGGAGACAAGAGCACAGAAATGGGAAAACTACAAATATACATTTAACCGCAGAGCATTTTTCTTACAAAACGGTTTGTATATTGCGATTATTTTAATCTTTATCATGTTATGTATTATTACTCCAATGGTAAAAGGTTCACCGTTACTTACTTACAACAACGTATTGAATATTTTACAGCAGGCTTCGCCTAGAATGTTCCTTGCACTTGGTGTAGCAGCATTGATTCTTCTTGCAGGTACTGACCTTTCTATCGGTCGTATGGTCGGAATGGGTATGACAACCGCAACAATTATCATGCACCAGGGTGTCAATACAGGTTCTGTATTCGGACATATTTTTGATTTTACAAAAATGCCGCTTGGAGCAAGAGTGATATTAGCACTTGTAATGTGTATTTTGTTATGTACAGTGTTTACAACAATTGCCGGTTTCTTTACCGCAAAATTCAAAATGCACCCATTTATTTCAACAATGGCAAACATGCTTGTAATCTTCGGTCTTGTTACATATGCGACAAAAGGTGTATCCTTTGGTGCGATTGAACCAGCGATTCCGAATATGGTAATTCCGAAAATCAATGGATTCCCAACAATTATCCTTTGGGCAGTGGCTGCAATCGTAATTGTATGGATCATTTGGAATAAGACAACATTTGGTAAAAACCTGTATGCAGTAGGTGGAAACCCAGAAGCAGCATCTGTTTCAGGTATTTCCGTATTCTGGGTAACAGTTGGTGCATTTGTTCTTGCAGGTGTTCTTTATGGATTTGGTTCATGGTTAGAATGTGTGAGAATGGTTGGTTCCGGTTCAGCGGCTTATGGACAGGGATGGGAGATGGATGCCATCGCAGCCTGCGTAGTAGGTGGTGTATCATTTACAGGTGGTATCGGTAAGATCTCAGGAGTTGTAGTTGGTGTATGTATCTTCACAGCACTTACATATTCTCTTACAATCCTTGGTATTGACACAAACCTTCAGTTCGTATTCTCAGGAATCATTATTCTTGTAGCAGTAACATTGGACTGTTTGAAATATGTTCAGAAAAAATAATTTTATTTTTACAAAAAGAGAGTCAGAAGCTATTCTGGCTCTTTATTTTGTTCGGGGTATGCATTGCATTTGAAGTGACATCTGATATAATAAAAATTACTATATAGACATGGAGAAGAAGGATATGAAAACATACACAGTACTTTTAGTAGACGATGAAGAAGATGTAATACAAGTCATTATGAAAAAGATCAACTGGGAAGGGCTTGGTTTTTCTGTGATCGGCTATGCGAACAACGGTGTAAAAGCGCTTGAGATGGTGGAAGAATACCAGCCGGATGTGGTGATGACGGATATTAAGATGCCATATATGGATGGCATGGAACTTGCACATCACATCAAAGAGGAGTTTCCGGCCACAAAACTGTTGATTTTCACCGGATTTGATGAATTTGAATATGCAAAAGAGGCGGTTCATTTAGAAGTTGAGGAGTACTTGTTAAAGCCGGTAAATTCAGTTGAACTGACCAATGTGTTTACGCAGATGAAGATAAAGCTTGATGAGGAGATCAGCGAGAAGAAAAACGTTCAGGTGCTGCAGAATTATTATCTGGAGTCTTTGCCACTTTTGCAGGTCAATTTTTATTCCACGCTGATAGAGGGAAGAATTCAGGCAGGGGAACTGCAGAAGTATCTTTCAGACTATCAGATCTCGTTGGAGGGACCTTGTTACTGTTGTCTTGTGATCCATACATCTTCAAGCAGGATACAGCAGGATGTGAATCCGTTGCTTTTATTTGCATCAGTTGAAAAACAGGCAAAAGAGCGCCTTGGAGAAGCTTGGAGAGGAAAGTGCTTTTCTTATTTGGGAAATAGTATTTTGCTCGTGCAGCTTCAGGATGAGCACGAGGTATCGAGGCTGACAGATGAGTGCGACCGGTTCTGCAGATATGTCAAGCGAATGGTCGGAGCTGTTGTGACTGTTGGGATTGGATTTGTCTGCGACAATATTTTGGACCTTGCACAGTCGTATGCAAGTGCAAGAGATGCGGTTTCATACCGCGCGATTTATGGGGCGTCAAGAGCAATCAATATCAAAGAGGTTGCGCCGCAGGAGGTAAGTGAACCGGATTTAAAGCAGGGGACAGATTCGTTTAATCAGCTGTTTAAGATGATTCGTTTGGGCACGGAAGAGGATATTGAAAAAGCGATTGATGAATACTTGGAGCAGATATCCTTTCAGAGAAAATCCTTACAGCAGCACTATATTTCAGTCATGGAACTGGTAAGTGAATTATATCGTTTCTCTGCAAATAACGAGATTGTGATGGATGAATTTTCCGGAGATATGAGAAAACTGTATGGAAGGCTTCTTGATATGGAGCCGCAGAGCTTTCGAAAATGGCTTTTGGATATAAGTTTCTCTTTCCGTGAGAGACTGTTAAATTCAAGAAGCAGATCGACAAAATCTTTTGTCTTAAAAGCACAGGAGTATGTTCGCAATCATTATGCAGATGAAGAGTTGTCTCTGGACAGCATCTGTAGAGAACTTGGAGTATCCAACTCTTATTTTTCTACAATTTTTAAGAAAGAGACCGGCAATTCTTTTATCGGGTATCTGACAGAGTATCGTATGGAGCAGGCTGCCCGTATGCTGATCGAGACGGGGGAAAAGAGTTATATCATAGCGAAAAAAGTAGGCTATACAGACCCGAATTATTTTAGTTATGTTTTTAAACGGCAGTTTCACACATCGCCGTCAAAATACAGAACGGAGTATATGGAACGTGAAAAATAAGTGTTTGGCATATTTGAAAAAAATAAAGCCGAAAGGGATACAATCAACCCTTATGATTGCCTTTTCTGTGGTGTCGATTTCTATCATGCTGATATTGGGGGTTGCACTCTATCTTCGATTTTCAGGGATTTCAAAAGATGAGATGGTTGGAAGCACACAAAAACTGATGGAACAGGCAAGTGAATATTTAGAAGACTATCTGGTGAGTATGAGACAGATCTCAGACACGGTTTATTATAATGTAATAAAAGAAAATGATTTTTCCAGTCAGGCTCAGAGTATTCAAAGTGGAATGAATCTTTTGTATGAAGTAAATGGAGACAATCTGCAGAGTATTGCTATCTATAATGACTATGGACGTCTGATGGCAGCGGAGCCTGTGGCGGCGGAGAAGGAAGATCCGGATGTCACAGAACAGGATTGGTATAAGAAGGCGATGGAGATTCAGGAAAATATGCACTTTTCAGTGCCGCATATCCAGAATCTGTTCGACGATGGCACGTTTCGGTATTATTGGGTGATTTCGCTGAGCCGGGCAGTGGAGATTACCGACAATGGAGTGTCGCGTATGGGAGTTCTGCTTGTAGATATGGATTACTCAGGAATTGCCCGCATGATGAAGCAGATCAATTCGGCAAACAAAGGACAATATTACTATCTGTGTGATGGAGACGGACAGATTATTTATCATCCGCAGCAGATACAGATTGCAGACGGAACAAGGAAGGAAAGCAGTCAATCTGTGGCAAAATATAAAGAAGGAGTGTATGACGAGGAATTTGAGGGAGAGCATCGAAAGGTTGTTGTAAATACAATCAGCTATACAGGCTGGAAGCTGGTTGGTGTAATTCCTCAGACGACCTTTGTTGACGGCACAATCGATATCCGGTATTTCATTGCCATGCTGATGCTTTTGATGGCGATGATGTTGATGATTATTAATCGTATTGTCTCTGTGAGGATTTCCAGCCCGATTCTGAAATTAAATCATTCTGTTATTGAATATGAAGCGGGAGAGAAACCGAAGATTTATATTGGAGGCTCCACGGAGATCAGGCATCTTGGAAACTCTATTCAGAACTCCTATGAGCAGATTGACATGCTTATGAAGAAAATCGTACTGGAGCAGAACGAACGGAGAAAAAGTGAATTGGATGCATTGCAAAGCCAGATTAATCCACATTTTCTCTACAATACGCTGGAGTCTATTACCTGGATGATTGAGGGGGAGCGAAATGACGAGGCATCGTTTATGATCACCCAGCTGGCAAGGCTTTTCAGAATCAGTCTTTCGAAAGGGCGTACGGTAATCAGTATCAAAGAAGAACTTCAGCATGCGCAAAGCTATATGAATATACAAAAAGTACGCTATAAGAACACGTTTTCAGTCATATTTGATGTACAACCTGAACTGTATGAGTATTGTATTGTAAAGCTGGTGCTGCAGCCGATTCTTGAAAATGCAATCAATTACGGTGTGGGTTCGATGGATGATTGTGGAGAAATCAAAGTGACAGGCCGCATGCAAGGAGAAAATATTATTCTTTCTGTTACAGACAATGGTCTTGGGATGACGGAGGAAGAAGTTGATTTGATCTTGACGGACAGTAAACGGATTCGCAAGCATGGTTCCGGTGTAGGGCTTGTGAATGTGAATAACCGAATACAGATTTTGTTCGGAAAAGAGTATGGTCTGGTTGTGGAGAGTGAACCAGATGAAGGGACGACAGTATCCATCTGTATTCCGGCAGTTTTGTACACGGAAGACAACCGGGAGGATCTTGAAAAAGGGCGTATGTTCCGAAAGGAAGAGACGGCAAAAGAAGTGCAGGTGAAACGAGATGATGAATAACAAAAAAGGATTTGTCCTGACAGAAGTGATTCTGATGATAATGGTCATCGGACTGGCGTTGATGATGATTTCGGGACAGAATAAAAAAGCACTGGATAAGGTTTCGGTAATTCTTGAAAATGCAGGAGACAGTCAATGGTCTGCTTTGAAGTATGGTCTGAAAATGGCGGCAGAGGAGGAGGGCATTGAACTTGCGGTTGTGGATGTAGAAGAAGGATTGGATGCAGAAGCTCAGAAAAAAGTTTTTGAACGTGAGATTGAGGATGGAGCGGATGCGTTGATCGTGCAGCCGGTGTTAGACAAGAATGATCAGGAGGTGCTGAAGAAGATTGAGAAGAGAGTACCGGTTATGCTTGTGGGTTATGAAGCGGAGAAAGGGGAAACAAGGTATGATCTTCCGGTTATAAAAGAAGACAATTATGAGATGGGACAAGCTTTGGCGGAAGAAATGCTCAAAGATTTTGAAGGAAATATAGAAGAGAAAAAAATAGGACTTCTTTTAGCGTCGACGGATTCCAATATGCTCAGCAGCCGAGAGTGTGGTTTTAAAGATGCGCTGGAAGATAAAAATGCCAATATTTTAGAGCTTTCTTTGGATTCGCTTTTAGACAGAGAGGAAAACACGGAATCGAAAGTGGATATTGTGATTGCTTTGGATGATAGCAATCTGACTGCAATTGGCGAATATTTGGCGAGCAGTCAGCCGCACGGAGAATTACTGTATGGAATAGGTCAGTCTACAGAAGCTATCTATTATCTTGATAAAGGGATTGCGGAGTGTGTTGTAGTTCCGGACGAGTTTAATGTTGGCTATCAGAGTCTGAGCGAAGTTGCAAGAAAGCTGGACCATTATTTTGAAAATATGAAGAAACAGACGGTATCATACTCGGTAATCCGAAAGGAGACGTTGTTCAGCAAAGAAAATCAAGAACTGCTTCTTACAATGAGCCAGTAGAGGAAAGGGGGAGAAAAGTGAGAAAGAAGAAAAAATGGTTGGTTGGAATGCTTGTCATCGTAAATGTATTTCTTTTGTTTGGTTGTGGAAAACGTCAGGAAACACGGGACGACAAGGTGCATATCGGGGTTACTTATTACAACCAAAGCGATACGTTTTTGAATGAGCTTCTTGCCCGGTTCAAGGAACAGTTGAAAAATCCCGAACATGAGGAGCTTGAGGCGACGGTTACGATATTAGATGCAGCGGGATCACAGCGCACACAGGATGATCAGGTGAAGGAATTGATTGACATGGGGTGTGATGTGCTCTGTGTAAATTTGGTGGATCGGGCAGATCCGTCGGAAATTATAGACCTTGCCAGAGATCATGATGTTCCGATTATCTTTTTTAACCGGGAGCCGGTAGAGGAAGATCTAAGACAGTGGGATGAACTTTATTATGTGGGAGCAGAGGCGAAACAGTCCGGTGTGATGCAGGGAGAGCTTGCGGCTGAAGTAATACAGAAAAATACTCAGATTGACAAAAACAGAGATGGAAAGATCCAATATGTCGTATTGGAAGGGGAGGCAGGACATCAAGATTCAATCATCCGGACAGGAAATGCGGTTGATACGATAAAAAACAGTGGAATAGAGCTGGAAAAACTAAGCTATCAGATTGCAAATTGGAACCGTGTTCAGGCACAGAACAGGATGGAGCAGTTGATTAGCCAGTATCAGAACAAGATTGAACTTGTTCTTGCAAACAACGACGATATGGCGCTTGGAGCAATTGACGCTTACAAAAAGGCGAATTATACGGAATCGGCATGGCCGGTGTTTTTTGGGATTGACGGCACGGATGCCGGACTTAGAGCGCTTGCAGATTCAGAGCTGTCGGGAACAGTATATAATGATAAAGAAGGACAGGCAAAGGCGATGGCGAAGATGGTTGAGGCAATTGGAACAGACGAAGAGATTGCCGAGAAATATGTTTATCTGCCATATATAAAAGTGACAAGCGAGAATATTGGAGAATTTCTTGAGAAATAAAAAAGAATAAGGGGTATAAAAGAGCATGAAGACATTGACAAAAGATATGAAAATTTTTTCATATCGCACGGAACCTTTAAACGGCATGGAGGGAGATGACGGAGGTTTTTCGATAGAACTTTATGGAAATGGAAATCTAAGGTATTGTGTCTATCGCCTTTTTGATGACATCAGGCTGCTTCAGATGTTTAAAGTAAGTAAAGAGGCAGTGTACGATATTTACGGGATTATTGAGAAGGCGAGAAAACGCTTGGAGCAAGTGCCGCAAAAGTTGGACAATGGTTCGGAGGATGGAATGTTGAATGAATTTTTGTTTAGCGACTTCAGCTGGGTTACTGCGGTGAATATTCAAGAAGTATTTGTCAAAGGTATGATACTGACCAATTATCAGTATTATCAGCAATATAAAGAAAATATGAAACATGAAAATACAGTCTTAGGTGTGTTTAAGGAGATTTGCAAAGTATTGAAAAGTGCGGGAATTGAGCTTTCTTTGGATTCCTGTGAGATTTGGAAAGACTGCAAATTAAAAGTGACATGGTAGACGAGTAAACAGATGAAAAGTATCATAGTGAACAATATAAAGGCACTCAGCGCAAATGATTGAGTGCCTTTGTATATTTGGATTTTAACCTAGAATCGAATATACTGCACACTGTAAGGTGGAAGCGTAAGTGCACCGTTCAATGTTAGTTCGGCATCGGTTATCAATTCTGTTCCAGTTCCATTCAAATCGCCGTGATAAGCGGTATATTCCTGCTCCGAGGCATTGACAGCAACGAGAATTCGTTCGTTGTCTGTCTTTCTCTCAAAAATAAGCTGGTGGTTTTGAATGACGATATTACGATAATCGCCGTTACAAAGTGCATCGCTTTTTTGGCGAAGCGAGATGAGATGGCAAAGCCAGTCTGTCAGTTCATTTGGCTTTGGCTCTTCAAAACACGGACGAAGTGCATAGTCGTTATCGGGAGCTTTCATCCCTTCTTCGCCCCATTCACTGCCGTAGTACAGGCAAGGAATGCCCGGCATTCCAAGTAAAATACCATATGCAATACGGATATGTTGTTTATTTTTTAAAATACTTGCAAGCCTTGTTACATCATGGTTATCTGCAAATGTCATCAAATGTTTTCCACGGTAAATGCACCATGGGTCTGCGCCAAACTGACGGTGCAGAGAGTGTGCGATTTCGAATAAATTCATATCATTTAAGCTGGAAAATAATCCTTTGTAACATTCGTAATTTGTGCAACTGTGCAGCATGTCGTCGTTTACAATCAGGTTGTAATCTCCAAAAAGCACTTCTCCAATCAGAGCAAAATTCGGTTTTAATTCCTGACAAAAGCTGCGGAGTCTTCTCATAAAGCTGTGGTCTAAACTGTAGGCAACGTCCAGACGAAGCCCGTCAATATCAAATTGTTCAATCCACTGTTTTACACACTCCAACAGATAATCGGAGACGGCAGGATTTTGTAGGTTGAGTTTGACAAGTTCAAAATGTCCTTCCCAGCCCTCGTACCAGAAACCGTCCTGATAAGCACTGTCTCCGTCAAAATTCAGATAAAACCAGTCTTTGTATGGAGAGCCCCATTTCTTTTCTTTTACATCTTGAAAAGCCCAAAAACCACGACCGACATGATTAAAAACTCCATCTAAAACAATTCGAATACCATGTTGATGCAAATGAGAGCAAACATCCGAAAAATCCTTGTTTGTTCCTAGTCGACAGTCGATTTTCAGAAAATTACGGGTGTCATATCCGTGATTGTCAGATTCAAAGATTGGATTCAGTAAAACGGCACTTATACCAAGGGATTTTAAATAGTCTGTCCAATCCATAAGTTTGCGAATACGTGGAACCGTGACGCCGTCATTTTCGGTTGGAGCACCGCAAAATCCGATTGGATAAATTTGATAAAAAACACTTTCGTAAGCCCACATAGACATTACCTCCTCTGCTGTGTTAGTGTTTGCTGATATTTATTTTATCATACAGAAGAAACATTGTCGATTGGTGCGTAAAGTGTATTGGTTAGAATGATGATAAAAATGGTAGGAATTAGGAAAAGTTTGGGGAAATACACGGAGAAAACAGAAGAACAGAATGAGGATGTAAAAGGAAATCAGAATAAAAATCAAGATGTATCTGACAATGATGAAGAAATCGAAGAAGATGGAGAGGGAAAATCGACAGAAGATACGACAGAAAATCTTGATAACGAGATGGAAATTCCGGAGGAATGGAATGAGTAACAACAAAGGAGAAAGAGGAATGTGGAAAAACAGAAATAAAATATGGCTGACAATAATAGTCGCTTTCGTATGCATGTTCGGCAGCGTAGGAATGGCGTTTGCGGCAGAGACAGGGACGCCTGTCACAACAGAGTCGATGGAAATTCGTACAGGGGAAAAAGTGGGGCTTCGTACAATTTCAGCGGTTGATAAAGCATATGTAGAAAAATTACGGTCGGAAGGTAAGAATGTGACTTACGGAACAGTAGCTTTGCCGGCGACCGTGCTGGAAAAAGTGAATGGTACATTGGAGATTGGTAAAAGTTATACTTATAATAAGAAAGTGTATAAGGTGCTGAATATTCCGGGAGAAGAGATTTGGAAGACGACAGAGGATAAAATTTATTTTACCGGTGTGTTGACAGGAATCAGCGGCTCCGGATTTAATACGAGATATGCGGTTCGTTCTTACATCAGTGTGGATGGTAAGGTAACATATGGAAATACATTGACACAGTCACCATATACAATAGCTCAAGATATGATTAGTTCGGAAGATGTTGCAACAAGTCAGAAATCATGGCTTGCAACAAATGTCATAGATGCATGTGATGATGCGAAGAAAGTGACAAAAGAGACACTGACAATCACATCAGCTGATTTGAAAAATGGTAAGTACACATTAGAAGCAACTTCAAAAATTAGAAATTACAAAAAAGTGATCGTGGATAGTTCTGTAAACAACGGAGAGATTATTTTGGATAATATCCGTGTGAGAAATTTGGAAGTTGCAGCAGATGCGAGCTGTACAATCACAGCGAACAATGTATCGTTTGATAAAATAAGTAAAGTAGCCGGAAAAAGCAGAACAGCAGGAAACCTTGTACTGAATCTTGGTGCCGGTTCAAATGTAACAGAACTCAGTGCATCAAGCAACATGACAATTACGGGCGATTTGAAAATTGCGAAAGTAACAGTTGATAACAAAGTAGAAAATTTTGTTGTGAATACACCGGCAGAAAAACTGACTGTATCAGAGAATGCAAGCGGTTCTAAGATTGAAGTAAATAAAATGGTGGAAGATGCTGTTTTGGCAGGTGAAAATTCTACAATTTCCGGAACCGGAAAGATTGACAAAGTAGAGGACAATGGAAATAATGATGTGCAGGTAGAGGTTCTTTCAAATAGTATCGTATCTGTGGAGGTGAGCGGTACGAATCGTATGATTGTGACATTAGAAAGAGCGACAGAAAAACCACTTCAAAAAGAAGATATGATGATTCTCTGTCCTGGTGGAACAGATATGACGATTATAAAAGTAGAGACGAAAGATAATCGAGTTTATAATGTTACGACATCTGTTTTTGCAAAAGATGATACATATACGTTTTCGATTGAATTAGAATCTGGTAAAATTATTCAGAAAGAGTTCAACTACAAAGTAGACTGCCCAACAGTAAGTAACGCAACTGTATTGAGAAGCGAGGCGACAAGAGCAGAATTTGACTTGTTCGACGTGGATGAAGGCGGGTATGTATACGTATATATTCCGGGGCACACGCAGGTGAGCAAAGCGACAGACATTCCATCTGTGGAAACGGTGAAAAAAGGATACAAGCAGCAAATTAAGACTGGTTTTAACAAAGTAATGATTAGAGGACTGGAATCGGGGATTTCTTATCAGCTATACTATGTGTTAGAAGCGCATGACGGAAGAAGTTCTGAAGTGTTAGGACCGATTGCGATCAGTGGAAGCGTGCAGGAAGATCCGAATATTTCCAAAGAATATTCCATAGTTTCTGTCGGTGAAAAGCCGAAAAATACAATTACAATCGTGCTAAATAAAGCACCTGAGGAGGAATTGACACTGGATAATTTCTCGTTCATTTGCCCGACAGATTCTGAGATTACAATCGACAAAGCACAGTTGAAGGTAAGTGAAGACAAGACAACGTATACAATTGTAATTCCGGATGATTATGGACACAAGGACAATCAGTATACAGCGAAAGTGACATTCCAAGATGGAACAGTGGCAAAGAAGACCTTTACAGTGGAATATACACCGCCGCGTATTACAAATCAGAAAGTAGAACGTATTTCTGAGACAGAAGTACGCTATAGTTTTACTTCGGATGAAGATGGTGTACTCTATTATGGAACGTATACGTGGAATGATGAAAGTAATGCATCATGGAATAATACACCGACTGGAAAACAGATTCTCAGTGGAGCAGTTGCGTCCACAAAAGTGCAGATGCATGCGGGACAAAATACTGTAGAGTTTACATATAACGGAACAGATGAAGATATATTTGCATTTTACGTAGATGAAAAAGGAAATTATGCAGGGTATACAGAACATAAAGAGATTCCGGCATATGTACCACCGGTAAAACCAGATGAGTCCAAACCTGCAATTGAATCTATTGTCTATAATAAAGACTTATCAGATAGTTGGACCACTTGTCTTGACGTCACATTTACAACTGGAATTGATTGGCTACCAAATCAAAAGTTGATTCAAATTCAAGTGATTGAGGGAAGTTCTCCGGGAAAAGTACTATGGTCGACTGAATTTTTGGACGGTGAGCAAAAGAAGCTTCGCATGACTACAATGAACGGAGCATTTAAGACGGGAACATATAAAATGAGTATGTATATAGAAAAAGATGGACAGTTGTTAAAAGTAGAAAAAGAATTTACAATTGACTAATCAGAAAAGGACTTGGGAAAATGATTGCCAAGTCCTTTTTGCCAAAGAATAAGGAGGAATTATGCGTTATAAGATTGCCGAATGCGTGACGGAATATGAGCCGCATTATGAGATGCTGCGCCGAAAGATGGAGCCATATCGAACTGCGGGAGAAGGAGAGCCAGATATCAGATTGACATTAACGAAACAATTTTGCGAAGAAAAGCAAAAGGAGCAGCCACATCTCACGGAAGCACAATGTGAGTATATTTTTGCAGGCTCTGAGTTTTACAAAAAATTTATTTCGGAAGGTGGCATTATGGTGCACGCCTCAGCGGTTGAAGTGGATGGAAAAGCATATCTGTTCTCGGCGGACAGTGGAACAGGAAAGTCGACACATACAAAGCAGTGGCAGAACTATTTCGGAAAAGAAAGAGCATTGATCATCAATGATGATAAACCGGCGATTCGAAAAGACAAAAACGGATGGGCTGCATATGGGACACCGTTTAGTGGAAAGACAGATGAGAACCTCAATCGCAAAGCTATTCTTCAAGGGATCTGTATGTTGGAGCGTGGAAACGAGAATGCGATCGAGAGAATCGGAGTTTGGGAAGCGATTCCGCTTTTGATGCGCCAGACGATTGTGCCTAGAAGCGAAAAGATGGCAGGGGAATTATTAGCGATTTTAGATACACTGTTGAGTGAAGTGCCGGTTTACCGAATGAAATGTACGATTTCAAAGGAAGCGGTAGTGACGGCATATGAGAAAATGAAAGGAGATCAAGATGAAGATTAAAACTGGGTTTATGATGAGAGAAGTAGCTGGAAAATTCGTGGCGGTTCCGGTAGGAGTGGGAGCAAATGATTTTAAAGGAATGCTGCAAACCAATAAAACGGGAGCATTTCTCTGGAAATTACTTGAGAAAAAACAGACGAAAGAAACGCTTGTTTGCGCAATGTTGGAGCATTATGAGATGACGGAAGGACAAGCTGAAAAAGACGTGGAGACATTTACCAGTCAGCTCATTGAGGCTGGAATCTTAGAGGCGTAAGGCAGGGAGTGTGCAATGATTAAAAAAATGGAACAGATTCTTGTGGAGACTGGAGAACTTTTTACAACTGCCTCCGGTATCAGTATGCTCCCGTGTATTCGTCCAAAACGAGATATGATTCATCTTGTCACTCCAAACCAAGGCGTAAAAAAACACGATGTTATTCTTTATAAAAGAAAAAATGGAAATTATATTCTTCACAGAGTAATGAAAACGAAGCCGGATGGATATGTGTTATGCGGAGACAACCAGTGGGTGCTCGAGTGGGGAATTAACGATGAGCAGGTGCTGGGTGTGCTGAAAGGATTCTATCGCGGGGAAAGATATGTGGATTGTGAGAAAAATCGTTTGTATCATATATATATGGCTATATGGTGTTTTTCGCTTGCAATGCGAAAATGGATTTTAAAAGGAATGAATCTGATGAGAAGAACAGGCAGGATACTTAGAAAATTCCCTGAAAAATCGGAATAGAAAGAGAAAATGGTACTTGACATAAGCCCATAATAATAATATAATAAATCAGTATGAAAACAGAGGAAACAGTTTACACCAAAGCCCCGGAGTGGACTGATTCTAATAGAAAGAAGATATTAACTTGATAAAAATTATTAGGAGGTCACCCAATGAAAACTTACATGGCTAATCCAGACAAGATTGAAAGAAAATGGTATGTAGTTGATGCAGAAGGATGCACATTAGGACGCTTAACTTCTGAGATCGCTAAAGTTTTAAGAGGAAAAAATAAACCGGAATATACACCACACATCGATACAGGTGATTACGTAGTTGTAATCAACGCTGAAAAAATTAAAGTAACAGGTAAAAAATTAGATCAGAAAATCTACTATCATCACTCAGACTATGTAGGAGGAATGAAAGAGACTACATTAAGAGAAATGATGGCTAAGAAACCTGAAAAAGTAATTGAACTTGCAGTTAAAGGAATGCTTCCAAAAGGACCTTTGGGAAGAAGTATGATCAAAAAATTACACGTATACGCTGGACCAGAGCACGAACAACAAGCTCAGAAACCAGAAGTATTAACATTTTAAGGAAAGGTTGAAAGGAGGAAGTTATAATGGCTAATGCAAAATTCTACGGAACAGGAAGAAGAAAAAAATCAATCGCAAGAGTATATTTAGTACCTGGAACAGGTAAAATTACAATAAACAAAAGAGATATTGATGAATATCTTGGATTAGAGACATTAAAAGTTGTAGTTCGTCAGCCACTCGTTGCTACAGAGACAGTTGACAAATTCGACGTATTAGTAAACGTACACGGTGGAGGATACACAGGACAGGCTGGAGCTATCCGTCACGGTATCGCAAGAGCTTTACTTCAAGCTGATGCTGATTACAGACCAGTTCTTAAGAAAGCAGGATACTTAACACGTGATCCACGTATGAAAGAACGTAAGAAATACGGTCTCAAAGCAGCTCGTC
>OGCX01000022.1_pt1 | contig 124119 bp, 124 predicted proteins | sample 1570261 | NCBI WGS metagenome assembly OGCX01 (sample SAMEA2582161, study PRJEB24529) | metagenome | biome: Human gut stool | place: China | collected 2011 | reverse complement strand
ATAGTATAGGGGGATTTCAAATTTTTTCATATTCAGCTCATTATAAAGTACTTACGTTACACTGTACATATGAAAAAATATAAAATACCTTTGCTTTTCTTGGGAGCGAGTATTTTTATTTCATGGACATGTGCCCAGTTTACGACAATTACCTATACTGGAGTACTCATCAGACCAAGATTTCCAACTACTTTAAGCCATTTTTCGCTTCTACTAGCAGCAATTTCTTGGCTTTACATATTTATTCGTTCGCATAGTAAAAGTAAATAATCAAAATAAGAGACGTGCCAATTAGCATGTCTCTTTATTTATTGTGACTTCTATATTTCTGTGAATTGTTTCGGTTGAGGAAAAATTATGGGATTACATCTATATCTAATTCATCGATTTCTTCCAATAATCATCATTAGACTTAACAATTGGATCATCAGGAAGAATGTACATTTTAATCAGTTTGTCACGAGCAATTGCATACTCTAGAGTATCTTCTTTTTCTTGAAGTAATTTTTTTATCCAATACATTTTTTCTTGAGAAAATTCCATTACATTCATCTCCCTTTATTATACAAAAAATCCCCACACATTCGTATGAGGACTTACTATAATTCGTATTAATTTTGGCTATTTCTTCTGAAATCTGCTGGACTAATGAAGTTCAACTTCTTCTTTAAGTACCAACGAACACCATAAGCAACAACAGCAAGCACTGCATAAGCTAATGGTGGAAGAACAACGTTAATTGTTGGTGGGATAATTGCCACAATACCAAAAGCAGCTACCCAAACTACCATTAAGATTGCAATCATAAAGATAATATTCAACCAACCACGACGTTTACTCTGACCAGGCATCATCGCACGGTAGAAATAACCTAAACCAACACCAGCAACAATAGATGTAACGATCAATGTGATTATTCCACCATTTGCTGCATTTTGGTTGCTCTTAGAGAACATACCCAAGAAAGCGTACATAATGCAAAATAAAGCTAACATCATTAATCCATTATCAAGTGATAATTCCCATAAAGTAGGCATCTTAGGTTCTTTCTTAGGACCAGCAAGAATTGCTTCAACCTTTTCATTAACTGTTCCGTATAACTTGTTAGCTACAACGCCTTGCTTTTGTTTTTCCATCAATTCATTGTACATTTCACTAACAACTTTTTCACGTTCTGCATAATTCTTTTCAGCTAACGCCTTGTTTAAATGGAACATGTAGTCTTGATTACGCTTTGTTAAACCTTCGAATTTTTCATTGAATTCCATGATTTGTTTGTTCTTTTGTTGAGAAACTGCTTCAGCTTGTTTCTTGGCAGCTTCTTGATTCTTTTCACGAACTGTTTTTTCTTCAGCCATTTACTTAAAAATCTTCCCTTCTTACGCTATTAGACGTTAAATCTAAATTCGATAATATCTCCGTCTTGAACTTCGTATTCTTTACCTTCAAGACGTAATCTACCAGCTTCTTTAACAGCTTGCATACTGCCGTACTTATCTAAATCATCGAAAGAAACAGTTTCTGCACGAATAAATCCACGTTCAAAGTCAGAGTGAATAACCCCTGCAACTTGAGGTGCTTTCATACCACGCTTAAATGTCCATGCACGTGTTTCTTTACCACCAGCAGTGAAGAATGTTGCTAGACCCAATAACTTGTAAGAAGCACGAATTAAACGGTCTAAACCTGATTCTTCTACACCTTCAGCTTCTAAGAATTCTTGCTTTTCATCATCAGGAAGTTCAGCAATTTCTTCTTCAGTTCTTGCAGATACAGCTAATGCTTGAGAACCTTCATCTTCTGCGAACTTCTTAACTTGTTGATAGTATTCGCTTTGTTCTGGATCTGCCATATCTTCTTCAGCGATGTTTGCCACGTATAATACTGGCTTAGAAGTCAATAAGAATAAGCCCTTAACAATCTTCTTTTCTTCATCGTTGAATTCAATACTACGAACTGGCTTACCTTCTTCAAGAACTGGCTTAATTTTTTGTAAAACTGCAAATTCAGCCACAGCATCTTTATCTTTAGTACGAGCAACTTTTTCTACTCTAGCATAACGTTTATTTACAGATTCCAAGTCAGCTAAAGTTAATTCCATGTTGATAGTATCAATATCTTCCAAAGGATCAACCTTGTTTGCCACGTGTGTAATATTATCATCGTCAAAAGCACGTACCACATGAACAATCGCGTCTACTTGACGGATATTTTCCAAGAACTTGTTTCCTAAACCTTCACCCTTGCTAGCACCTTTTACGATTCCCGCAATATCAGTAAATTCAAAAGTTGTATGTACAATCTTCTTAGCAGGAATAATTTCGTCAATTCTTGCTAAACGACTATCTGGTACTTCAACCATCCCTACATTAGGATCGATTGTAGCAAATGGATAGTTTGCCATTTCTGCTCCTGCTTTTGTAATTGCGTTAAACAATGTTGATTTACCAACGTTAGGTAAGCCAACAATACCTGCTGTTAATGCCATTTCTTAAATCACTCTTTCTAATTATTTTCTTGTTCTGCTTTTTCTAGAACTTTTTTCATACGTTTTTCAAAGTCTCGTCTAGTCATCATAATCAGACGACCACAACCAGTACACTTAATTTTAATATCTGCACCCATTCGCACAATTTCCCAGCGGTTTACCCCACATGGATGTTTCTTTTTCATTTCAACAATATCATGTAAATCGTACATCGCCCTCATCCTCTCACTAGTCTAACTTAATTTTTAAAATATCCATAATTCGATTGAAGTCATCAATACTTAAATAATCAATTTCAATCTTTCCCTTACCACTTTTAGCATTAGCTTTAACGGCAACTTTAGTTCTAAATTTTTCTTGAAGTAAGTTTTCTGTTTGCTTAATGTAAGGTTCATATGGATTAGTTTGTTTCTTAGCTTTCTTTGGCTTTTTACCATTAATTTGTGCTACTAACTGTTCTAATTGTCTAACAGTTAGGCCTTCCTTAACAGTTTTTTCAGCCAATTCCATTAATTTTTCTTTATCTTTAACTGCTAATAAAGTACGAGCTTGTCCCATCGATAAGCTTCCATCTTGCAGCATTAGTTTTACTTTACCTGGTAAACCTAATAATCTCAAATAATTAGCAATATATGGACGAGATTTTCCTAGTCGCTCTGACACTTGAGTTTGAGTTAAATTCAATTTTTCCATCAAAGTGTTATAGGCTTCTGCTTCTTCTAATGGTGTTAAGTCTTCTCGTTGAAGATTTTCTAACACTGCCACTTCCATCATTTGTTCTTCGTTAAATTCACGAATTATTGCTGGAATCTCTGTCTTTTTAGCTAACTTAGATGCACGATAGCGACGTTCACCAGCAATGATTTCATATCCCTTAACTGAAGATTTACGCACAATAATTGGTTGGAAAACTCCAGATTTCTTGATTGATTTTGCTAGTTCTTCTAATGCCTCTTCATTAAAAGTCTTACGTGGTTGATAGGGATTAGGTCTAATCTCACTAATTTCAAGTTCTACCACTTGTTCATCTGGTTGTTGTTCTTCTTTAGATTCCTGGAATAAAGCATCGATTCCTCGTCCTAGTCCTTTAGATCTACTTGCCATGAGCCTTTAACACCTCCTTGGCTAATGCTTCATATTCTTCCGCACCTCGTGATCTAGGATCATAATCAATAATTGACATGCCATGACTAGGTGCTTCTGATAATCTAACATTTCTTGGAATAACTGTCTTGTATACCTTTTCTTTGAAGAATTTCTTTACTTCTTCAACAACTTGGTTACCTAGATTAGTTCTTGCATCCAACATTGTCATTAATACACCTTCAATTTGTAAATCAGGGTTGAAGTGCTTTTGAACAAGTTGAATAGTATTCATCAATTGGCTCAATCCTTCCAAAGCGTAATATTCACTTTGAACTGGAATTAAAATTGAATCACTGGCTGTAAAAGCATTGATTGTTAATAGTCCTAAAGAAGGTGGGCAATCAATTAAAATAAAGTCATACTCTTCTTTAACATCTTGAACTGCATCATACAATTTCTTTTCACGAGCCATTTGTGCTGTTAGCTCTATTTCTGCTCCGGCCAACTGAATTGTTGCCGGCACAACATCCAAATTATCAATATAAGTAGGCATGATTGCTTCTCTAATCGGTAATTCACTAACAATCACATCATACACATCATTTTCAATATTGTGTTTTCTTACACCAATACCACTTGTTGCGTTCCCCTGGGCATCAGTATCAATTAACAATACTTTTTGTCCTGCTCTAGCTAAACAAGCACCCAAGTTAACACTTGTGGTTGTTTTACCAACGCCACCTTTTTGGTTGGCAATTGCGATAACTGTTCCCATTAAACTCTGGTGCCTCCTTATTTCTTCTTTGATTTAACTGGAATATCGATAATGATTCGGTGAAATTCACCATGATCTTCTTCACTAGTTTTTAATTCGATTCCATTTTCACTTGCCAGTTTAATTGACTCTTTGATTGTATTTTCGGCTAAGCGCCAATCTAATGCTGTTCCTTTGCGATTATTCTTCTTTTTCTCTTTTTTATCTTCAACTGAGCTACAATCTTTTCAGTTTCTTTGACAGATAATTTCTTATCTATAATCTTTTTTAGGATTTCTACTTGCTTCTTTTCTGGTAAAGAAACAATACTTCTACCATGTCGTTCACTGATCTTTCTTTGTAAAATGGCTCTTTGTACTAATGGAGATAACTTTAATAACCTTAATTTATTAGCTACAAAAGCTTGGCTCTTTCCAATTGCTCGTGCCAATTCTAACTGTGTAAGTTGATTTAAATCCATCAATTTTCGATAGGATTCAGCTTCTTCGATTGCAGTTAACCCTTCACGTTGTAGATTTTCAATAACTGCCATTGAAGCAGCTTCTTTTTCGTCCATTTTCTTCACAATTGCTGGAATCTTTTGCCAATTTAACTTTTTAATCGCACGATAACGTCTTTCCCCCGCAATAATCTGATACTTATTGTCACCAATTGGCCTAACAATAATTGGTTGTAACAAGCCATGAGATTGGATAGTTTCAGCTAATTCAGCGATACTTTCTTCAGAAAAAACTTGTCTTGGCTGATCTTCATTAACTTCTACTTGTTCAATTGGTAATTCTTGAACCTTTTCTTGTGTATCGTCTTCTACTTTCTCTTCTTTTTTAGACTTAAAAAATGAAAATGCCATCCCGAATCACTTCCTTTTTTTGCGATTGATCTTATTCAATTGGGGATTTTGCTGGTGTTCCTGCTTTTCTAGGATATTTTTTAGGAGTTTCTTTTTCTTTTGCAACAACAATAATATGACGTTCATCATGAATTTTTGGCAACTCTGTAGCGTAATCTGCTACTACTTTCCCACCTAAAACTTCGATTGCTTTTTGAGCATCCTTCAGCTCTTCATCTGATTTTTGTGCTTTCAAAGCTATAAATCTTCCACCAACTTTAGCTAGTGGTAAGCATAATTCTGATAATACAGACATTCTAGCCACTGCTCTAGCTGTTACAAGATCATAGCGTTCGCGGTGAACACTTCGTTTACCACCAAATTCTTCAGCACGTGCATGATGAAAATGAACATCTTGTAAATTTAGTTTTTGAGTTAATTCTTGTAAAAATTTAATTCTCTTATTTAATGAATCAACTATTGTAATCTTCAATTGTGGAAATGCTATTTTGACTGGTAAAGATGGGAAACCTGCTCCTGCTCCGACATCGCATAAACTTAACTCTTCTGTTTGTAAATCCTTTACTGTCAAAGCTAATAATAAAGAATCATAGAAATGTTTTAGATACACTTCATTTTTTTCAGTGATTGCTGTTAAATTCAAATTTTTGTTGGTTTCAACTAAAAATTCATAATACAGCTCAAACTGTTGCATTTGTTCATCTGTTAGATTCAATCCTTGTTCTGCTAAACTTTGACGGAATTCTTCTGGTGTCATTAAATTACTCCTTGCAAAATTTTGTGAAACACAGCATCGCTGACATGTTTCACATATCAAGTTAAGTTTAATTTATTTGTTCTAAAATTACAACCGTTATCGCAAATGCTTGCAAAAAAATAGTAGAAAACTATCTTCACGATAATTCTCTACCATTCTTTCTTATTTTAAGCTATCTAAATGTTCTTTAATATAGTTAGCAGATTGTTCTAATTTTGCTTTTTCTTCATCAGTAAGCACTAAAGGTACTACCTTTTCTACACCCTTAGCACCAACTATTGCTGGATATCCAACATATGTTCCAACTTCTTCAACATATGTTGATACAGGTCCAAAGAAATGAGCATTTGATAATACTGCTTGTGCTAACTTAACGCCACATGTTGCAATTGCGTAAGATGTGTATCCTTTTCCGTTAGCTACCTTAAAGCCACCTTCTGCTGGTTTCTTACCTAATTCTTCTAATTCTTCTTCTGTAAAGAATTCAGTGATTGGCTTGTTATTAACTCTAACTGTTGACCATGCTACAAATTGAGAATTACCGTGTTCACCTAAGACAAAACCTTCTACATTGCGTCCATCTTGTCCTAAAGCATCGCCAACTACATGTTGCATTCTTGCTGTATCTAAGAATGTACCTGTACCTAACACTTGGTTACGTGGTAATCCTGTTGTTTCTTGAAGGATAGAAGTAACTGCGTCACAAGGATTAGAAATATCAATAATAACACCACTAAAACCAGATTCCTTAATCTTCTTACCTACTTCTACTGCATTCTTAGTGTTAATTTCGAACTCTGCAAAACGATTTCCAGTTCTAACACTTGCATCAATGTCACCAAAGGCTGTGATAATTACATCAACATCCTTTAATTCAGCATAATCTTGTGTCTTTATTTCTACATGGTAAGGTAGACGAGGCATTGCATCCTCAAAATCTAGTTTTTCAGCAACTACTTTTTTCTCATTTGTATCAATTAATACAAGTTCATCAGCAATTCCTTGAGAAACTAAAGTATAAGCAACTGTTGCTCCTACATGTCCTAAACCAATTACTGCCATTTTTCTCATAGAAATCTATCCTTCCTAATCATTATTTAATTTTATTATTATCAATATAGTACAACTTTTTCAATCTCATTTCTATATATAAATGCTATAATTTAAGAAAGTGTCTAAAGGTTGTGGTAGTTATCTTTCATTCATTTAAAAACTTTAAACATGGCATTTTTACGCTATGTTTATTAATTAATTTAATTGCTTGGATAGGCTTGTTTCTATTCAGAATTTTCTCAACTTTTCTTTTAGAACGAGCTGCTGTTCCATTAATTTCTTTTACCAACATAACTAATATTATTATTAAACATCCATTTGTAGCTACTGGATTAGTAATAGAGTTTATTGTTTTCTTACTATTGACTTTTTGGCTAGCTACTATTGCCATCATTGGCTTTAAAATGTTGCTTACAGAGAGTTTTAATTGGGATACTCTTTTTCAAAAGTCATTAGAAGTTCTTGGTAGATATCATCTGCTAGGTGGAATTATTACTGGAGTTTATTTACTAGGATTTTTGCCATTTTTACACTTTTTATTTAAGACACCTTGGCTAAGTAATCTAACTTTAACTTCTATGGTGACTGAATTTGTATCTAGAAATCCTTTTTCTTTAGTTGGAGGGCAACTACTTTATATATGTTTGCTATATTTTTTAATTAGATTTTACCTTGTCTTACCACTCATGGTTTTGGAAAATGAAGGTATTCTTTCCTCTTTAAAAATAAGTTGGCAAACCACTAGCACTAAGAATTTCTGGAAAAAGTTCTGGCTAGCTCTTATCAAAGTTTTCCTTATTACTTGGAGTGGATATCTAGTAATATTGTTACTTCAAGTTATAGCCGATTGGATTTTACCAACATATAATTTACTAGCTATTAATTATGCTTTATTTAGTCTTTGGGGCATCGTTAGTTTGGGCATAAGTATAACTCTGGCTTATACAGAAGTTCAGATCACTAATCCGCGAGGAACATTCTTATTAGAATTTTTACTAATAGCTATCACCTTCACTTTGAGCTTTGCAACAGGAAAGGCTTTATTCAATCACCCTATTAATCCTGTGACAATTGCTCATAGAGGTGTTAATCAGAAAAATGGTGTACCTAATACACTTGAATCACTAAAAAAGACGATTAAGTATCATCCTGATTACATCGAAATGGATGTTCATATGACTAAAGATAATAAATTCATTGTCTTACACGATAACAATTTGAAAAAACTAGCTGGCATTAAAGCTCATCCGGAAGATTTAACTCTAGCTGAACTTAAAAAGCTTAATGTCACAGCTAATAATCACCAGACTAAATTAACTGATTTTGACACATATCTCAAATATGCAAATCAGCATCATCAAAAGTTGTTAATTGAATTAAAAACTACTCCTAACAACGCTACTGATTTCGCTAATATTTTTGCTAAGAGATACTACGCTAATATCATTGAAAATCATCATCAACTCCACACTTTAGATTTTCAAACTTTGATGATTTTACAAAATGATATTCCGAAGGGAAATTTAAATTATCTAATGCCATATAACTTAACTATTCCCGAAGAAAATATCCATGCATATGGCATGCGTTATTCAACTTTATCACCAGATTTTGTGGCAATTAATCGTCAGAAACATAAATTAGTCTATACTTGGACCCCTAATTCCAGATTAGCCATTAATAAAGCTTTGAGTTTAGGTGTCTATGGCATTGTTACTGATAATGTTTCTCAACTACATGTTGCCATTAAAGAAGCTCAACATTGGAGCGACGCTGAAAGATTATTACAAGTTTTACTATATAGCTAAAAAGCAGTTTGCTTGAGATTTTAGGATTTTTTAGTCCTAGTCTACTCAAGAAACTGCTTTTTGTATTATTTAGTTAATCGTTTCTTACCTTCCACTATGAGCAAAATCAAAATAGAAAATAGAATTACTACTACCCATTCTAATAGTGACATCGCCGTCACTTTAAATGCTACTTGCATAAATGGTGTGTATGTTAGGAATAATTGGAATAAGATCATTAATCCAATTATCCACCAAGCATGCTTATTTTCTAAGATAGCTTTACCTAGTGCAAAATTATCTGTTCGAATGCTAAAGAAGTAAAAAATCTTACTTATGACAATCATGTTAACCATCATTGTAGAGGCACTGATCTCACTGACTCCCATACTGATGAACCACTCATAAGCAATTAAGGCAAAACCTGCCATTAGAGCTGCAACAAATCCCATTTGTCTAATTTCACTCATATTCATTAACTTTTGTGACAATGAACGTGGTTTTCTATCCATCAAATCACTTTCTGCTTCTTCAAAAACAAAAGCAAATTGAATTGTAATTGCTGAAATCAAGTTGATCCACAGTAATTGTGCAGGTTGTAGCGGTACTTGTTGTCCTGTCAGAATTGAGAAAGCCACTACTAAACCTTCAGCAAAAGATGTTGGTAATAGGAAGAGAATACTTTTCTTGATATTATCGTAAATCCTACGTCCTTCTTTGATAACAGTTGCCATTGTTGCGAAGTTGTCATCTGCCAAAATCATATCAGCAGCATCTTTAGCCACATCAGTACCTTTTATCCCCATCGCAATTCCAATATCTGCTTTCTTCAAGGCAGGAGCGTCATTTACACCATCACCTGTCATTGCGGTTACTTTCTTCTGTTCTTGTAAAGCCGTAATAATTTCTAGCTTATTTTGAGGAGTAGTTCTAGCAAAAACTTGATTTTCAAGTGCTGCCTTCTGCTTTTCTTCCTTAGTTAAAGCATCCCATTGTTGCCCAGTTATTGCTTTAATCTTACCTTTAGTTAAACCTAATTGCTTCCCAATCGCTCGAGCTGTCTCAGGATGGTCACCAGTTATCATCTTAACTGCAACACCAGCTTGATTCATCTTTTGAAGAGCTACCACTACTTCTTCTCTTGGTGGATCTTGTAAAGCTGCCATTCCTAGCCATGTGATTCCTTGGTACAAATCTTGATGGGTTACTTCTGATAATTTCTTACCTTTCACTTCTTGGTAACCCACAGCAATCACTCGTTTACCTGCTTTAGACCAAGTTGCTGCTCGATCTATCCATAGTTTTGTCTCAAAATTATTATCAGCTATTTGCGCCATTTCCAATAATTTATCTGGTGATCCTTTTACAAATATCATTTGTTGACCAGCATCGTTTTCTACCAATTTCGCAATATAACGATAGTCTGAATCAAATGGTAATAAATCTACTTCATGGTATGGACTCTTGGCATTCTTACCTTTTAATTTATGGTATAAAGTTAAGAAAGCTCCGTCAGTCGCTTCACCATTTATCCGCCACTTACCATCATGTTCAGATAAGATTGTATCATTTGCTTGATAGCCAGCTTCAATAAACTGTTCAATCTTATCAGTCATAGTTACTTCTTTCTTGTCCTGTAGAAGTTTACCTAAAGGCTCATACCCACTACCTGTTACTTGATATTTCTGATTTCCTACCCATAAATCGGTAACTGTCATTTCATTTTTAGTTAAAGTACCAGTTTTATCTGTGGCGATAATGTCTACTGAACCTAGAGTTTCAACTGCTGGCATCGATTTAATAATAGTCTTATGTTCACGAGCCATTTTACTTACACCAAAAGCCAGAATCACAGAAGTAGTTGCTGGTAACCCTTCTGGAATAGCACCTACTAACATCGCTACAACTGCTAAAGCTAGTGCTGGCAAGGCATATATCTTCAACATGAACCCTATTACAAAGATGATGATCGATGCGATAATTGAAATATATGATACAACTTTACCAACGCCATCAATTTCTTTAATTAATGGTGTTTTAGTTGATTTTATTTGTGAAACTTCACGAGATATTTTACCAATTTCAGTATCATTAGCTGTTGCTACAACGACACCTAGACCACTACCTGTTGTTACAGCAGTTGAAGCATATGCCATATTAGTACGTTCAGCTAATGGAATATTTTCTTCACTTAGAGTAGCCTCACTTTTAGTTACAGAATTAGTTTCACCTGTTAAAGCTGACTCTTCTATCCTTAAATTATCTGCTTCTACAATTCTTAAGTCTGCTGGAACATTATCCCCAGCTTCTAAGAACACAACATCTCCTTTAACTAAATCAGCTGCTGCAATATCTTTACGTATTCCATCGCGATAAACCGTTGCTTTTTGAGCCATTAAATTCTTAATTTTAGCTAAAGCATTAGCAGCACTAGTTTCTTGAAAATATCCTATCAAGGAATTAATAACCACTACCGCAATAATCACGATTGCATCTGTATAATGTTTGATAAAAAGTGTCAACAGTGCCGACAACAATAGAATATATATAACTACATTATTGAATTGTCGTAAAAATAATTTCCATTTGGGAGTCTGCTTCACTTCTAAAGTATTAGGTCCGTCTGCATTTAACTTCTCTAATGCTTCCTTTGAAGTCAATCCTTGCTTGAAATTATTATTTTTATAAACGTTAGATAATTCTTCCTTCTTTATCTGATATGGTTCTTTCATAAGTTTTCCTTTCCTAATTTATGCCTTAAATCTTGCAAAATAAAAAATAGTTAGGAAATTATTCACGCTTATAATATACAAAACCAAAATTTAAATTTTTTACTTTCTTTAACCTTCTTCCTTAAAATATTTTACGGTTATACTATATCATTTTTTTATCAGTAAAAATTACACTTATAAATTTCTTAATAAATAATCAACTTATTCTTAAAATGGTATAATCATCTTATGAAATTAGCAAAGAGAGGTTGATTTGTACATGAAGAGAGTTGCTGTATATTGTGGAGCTAATCCTGGTAAAAATCCTATTTATACTCAAGCCGCAATCAATGTTGCTGATTGGTTGGCTCAACACCATTTAGACCTTGTTTATGGTGGTGGCGGAGTTGGGTTAATGAATGTATTGGTCGAAAGAACTATTAAAAATGGTACTTATACTATTGGCATTATGCCTCAATTTTTAGTAGATAAAGAGATTGCCGCTCCACATCTAGATGAATTTTACGTTACTGATGATATGGATGAAAGAAAAGCTAAGATGCTTTCTTTAGCTGATACTTGTTTAGCCTTACCTGGAGGTCCAGGAACATTAGAAGAAATCAGTGAAGCTTTCTCTTGGGCAAGAGTTGGCCAAAATCCTAACCCTTGTGCTTTTTATAATGTTAATGGCTATTATGACAAATTAGCTGATTTCTTCGATCACATGGTTACAGAAGGTTTCTTAACAACTGAAGATAGAAATAAACTTCTATTCTCTGATTCGCTTGAAGAAATTTATAATTTCATGACTAAATAAAAAAATCATCATTATTTAACTAAATCAGTTGAATAATGATGATTTTTGATTTTAATTATTTTTGATCCAATAAGAAATTATAAAGCATCGCTTCACGAAGTTCGCTTGTATCGACTCCTAAAACTTCTGCTAACTTAAATGAATATGGCATAGCTGTTGCTGGTCCACGACTAGTTACTAAACGAGCTGCTTCATCAACTACTACCATATCTTCATGGAATCTACCTTCTGCATCGCCATGTTCTTGATGCATACCAGGGAACATAGTATAATCATGACCTTTAAGTAATCCATACTTAGCTAGTGCCATTGGTGCAGCACACATTGCAGCATTCCACTTACCTTGTTCAGCACGCTTAACCATTAAAGCTTGTAACTTTTCACTATCTCTTAATCTAGTTGCTCCACCCATTCCTCCAGGTAAAGTTACTAAATCATAATCTAATAATGAATCATCTAAAACTTTATCGCATTTTAATGCAATTTGATGAGCACCCATCACGTCTAAACTGTCTAATCCTACCATATCACATTGAATTCCGGCACGACGTAAAACATCGACAGGAGTTAGTGCTTCTATCTCTTCACAACCATCTGCAATTAATACCGCTACTTTCTTAGCCATATTATTTACCTTCTTTCTCTTGTGCATATAAAATACTTGCTAGGATACTTCCAACTGCTAGAACAACTGCACCCCAGACTGGCAACCATTCTTTAGCGTTATCTCCTGTTTTAGGAAAGTTATTAGTGGATTCTATCTTAGGCATTGATAATTCAGAATGTTTCTTTACATTCTTATTGCTAACTTTTACACTAGCATACTCACTAGGTTGACTTTCGTTATCAGCTACTACCACTTCAACTGAACTAGCATCTGCTTGTTGATCAGTATCTTTATCTGTATTATTAGCCTTAGAATTATCAACTGTTGCTACTACATAGACTTGCGTATTTTCTTTTGAAGTAGCATTTCCCTGAACTGAACTAGAACTTCCACTAGTTAACGATACGCTACTGGAACTGTTGGAACTAGTAGCAGAACTACTTGTTTCACGTGAAACATTTGAAGAATCTTGACTCTCAACAACTACACTTGATGATGTCTCACTTGTAGAGCTACTGCTAGAACTGCTAACATCATCAGCTTTTACAATATTTCCACCTAATATTAATAGTAATATCATTGCTACCAACGATATCAAAGACATAATTTGTATTTTACTTTGTTTAAATATTCCCATTTTTCCTTTCATTCAGCTTCTCCTGAATTTTCCCCGATTTTTTTATCTCTATATAATAGAATAGTGCTTTATTTCATCTTTAGCAAGCAAATTAATTTTAAAAACAAACAATCTACCAGAAAACTTCTGATAGATTGCATTATTATTAATCATTAAAATATTTCAAATTACTCTTACTTGCTGTCTCAGTACTTACCAATGATCCTTGGATGATAATTCGATTGACTTCTCCTTCTGTACCTGAAGCACAGGTTACCAATGTTACCAAGCTTTCACCAGGAACATCATCAATCCATTTAACCTGAGTTTCGTCTACAACTGCTTTCTTGGTTATCTTATATACATAAACTTTCTTCTCATCAGTTAAGTATATTTTTTTGCCAATTTTAGCCTTACTCAAAGGTCCAAATAAGATATTAGGATCTTCCATATGGTGTCCGGCAATTGCGTAATTATTTTCAGTTCCCATTTTTTCGTCAGCTTTCATTGTACCAGCTCCACGCATTAAATTATTATTATCTAATCCATAGAAAATAGGAAGCTTTAAACCGATACTTGGAATCGCAATTTTTCCAATTGCAGCTGTATCATCTTGAGTAGCCTTACTAACTCCTTTAATATCAACGGCTTTAACACTTTCAAAGTCAAAATTTCCTTTATGTTTTGTCTTAGTATCAACCGGCTTACTAATAGCAGTTTGACTCATGTGGTTAACAACATAGCTTTTAATTTGCTCGTTAAAAATTAAAGCTAACCCTACAACCATCAAGACAACCACTATTACCCATTGCAGGACTTTCCATATTTTAGACATTTCACTCATCCTTTACTACTAGAATAGTAGTTCTATTTTACCACAACTTTAAAGAACAATGCTTTTCCCTAGATCTAAAGAATATATGATTTTTTGTGAAACCTTCTTATTCAACATACTTTCAACCGCCATTGCATATAAGTTTAATTGTCCACGGTAATTTTCAATCAACTTATCTTCGGAAGTATGGTGGTCAGTCTTATAATCAAAGATAATAACTTCATCATCTAGCTCAATTAATCCGTCAATAATACCATGAACTAGAATTGGCTGTTCTACATCATTATCTACATTACTAAATAATCTTCCGGCAGGTATGATCATCGCAAATGGTAATTCTCGTTTTACTTTATCTTTATTCTCTAGAACTGTTTTACCTAAATCACTAGCATAGAAATTCTTAATTTGATCTAAATTAATTTCCTTAGCCACTTCTGGTGTTATCAATTTATCTTCCACCAACTGTGATAGTAACTGCATCAATTCTTCAAGCGTTACCTCTTCATCAAGTGGTAATTTTTGCAATAGCAAGTGTGTTGCAGTACCTACTTGTGCAGGTGATACTTTCACTTTTGTCGTCATAAACTTAGGCAATTTCAACTCACCTTGTACATATCTATTAATTCCTTGTGGTGCTTGATCTTGCCAATCAATCTCCAGGCTTTGCATCATATTATTATCTGGATCATCAAAAGCTCGTTTTAAGTCTGACACAGCTTGGTAAGCAGTCGTTTTAGTTAATGATTCATTAGGATACTTACTTTGTAGAATTTTATCAATAATTCTATATTGCTTGTCATTAATTTCTAAAGGTTCTTGCTCCTCTATCTTCTTAAGCTGTTGTTTTAACCAAGATTCACTATTCTCATCTAAAGTAATATTTTCTCCACGTAGATCTTGATTACTATAAAATTTAACTTCAAATTTTACTGGTAATTCACCTATATATGCCGGTTCTTTTGCATCTACTGTATCATCAACTTCTTTAAAGATCTCACTTCTTGTTAGACACATACCAATCCAGTCCATAAAGTTTCTAACTGATGCTCTAATACCTGCATTCAAAACTAAGGACTCATTTTGCGTAGCTTTCTCCCACTTACTCAAAGCTTCACTTTTATCTTTATATGAACCAACAATAAATAATTGTTGTTCTGCTCGTGTTAAAGCTACGTATAGTAATCTCATTTGTTCAGCTGCTAATTTTTTCAACGCTTGTTCACCAGCAATTACTTTCATCAAAGTGTCTGTCTTTACTCGAGTATCGGGATCAAGATAAGAAATTCCTATCCCATCATCTGCATTCAACAAATATGGTTTATTCAAATCTCCCACATTAAATTTGTGAGTAGCATCCAATAAGAAAACAATTGGAAATTCCAATCCTTTACTACCATGAATAGTCATAACTGTAACTGCATCATCAGAAACTTGCGTTGTAGCTTCTGACAAATCTTTATTTTTAGTCTGCATCTTGTTAATGAAACGTACAAATTGGAATAATCCTTTAAAGCTCATTTCTTCATATTCTGCAGCTCTTTCATATAAAGCATGTAAGTTAGCTTGACGTTGCAATCCACCTGGCATTCCTCCAACATAATCAAGAAAACCAGTTTCTTCATATATTTTCCAAATTAAACTTGCTAACTCATTTTGTTGAGCCATATTTCTAAATTCAGTTAATTGCTTCAAGAAAATTGCTATCTTTTCATATAAACTTTGAGCAAATGCTGAAGCTTTCTCAACTTCAAAATTATCGTAGAAACTCTCTACCGCTTGGAAGTAATCGCCAGTTTTATCATTAATTCTGAGATAGGCTAGTTCATTTTCTTTTAACCCAACAATTGGCGAACGTAATACCGCTACTAAAGGAATATCTTGGTAAGGATTATCAATTATTTGTAAGAATGACATCATTATTTTTAATTCAGTTGTTTGGAAATAATTTTGTGCATCAGGAACAAAAATTGGTACTCCTAGACGCTTAAATTCTTCTGTCAAAATCAAGTTATTCTTACGAGTTGGAGCTAAAATTGCAATATCTCGGTATTCGATTGGCCTAATAGCCCCTTGTTTCTTATCATAGATTTTTTCTCCATTTTCAACTAATTCTTTAATTCTCTTAGCAGTCATGACAATTTGACCTTGAGCTTTATTATCAATTGAAAAGTCTTCATTTACAGGTTCATCATCACTTTCTTGACTAGAATCTTCACTTTCATATACTAGAATTTCAGCTTTTACAGGTGTTTCTTCGAGATAATATTTCGCCCCATAAACAAGGCGAGCATCCTCGTCATATGCCATTTCTCCCACTTTTTCATCCATCAATTGAGAGAATATCAAGTTAGTAAATGCTGTTACATTTTCCATTGAACGGAAGTTTTCTGCAAGAATGATTCGCTCGTCATTGTTATCATCAGTTGCAAAGCTTTGATACTTCTTCAAAAATAATCCCGGATCTGCCAAACGGAAACCATAGATAGATTGCTTTACATCCCCTACCATGAACATATTGCCAGGATTCTTGTGGGCAATCGTTGTTAAAATCGTTTCTTGGAGTTGGTTAGTATCTTGGTACTCATCAACCATGATTTCTTTGAACTTATTTTTCAATCTTTCCTTAACTCGTCTACCATCAGGAGTATCAGTGTTTAGGATTTGTAGTGTCAAATGTTCCAAGTCACTAAAATCAAGTACATGTCTTCTACGTTTTTCTTTACTGAATTCTGATCCAAATTCCTTTACAACTTCACTTAAAGTTTCAACAATTTGTTTGGATTTTTGGGTTAGCTCTTTGATCTCATCTTCAGGTAAAGCAAAATATTTAACACTTAGATCTTCTATAATCTTTTTACTGCCATCACGTAAAGTCTTGTTAATTCTTTCTTTTTGCTTTTTCTGATCATCATCTAGACCTCTATCAGATTTAGCACGTTTAAACTTGAAATTTTGTAAAGTTGTCTTTAAATTATTCCATTCCTTACATCCAACTACAAAATCTTGTAACTCATCAATTGTTACGCAATCTTGTTCAAATGTTTGATAGAGTTTTTCTAACCCTATCTTATTAGCTTCATCCATTCCTTGTTTTAAATTGTCTTTAGCTAATTGAATTTGATCTAAAATATTAGGCTTTATCTTATTTTGATAGAAATTACTTTCCATCAAAGGTTGATCACCTAACTCATATTCATTTACTAAATTATTTAGCCATTCTTCTGGATTAGGATTGGCATTAGCGAATTGATAAGTTTTCATCACTAATTCACTTAGACCATCATCGTTACGGTCGCTAGAAAAATTGATTACTAAATTTTCAAATTCTGGACTTTTTTTGCTATACCATTTTTCACGCAAATCATCCCATACATTTTCTTGTAACAACGCAACTTCAGTATCTTCTGTTAGCATTCTAAACATTGGATCTAGATTAATTACATAGTAATATTGCTTAATTATCTGTAAGCAAAATGCGTGTAATGTTGAGATATTAGCTACATTTAATTTTGATAACTGAGTTAGATATCTACGCTTTTCTTCTTCAGAGTCAGCCGTTGATAATTCCTTACGCAAAGCAATTTGAATTCTTTCTTTCATTTCCTTAGCTGCAGCTTCCGTAAAAGTTACCACTAATAATTCATCAATGCTTACTCCTTGTTTGATCTTATTAATAACACGTTCAACCAAGACTCTTGTTTTACCAGATCCAGCTGAAGCAGCTACTAAAATGTTTTTCCCTGTATCTTCAATTGCTTTCTGTTGAGCAGGTGTAAACTTAAATCCATTCGCCATTAGTTTAAACCTCACTTTCTGCTGAATTTTCTTGTGCTAATTTTTGGAGAATATCAGCGGTATTTTCTTTTGGTAAACGATAATATTGATTTCCTAAAAGTTCATCAAATTGCATAATCGCCTTATATGGTGAGTATTGTAATGCTGATCGTCTATCTGGCCATAGAACTGGATTTAATGCCACATCACCAGCAAAAATAAGTTTTGCAGCTTCTTGAATTAGTTCTTCATTTCGTTTTAGAAGTAACATTAAATTATCAAATGTGATTACATTACCGCTATTCTTAATCCCTCCAAAATGACCATCTGCATATTTTCTAACAGGATATACGATAGAATTACCAGCTTTTTCAATTGATGTATCTAAATTACTTAATAACTCTTGATCATCTAAAACTAAGCCATCGTATTTATTTTGTTTCAACAATACTTCGCTATATGGATTTTTCAAAATATCCTTTTGCTTGATAACTGGATTTTGCAAGTGCATATAAACTGCCCCAGCTGGTTTAATCTCTTCTCCGGCATTTAAATCAAGCAATAAATCTGTATTTTGTAACATGGCATTTAAATATGTCAACATCTGTAATGCCAGTCCATAGTAGGCATCTTGATAGTTAAACTTATGACTACTTGATTTATAGTCAACAATCCCTAAATAACGTTGGTTGTCTATAATCATCTGATCAATTCGGTCAATCTTTCCACGGACATTAACCTTATGACCATTACCTAAATCATAAGTCAAAGCCTTCAAACCATTTTCAGTTCCTACATGTCCAAACAATACTTCAGTTTCTAAAGGACGCATTTTAGTTCTTTGACCTTGGTTATGTAAAGCCCATCCCATTTGACTTACAGTAGCTCCAAGTTGCTTCAAGATAAATTGCATTCTGTTCGAACTTTGTAAAATTTGAAATTGTGGCAATTGTTCCATGCCACCTAGAACTTGTTGAAGATATGCGTCAAACTGAGACTTATTTATATCAGTAATTGAGACTTTATCTTGTTTAAGAGTCTTCAATAGTTTATCTAAGGCCATATGATAGAATTCACCTGTATTAGCTGGTGATAATTCAAATACGTCACGTTCTTTTAATTTCAACCCATATTTTAAGAAAAAGGCATAGTGATTTTTGAAGAATTCCTCAAATTTAGATACTGAGGTATTCAAAGTTTTACCATACAATTTTTCTGCGTATTCTGTCTTCAATCTTTCAGGAATGTTACTATATTCGATCCCAGCCATCAATTTACGTGTAAGTCTGCGATAAGTAGCATCTTCTTGTAACTTCTGATAGATATACCTCCACATTACAGGTAAAGGTTGTTTTTGACCCTTAGCCTGACGAGCTACTCCAATTAAATTGCTCAAAGCTGTCCGCTTAGTTGCTACAAATTTCAAGACTTTTTTATCTTCTAGTGTTGGTTCACCATTAGCTTCATACAGTGGTAAATCAAATTGTTTCATGATGCGATTTACATATGGAGACATTCTTAGTCCATCTTCATTAACTCCAGCAACTGGATAAGAGAAGTACAATCTTTCCTTAGGCGTCATGAATGCTAGATAGTTCATAAATGGTTCTGCTGCCATTCGCCCTTCAGCAGTGTCAGATAAATATTTCTCATCATCTAGTGTTCCTTGAACTAATTCTCTATCCATATCTGTCAGTAACATCGTATTTTGAATGCGATTTGGCATTACTAAGTCCGTAGCACCAAAGATAAATGTTACTTTTCTATCATTCATTTGTGTCGCAGTTGTTTCAGAAATAATAACTTGATCAAGTGTTGATGGAACTTGGCGATAAGTAGCTCCTTCAAATCCTGTTTGTAGTAAGTTCAAGAAATCTTCTTCCTTAAATGATAGATCTCCTAAAGTATCTACATATTCATCCATTAATGCACAAAATAGGTTCCACACTTGTTCAGGACGATCTGCCATCACCATATCACCTTGTTCTAGTGCTTTGTTTCTCCAATTAATCAACTGTTCTGGAACACCATTAATAATCAAAAAGTTCATCAAGATTTGTGCCGCTTCTTTACCATTTTCGGCTTCATCTAATTGTTTGAAGAATGGTGGTAAAATTTCCTTAATATAACGACGAATAACGTTAACTTGCTTAGTTATTTTCTCTTGGACATCAGTTTGAGTACCAAAGTCAGAACTTCCAAAGCGATAATATACCCAATCATCTTTACGTAGCCATTGACTTCCTTCAAAACCAAATTTTAAGATCAAGTTTTCAGTTAGATCTAGATCTTGTCTAAATTGTTTAATTCCCAAATAACCATATTCTGTTTTGGAAATTAACAATTCAGTTTTTAAAAGCCGCATCATATCCACATAACGATAGTGACGTGCTTTGACGTTGAATAAGGCTGTCAACAATTCCACAAGTGGATGATCAATCATCTTCTTAGCTAAATCCACAAAGATTGGAACCTTATAGTCATTAAAAATAGGTTCAATGATATTTCGATACTTATTCAAATCCGGCGTCAATAGCAAGAAATCTGCATAACGATAGTCTTTCAAAGCGACCATTTGCTTTATTCTTGTGGCTATTTCCTTTATTTCCGTCATTCTTGTATCAGCTTTTATGACTTGTAAATTATGATTATCCCCAATTTTTTCAACATTAATTGGTTTCAAATCTGTGGATTCTTTCCAATACTTAGCCAAGGATTGTAATTCAGGAGTTTCCACACGTAATTCCTGTGGATAAACATCATTCAGAATTTTGACCTGTGCTTTTCTAGCCTGTTGATAAAGTAAATAGTAAGTTCTCTCAGATCGGTAAAATAATGACTGCTTATCACTTAAATCTTCAATATCAGTCACTCCACGATTCAAAATCAAATCAATTCTCACTTCTTTAGCTCGTTGAAGCAAGACTGAAATTATAGCTTGTTCTTGAGCTGTAAATTGTGAAAATCCTTCGATAATAAAGTAACTATTGCTTAGATCTTCATTTTGTAAGTACTGAGTCAAACTTGGCAAAATATCAGCAGGTTTTAAATACTTACTGTCTGTCATCTGCATAAAATCACGATAGATAATTGCTATGTCGTGTAATTTAGCTTCCAACTCTGCACTATCAGCTGTATCTTGTTGGCTTAAATTTTCTTTCATTCTTTCTATATCATCATATGTAATGCAAGATTGTTGTAGTTCTATCAGTTGTGATACCAATTGAGCAATAAAGCCCGGTTGTGTCTGTTCACCTTTAAAAATTGTCAATTCATCACTATGTTCCTGCAAACTACGATAAACAATCATATTCAAACCAGCATTAGTTATTCTATTAACTTGATATGTAGCCGTATCTTTCATGAAATACCAAGCTAAACGTGTAAATGAGAAAGTCTGTACGTTACTTGTCGCAAACAAGTCTTGATTATCTTGCTGGCTTTTTAAATAGTCTAATACTTTTACTTCAGCACTAAATTTATTATGGTTAGGAACTATGTAGTAAATCTTGGCTTGTGGATCTTCTGCTTGCCAGTTAGTTATCTGCTCTAGCAATACTTGACGATGATTTTTAGTAGCATCACCTAAAACAAATCCTAAACTCATAAATTTCACCTCTCAAAGTTTTATTTTATCTTTAGTTTATCATTTTTTTGGTCATAGCTTTAAATTGAGTTACAATAATAATAAATTCTAAGAAAGGATTTTATTATGCAACCAAAAAAACGTTATGTCCAACCTCAAACTGTACGCGAGGCTATGGAAACTATTCAAAAACTATTTAATTCTTATCGTCACGCACCTTTAACACAAGACCTGTTAAATTATCACATCAACTTGACCAATCGCTTGCAAACTGATATTTATGTTGCTGCTTTACGCGAGAAAAATGATAAACAATTAGAAGATTTAAAGGCCATGACTGAAGCTATGCAAACTTGGACTAAGATTCGTTCTGAAAATAAACCATTCATTGGTAAAATGAAGAATTTCCGTCTAACCAACAATAATGGTCCTAAATTTAAACAGCACGTGCATAAAATCAAAGGTAATCATAGCTATCGTGGCGTTAAACATTAAAATATCGAATACAAAAACCCCCATAGTTACTAGCTGAAACTAGCAACTATGGGGTTTAAATTTTAATCTTAATTAAATTTCATGCTTTTGAAATAATGAATCCACTGATTTATTACTATTAATCAATGAAATAGCCTTAGCAATTGTAGGTGCTACTGATAAAACTTTCAATTGTGAAAATTGCTTTTCTTCTGGCACCTCAATTGTATCTGTTACTACAACTTCCTTATATGGAGAAACCTTCAATTCTTCTACAGCATTTCCAGAGAAGATAGGATGAGTAGCACAAGCATAGATATCTGCTGCACCAGCTGCTTTTAAAGCTTTAGCAGCGTCTACCATCTTACCACCTGTATCAATCATATCATCATAAACAATGCAGTTATGACCCTTAACATCACCAATTACATGTGCTTCTGTTGGTTCTGCAATTCTTTCAGTTCCACGCTTATCTACGATGGCAATTGGAGCCTTTAATAATTGAGCAAGGTTACGTGCACCCTTAACACCATTATGGTCTGGAGCAACAACTACTACATCTTTCTTCAATCCCAAATCGCCGAAGTATTGAGCTTGTACAAAAATTGCAAGTAAGTGGTCAACTGGAATATTGAAGAATCCTTGTAACTGACCAGCATGCAAGTCCATTGCTACAACTCTGTCAGCACCTGCCATTTGAATGAAGTTAGCTAGTAACTTAGCTGTAATTGGTTCACGAGAACGTGCCTTACGATCAGAACGTGCATAACCATAGTAAGGTATAACCACATTGATTGTACCTGCACTTGCACGACGTAAAGCATCAATCATAATCATAACTTCCATAAAGTTTTCGTTAACTGGATCAGATATAGATTGAATTACAAATACATCTCTACCACGAACACTTTCGTTGATGTTGATTTGAATTTCACCGTCACTAAAGTGTTTTACGGAAGCATCACATAATTTAACACCTAAGTTATCAGCAATTTTTTGTGCCAATTCTAGATTAGAATTTAAGGCAAATAACATTATCTCCTGCTTTTCTTGCATTTCCACATTTCCTCCATGAAGGTTTTATCTAGGTTGTCAACTACTTTAATTATATACAATCAACTTTTAAACGTCAAAAAGCTTTAGAAAAATAAATAATTATTTTCTTATTTGTCCATTACCACGAATGACATATTTAGTTGAAGTTAAGGCTTCTAATCCCATTGGTCCACGTGCATGTAATTTTTGAGTTGAAATCCCAATTTCTGCACCAAATCCAAATTCAAAACCATCTGTGAAACGTGTTGAAGCATTAACATAGACACAAGCAGCGTCTATCTCGTCCAAGAATTTTTGAGAACGAGTATAGTTTTCAGTGATAATTGCCTCTGAATGTTTGGTATTATGTTCATTAATGAAATCAATTGCCTCATCAATTGAAGATACAATCTTGATTGCAATAATGTAATCATTGTATTCTGTGTCCCAATCTTCAGCTGTAGCTAAAGTTGCTTTATCTCCTAAGATTTCACAAACTTTTTCATCGCCTCTAAGTTCTACATTATACTTTTGTAATTCATCAGCAATTGCTGGTAAGTATTCTTGAGCAACATCTTGGTGAATTACTAAGTTTTCAATTGCATTGCAGACAGATGGACGTTGAACTTTGGCATTTGTTGTAATTTCTACTGCCATTTTCTTGTCGGCAAATTTGTCTACATAAACATGGCAGATACCAGCACCAGTTTCGATAACTGGAACTTTAGCTGTGTTCAAAACAGTTTGAATTAAGCGTGCAGATCCACGAGGAATTAATACGTCCAAGTAATCTGTTAGTTGCATGAATTCATTTGCTAATTCATGTGATGTTTCAGTAATTACTTGTACTGCATCAGGATTAATTCCTTCTTGTTCCAAAGCTTGACGAATAACTTTAGTTATTTTTATATTCGTTTGTAAAGCTTCCTTACCACCACGTAAGATTACTGCATTTCCTGACTTAAAGCATAATGCTGAGGCATCGACAGTTACGTTAGGACGTGCTTCAAAAATCATCCCTACAACACCTAGAGGAACTCTCTTCTTTTCAATTTGGAGTCCTGCATAGTTAACCCAACCAGCATCAATCTTACCAATTGGATCAGCTAATTGTGCAACTTGTCTTACACCTTCTGCCATCGCTGCAATTCTATCATTATCAATCTTTAATCTATCAATGAATTTTTCAGGCATGTTAGTAGCATTTTCTAAATCTACTTTGTTAGCAGCTATTATTTCGTCAGCTTTTGCTAATAATTCCTGGGCTACTGTTTCTAAAACTTGATTCTTCTTTTGTTCACCCAACAAGGCTAATTGTCGAGATGCTTCTCTAGCAGCCTGTCCCATTTTATTTAAATCTACAGTCATCTATATCGCCTCTATTTCTTATGGAATAATGTTCCTATTTGCTTACCGTTTAAAATTTCAAAAATGATTGAAGGTCTCTTACCATTAGCTAAGACAGCTTTGCGTCCTTCATTAATCATTCTATCCATTGCTTTAATCTTAGTTGCCATTCCACCAGTTCCAAAACGACTTCCTGTACCACCTGCAGCACCTGTGATTTTTTCGTTAATTTCTGTCACTTCTGAAATTAAGTTAGCATCAGCATATTTTTTAGGATTTTTATCAAATAATCCATCAATATCAGATAAAACTATTAGTAAATCAGCATCAATTCCAGAAGCAACCACTGCAGATAACCAATCATTATCTCCAAAACTTGTTTGATGATCCATTTCATCAACCGCAACTGTGTCATTTTCATTAACCACTGGTATAACTTTCCATTTTAAAAGTTCATTGAAAGTATTCAACACGTTTTCTCTACTTTCAGGATAAGTTAATACATCATGCGTCAATAAAATTTGACTTGTCTTTTGACTGTACATTGCAAATCTTTGTTGATAAATAGTCATCAATTGACTTTGACCAATCGCTGCCAGGGCTTGTTGTTCAGGAATTTGCTTGGGTCGTTGTACCAAGCCCATATTTGCGAGTCCCACACCTACTGCACCTGATGATACTAGAACCACTTCTTTGTCCTCATTCACCAGTCCACTCAAGGTATAACACAACTCATCTATCGCTTGTAAATTAATTTTTCCGTTGGCACGTATCAGGGAACTTGTACCAACTTTTACAACTATGCGTTTCGCATCTTGCAAATTCCTGTTTTCCATCCCTATTCCTCTTTCCTACATTAAATATACTTAAATTTTACACTAACAATCAAAAAAAATCACTCTCTATAATTTTTACATGCTAAAAAGTGATTCCCATGTTTTTTTATTAACACAGAAATCACTTTATAGCTAGGCTTTTAAACCTGGTTCTGAAGCAATAATCTCTAAATTACCTTTGATTGTCCATTCTTTAACATCATAAGGTAAGATGAAATGCACGCCTTTTTCAATTTCATAACTCTTATCATTCACAATGATTTGACCTTGGCCTTTTAATACAGAAACCAAAGTATATGGAGCTGCCTTACGAGTGAAAGTTGCTTCTCCACCTTCTAAGCGCCAACGATAAACACTAAAGAAATCTGTTTCTACAAATGTTCTTACATCTGCATCCCCAACTTTTTGGTCCTTAATATCTAATTTAGGATCAACATGAGGTACATTTGTTACATCAATTGATTGTTGAATATGCAATTCACGTTTTTGACCAGTAGTCTTATCTACCCTATCGAAATCATATACACGATAAGTTGTATCACTACTTTGTTGAGTTTCCAGTACCATGATACCTTTTCCGATAGCGTGAATTGTTCCACTTGGTACGTATAAAAAGTCACCTGGTTTAACTGGTACTCTTCTTAACAATTTATCCCATTGTCCATTTTCTATTAACTCAGCTAATTCTTCACGAGTTTTAGCATGGTGACCATAAATCATTTCAGCACCTTCATCAGCAGCTAAAACATACCAACATTCAGTTTTACCCAATTCACCTTCATGTTCTTCAGCATAAGTATCATCAGGATGAACTTGTACTGATAAATCTTGTTTAGCATCTAAAATCTTGGTCAATAATGGAAAAACATCTCCCTCAGCATTTCCAAAGACTTCACGATGATTTGCCCATACTTCATCTAATGTTTGTCCTTTAAATTCACCATTTTCAACAGTTGCTGGGCCATGTGGGTGAGCTGAAATAGCCCAGCATTCACCAGTATGATCACTTGGAATAGGATAATTGTATTCTGTCTTTAAGCGGCTTCCTCCCCAAATTTTTTCTTGGAATACAGGTTTTAAAAACATTGGTTCATTCATAATTTTTCTACTTCCTTAATATAATGTATACACTTTCAATTCTAACAAAAATTATTTATTTGGCAACTTAGATTCATATTTACTTTTAGTAAGCAATATTTTATATAAAAAACAAGTTAAAGAAAATCTACAAAAAGCTAAAATCCCATTTAAAGATTATGGTCATAAAATTCAAACGCTCGATCCTAATGGCATTAAATTATTAATTAGAGAATAAGAAAAGATAGTACCAGAAATTCTGATACTACCTTTTTTAATCTTCGATAAATTTAACTGCAGTTCCATAAGCTACGACAGATTGCATATCTTGTAGAATAGATCCGGAATCGAAACGCATCATCACAATCGCATCCGCACCCTTTTCAGTAGCTTCCTGTTTCATACGTTCAATTGCTACCATTCGAGCTTCATGTAACATCTTGGTGTAATCTTTAATTTCTCCACCAACGATATTTTTCAAACCAGCTCCGATATTTCTGACAAAGTTTTTAGATTGAGTAGTTACACCGAATACTTCACCCAAAACTTCATACTTTTTACCTGGAATATTTTCTGTTGTTACAACTAACATAATTATCCCTCCGTTCTAATCTTCATCTTCATTAAAAGATGACGTGTTAAAATCGCTCCTAAAATTGCTAATACAATTATTGTTAAAATTGGTGGTAAGAAATTAAAACTATATTCATTTCCATGATAGCTAATGCCCAACAATAAACCAAAATATTTTACAACCATCATGAAAACTCTTGTCCAAGCAAATGGTAACATCGCAATCCATGAAACAATTCTAGTAATTACTAAAAATGCAGCCATTACAATTCCAAAGATTATCCAAGCACGATGCTTTTTAGGAAGTAACCCACAAGCTGCTCCGATTGCACTGATCCAAGTTACTGTCATAAAAGTTACTAATACATCAAAAAGATAACTTCCTATTACTTTTACTACTGGATTAGTTCCCTTTAAATAAGTTATTGCTATCAAATCATTCGTTCCACTACTTGATACTACTGCATCGTATATAGTTCCAATTAATACTAAAATTAAAGTTCCTAGCCCTAACACTATCATTTTATTTTTCCATAGTGTTTTACGTGAAATTCCATTTTGGTTTAAAAATGCGAATATCTCGTAATTAGTCGCACTGATTATAAATAAAGCACCCATTAAATAAAATGCTAACGGAAAATTGCTCCAAAATCCGAGTGCAATACTAGGAATTTCTTCAGAACTTGACATCATTATTAAAAGGATAGTCCCAATTATATGGATTCCAAATAATATTCCTAACCCTTTCACTGTATCTTCTGAGTATTTCCTAGATAGATACTTAACTACACTAATATCTTTACTTGTTAACACCGTTTTCACCACCTTGATTTGTTAAATATATGAACATCTTTTGCAAGTCAACGCGTTCGATTTGTACAGTATCTGGTAATATCTTATCGTCATTCAAATCACCATATACATAGTAACCTTGTAAATTACCCAAACTTTCTTTTCCAACAATGTTTAGACCTTCGACATAATCTTTAGTTTCAGCTTGTGGTCCCACAATCAAATGTGATTTAGCCAAAATATCTTCAACATCTTCATCAAGAGTAATTTTACTTTCAGATACAATCATGACATGTTCTAAAATATTAGTAATTTCCCCAATCAAATGAGTTGCTACAACGAATGTACGTGGACGTTCACTGTAAGTCGTCATTAATTCCTCATAGAAAATTGTTCGATGATTAGCATCTAAACCTAATACTGGTTCATCCAAGAAAATGTAATCTGCCGGTACACATAATGCAATGATTAACTTAGCAATTGTGTGATAACCTGTTGAAAACTTCCCAAATTTTTGATGAGTATCAATTTTAAATCTTTCAGCTAACTTTTCAGCATATTCATAGTCAAAACTTCCATAAAATTGTTCAGTATATTCGAAAATTTTGTCCAATCTCATGCTTTTGTTGTACATATCGACATCATTCATTAAATATAATTTACCTAATGCACTGTCATTTTCTACTAAATTTTCATCATCCAGCGTTAAAGTTCCTTGATCTGCATATAATCGATTAGCGATAATATTTAATAATGTACTCTTTCCAGCACCGTTTCTACCTAAAAGTCCATAAATCTTATTAGGTTTAAATTCTACTGATATATTATCCAATACGTTTTTCTTACGAAATTTCTTTGATAATCCATCGATCTTAATTCCTGTCATTACTAATCCACACCTCTCTTCACTAATTCAATCAAATCATCTTCATTCATGCCTAATTTCTTAGCTTCTTGTATCATTTTTACAATATAATCTTGGTAAAAAGACTCTTTCCTTCTTTCTAGTAACTTCATATAAGCACCCTCTGTTACAAACATTCCTAAACCTCTTCGTTTTTCCAATAGTCCATCATTAACCAAAATATTCATTCCCTTTAATACCGTTGCCGGATTAATATGGAATTCTTTTGAAATTTCAGTCGTAGAAGGAACTTGTGTACCATCTAAGAAAGCTTTTGTAAAAATTGCTTCCTCTAACTGATTAGCTACTTGTAAGTATATTGGTTCGGTACTATTGAAATTAAAGTGTAACATTCATTTCCACCTCAATTCTTTTTCATATTCAGTTAATTACTTATGTAACTAACTATATATAAAAATAATTTCTTTGTCAACAAAAAAGCAGTCGATCAATGATTTTTATCATCAATCGACTGCCTCGAATTTTAAATTAATCAGCAGCTTTTACACTTGCAGCAATTTCGGCAACTAAGTCAGCATCATCTTTAAGGCCTGTTGTTTCAACAATTACATCCTTCAAATCTTCATCTTTTAGCATCTTTTGAAGTTTTTGACTTTCATCGTCTTTTGGTTCATCAAAGTGATAAATCTTACCAACAGTTTCCATTAATGTTGTGTAACTTAAGCCACGAGCCTTTAATTCGCGAATTGGACGAATGAAACGTTCATCATAACCTAACTTACGGATAGGTGTACGACCTACACGAGCAATCTCATCAGAGATGTATGGATTTTCAAAACGACCAATAATCTTATCATGATATTCTTCTAATTCTTTTTCTTGGAAATCCCACTTAGCTAATAATAGTGAGCGAATTTCTTTCAAAGTATTCTTCAATTGTGTAAGAACTTTTTCATCCTTAATAGCTTCACCAATTGTTTCATATCCTAGAGCTTTACCAGTGTATGCTACTGTAGCATGACCTGTATTAACTGAGAATAATTTACGTTCAATATATGGTTCAAGATCAGGAGCATAGTGAACTGTTTCTAGCTTCAAACTAGGATTCTTCATTTGACTTTCATCAACAACCCATTCCTTGAACTCTTCTACTGATACCAACAATGGATCATCATGCTTTTGTAAAGGAACGATACGGTCTACCGCTGCATTAGGGAAACCAATATATTCATCAGCAAAAGCTTTTACATCGTCATCTAAGTGGCTGTAAACTTCTTCTTTAAGATGTTGTGAACCACCAATCATGTTTTCACATGCAATTACATCTAATGTTTGCTTGTTATCAGCATCTTTACGAGCCTTGATACCATCAGCAATCAATGGTGCGATAAACTTCAAAATCTTAGGACCAATTGCTGTTGTTACTAAATCAGTTGTCTTAATAGCTTCAACAACTTTTTCTGGATGTTCACCATTATTGATTCCATCAACATTTTCTACATGAATCTTCTTTTGACCAGGTGCAGCCAATTCGATATCATATTCTCCACGTTGATTTAAAGCACTGATGATAGTGTCATTTACATCTACAAAATCAATTCTAAAACCATTTGCGGCTAAAGTTTCACCAATAAATCCACGACCAATATTACCTGCTCCAAAATGTACTGCTCTCATTATTTTCCAACTTCCTTCAATAAATTAATTATTTCTTGTGGTGTTTGTGCATCTGCTAATTTAGCGACATTTGAAACATCACTGCAATATAAAGCGATTTGTGATAATAGATTTAAGTGTTCATTACCTAAACCTGCAATTCCAAAGACAACAGTTACCAATTGTTCACTATCATTTTCTCCACTGAAGTCTACACCCATTGGAATTTGCACTACCGAAATTCCTGTCTTTTTAATGTATTGTTTACCTTCGTCTGTACCATGAGGGATAGCGATAAAATTACCCATATATGTTGAGACATCATTATTACGTGCAATCATTGAGTCGATATATTCTTTTTCAACACAACCTGCATCTACCAATAATTGTCCTGCCATACGAATTGCTTGATCTCTTGTGGCAACATCTTGATTTAAAGAAATCATATTTGCTTGTAATTCCATTACTCTCTCACCTCTTATTTCAATTTAGCTACAACGTCTTGTAACTTCTTGTCTGTTAATAAATCATCTACAACTACAGTTTGAATATCTGTGTAACGAACTGCCAAATTCTTCTTAGCAGCTGCTGTTACGATTACTAAGTGTTTATCAGAATCTTCAAGTTCGTTGATTCTTACAGCTTTAATTGGTGTTTGCTTGTTAGCTTTCTTCATGCTATCACTGAACAAGCTTGTAGCCATTGTTACTGTACCAATGTGTTGGTCATGACGAATGAAGTTTACTTCTTCAACCTTAGCAAAGTCTACATTACCTAAGTCGCCTGCTTCTGCAGTTTTTACTGTATTTTCTGTTGCTTGTGGTTTGTCTTGAATTTGAGATAGAGCCTTCAAGTTTGCAACAATTTCATCGTATTTTGGACTGCTCAAGAAGTTATCTACAGATACATGCATTGCACTTGGTGTTCTTTGTAATGCACGTTCAGCCAATTCTTCTTGTGTAACAACTAATAATCCTTGTTCATCTTTTAGACGGTTTACAGCGGTATTTGTAACAGAAATGTCTTTGATACCAGCTTTCTTAACCTTGTCACGTAATAAAGAAGCACCCATTGCAGATGAACCCATTCCGGCATCACATGCAAAGATAATCTTCTTAACATCTGCGTAACTATCAACAGAATCTTGTGCTGCTTGACTTGATGGCATTTCTTTACCTTTAGATTCAGCTTTCATAGCTTCCATTTCAGCTTGTTTTTCTGCTAAATCGTCGCCAGTTGACTTATCATGTTTCAAGATAACAGAAGCAACCAAGAATGATACTACTGCAGCTACGAACACACCTGATAATACAGCTAGATATGATCCCTTAGGAGTCATTAACAGAATAGCAATAATTGAACCAGGAGATGCAGCAGCTTTCAAACCAGCTCCTAAAAGTTGGAATGTAAATGTACCTGATACACCACCGGCAATTGCAGCTAAAATCAATGCTGGTTTCATCAAAATGTATGGGAAGTAAATTTCATGAATACCACCAAAGAAGTGAATAATTGCAGCACCTGGTGCAGAACCTTTAGCAGATCCTTTTCCAAAGAACATGAATGCTAACAAAATACCAAGACCTGGACCTGGGTTAGATTCAAGTAAGAACAATACTGATTTACCAGCAGTTGATGCTTGTTGAATACCTAATGGAACCAAGATACCATTACCAATAGCGTTGTTTAAGAACAATACCTTAGCTGGTTCAATAAAGATATTAGCTAATGGCAACATGTGAATAGAGATGATGAAGTCAACACCTTTACTCATGAAGTTACTACCTGCAACAACTAATGGGTTAACTACATAAGTTCCTAAAATAGCTAACAACATTCCCAAGATACCACTAGAGAAGTTGTTATAAATCATTTCAAAACCTGATCTGATCTTATCTTGGAATAATTGGTCAAATTTCTTAATGCACCAACCACCAAGAGGTCCCATAATCATAGCCCCTAAGAACATTGGAACCTTAGCACCTACAACTACCCCCATTGTAGCGATGGCACCAACAACAGCCCCGCGTTCTTCGTACACCACACGTCCACCAACATAACCGATTAATAATGGCAATAAATAAGTTAACATTGGAGTAATCAATTTAGCGATATGTGCATTAGGGAACCAACCTTGTTCCATAAAAATCGCTGTGATTAAACCCCAAGCAATAATAGCAGCAATGTTTGGCATAACCATACTAGATAGCGATGTACCTAACTTTTGAACCTTCGCTTTAAGTGAAGTTTTCTTCTTTGCTTCTTGCATTTTTTTCTCCTCTTTTCTTCCTGATTTATCTTACAAGTTTATGATAACGTTTACTGAATACGGATACAATTCATTCTAAATGTGACTTTGGCACAGTTGTCAGTGTCAAAATTAATTATTTTCTTCACAATGCGTGTAAAAGCTTGGTTTAATCGACTTTCTCTCTACTACTTATTTGTGACACATTCTTATTTTTTTAACCACAATAGTCCTTGACCAATAAAAAATGCAATGAATTCTTCAACTCATTGCATTTTTACATATTAATTCTTAATTCTATGAATAATAAAGGTTGCGACAATCGAACCTAGTACAATTATCCCAAATAATAGATTAGGGATTTCAATATCAATCATAGGAATTGTTAGGAATAGCTTAATTGCAATTAATGCAATCAAACCATATGCTGTCGTTTCTAATTCTGGTACAATTTCCATTAACCTCATGATAATTTCAGCAATTCCTCGCATTGCTAGAATACCTATTAATCCACCGATTAAAACAATCACAGGATTAGGTGAAATCGCCAATGAAGCTAAAACTGAGTCAACCGAGAATACAATATCCATCATTTCAATGGATACAACTACCGACCAGAATAATGGTAATATACGCTTTTTAGCTTTCTTCCCGTCCTTCTTTGGTTTAGGATTCTTCTTACGATAGAAATGACTAACAGCAAGATACATTAAATATGCTGCCCCTGCCACTTTTATTTCCCAGAAATGAATTAGATAGGCTCCCAAACCAATCAAGATGAAGCGGAATATATAAGCTCCCCAAAGTCCATAAAAAAGAGATTTTTCTTGTTGTTTTTTATCTGGTAATACCTGTGTCTGTGCAGCCAAAACAATCGCATTATCAACAGACAATAAACATTCAATCAATACTAGTGATAGGATGATCATCCAATCTTCACCAGAAGTGACTACTGTTCGCCAGTTATTAGCATCAAAAAATGGGCCATATAATTGTTGTAATATATCCAATTAGTAATTTATTCTCCCTTCAACTATCTTTATCCAAGTATATTTTATCAAAATTTTCTATCTTAAAGTGACTTTAAGCATTACCTTTACAAGAAATTTACATTAATCTAATGGTAAAACAAGGTCATCTGTATCATCATCATTCAAGTCACTTACTTCTGCATATTTTCCACGAATATGAGCTTTAATTAAACCATAAATCTCAGTTCTATCAGCAGAAGTTAAAGTGCGTCCTTCAAATTTCATTCGTGCATTAGAGGCAAAGAGTTCGTTTAAATCTATTTTTCCTCTCATATCTCCAATTAAAAAGTTAGGTGTTACCCCAAAGAATCGACATAACTTTATAATTTCAAGATATGAAGGTGTATTTACGCCTCGTTCCCAACTTCCAATCTGAGGCCCTGTATTCTTTTTTTCTTGCTTGCCTTTTTCCATTTCATTCATTTCTTTAGCTAAACCAGCTAAGGAAAGACCTCTACCAGTCCTTAAGGCACGTAATTTTTCTGGAAACATAATTCTCAGCCCCTTTCACTTTATAAGTATATTATAATTCATAATTACAAAAATTTGTAAGTTGATTTATTTTTATGCATAAAAAAACGAGGTCTTATTAAAACCTCGTTACTTAATTTAGCTAGACTTTACTTAGTAATGTCGCCACCAACATACTTCTTAGAAAGTTTTGTTAATGTACCGTCATTACGTAATTGCTTCAAAGCTTTGTTTACATCTTTCTTCAAGTCTGTATTCTTCTTAGCCATCAAAGCACTGATCTTAGCTGGCTTTTCATCTTTGGAAACATCTTTAGCTTGAAGTCCTTTGACATTCTTACCATCTTTCTTGTAAGCATACCATGCAGACATTGAGTTAATTGTTCCCTTTACACGACCTTGACGAACCATGTCTAAGGAAGTTGAAAATTCACTAGAAGGAACAACTTTAGCACCAAATTTCTTAGCTACTACAGAGTTGTCAGTTCCTGTACCACTAGCAATTTTCACACCTTTAATATCCTTTAATGTGTTCAACCCACTGCCTTTTTTAGAAATCAAAGCAAAGTGAGAGTAGATGTATGGAGTAGAAAAACCAAATTTAGCTTGTCTTTCCTTAGTAACTGTAACGTTATTCAAAACAATATCATACTTACCAGTATTTACACCTTCAATTAATCCATCCCATTTAGTTGGTACAAACTTTGCTTTTAAGCCCATTTGTTTAGCAATATCCTTACCAAGTTCAACTTCAAAACCTGTTAATTTTCCATCTTTACGGTATGAATATGGAGCAAAAGTTCCTTCTAACCCAATTGTTAAAGTTCCTTTTTGCTTCAATTCACTACTTGTAGCAGCTGAAATTTTATCTGCACTAGCTTGTGCTGGACGAGCAACGTTAAATGCTAATCCCAAGCTAGCTACCCCAACAAATGCTGCAACTGATTTAATTAATTTTCCATATTTCATTATTATTTCCTCCATTAATCTAAGTTACTTAAAGTCATCGCGGATAAAAAGTTCTTTATTCTTTGATTATCTGAATTGAAAAAGTCATCCTTAGGACCTTGGAACAATATTTGTCCATCTTCAACAAACAAGATTTTATCCGCAACTTTCTGTGCGAAAGCCAAATTATGTGTAACTATTATCAACGATTGTTTTTCTTTAGCTAACTGTAACAATACTTTTAAAACTTCTAATTCTAACTCCGGATCCAACGCACTAGTTGGTTCATCTAATAGGATATATCTTGGATTCATCGCTAATGATCTAGCAATCGCCACACGTTGAGCTTGTCCACCTGATAACTGTTGTGGATAGGCATCTGCTTTATCTGCTAAACCAACTTTTTTGAGTAATTCATAAGCTCTTTTAGTTGCTGATTCCTTATCTTCCTTTAACACGTGAACTGGTCCTTCAATAATGTTCTTCAAAACTGTTAAATGTGGAAAAAGGTTGTAATTTTGAAAAACCATTTCTGTTTCACGACGAACTTCTAAAATCTCTTTTTTAGAGATTCCTTTCTTAAAATCCAACTCTAAATCATCAAAATAATATTTCCCACTTTCAGGCATCTCAAGTAAATTCAATGAGCGTAACATTGTTGACTTCCCTGAACCAGATGGACCTACTAAAACTGTAGTCTGATTATTTTCAAATGTTGTCGTAATATCTTTTAAAGTCAAGTTACCACCAAAAGTTTTATTCACATTTTCTAAACGTAACATTCAATCACCTCACTTACTTTACTTATTGAGTTGCCACATAACGTGACGTTACTTTTTCAAGCCATCCTTGTAAGAAGGATAACACCGTGCATAGAATTGCATATAAGACTGCTACTGTGCAGTACATTACTAATGGCTCATAATTTTCAGCTGCGATTTGTTGACTAACCTCAAACATTTCCACAATTGTAATGGAAGCTGCTAAAGATGTATCTTTCACTAAACCAATGAAACTATTAGCTAACGGTGGCAATGAAACTCTAGCTGCTTGAGGGATGATTATTCTCATCAATGCTTGTTTATGAGTCATCCCAATTGAGGCAGCAGCTTCCCATTGTCCTTTAGGGATTGAAGTAATTGCCGCACGAATTGTTTCGGAAGCATATGCCCCTGTATTAAGTGAAAAAACTATAATTCCTGATGTAAATGGATCTAACTTTATCCCTTCTGGTGCTAGTCCTTTGATTTTTAGATACGGTAATCCAAAGTATACAATAAATAATTGGACCAATAATGGTGTACTTCTAAATAGCCAAACATAAAATCTAAAAATTGCTTTGATAACCAAGAAAGGTCCTTTAGTTTGCGAAATTCTAATTAAAGCTGTAACCAAAGCTAAAATCAATCCTAGAATAAATGAAATAATCGCTAGCGGAATTGTGTACTTTATTCCAGCTGATATTAACTCAGGTAAAGAACTAATAACTGTATGCCACATATACTTTCACCTTCTCTTCTTATGTAATATTCTCAAAATAAAAATGCTATTAGTCTTGTCTCCGACTAATAGCATTCACCGATTTAAATATCTAATTACTTACATACGATTAAATATTCCATCATTAGCGTGAAGATGTTAGTCTTTGACCAGAATTATACATACCAAAAAGCATGTTACACATCATGCAACATGGTTGAACCATCAACATTGCTTGGTATGAAACTTTAGCCATTTTCTAACACTCCTTCATTTCAAGATACTATAAGAATACAATTTCACTTCTTTTTTGTCAATAAATTTCACACAAGAAATTAAAAACACCTTACAACCGTTAATTTTTTTCTAACGATTATAAGGTGTCTTGTAAGAGTATAAACTATTTTCTATTCAACTGTAACACTCTTAGCTAAGTTACGTGGCTTATCAACATCGTATCCACGTTGGATTGATGCATAGTAAGCTAATAATTGTGCTGGGATAATAGCCAATAATGGTGATAACAATGGTGTTACTTCTGGTAATACCACTTGATCGCCTTCTTGAGCTACATCGCGACTAGCAATAAATAGCACATTAGCACCACGAGCTAATACTTCTTGAGCATTACTACGTGTATGAGTAGCTGTCTTAGGATCTGTAATTATAGCTACAACTGGTGTACCTTCTTCAATCAAAGCAATTGTACCATGCTTCAATTCACCGGAAGCAAAGCCTTCTGTTTGAATGTAAGAAACTTCTTTCAATTTCAAAGCTGCTTCTTGAGCTACATCATAGTCAATTCCACGACCAATGTAGAAAGCATTACGTGTTGTTGCTAACATATCCTTAGCAATCTTTTCAACAGTACCTTTTTCATCAACTAATTCTTGCATACCATTAGCTACTTTAGTTAATTCAGCAGCAACATCGAATTCCTTAACTTTATCAATGTTCTTAGCTTCGCCATAAGCTTTAACCAAGATAGCTTCTAGAGCAATTTGTGCTGTATAAGCTTTAGTTGAAGCAACAGCAATTTCTGGACCTGCATATAGTAGCAATGTATATGTTGCTTCACGATCTAAAGTAGAGTTTTGTACGTTTGTAATTGTTAAACTTGGATAACCTTGTGCATTCACTTGAGTAAGCACTTGACGACTATCAGCTGTTTCACCACTTTGAGTCAAGAAGATGAAGAATGGCTTTTCTGACAACAATGGTGGGTTGTAAGCAAATTCTGAAGCAACATGAACTTCAGTTGGAATATTAGCTAATTTTTCAAATAATTCCTTACCTACCAAACCAGCATGGTAACTTGTACCAGCAGCTACGATATATAAACGATCTGCTACTTCTAAAGCATCCAATAGTTCTTTATCAATATTGATAGAACCATCTTCTGCTACATAATGTTGAACTAAGTTACGCATTACACCTGGTTGTTCATCAATTTCCTTAAGCATATAGTATGGGTATGCACCCTTTTGAGCTGCTGCTGGATCTGTATCTACGTGGAATGGTTCACGATTGATGACATTTCCTTCTGGGTCTTTGATAGTAATTGAATCAGGTTTTACAATTACGATTTCACCGTCAACTAATTCAATGAAGTCATGAGTTTGACTTAACATTGCAATTGCGTCTGAACATACTACGTTGAAGCCATCGCCAACACCAATCAACAATGGACTCTTGTTCTTAGCAACAAATAATGTATCTGGTTCTTCTTTATCCATTAATAAGAAGGAATATGATGAACTTTCATCAACTAATCCTAAAACTTTCTTAAATGCAGCTTCTGTATCTAAACCTTCATCAGAGAATTTACCGATTAATTGTACGATAACTTCTGTATCTGTACTACTTACCAAAGTTACATCTTGTAAGTATTCATCGCGTAATTGAGCAAAGTTTCCAATCACACCATTGTGTACTAAGAAGAAACGACCATTTGCTGATACATGAGGATGAGCATTAACTTTGCTAGGAACCCCATGTGTAGCCCAACGTGTATGACCGATACCTGTTGAACCCTTAACTTCTGGACCAACTTCTGCACGTAAATCGGAAATACGACCTTTTTCTTTTACTAAAAAGTCCTTACCATTTTGGTCATTTACATAAATTCCAGCTGAATCATAGCCACGATATTCTAATTGTTGTAATCCGTCTAATAAAATGTTTGTTGCATCATTATTACCAGTAACACCGACAATACCACACATATGTTATTTACCTCTCAAATTCAAATCTTTATTTCCTAAAATTGGTATAGACCTTGATAGACAATTATATAATCTTAAAAACACTTATAAATCAAGGTAACAGCTACAATATACATTAATATTTATTGCTTGTCAACAATCATTTTATCTAATTGGTATAGCTGATTTTATTTCTTGCAAGAACCTTACAGCAATCGCATTTTGTAACTCTTCCTTCGTACCAGTTGCAAATAATTTCAAAGTATCATCGCTCATCACAATCATGCTACTTACCATTCCCATTACATCTTGCTCAATATCTGATAATCTTTCAGGCCCTAACATTAATAACATTCTTGAAACCTCAATTTCAGTTTGATCCATAGCTTTCATCTTTAGAGATTGGTCTAAATCAATTACGGTAAAATAACAACGTTTAACTTCCGGGCTGCTAGTATGTAACAAGGCCATATTACTATTCGGAATTCCAATCGGAGCTAAATCTATTCTACGTTTCAAATTTGCAGCTACTTGTTTTTTATCCTTTATAATTCCTTGTCCAATTCGCCCAGTAATTTCGTTAATTACCTGTGATAAACTTTCAGTCGCCTTATTATTTAATCTGATTACTTCAATTCCGTTTACCAATTCCGTACAGAATAAGGCTCCTATCGCAATCCCATTCAATCTTTTAGTTGGTTGTAACTTGGAATTATTTAAATAAACATTATTATCTTCTGCTTCTTTGCTGATGTAGTTTTCCTGATAATCTTTTAAGTAATCTTTGATGTTACTAATTTCATCATCCAATAATAATGGACTAACAATTTGATATTTTCTCGGAAATCCCGGCAATTTTAAAGTAGATAAAATTAAATCATAACTACTTAAATCAAGGTCTTGAAGTTGTGCAATTTTAGAAATTTTTACCTTCTTAACTTCTGGAATTTCTTGCTTTAATCTCTGTCCTAAGATCGATGATGTACCAATCCCATTTTCACAAATTACTAGCGCTTTCAAATCTCCACGATAATGACGACTAGTGTATTCATTAGCAAAATACAGTAGCAATAATTGTAGTTCAGATTGTGCTAACTTTTCATCTGGAAAACTAACTTTCCACGCTTGTTTAATGGCATTAAATAAATCTTGGTATCTTTCGCTTAATCTAGTTAAAGTTTCAATTCTCGTATTAGGTAATCTTTCAACCTGATGGCTTACTAAACCAGCAATATGCGTTGTCAGACGTTTCAAAAATGCTGGATTACGTTGAAAATCCCATTTCATTTTTTCAGAAACGGTTTGAACGAAAGACTTTATTTGTAGTGATAAAGCCAGTTCTTGATCATTATCATAAAATGTCGGAGAACTCTCATTATCACAACTTTGGAATTGATTAGCTAAATAGATAATTTCTTTTCTATCTAATTTTAATGGTTCTATTTGTGAATACTCAGCCATAAATTGATAAACCAATGATTGATATTTCAACGAACCATCAATAGCCTTAATTTCACCCAAATTATCAGATGAGGCAGCTCTTTCTAAACAAATGGTTGTTAATAATATCAGCTGCATTGATTGGTGATCTGACTTGATATTTATTTTCTTTAATACGCTTTTGTTTAGAGCTTGAGTTACCAATTGAATCCTTTTTTTCGGTAATAATCTCAAAAAATAATTGTTTCCCCCGACATCCTGATCGTCACCAATATACTTAAAGAAACGATAATCATTGATCTCACTCAATAAGATACCACATAGTACCTGACGTCTTTGAAATTCGGTACCTTTAACTGAAATGCCTACACCTTTTTTCTTAATTAAAGTTATCCCATATTTTCCAAGTGCCAAGGCTACTTCCGTTAAATCTCGTTGTACAGTACCTTCACTTACTTTTAGCGACATTGCCAGACTAACAATTTTTTGTGGCTCATCTTCTAGTAAAAGCATCGCCGCCAAAATACTTTGCCTTTCAGATACTGACATTTCTTGTTGGCTAGGACTATCACCAATGTCTTCACGCAATTGTTCAATATCTCTTTCTTGCCCTTGAAGTACATATTTCCCATCAATGTTAGAAATTGTCAGTCCTCTTTGCTCTAAATCTAGTTTTAGCTCATTAAATTCACGATAAATGGTTCTTCGACTAACATTGACGCTTTCTTCAAGCTGTTTAATCGTTGTCCCATTTGATATTCGTAACAATATCGATAAAATTTCTTTTTGCCTTTTTGTAAGAATTATCATAGGAATTAACGTCCTTTCACGCTACTTTGACAAATTTAGACATTATCTAATATTTAGTCTAACTCACAATTTTATTAAAGTAACCCTATTCTTCAACAAATTCCGAATTGAGAACTATCGACTCAGCTAAAAGAATTTCACTATATAGGTGATACACATATTTTTCATACCGTGCTTCTTTTTGAGAAATCATATCTAAATATTGTCGTTCTTGATAAAATGCATTAATAAATGCACGTCTTTCCATTTCTTTTTCCGCTTCTGTATATTGTGGATGACGTACTGCATTACGCCATTCTTTGACAAAATCCCTTGTTATTGTATTTTGATTTTGAGACTTCAAATCAAAAATTACAGATTGTTTTACATTTTTCGCTAAGTACATTTTCTGCACAGTGGCGATTGCTTGTTGAATCATTTCTTCTCTTAATTCATCTAATTCCTTTTCACCGTCTTCATCAGAAACATCTTTTTCTAAAATAAACCTAAAAATAATAGTAGGAACTATCATACTCAAAATAATCAGTACACTTTCAGACATCACTACTAGACTAAAATCCTGGCTATTAACACTAGTCTTAGCTACTGTAAATGCTAGGGATAACGTTACAGCTCCATGCACACCACCTAAAGAAAAGATCCAACCTGCACGATTATCCATTTTAAATTTAATTCTGCCATATATACCGTACAATTACATTGGATAGATACAAAATTGCACCTAAAGTTATCCAAATCCACGAATTATAAGTGATACTCTCATCTTTAATGATATTAACCAACATCATTCCTAAAATTACAAAAACGATGCTGTTAAAAAGTTCCGTAATGATTGAAACTAAATTTGTGCCCATATACACCATTTGAGCATTTGCTAGTCGACTACGTTGAGTTTCAGCATTATGCACCAATCCTGCACAAACTACTGCAATAATCCCAGAAACATGAAATTCTTCCGCCAGATAATAGATAATAAATGGTGTCATTAAATAAATAATCACTTGTGCATTTACAGAATTATACGAACTTCTAAGGAGTGCCTGTCTGAATAAAACAATAATCCACGCGATAATAAAACCAATTACAATTCCACCACCAGCAGATAGCATAAAATCTGTCAAGGTTTCACGATAATTTATTCTTCCATTGATATACCATAAAACAGCCATGTTTAATAAAATAATTCCTGAAGCATCATTAAATAATGATTCCATTTTTAAAAAGAATCCTTCGCGACGTGGAATTTTTAGTCCTTCAGTTACTGATTGAGTGGCTGTTGCATCAGTTGGTGTGCTGATTGCAGCTAAGATGAAAGCCAATGGCAAGCCAATCTTACCAATTGCATAGCTACTAAATCCGGCTACGATTGCACAAAGTAAGACCATGATAACTGTAACTTGGAAAATCTGTTTTACCCTTTTACCAACTACATTAAGGAAAGTAGCTTGCCCTTCAAAGAATAATAGCGGTGCTACGATTAAAAGCATAAAAACTTCCGGATTAAATGAACGGATGTCATAAGTCGTTACAGGAAGTAATCCTAAAACCGCTCCCATAATTAGACTAACGTAATTCATTGATACTTTAACAAACATCTCAGCAATTATAATGCTGATAACAGCAAAAAATACCAATTCAAATAATAAAATTATTATCTCCAAACTATCTATCATCCCTTCCTTGTGTTATCTATAAGTTAATTCTAGCATAAAATATAAAAAATTTGTATGAATTAAGCAAATAAAAAAGAGCGGTAAATTAAAACCGCCCTCAATTCTACAATGTTGCACGACTTTTAGAGTTGGCTGACTCTATCTGTGTTCAACATATTATCTTTATTCTGACACTATTATAACATAAAACGTTTTTCTGTAAGTCCAGGATAAAATTAAAATAGTTGAAGATTATGCCTGTTTGAAAGCCAATCTTCAACTATTCTCTATTTCAAGCAATTGAAATTTTATACTAATAAATATTGTAAGCCAGCAGCTAAGATACCTCCAACAATTGGACCTAACATTGGTACCCATGCATAGCCCCAATTTGCATTACTCTTATTAGGTACTGGTAATACTGTATAAGCAAATCTTGGAGCCCAGTCACGAGCTGGATTCAAAGCGAAACCTGTTGTTCCACCCAAAGCTTGACCAACTACCATGATTAATAAACCAACAATTAATGGTTTCAATCCTTTTGTAAAGTCGCCAAGATTTAATAATGTAAAGATGAATACAAAAGTTGCGATTGTTTCACTCAAGAAATTGTACAAACCATTATCAATGGCTGGACCAGTTGCGAAAATTCCAACTACGTTACCATCGCTAGTATTCTTAGCATTCTTGAATTGTGCTCCATATTGAATAATTACTAAAACTGCACCAACAAAAGCACCTAAAAATTGTCCTAATAAATATGGTAAAACTTGGCTCCAAGGGAAGAAACCAAAAAGAGCAAATCCAATTGTTACCGCTGGATTCAAATGTCCTTGTGCCCCAAAACTGCCAGCTACGTAAACACCAAACGTTACTGCCATACCCCATGCTAGAGTTACAAACAACCAGCCAGCATTACGTGCATATGACGTCTTAAGATTTATGCCAGCGCCGGTACCTACACCTAGAACGATTAAAATCATCGTACCAAGAAATTCACCAATAAATCCGTTCATAGTATTCACCTCTATTTAATTTTTAGTGGTTCTAACTGTTTTTCTACTTCCTGTAAATCTACCCCTGCTTCAAGAAGTGTTGCTGCTGTATATGCTCCTTCAATTAAAGCAACATCATAAAGATGAACTTTTTTATCTGTCATTTCAATCGCCATCTCTAAGTTCATTTTTGCACTTCCTAAATCATAGAAAGCCAAAATTTCATCAGCATCATTTTCTTCAAAAGCATTCATGATTTTTTCCATACTTGTCCCAACATCATTATCTTCAGTTCCACCAGCTGTTGTAATAGGAACATCCTTAGCTACCTGAGTCAACAATCTTGGCAATCCATTAGCAACTTCATAAACGTGAGAAACAATTGTAATTCCTAAACTCATTACATAACCCCCGCTTCTAAAAGGGCTGTAAATAGATAGCCACTTGATACAGCACCTGGGTCTAAATGTCCAACTGAACGTTCACCTAAGTAAGAAGCACGACCTTTCTTGGCAACCATATCCTTTGTAGATTCAACTGCTGCGTCAATATCTGCTTGAGTTAGACTATTATCTTTCAATTTTGGTACTAATACTGTCCAAACATCCACCATTGTCTTATCTCCGGCTTCAGCTCCACCACGTTTCTTAATTCCAGCTAAAGCTAATTCCATTAATTCTGCTAAATCATCTGTTTTAGCACTAGCTTTAGCCATTTCTAAAAATGCAGTTCCGTATAAAGGACCAGAAGCTCCACCAACCTTACTAATCAAGGACATCGCTGTAATTTTAAATACTCCAACAATATCTTCTGGTTGCTTGCTTGCTAAAGTCTCTTTAACTGCAACCATGCCACGAGCCATGTTATTACCATGATCTCCATCTCCAATTGGTGTATCTAAATCACTAAGATATGCTTTGTTAGTTTCAATCAAATCACCAAATAATTCCAACCATTTTTCTAAACTTTCTTTAGTTACTGACATTCCAATCTTCCTTCCCTACTTAAGCTTTTTACCATGCAATTGTTTCTACTGGATAATTTAAATATTCTAGCCACTTATCTTCAGCTAATTCAAATATTGTTAAAGAAATACCAGCCATTTCAATTGATGTCATATAATTACCAGCTTTCGTAAATACTGGTTTAACACCTTTTGCTTCCAATGCATCTAGCACATCGTTGCCAAATACATATTGTTCCATTAATGGAGTTGCACCCATACCATTAATTAAAACAGCATATTTCTTATCCTTATCTAAATGAAGTTCTTCATCAAGTTTTTCAATTAATTCTGCTACCAATTCTTTGGATGGCTTAATTTTTTCTCTTCTATAGCCAGGTTCACTATGAATTCCTACACCATATTCAATTTCGTCTTCAGCTAATTCAAATCCTGGTTTCCCAACTTCTGGAACAGTTGCTGCTGATAAAGCTACCCCAATAGTCTTCAAGTTAGGTAATACTTTCTTAGCCAATTCTTCGATTTCATCTAAACTTGCACCTTGATCTGCTGCAGCACCTAAGATTTTATGCATTAATACAGTTCCAGCTACACCACGGCGACCTTGTGTATACAAACTATCTTCTACGGCAATATCATCATTAACAATAATTGATTTAACTTCAATATCATCCATTTCTGCCATATCTTTAGCCATATCGAAGTTCATTACATCGCCAGAATAATTTTTAATAACTAAAAATACACCTTTGCCACTATCAACAGCCTTGATTGCCTCGTATATTTGATCAGGTGTTGGAGAGGTAAATACTTGCCCTGCAACTGCTGCACTTAACATACCTTTACCTACAAATCCTGCATGTGATGGTTCATGTCCACTACCACCACCACTGACAATACCTACTTTACCTTGCATAGATTCTTTGTCACTACGCACCATTACTTCAGTACCATCAATCTTTTCAATATATTGTGGATATAAACGAACCATTCCATTAACCATTTCTGGAACAACATCTGCTGGATTATTGATAATTTTCTTCATGACTATACCTCCATGTCGAACTATGATTATTTACAACTCGATTGTATAATATAAACGTTTTCAATTATAGTGGACAATATCTTAAATCTGTCCGTTACTCTATCCCGTAAGGTATTATTATACTAATAGTATGGAAGTGATTAATATGAGATTAACAAACACACATGATATTTCTTTAGAAAACACAATCCAAGGTATCAAGCTTGCTTATCCATCTCTTAAACAGGTTTCAGGAATATTTGGATTTATAGATAGAAATTTTAATGATGAACACATTCCTTTGATTTCAGGTGGTGGTGCTGGTCATGATCCTGCTCACTGGGGATTTGTTGGACCTGGAATGCTAAGCGCTTCAATTACTGGAGAATTATTTGAACCACCTACTCCAGAAGAAATAATTACAGTTACTAAAAAAACAACTACACTTAAAAAAGCTTTTTATATTGTTAAAAACTTTCCCAAAGATGTTGCTGCTTTTACTCAAGCTAAAGTAACTTTAGAAGATGAAGGTTGGCAAATTGGAATGGTTATTGTTAGAGATGATGTTTCGGTAGATTCATCTTTTGAAAAAAGACGGCGTGGCGTAGCTGGAACTGTTCTAATTCATAAAATTCTCGGCTACTATGCCCAAAAAGGAGCTAATATTGATACTCTTGAAATGATTGGCCAGCATTTAACAGAGAACCTAAAAACTATTGGTGTGGCTTTTTCTGGAGATAATTTTAACCTAAAAGATAATGAAATATACTACGGAATTGGTATTCATGGTGAACCTGGCTATCGCAAAGAAGAATTTAAGTCTTCTGAATTACTTGCTAGAGAGTTGATAGCCAAATTGCGCTTAAATTTCCAATGGTACAAGGGTGATACATTTGTTGTTCTAATCAATTCTCTAGGTGGTACTACACCTATTGAAAATTTGATTTTTAATAATGATGTTTGTTCTTTATTGGCTTTAGATAATATCAATATCGCATTCGATAAAGTCGGTACTTTTCTTTCATCTTATGGAATTAACGGGATTTCTCTATCATTATTAAAAGTTGAAGATGCCGACTGGCTTCACGCCTTGCAAGCTCCTGTTAATGTTCCAGCTTGGTAATTAACTCTCAAAAGAATATTCAATTGCATTAATTGCTTGTTTTACAATTAATTCATAATCTACCGGATTGGGTGTCGTAACATTGTGAATTATAGTTGTAGATATACCTAAGCATAGGATCCACATATTATCCTGTGCTTTTTTATTTGAGATAAGCTCCTGCCTTTCTAGCACATGAGCTAATAGTACTACCAAATGTGTCGCAAAAATATCTGCCACATTAACCTCGGTTTGTACCGTCAAGCATTCATAATAGTAGCGTTTATGAGCATCTATTTCGTAAATGAATAACTTTAAAATTTCTTTCCAATGAAGGTAGTCAATATTATTATCAATTGTTTCTTCCAAGGTGTCATTTAATTGCCACTCTAGCAGATCATATTTGTCTTGAAAGCTATCATAAAAAGTTTGGCGTCGGATATCTAATATTCTCATTAAAGAACTTACTGAAACATGATTAAAACCTTTTTTCATTATCTGTTCGCGAAAAGTATTAGCAATTTTCTTTTGTAATATATAGCTCATATTTGCCACCTCATCTAAACAAATCCAAATAAAATCAAATATCTTTTATATAAAATAATAACAGAATTCTTAATATAATTCTAGACAATGCAAAAAGTGCGTATAGCATACACTACACGCACTTCGATATTTTAACATTTATAACCTATTCTTTTTCAGTTACTCCTACAGATACTCTAGCTTTCTTATAGAAGTAAACCCCTAATCCTAATACTAATCCAACTAATGCTGGAACTACCCATGATAATCCGATGCTAGCTAATGGTAAGTAATGCAATCTAAATGCTGCAACTGCTTTACCAAATGCGCTTTGACTAACAACTGCTGGGAATGCAACTACCATATCAAAGAATGCTGGAACTACAGTAAATAGAACTACCATGAAATATACTGCACCATCACGCTTGAATAAAGGTGAAAATACAGATAATAAGATCAATACCATTGATAATGGATATAAGAACATTAACATTGGAGTTGACCAAGCGATGATTTGTTCTAATCCAAAGTTAGCTGTTAAGAATGATGCTAAGCATGATAATGCCAACCATGTGTGATAACTAACCTTTGGAAAATGTGCATGGAAATCTTGAGCAAAAGCTGCAACCAAACCTACCGCTGTTGTTAAACATGTAACTGTGATTAATGTAGCCAATACAGCTTGACCAAATGAACCTGCATAAGCATTAACGATTTGAGAAAATGCTACACCACCATCAGCGGATAATTTAAATCTACCTAATGACATTGCGCCTACAACAATTAGAAGTAAGTAGATTACTGCAACTGCACTCATTGAGAAGAAACCAGCTTTAGCAGTAACGGCAGCAACACTCTTTTCACGTTTTTTACCCATTGCACGAACGGCTGTAACAACAGTAACACCAAAAGCTAAACCTGCCAAAGCATCCATTGTGTTATAACCTTCTAAAAATCCATTAGTAAATGCACCATGTAGATATTGTGCAGTAGGTGCTGCTTGAGAAACACTGCCCATTGGTTTTAAGAATGATACCAAGAATACTAAGAATAATAATACCAAAAATACTGGATTTAAAACCTTACCTAAATTAGATGCGATGTTATTTTCTTTATATGATAATAAAAATGCTGCTAAAAAGAATAATGCAGAGAAACCAAATAATGCTACTTGTTGATATTGTTGTGGAACTAATGGTGCCAAACCAACCGTAAATGAAACAGTAGCTGTTCTTGGAGTACCAAATAATGGTCCGATTGTAGCATGAATTAATACCATAAATACTAAAGCAAAAGTTGGGCCTAGTGGTAAACCTACATCATAAACACCTTTAGAACGTGTGATTGCGATAGCTAGAACTGATAGCAATGGTAACAAAACACCTGTTACTAAAAATCCTAGTGTAGCAGGAAACCAATTATGACCTGCCAATTGTCCTAAATGTAGTGGGAAAATTAAGTTCCCAGCTCCGAAAAATAATGCAAATAGCAACGAACTAACGACAAAATAATCTTTTTTAGTTAATTTTCTTTCTACTAATTTCTCCATAAAATCATACCCTCATCAAATTCTCATTTATTAGAAAAAATATAGCAACTAATTAAGCACCTTCCGGATTGGTTACTCTCAGTTTGCACGCAATAAAAAAATAGACGCCCCTAAATCGACTACTCGATTCAAGGACGCCTATCGCGTGGTACCACCCTGCATTTATAGCTACATCGCTGCAGCTACCTTTCACGTACGGCCTACGTCTAGGCGATACGCTAACACTGTAATGGGTGTTCCCAATGCACCTTACTCTCACTAGGATTTCGGTACAACACTCGAAAGTGATTTTCATCTGCTTACTGTCTTACTTCCTCTCACCAAACGAAGCTCGCTTAAAGGGCAAACAAATTACTCTTCTTTCTCATTGCGTTCTTTTATATTTAATCTCTATGCTTTGTATTCTAATCATACTATAATCATTTGTCAACACATTTTTCGATTTTTTTTAACTCCAATATAACAGCTCTCATTTAATTTTCTTACTGAAAGCGTGTTATACTATGGTTGGAGCTTATATTCAGGGAGGTTGATTTATTATGAAAAATTCTTATTATCCAACTACTACTCCAAAAATCGTTGTCTTTGTAGTTACAATTTTGTTGTTTATTTGGACAATTATCGATTCCAACCTAATTCATTTAGGTGGCCTGGCGTTTGCTTCATTGGTTATGTTGATGTTCCATTTTCATTTTTATGAATCAACTTCGGACAAAAATATTTTCAATAAAATAGACTTTATTCTACAATTATTTTTGGTCTTTATTTCTATTATTAAGTTTTTTGTTATTTCAGGTATTAATTAATTTAAATTTTTCAAAAAATAAAAATGGTAAATCAAAAATCGATTTACCATTTTTTCTATTTTCTAGTAGCTTGTCCTGTAGCGTAATTAATATTTATGTTAGTTTGTACATTAGGCACAAACACATTAAATTCTAGCGAACCATCTGATGATTTAGCTTCCAAATGTGCTCCTGCTGGCACTAGATTATTACCATCATAGACATCTGTCACACGATAACGAACCTGCTTGTTTCTATCTAAAGCTTTTCTTACCAATCCTTCGTAGTAATTTTGTCCGGTAGAATCCTTAGAAGCTGATTCATTAGCCCATGCAGTTTGAGTAGCTATATTCTTTTCATTAGATTCAGAAGCATCAAACCCTCTAACATTTCCCACAAGGGCATATGCTAATAAATGTCCTCTATCATAAGCATGCTTGAATCTACCAGGCAAATTTTGTACCTGTCTAAATCCTTGTGGCTTCCAACTTGTACGTCCATTTCCTGTAGCTTGACGATTTTTATATTGACGACTAGTTCTATTTAGCCACGCATTCGCAACAGTTGGTCGATTCAATGAATCAACCTCATTAACAGCATATGGTGCACTAGAAACTTTTGTATTTAAGTTAGTCTTATTATTATTTACAATGAAAGCTCCTGCCCCATTAAAGCTTAAATTACCACCTAATTGTTGGCGTACATTATCTGTTAATACTACACTTGCTTGTTCCTCAGTAGGAGTGTAATCCTTTTTGTTATATGTACTACTACTTGCAACCTCATTATTAAATGGTGTACTAATATGATTTGTATTAACCCCTACTGCTGCTAAAGCAACCCCTACAGCAACGGTAGCTAACCATCTCATAAATTTATTTTTCTTTTTTCTTGCCATTTTAACCCTCCGAACACATATTCTAAATAAATTTTACAATACTTTTTAGATTATTTAAAGCATAAAAAAACTCCACAACTAGGGAAACTGCGGAGAAAAAGGAAATATATTTAAGGGTTATTCCCAGTTCATCAGCTGGGAACTATGCTTTCAAAAAACATACTCTAAACTGAGTACTCGTTTATATTACTTTTTATTTTTGAAGAATTTGTGAATTTTTATTGAATAAAATTTTAAGGTTCACAAAAAATAAATCAATCATTTTAATTACAAAAAATTAGTATTTTCTCTTTACTTACTTTTTGTAATCTGTTATATTATATGTGTACTTATTGAACACAACATAATTGAAAAAGAGGTAATTAATAATGAAATCAAAATTTAACGAATTACAAAAAAAACGTCGCTCAATTTACGCTATTGGTGAAAATGTTACTGCTGATAAGAACGAAATTTTTGATTTAGTAAAGACAACTATTCAACAATCTCCTACAGCTTTCCACAGTCAAACAGTAAGAGCTGTTGTATTATTTGGTGAAAAATCAAATAAAGTATGGGACATCGTTGAAGCTAACTTACGTAAAGTTGTTGACGATGACGAAGCATTCAAGAACACTCAAGCAAAAATTGCTAGCTTCCGTGCAGGTTTTGGTACAATCCTTTACTTTACAAATACACCTAAAGTTCATGAATTAGAAGAAGCATTCCCATTATATGCTGATAACTTCGCAACATGGGCTGAACAAGGTATTGGTGGTGCTCAACAAGCTGTATGGACTGCTTTAGCAGAACAAGGTATTGGTGCTAGCTTACAACACTATAACCCACTAATTGATGATGATATCAAGAAAGAATTTGATCTTCCAGCAGAATGGACATTACGTGCACAAATGCCATTCGGTTCTATCGAAGCTCCAGCTGGTGATAAAGAATTCTTAGACGAAGCTGAACAATTCAAGTTAATCGACTAATTGTTAGTCGTTATATATATATCAAAAGCGTTGAGAAAAACTCTCAACGCTTTTTTATGCTTCATTAACTTCTACTTTATACTTTTCTGTTTTAGAGTGTGGATACTTATTTATTTTTTCATTCTCTTCCTTTATCTTCAATAAACGTAAAGCATTTAAAATAGCAATGAAGGTTACCCCTACATCAGCAAATACAGCCTCCCACATTGTCGCTATTCCTAGTGCACCTATCAAAAGGAAAATTGCTTTTACTACTAAAGCAAAGATAATATTTTCCCATACGATTACCTTTGTCTTTCTAGCAATTTTTATTGCTTTGGTAACAGCAGTTGGATTATCTTTCATCAAAACAACATCTGCTACTTCAACTGCCGCATCTGAACCTAATGCCCCCATTGCAACGCCTACATCGGCACTAGCTAAAACTGGAGTATCATTTAAGCCATCACCTACAAAGATCACTTTACCTTTATCACCTATCTCAGATTTGATTTTCTCAACTTCTGTTACTTTATCTTGTGGTAATAATTCGGTCTTTACATTAGGGATAGCTAATTTTTCAGCTACACTTTCCCCAACAATCTTTTTATCCCCTGTAAGCATAGTAACATTGTCTATTCCTACATTCTTAAGACCTTGAATAGCTACTTTAGCATCAGTCTTTATCATATCTGAGACTTCTATTGCACCAAAATATTCATTATTTAGAGCTACATAGACGACAGTTCCTGTAGTATCTTCTATTGTTGATACTCCGTCAATATGAATCTTATTCATCAGCTTCATATTACCTACACTAATAGTATTACCTTGATATTCAGCTCTAACACCTAGGCCTACTAGTTCTTCAACATTGCTTACTCGCGCAATATTTCCCGGGTAATTTTTAACAATCGAACGGGCAATTGGGTGTGGAGAAGATGATTCAGCGATTGCAGCTAATTTTACAATTTCTTTCTTACTTACTCCATTTGCAGGTATAATTTGAGTTACAAAAAATTCGCCTCTAGTTAAAGTACCTGTCTTATCGAAAATAACAGCTTTAGCTTGACTAAGCGCCTCTAAGTAGTTACTTCCCTTAACTAAGATACCAGCTCTAGAACTTACGCCAATTCCACCAAAATAACTCAGCGGTATTGAGATAACTAAGGCACATGGACAGGAAATAACTAGAAAAATCAAAGCTCGATATAGCCATACTTGAAATTCTTGCCCTAAAAATAATGGTGGAACACTGGCTAACATAATCGCAGATATTACTATTACTGGAGTATATATCTGAGAAAATTTAGTAATAAAATTCTCTGTCTTTGTCTTTTTTTCACTAGCATTTTGTACTAATTCTAAAATCTTTGCTACGGTAGAATCTTTATACTCTTTACTTATTCTTATCCTAAGGGCACTATTTTCAACAATCATTCCACTTAAAACCTGACTATCCTTAGTAACTAACAAGGGTTTGGTTTCACCAGTTAGAGCTGTAGTATTTAAATATGCCTCTCCAGATTCAACAACTCCATCAACCGCTATTTTCTCTCCTGGATTAACAATGATTATGTCACCCTTGTTTAATAACTCTGGCTTAACTTGCTGTAATTTACCATTCAATTCTAAATTAGCATATTCAGGTCGAATATCTAGTAAGTTAGTTATTGATTTTTTAGAATTTTCTATTGCTAAATCTTCAAATATTTCACCTACACGATAAAATAACATAACTGCAATAGCTTCAGAAAATTGTCCAATTGCTAAAGCCCCAACTGTAGCTACCGACATCAAAAAATTCTCGTCAAACCACTTACCATGAAGTATATTTTCTATCGCTTCTTTTAAAATTGGATAAGCTGAAATAATATAAGTTACTATGTACAGAACTATCGTTATATTTTTCGGTATAAAATAAGCGAGAATCAAAAGCATTAAACAAAGTGCAATTACTCCACTTTCTTTTTTCTCATCTGGTGACATTCTTTTTATTAAGCTCATAGTAAACACCTACTTTCTAAAATATGAATATATGCTCATATATTTACATCTAGAGTATAACACGTTTTCATTTTCCTATCAATCTAGCTCATAACTTTTTTGCGTGTCTTTTTTTGCTAGTAATGGTAGAATTAGTTTTGGTGAACTATATGAAAGAACATTTTGCAAAATTACCTTCAGAAGAAGAAACTCAACGCAGTGTCCAAATATTTAAAGCCTTTGGAGACTATACTCGCTACAAAATTTTGTATCTATTATATGAACGCGAACTTTCAGTCTCAGAAATCACTTCTGAAATTGGAGTTTCACAATCTGCTATCTCTCATCAACTTAAACTATTACGTCAAACAGGACTTGTCTCTGGTCGACGTGATGGTCAAAGAATTTTATATAGTTTAGCAGATAAACATATTATTATGATTTTTAAACAAGTCAAAGAACATATCAGTGAAGATGATATTTAAAAAAGTGCTGAGAAAATTTCAATTCTCTAGCACTCTTTCTTTATCTCTATTCAAACATTCTCTTCGTTGCTCTAAGCAATACTCTTGGATCTTTATCAAAGCGTGGATTCTTAACTAGTTTAGCCTCTGACACTCCTGCAAAATGGAATGCAGCAACTTCACCTGAACGAACTGCACTTTGTTCAGTAAATACCATTTGATATGGTTGTTCTACAAATTCTCCAGTAAATGCTAAGTTTGTAGAATGCTTTGGAATTACTTCTGGACGATCACTCTTAGCACGATTGTTAAATAATGCTGAAGCATATGGCATGTATACTGGGATACAATTGATAACACTGTCCATAATTTCATCTTCTAAGTCCATGATATTGTGTGGACCAGGATCTACTTTAGATAATTGTCCTATCAATTCTTGCAACATTTCTTTACCTGTCATCTTGATATATTGTTTATCAACAAATTCTCCTCGACGACGTGGATATAAGAAGTATCCCCAAATTACAGATTCATTAGCTTTTTGTGTTGTAAAGTGTGGTTGATGATGTACAACAATCGACATATTAACATCTTTATGTCCTAATGGTGTAATAGGTTCAGTTAAAATGAATGAATTTAAAGCATTTCCTGGAACTTGTGTTGTAATTCTAGTGATTTCATTTAATAAAATATGATTCTTAGTTGTTAAAGTAAAACTTACCCATTCTGATGCATCTCTATCATTGAAGAATTTATCAGGATTTCCCAGGTTATAAAATCTTTCGCATGCTTTCTTCCATAATGATGAAGCTGCCCCATAATCCATATTTTCAGGAGCTGGCGTGTTGAAATCACCTAAAGTTGCAGAATCTGTGATAGATCCGTTAGTAAAGAAGACAACTGTTTCATCATCTACAGTTACGTGTTCTACTGTGCCTTGTTCGATGTTTTCCATTTCTAAACCAGTTACAGTAATTTCATCTTGCATTGGTGTATTTTTAAATTCAAAATCTGTAACTCGTCTGTTCATAACAAAATTACATCCTTGTCCTTCAAGATACTTAATTAGTGGTAACATAATACTTTCATATTGGTTGTAACGTGTACGATTTACCCCTACTAAATGTTCAATTTGAGTAAATTCATAAATCATCTGATGCATGTAACGTCTTAATTCTTGAGCTGATGATTGTGTTCTAAATGCAAAAGTTGTTTCCCACATGTACCAGAAATTAGTTTGGAAAATATGTGGTGAATCTTCAAAATATTCTGCAATTGTCACATTATCTAATTTTTCTTCTTGATTATCAGGCATCATAACTAAACGTGAAAGTAATATTCTATCTAGGTTATTTAAACCAAGCTTGTGACCATCAACGATTCCCTTGCCTCCTTGAAGCAAACGAGCTTTATCATAGGTACGATGTTTACTATCAAAATCACGTGTATCTTCAGCAGCCGTCATGCCTGGTTCTGTAACTGAAGGAATTCTGTCCAATAAATCCATCAAATCAACGTATGTACGATAGTTTAACATACGTCCACCACGAGCAATAAATCCCTTTGTATTTTCCATTGGATGATTTTTATTCCAATATTCTTCAGCAGCTTCAGAAGCAGTAGATCCGTCATTAGCACCATGTGTATCTAAAGCATAGAAAGTAATATCTTTACCATTCCAATTTCCTTCTTGAATCAAATAAACTGCACCAGCCATATTTGCTAGACCAGCACCTATCATTATAGCTTTTTTCTTCAACATAAAGATCACCTCACAAAACTATTTAAAAACGTTTTCAATAATATTATAAACCTTTTTAATAGTACTAAAAGAGATTTTCGACATTTTAATAAAAATGTATCAATATTTAATAGATTTTAATAATAAAAAAATCGGACCTAAAGCCCGATTCTTAATTTTCTTAATTTAAAAATGCTTGATGTTTCTTTCTTAAATGTTCAAATTGTTCTTCACTAATATTACCTAGCTCTAACAATTTATTTTCTACAGTTTCTAGAACTTGAACACGATCTTCCTTACTTTCCATAAAGTCGTATTTATCACCGTCAATGATCAAAAGTGGTGAAGCATCATATTCCTTCATCCAGATATCGTAATGCTTCAATAGTCTTTGATAGTAATCTACCAAGGAAGGATCTTTTTCAATTAATTCATAATCACGACCACGTTTTTCAATTCTCTTAATCATTGTTTCATATGAAACTTTGATTGTGATCATCAAGTCAGGTGATTTTTTATGTGAAGCAAGTGGTAATTCTTCCATCATGTTGTGCAATAAACTCTTATAGATATCATATTCTACTTGAGTTGCGTTTCCCATTTCAGTGTTCATACGCATAAAGATTTCATCTTCATAAATTGAACGATCCAAAATGTTGTTATCATCTTGCATAGCTTTCTTTATCATTGCAAAACGACGATTTAAAAAGAATGTTTGTAATAAGTAAGCATATGGATTAGTTGCTTCCTTATCCCCCTCAGCACGCTTTTTAGCAGCAATTTCATTTCCCTTATAAAAAATTGGTAATACAGGGTTATCCTTTACTGGTTCATAGTATGCTTTAGTCCCTAATTCTTTCGCTAAAATTTCTGTTAAACTTGACTTGCCAGAGCCAATAATACCCGATAATGTAATCAAAATGATTGAAGCATCCTTTCTTTTCTAAATATCCGTAATTGTAAGCAAAAAAATATGCTACATGTAGCAGCATTTCAATAAAGTTCTGATACAAACCAGACTTTCCTATATAATAATACACATCTTAACCTAAAAAATAAAGAATTATTTTTCGGTATCTTGTATTTAAAATAATATTAAGGTACCATATGTTGTATCATCATTAATTAATATACATATTTGAGGAGAATTGTAATGGCTAAAATTTATCTTGCGGCTCCATTTTTCAGTAATGGCCAACACAACCGTATCAATCAAGTAAAAGAAGCTCTTGAAGCTAACAAAACTGTATCTAGTATTTTTGTACCTGAAGAACATTCATATGAACATGCTGAATTCGGATCACTAGAATGGCAAAAAGCTACTTTTACTCTTGATATCAATAATATTTATACTGCTGATGCTGTAGTTGCAATTATTGATTATAAGAAAGAAGAAAGTGATAACGAAGCTGATTCTGGTACAGCTTTTGAAATTGGCCTTGCTTTTGGTACTAATACACCTGTCATTGTAGTTCAATTCGATGCTGAAAAGGAATTGAATCTCATGATTTCTCAAGCTCTTACAGCTTACTTTGACGCAAGCAAAGGTGAATTATCTGATTTAGCAAATTATGATTTCAATGAATTGATGCCTAAATTAGCTAATCGCCCAGTTATCTAAACTCTTTTCACTACCAGTATTATCATGTTACTGGTAGTTTTTTATATATTTTTTTAAGAAGGTGTTATTTATGAATGCTGAACTTAATCGTAAAACAGCAATTAAAGAAGTTCTTCCTACTGCATTCGGCTATATTGGTATTGGAATTGCTTTTGGGATTGTTAGTAAAGCTGCTGGTTTGTCGGCTTTGCAAGCTGGTCTTATGAGCTTGATTGCCTACGGAGGATCTGCACAATTTATTATCGTAAGTATGCTGTTAGTACATAGTCCTATTATTTCCATCATTACAGCTGCTTTTCTCGTTAATTCACGTATGATTTTAATGAGTTTAGTAACTGCTAAATACTTCAAAAACGATAGCATGTTACATAATATCCTAATTGGATCCTTGTTAACAGATGAAAGCTTTGCTTTGGCAATGAATAAACTCAACTATACAAATAATAAACTCAATTTTGCTTGGTTTGACACAGCCAATTGGTTCGCATACTTCGTCTGGTTTTTCTCTTCAGTTTTAGGTGCTTTAGTGGGAAATTTTATCGAAAATCCCACTAATCTAGGAATCGATTTTGCCTTAGTAGCTATGTTTATAGGTTTGTTATACCTACAAATGATTTCTGATAAGTCATTAAAATTAAGTCTACAGCTTTTAGTAGTAGTTGCTACCTTTATCCTTGTTTATTTAGGACTTATTTTTATACCTAGCAATCTTTTAATTATTATTATCACATTATTAGGGTGTGCAGTAGGGATGGTGTTGAAACATGTCTTCTTTTAATTATGTCTTATTCACAATCATTGGTTGTGGATTTGCAATGTGGCTTTCAAAAGTATTGCCATTTATTTTACTTAAGAAATTTTCTTTACCAGCAATTGTTATTGAATATCTGAGCTTTGTTCCAATTGTTATTATGTCTGCCTTATGGTTTAGTCAACTTTTCACTCAACACTTGGGGCGTCTTCCTGGCATTAACTATGAAAATCTTCTGGCATCTTTGCCAACCCTAATCAGTACTATTATTTCTAAAAATCTTTTGATCACAGTTATTGTGGGAATTATCTCATTAGCTCTCATTCGTATGGTAATTTAAAAGGCTATGCAGCTTAACATTGGTAAGCTACATAGCCTTTTAACATCTTCAATTATGAACGTAATCTTCTTCTTTGGCGTTCTTCTAATTCACGGTTATTATCGTAAATCTTGTCCCCAATTTCTTTAACAAGCTCAACGTTCTTCTTATATTCTGCTTGTGTCATATCAACATTTTCAAAACAATCTTGTACGTGTGATTTAATTTCTGCTTCCATTTTAACTGAGTAGTCTGTTAAGGAAACAAATACCTTACGTCCATCTTCACCTGTACGTTCACGAGTTACCCAACCATTTTTTTCCATACGTTTCAATAATGGTGTCAAAGTACCTGTATCTAGGCCTAAACGTTCACCTAATTCTTTGATCATCATTGGGCGTTGTTCTTCCCATAATACCAATAATGTGATGTATTGTGGGTAAGTTAACTTAAATTCTTTCAATGATTCTGTATAAAAACGATTATAGAATTTTTGAGCTGTGTAAACAGCAAAACATAGTTCATTTTCTAATTTATTTGGCTTATGTTCTAACATATTACCGTCACTTCTTTCTTTTTAATTATCATATTAATATTTAGCTTTCGCTGGTGCAATAATTACATAACGATAAGGCTCTGAACCTCGCGAAAAAGTTTTAACATGCTCATCTTTAGCTAAGGATGAATGAATAATCTTTCTTTCAAACGCTGGCATTGGCTCTAAACTAATTTGACTTCTAGAAATTATAGCTTCATGTGCTTTTTTCTGAGCTAAATTGTTCAAGGTTTCTTCTCTTCGCTCACGATAATCAGCTACATTTAACATAATACGAATTCTTCGATTATTATTTTTATGCTTATCGAAGTAATCTTGCGCTAGTAGTTGTAAGGAATTTAACGTTCTACCATGTTTTCCTATTAATAAACCTTCTAGTTCAGTATCAAAATTATAGTAAACTACCCTTTTCCCTTGGCTAACATCTATAACAGCCTCTATTCCCAGCTGCTTAGTTATATCAGCTAGATAGTAACCTAAATTTTGAATAACCACATCTAAATTATTTTGATTTTCTTCTTCTACTTTCTCACTATTTATTTCAATGTTTTTACTATCCTCGTTATCTAAAGTTTCTGATTCTCTATCTACTTGATCCTCAGATACAATCTCTAATTGAGGTTTAGTATCACTTTCAGTTTGCACACTTGAGTTCACAGTCAATTCTATAACTGCTGGCTTTTTTCCTAATCCCAGGAATCCTTTGCGACCATGAGAGATGACTTCAATCTCTACATTTTCTCTATCTACACTCAAATCTTGCAATCCTTTACTTATGGCAGAATCAATAGTTTCTCCCGTGTATTGCATCAAAATCTTCCCCCTTTCACAATTTTTATCAAACTACTATTATATTTTTTTGCCATAAATTGCACAAATAATTATATCATGAAAACTTATTTTAAACTATATAATTTTGCACAAACAGTATACCACGCCTAAAAAGCCTTGATATAGCGGTATTTTGTACCTTGACTACCCTTGACAGTCTGTTATACAGTCTATCGTTAAAAATTGATATATTTAGCAAATTCATCGCCTATTTTGTCTTGTTTATCTTGGATAGCATGAGTATATATATTAAGTGTTGTTTGTACATTGCTATGACCTAATCTAGCTTGTACTTGCTTAATATCCAGACCAGAAGCAAATAATAAAGTGGCGTGAGTATGCCGGAAACCGTGAGTAGTTATTGGATATAGACCGGCTTTTTTTGCTATTTGTTTTATTGCTAGTCTTACCGTTGGAATGATAATAAATTTATTCTTGGTATTGCTAAAAATTAACTGTTGCTTATTCATTGCATTAATGCCTAGCTTTAATAATTGTTTTCTTTGCTCAAGTTGCCACATCTTTAATACTTGAATAGTTTCATTATCAAGGCTTACAACTCTATTACTTGCTTTTGTTTTTGGTGTCTGAATCTTGATGCCGTTTTTAGTTCTAGCAAGAGTCTTATTAATAGCGATGGTATTATTCTTATAATTCAAGTCATGCCACGTCAAAGCCAAGCACTCACCTATACGGATGCCAGAAAAAGCAAGTAAACGGAATAAAGTATACTTTTTCAAGTCTGTATCTTTAGCAACATCAAGAAACTTTTTTAATTCATCCTTAGTGTAAAAATTACCGTGATTGTCTGATATGCTAGCTTGTTTCTTAGGTTTAATCACATAAAGCATTGGATTGCTTTCAATCATGCCAAGTCTTAAAGCATAATCAAGCGTATTTTTAACAATGCTAACAGAATATACATAAGCAACAGGAGCAACTTTAAAAGTCTTATTAACGAAGTCTTGACATTGCCGGAGCGTGATTTTATCTACATACATATCCTTAAAATAAGGGCGTACATGTTTATTTGCCCTTAATTCGATAAATTGCCACGTTGATGGCTTAACCGTTTCTTTATGCAATGCTAACCACTCATCTAATACATCGCCAAATTTACCACTCTTAACACTCTTATAATATTGGTTAGTGCTAACCAGATACTCAATCTTTAATAGCTCAGTCTTTGCATCCTTTTCACTGGTAAAACCTTGACGCCTTATATAACGCTGCTTACCTGTTATTTCATCAATACCAGCATAGAAACGGAATTTATACAGTGTTTCATTATCCTTGTTAGTGTACTTAATTATCTTAGTCATGTTTATTCATCCCTTTTATATTCAAATTAACAACCCGCTTAAATATCAATATAGAGAATGAATGTAAATTGAACACTGTTATTATTGCCAAAAATTGCCGGATTTAAGGACTTTTTCAGAATAAAAAAATAAGCTCAAAAGCCGTTATATAGATGATCGTAAGCGATGCAAGCAAGAAAGCGATGGAAATATCAGAATGCTAAAAAATACTAAGGTTAAAACTTAACAAAACTTAACATTATTCAGATTATTCAGACTTAAAAAGATGGCTTAGATTAATTTACCATCTTTTATTTTTATTTCTCTATATAAATGAATATTTTTAATTTCTAAATTAACACTACAATTAGCACTATCTATTTTTTTATTGTTTATAAACCAATCTATAGAACGTTCAAAAATATTATTAACTAATTCACGCTTAAAAATGATATCTAAATTATTATATATTTTTTCTAACTCAGTATTACCATCTTCAACATCTATAGCTAAATAAAAATCATATTTTTTACTTGGGTCGGCTACATAATTAATTTTTGTATCAAAATCTAATTCACTATCTTTAAACACCCAAAAATTAAAATAAAAGTTATTTATTTTTTCTCCTGAAATCAATCTTAAAAACAAGCCGTTATTATCTTGTGTATATTCAATTAAAAAAGGCGAATATATAAAAAAGTCTTGTGGAGAAACGTTCAAATAATTACATAGTTTATCTATCGTTTCAAATTGAATCCCTTTACCTTTATTTTCAGACAATGCCATTAAAGTAGTTTTTGAAATGCCGGTGTCATTGTAAACATCGGCAATCTTTAATCCTCTTTCAGCCATTAAAACCGCTAAATTACTTTTTATCATTTTTACCACCTTTTTCAAAAATTTATTCACATTCATTATATCAAAAGTCTATTAAATATAACAGAGTACAAAAAAATAAAACAAACTATTGACAATAATTATATATTACCCTACTATGAAACATGTTAGCGTAGTCGCTAATATTTAATAGACTATAAAAAAATAGAGGTGCATATCATGCAAAAAACAGAAGTAGAGTATTTAAGTTATAAGCAAGCGATGGAAATATTAGGCTTGAAAAATTACAGGACTTTAACGGCGTACATTAAAGCCGGTTTACCAGTAATCGAAGTTGCTAATTCAAAACGTATCAAAAAGAGCGACTTAGACGACTTTATGACATCGCATTATGTAAACAACAAGGAGGAATAGACATGCTTAATTTAGTTTTCTACACAGACAATACTTTAAAGGCTGAACCATACACAACAAGCGAGATAATAGCAAATAACACAAATAATAGCCGTATAGCAGTAAGACGACTTATAGAAAAACATAAAAATAAACTTGAACAATTTGGAAAGGTTGAATTTGAAATGCAACCTTTACCAAGTGGACAAAAAGCAAAAGTATATAAATTGAACGAGCAACAAGCAACACTATTAATTACATTCTTAGATAATAGCGAGATTGTAGCAAACTTTAAAACTCTATTAGTCAAACAATTCTATGAGATGAGAGACGAGCTAAACAAAAGGAATCTTAACAGAGCAATAGAAAAGCCAATTAAAAAGACCTTGAATGATTGCATTAAAGACTGGAAATACACCAATAAACACGCTTATAGCAACATCAACAGACTATTAATCAAGGTTGCCACTGGAATGAGTATTCAAGAATTAAAGAAACAAAGAGGAGATGCCAAGACCGCCCTTGACTTACTGACATCACAAGAACAAGAAACATATAAAACCTTAGAAAATAAAGTAATTGCATACATTAACGCTGATTTTGATTATACGTTAATTAAAGCCTTGCTAACTGGTAGAAAAATCCAAGTAGTACAGGAACTTAAGAAATAACTGGAGGACTGGAAACATGACAACATTTAAAAAATTAAAATACGATAGCAATTTAAAGCCAAATTTTAGTAAAGGAAAAGCGCCAAGCGATGAAATGAATACATCAGAAGATAAGACGAGCGATGACCTAGATATTAATTACTTACATCAAAGAATTAACAGAATGTTAGAAATAAACAACATACAAGAATTACAAAACGAACTAGAAAATGTAATTAAAATAACTCACTTGATGCAAAACTAACCATACCAACAACCCGCTTAAATATCGACATAGAGAGGAGCTTTAAAAATGGAATCCATGACATCGCCAATAATTAAAGTGTACTTGACGGATGCACAATTTAAGGAACTCAAGCAAGATTTACTAGATAAATTCAGTATTGACCTAGTTAATAACTTGATTGATGAACGTATTCAACAGGAGCAAGCCCCTTACTTAAAACAAAAAGATTTTGCCAAGTGGATAGGCGAAAGTGTAGCAACAGTAAACGAGCTAAGAGCTAAAGGTTTACCAGTTTCAAAGGCTTTAAATACTGATAGATACGGAAAGCAAAGCTATATAGATTTTATGAAACAATACGAAAGATAGAAAGGAATTAGAAACATGATGGATATTGATGACAAATTGGAAATTATAGCTAATCAACTAGATAACATAAGCAATTTAATAGGATTTAATTTAAATACATCAAATATTGAGAAAAGCGATGAACTAGATAGACTTTACTTTTTAACTGACTATATCAAGCAACTAACAACAGATCTTAAAAATATAAGTGATGATATTAGAAAAAAGGAATGATGCCAAATGATATTGATTAATGGAATACCAGCATCCAAAGAGCTAGTAACAATCTTTAGCATGGTAAAAGGTGCTACTTTAGAGAATCCAGTTAAAACAAAAGATCTAAAGCGTGCTACTGGATTAAGTGAGAGAAGTATCAGAATTGCAATAAACCGGCTTAGATTTGATTATAACGCACCTATTGGAAGTTTGAGAGATGGAAACTTAAACGGCTATTACTTTATTACAACTATCGGAGATTTAGACGCCACCCGCTACCCTATCCAATCACAAATCAGAGAAGAATCAAGATTGATTAATAAGCTAGTAGATAACTTTTTAACTTGGAACGAGGAGGAATAAAAGCAATGCCAATATACACACTTAATTTAATTCAATACATCACATTAATTGTATTGTCCGTTGGAACTGGATATATATTACATGGAATCATTGACGCGATAAAAGATGGCACATTTTTTGACTAAAAAAAAGAGCTTGCAAAACGACCAAATTAAGCAAGCTCAAACATATATAAAACGAACTACATTATAACATACTGGAGAATTATAACATGGAATTAAATTATATTATTGATGGATTAATAGAAAATTTAAAACTAATTTAAGAACACAATAACGGAAACAAACAAACTGAGATATATAAAGACTTAGATAATCAAAGCAAGTTAATCAATGAATTAATTCAATTTTCTAAACAATATAATAGCTCAAGCGATGCCGAAGATACTAATAACAGACTAGACACTGTTTATATCAAAGCTCAGAAAATACAGGAATTACAAAAGCTTGTTTTTGAATTAGAAAGAAAAAATAAGTTAGTAATTGATAGCATTTTAAAAAGTGATTTTTCAGAATATGCAAAAAATAACTTAATATCTGAGAACTTACAAAATTTTGAAGACCGCATAGAGTTTTTAACAACAGAAATAGACGACCGAGCAACCGAAGTTATGAATTTAGTTATCAAATAAGGAGCGTGAGAGCATGAAGAACAAAAGCAAAGTAGAAAATTTAAATAGTAGTATTGGTTTATTTATTGGAGTTAGAAACATGTTAGCTGATAACGTCAAGGATTTAGACAAATTTAGCGATAGCATAGACGAGCTATATAACGACATTGAACGACTGGAACGACTAAATACACCAGAGTATCAATTAAACCAGCTAAAACAAAAATATGACATTAAAGCCAGAACATACAACCAACTTTTAGACAGCCACCAACAAAATTTAATTACATTGTGGAAATTAACAAGGTCAATACTTAGACAATTTAACAAGTTGTCTGATGATAATATAAAGCGTAGTCATCTAAATAAAAATACATTAATGGATATAAAAAACAGTATCAAGAAACAAAGCGAAGAGCTTAAACCTAGTTTAGTAGATTTAGCAAAATACGAAATCAAGCACATAAAGGACTGATAACATGAAATTTAATATTAAATACCCTAACTTAGTAGAACAAGCATATAACCAATTAAAAAAAGAAGGTTTTTCAGTTACTAAAGCACAAGTATATAAAAGAATGCTTAACATTGGAATGATTGAAAAAGATGGTATGCCAACACAAAAAGCCTTAGATAATGGATTGATTGAAAGCCCACAAAATCCTATTAGAATGTTCAAAGCTCAATACCCTATTTTTTCGATTGTTGATGATAAACATTTCAAAGTTATTGATGGAATTGTAAAAGTCGATGCTAAAGGAATAATACAAGTGTCAACTTATATACTGAACAACAAGAAAGATTTTAATAATTACCAAATAAAACAAGCTAGAAAATTATTAAAGGAACTGGAGGGATAGACAATGAACAGACTAAACCAAGTAATTAAGATGGCTCAAGCTGGTTTATATGTATATCCAATTGTACCTAATGGAAAACAACCTATTAAGAATTATAGTTACTTAAAAGCCACACAAGACATCGCACTAATAAAAAGGTGGTTTATAGATGAACCTAATATAAATATTGGCTTGAATCTTGCTAAAAGCGGGCTTGTTGTTGTTGATATAGACAATCACAATAATGATTTACAAGCACCATTACAAAGCCTTAGTAACTTAGGTTATAAATTGCCAAGTGATTATGTAGAGCGTACTCAATCAGGGGGACTACATTTTTATTATCATTGTAGCGATGGTATACCAGCAACACGCAAGACCAAGTTTATAGATGGCGTTGATTTACTCAGTGATTTTGTTGTTACATCGCCAAGTAATAATTATAAGGTGCTAAATGGTGCAACATTGGACGATATACCACAAGTGCCAAACTGGATAATTAAAGCATTGGATAATAGAGCGATGCCAAGCGATAGGATGCAAGACAACCCCACGCCCTACCGTAGATACTACACCGGCTATTTAATTGATGAGATAGTAACCGGCGTGGATGCCGGCAATCGTAACAACTGGATAGCGTCAATATTTGGAAAGTTATTAAGAGCCGGAGCAAGTCCAAAGAATGCTTATAGTCTATTACAGTTGATTAATGATAATTATGTACAACCACCCTTACCAAGTAAGGAATTGGACAACGTAGCTGAAAGCATACTTAAAAGATTTATTAATGAGTAACAGGAGTTGAGAGAATGACACAAAATGACATGGTTGACTTGATGGATAAAGCAAGCGAGAAAATCAAGAAACGACAAAAGCAATTAGAGAATCTACCTAATTGGGCTTTTGTTAATAGTCGTGATATAGTTCACGCCAAGCCGGATAAATTAGGGCGTGAAATATTAAAGACTGTAAAACTAATGTATGTTAAAAATGGTAAAGATCTAACTTTATATCGTTACAACTTAGATAATGGCTTGTGGGAAATCATGACAAAAGAGGAAATAGAAAAGATTGTAAGTGATAAGATTGATGGTATTAACGCTTGGAATGCTAAAGACGTAAGCGACACAAGAAAATATATCATGAATAAAGCTATTATCAAGCAAGCAAGCGAAACAATAGACAATGTAGACCCGTTCAAAGTGCATTTTAAAAATGGTGTATACAACTTTATTACTGACAAATTAGAGCCAAACAAGCCGGATAATTATATTTTTCATGGTCGAAATTACAACCTTGATACAAGTAACACCCCTACCCCATTAACTGATAATTGGTTAAATGAGAGTGTGGGCGATGCTAAACAATATTTAATGGAATTTATCGGATATATCTTTTACAGAAGTTATGAAAAGATACAGAATTTCACTATTTTATTGGCTGGTGGTGGAAATGGAAAAAGTACATTTTTTAATTGGCTATCGGATGCCGTAGGAATTGACAACATTAGCAACGTATCTTTACAGGATTTAACAGACAATCAACGGCGATTTACTACATCAAGACTTTATCAAAAGAATATGAATTATTATGCTGATATATCTAAGGGCTTAATTAATGATCCAGCACTATTAAAAAGCATTACAGGCGATGACGCTTTAGACGTTGAAAATAAAGGAAAAGACCAACGCACCATAAAACCATTTGCCAAATTATTTTTTGGTGCTAATGAATTGCCAACCTTTAAAGATACATCAAAAGGCTTTGGACGTAGACCAATGATAGTACCATTTGAGGCTATCGAGGACTTTAACGAACGTTTTAAAATGAAAGAAATCAAGAAAGAAATACCAGCATTCATATATAAATGTTTGAAAGCATTCAAAAAAGCCCTTGAACGTGGTTATTTATCAGAAACACCAGAAATGATAAAGCTAAGAAATGAATGGCTTGGTAGTAATGATATTGTAGGGTTATTCATTGATGACTATTGTGAGTTAAACGAGAATTACAACATCAAGAAAGTATATTTATATGACAGTTACAAACAATATTGTTTAGAAAATGGCTATCGTGCTATGAGTAATCAAAAATTTAAGCATGAGTTAAAAAGATTTAATGTATTTGATAGATATTCAAAGAAAGATGGTAAAACAATACGAATATTTAAAGGGATCAAGCTCAAACCAACAGAAAAAGAGTAAAAACACGGTAAAAGTTACAGTTTAGCACAGAAAAAACACGCTTTTGACACCTTGCAAAGATTGACCTAATAAGCACGACACGCAACACACTACTTTTTATACTATTTAATAAAAATAAATAAATAATATATATAGGAAGAAAAAAAGAAATTATTTATTTTTTTTAGAGTAAAACGGCAAAAAAGTAGTGTAAAACGAGTGCAACGCATAATATCAACGTTTAGAGCGTGGAAAAAACCGTGACCGACACAATTCAAAACCGTAACCACATAATTTACTGGAGGATTTAACATGAATGAATACGGATATTTTAAAGATATTTTAGATGGATTAAAAAACGTGATTAAAATAGATGACACTAAAAAGGAAATACAGGAGCTAAAAGGCAAGTTAGATGACAAAGAGAAGTTATTAATTGAATTACAGAATAAAGATGATAAATATAATAATGTTGCCGTTGTAATTGCTGATATGCTAAAAGATCGGACTATTAATACAAAGTTACCACCTAAAGCGATGCAAGATGAATTTAAAAGTTTAATAGCTGAATTGATTAAACGTGATTATATTAGCATTGTGGACGTATACAACCTTAAATAATACTAGCCTTGATTTAGTCTTGAAAATAAATAATAAAGGCGTGGTATGTAGTGGATTTGATGCAATTATCAGACCTATTAAACAATAACGATAATAGAGAAATTGACCTAAGCAAAACCAGAATTAAAGTAATTAATTTCATGGACAATCAGTACCAACAATTAAAGTATCTAGCTAATACAAGCCCTTTACAGTCAGTTAGCTATGATAATATCAAAGTTCAGACATCGCAAAATAATTCTATTGAATCTAAAGCGATCAAGCAAATTCAAGCTAAAGAATACGTTAGAATAATAGACGATTGCATTAATTCACTGGATGACGTCAAGAAAACGATATTCAAAGGTAGAATTGTTAAAAAGCTTTATTGTTGGCAAATTGAACAACTTTCAGGATATGGAAAAACCAGAATGTATGAATTATTAAATTTAGGATGCTTAGAATTTGCACAAAAATTAAAAGATATGACTGACATTGATTTACTGGAATACAAAGAATGATATAATATGGATGCAGGTATTTATACACTGACTTAATGAGTGCTATTAATTGGCACTCTATTTTTTTACTTGCTATTATAATACATGTATTATCGAGTTTGCTTTAGATATAAAAAAACCGTAGCACAAAGCCACGGTAGCACCACACATAAAAGAAATCGAACACCCAGAAGTATATAAAAGTGATACATCTAGGATAGCTATATTATATCACATTTGATATAATTAACTCATTGAGTAGTAGACTTGGTTTAGTATCGTAACTGATTTTTTAAATTCATTTTTTCATTAGTTTATTTATAGCATGTTGCCACTGGTAGCATGCTATTTTTATTTGCTTAGATACGCCCCTTATTCAATCCATTAATACAATTACATAGCTTACTGGAATTACAGACGCTTAGAATCAACATGACAAGCACCATTAATGACTTGATTTTATAGAATTGTTGCAATTCAATTCAAAACAAAAAGCCACGATATAAACACCGTAGCTCATGACTAAAGATAAAATAAGATTTATTAAGATAATAAAATTCGGAGTTGTTTTAATATCCTTGAACAATTAAAGTATACCATATTTAGCAAATAAACACATTATAAGACGTTTTACCAATTCTAATATAATTACACTCAATCACAATTAAACGAGCTAACACCTATCAGAATTTAAACCGTAGTTACATGATTTATTAAATACCCCCGCCCACTTTTTGCCACTGGAGGAGCACACACAAAGGAATAGGCTTATAAAAAAGTTCAATTCTGAAAATTTTAGCATAGGGGGGGCTTGCTTGATTGATTGCATCTAAAACATGCACCATATCAACGCTTATAGCATCGCACCGACTGGAGTATATGCCGGAATCTGTGCACGTTTTAGAAATTGTGAATTGAAATAATCGGAGAAAATCGGAGTTTTGAGAGATTTTAAAAATGCTTGTATGATTGATATAACAGTCAATACGGCTATTTTACTATTTTAAAATATCCAATTTACCAAGTTCACAAAAATTCACAATACCGGGGCTTTTTTAGAATTGTAAACCTTAGTAATTGGACAAAATCGGACAATTTAGGAATATTAAAACAGTTGTATTACTTGATATATCAGTCTTTAGAGTGATTAAGCTATTTTAGATTGTCCAATTAATCCAGTTTACAAAAGTTTACAATATCGGAGTTTAGACCATTATTACACACCGAAAATATTATAATATCAAGGTTTAAAGCACTTATGCACAATCAAAAAGTTATCCACAAGTAACCAAACAGACTAAAATTACACACCGAAAGCGTGAAGAAAAATGAAGAATATAGCCCCTTTTTAATGCTGATGGAATGACTTGAATTACTGGAATAATAGCATTTATAGAGCTTGTATGAATTGCGATGACTTTACTTAAATTGTCGGATTTTGTCGGATTGATTTACCGTTACTACTTGTTAAAACTTGTTATTTTTGCGATGGTCGTTAAATAAAAATTGCTTTTCTATACAGGAGCTAAAACACCGTTACATCAAGCAATACATTAATTTAGCAAACGCAATAATACGCAATTTTAGACCCTTTTTAATATCCAAAATAAAGCACCTTACAGACGTTTTAAATTCACTTAATCTATTTACATTCAGACAATAAAAAAACTTGCCACTAGATCCAGTAGCAAGCTAGAGATTATTATTCTTGATTTAGACTTGAATATATTCATTATAGCATAACTAAAAAAAAGCGCTGGACGGATGCCAACACCTAATATATATATTCATGTTACATTGATATTTAAACGGGTTGCTAATAGTCTGTTAGTAGTCTGTTTGACAGTCTGTCTTATCCTTAATCATTCAAAATCATTTATAATCAACATCGCCAAGAATGCTATTATATAAGGCTTTTATTGATTATCCTTAATTATTCGGATAATACAAATTTGTTTTGCACAAATAGTATACTATTCCTTTATTGGTCTAAATAAATGATATGGAGAAATAATTTGGATTTTCCCTAAAATATCAAGGAATTCATCGATACTTTCCATTGATTCTTTATTATAGTTTGATACCCAAATTCTAATCGTACTTATGATTTCACCTGCAAATATCCCCTCTGCATATCTGGTAGGTATCATTGTCCCATACGTTATTTTATGAAAAGAATTACGAATAGTTATTTCTTCTTTTAATAAATCCATAAAATCACGATAAAAATCTATTGTTGCATTTCTTGAAAATAAAGTACGCACCATATCACTATTTTCATTAATAAAAACGGCTAATTTATAAAATTCATCATGTGTTGATAAATACTTTTCTTCATCTGTCTGCAATCTGCGGACTTCAAACTGTTCAATGACTTTTCTATCGGCTTCCATCGCCTGTTTAATACCTTTTAAAATCCTACTTCTAACATCATTCAAAAATTCATACTTATCTTTATAGTATATATAAAACGATCTACGACTAATACCGGCGGCAGCTACCAATTCCGCAACTGTCAACTGGTTAAATGATTCATTTTCCAAAGCCTTAACCAGTCCACTCTCCAACTTGAGTTCTGTCTTTTTCAAAATTCATCCAATCCTCTCTGTTTTGTACACTCATTAAAACAGTTCTTTTTCAGTATACAGGAAAAAACCGAACTTTCATATCTTTTATTTCACAAATGATTTCAGTAAGCATCACCCTTGAAATTGAATACCTTTTCATTTATAATGTGCTTTGTACAATATTATGTGAAGATAGATTTGACTAGCACAAGGGGAGCCTTTTTGGCTGAGAGTGAAGTTATTCAGACCCTTTGAACCTGTTCGTTAATGCGAGCGTAGGAATGTGTAGTAAATCAGATATAACTACAAATAAATCTGATATTCATACCGTCTTTGTGTTGGCTCTAATCGAGTTCACACAAGGAGGGGCTTTTTTATGTACAAAGAAAAACTATTAATTTTATTAGAAGGCGCTTTGATGGCTGCGATTGCCACTGTACTAAGTGCTGTTGTACCAACGGTTGAATGGTTCGATATTTCTTTGGGAATTATTCCAATCGTAATTTTTAGTATTCGCCGTGGTCTAAAAGCTGGTCTTTTGTCTGGATTACTTTGGGGATTACTTCCAATTTTAATTGGTCGTGCTTCTATTCTTACAGTTACTCAAGGAATTTTGGAATACCCTGTAGCTAACATGGTTGTTGGTTTAGCTGGAATTTATTCCAATCAAATTAAGCAAGCACTAAGCAACAATAATTGGCATGTAATTTTCAGTCGCAGTTTGTTAGCTGTTTTCATCGCCGTATTTGCTAAATATTTCTGCCACTTTATTGCTGGCATTATTTTCTGGGGATCCTATGCACCAAAAGGTATGAGTCCTGTACTCTACTCCTTATTTGTTAATGGTGGTAGTTTCCTATTCAATCTAGTCTTAGCCGGCATCGTTGTCGTTGCTTTAGAAAAAAAAGCAGATCGAATATTTGCATTATCTTAATTCGATATTTTTATAGTCTGGAAATTCTATTGTAATTTTCAGGCTATTTTTTTAACCAACATTGCCTTATGCTTTAAAAAAATTACAGATTACATTAAAATAAGATTAAATATTCTAAGGAGATGGATTCATGGTTAATAACGAATTAATAAAAGATGACTTATATATGGCTGTCAACGGCGACTGGTTAAAGACTGCTAAAATTCCAGCTGATAAGGCTGCTACAGGTGGTTTTTATGATTTAGCCGATGATATTGAAAAAACTTTAATGGAAGATTTCGCCAATTTTATGACAGGTGAAGCAATATCTGATGATAAATACTTAAATGAATTCATTAAATATTATCGTCTCGTTTCCAATTTTGAAAAGCGTAATGCTGATGGATTTAAACCTGCCAAACAATACTTTGATAAGATTACTTCATTAAAAGACATCAATGATTGGCAAGAAAAGCTCTATGATTTAACTATGATGGGACTACCTAATCCTTTCCCATTATATGTTGAACCTGATATGAAAGATACTCAACACTATGCCCTATATGCATCTGTACCTAGCTTAATTTTGCCAGATAAAACCTACTATGAAGAAAATCACCCTCAAGCTGAAGCATTACTCAGTGTTTATCGTCAAATGGTACTTGCCTTGTTTGAGCGTGCTGGCTATGACAATAACTTTGCACAAGCAACTTTAGAAAAGGCGCTTGCCTTTGATAAATCACTTGCTCCTGTTCAAAAAGATAGTACCGAACGTGCTGATTATGCTAAATCCTATAATAAGTACAGTTTTGAAGATTATACAGCATTCAGTAAGAGTGTAGATTTAGGAGCTTTTGCTAAGAATTTGATCGGTCAAACTCCTGATCAAGTCATTGTGGATGAACCTAAATATTATGAAGCATTAGAAACTTTGATTAATCCTGATACTTTCGAAAACTTCAAGAGTTGGCTTTTAGTAAAAACTCTCATCAGTGTAAGTACCTTATTGGATGATGATACTCGTGTTCTAGCTGGCACATATTCTCGTGCTTTGTCTGGTTCTAAAGAAGCTATGAAAGCCCAAAAAGCTGTCTTTTACCTTGCTACTGGTCAATTTAGTCAAGTAGTTGGATTATATTATGCACATAAATATTTTGGTGCTAAAGCTAAGGCTGATGTTCATCATATGGTAGAAAAGATGATTGATGTTTATAAAAATCGCCTTGCTTCCAATGATTGGTTGAGTGATGATACTCGCCAAAAAGCTATTGTTAAGCTTAATACTTTGGGAATAAATGTAGGTTATCCTGATAAGTTAGATCCACTTTACACTAAGTTTGTTGTCGATGAAGATGCAGATTTAGTTACTAATGACTTAAACTTTACTCAAATTAGCCTTAAGGAACATTATGATCGTTGGGGTAAAGATGTTGATAGAAGTCGTTGGGAAATGCCAGCTCACATGGTAAATGCTTATTATAATCCTTCATTTAATATCATTGTTTTCCCAGCAGCTATTCTTCAAGCTCCATTTTATAGCTTAGATCAATCTTCAAGTGAAAACTTTGGTGGAATTGGTGCGGTAATTGCTCATGAAATTTCACACGCATTTGACAATAATGGTGCTCAGTTTGATGAGTTTGGTAATTTACACAATTGGTGGACTGATGAAGATTTGAAACATTTCCAAGGACTTGCTCAAGATATGATTGCTGAATTTGATGGTCTAGAAACTGAAGCAGGTAAAGTTAACGGAAAGCTTGTAGTTTCAGAAAATATCGCTGATGCTGGTGGTCTAAGTTGTGCATTAGAAGCTGCTAAGAGTGAACCAGATGTTGATCTAAAAGCCTTCTTCATTAACTGGGCTCGCATTTGGAGAATGAAGTCTTCAATTGAACGTCAAAAATTATTATTATCAATTGATGTTCATGCTCCTCACGTATCACGTGCTAATGTTCAACCTAAGAATCTAGCTGATTTTTATACAACATTTGAGATCACATCAGATGATAAGATGTATCTCGCTCCTGAAAAACGTGTAAATATTTGGTAGAATTTAAGAAATCAGAAGTTAAGCTTCTGGTTTTTTTATTAATATAAATTGACAACGTTGCTATTTAGATCTTAAAATTGTTGTAACGATGTTGCTACTAGATCATATTTAGAATTGGAGTGATTTTTATGAAGCAAGTTGGATACTACAATGGTACTATCGCTGATTTAAATGAACTTAAGGTGCCTGCTACTGATCGTGCACTTTATTTTGGTGATGGTTGCTACGATGCAACTACATTTAAGAACAATGTTGCATTTGCCTTAGAAGATCATCTTGATCGTTTTTATAATAGTTGTCGCCTACTAGAGATCGATTTCCCTTTAAATCGCGATGAACTTAAAGAAAAGCTTTACGCTGTTATTGATGCTAACGAAGTTGATACTGGTATCCTTTATTGGCAAACTTCACGTGGTTCTGGTTTACGTAACCATATTTTCCCAGAAGATAGCCAACCTAATTTATTAATTTTTACTGCTCCTTATGGTTTAGTTCCATTTGATACTGAATATAAACTTATATCTCGCGAAGACACTCGCTTCTTACATTGCAATATTAAAACTTTGAATTTACTTCCAAACGTTATTGCAAGTCAAAAGGCTAATGAAAGTCATTGCCAAGAAGTAGTCTTCCATCGCGGTGACAGAGTTACAGAATGTGCACACTCTAACATCTTAATTCTAAAAGATGGCGTTCTCTGTTCCCCACCTAGAGATAATTTAATCTTGCCAGGAATTACTTTGAAACATCTCTTGCAATTAGCAAAAGAAAATAATATTCCTACTTCCGAAGCACCATTTACTATGGATGATCTTAGAAATGCTGATGAAGTTATTGTTAGCTCTTCAGCTTGCCTAGGTATTCGTACAGTCGAGCTTGATGGTCAGCCTGTTGGTGGAAAAGATGGAAAGACTTTAAAGATTTTGCAAGATGCTTATGCTAAGAAATATAATGCTGAAACTGTAAGTCGTTAAACGAAAAAAATCGAGAACTTTGCTTCTCGATTTTTTTATTTTACATAGTAAGAATATACTATTGACCCTACCACGGCCATTAATAGTAATACAATTATTATTACAACTGACATGTTACTTAGAAATACAGCTAAAATAAGTCCAATACCACCTACTGCCAATAACAAGTTACTTGCAAAAGTATTAGTCTTTTTCCAAATTTTATCGCTACTCATAATTCTAGTGGTTCTAATGCCAATATAGCGATTAATTTTGTTATTTCTTGTCATTAAAGCTATGATAATGATCATGCAGGATAAAGCAATCGAATTAATCATGTTAATATTTGCTGCAGGTTTCAAAGCTACACCTATTATTGCTAACTGTGCTAAAAATAGTATTATTCCTATGCCATCTATTACCTTTTTTAGATTGATATCTTTAATTCTAAAACTGCTTATCAACCACAAGATTAATTCCATAACCGGCATAAAACTGATACCCTCCAATTTAGGTGCTGTACCATCAACAGTTCCAGTTAAGGTAAAATGTATAGGCAAACGTGTTGGTAAAATACCATATACAGCGATTGATATCAGCACCATCAAAATCAGAATTATGACCAGTATATTATTTTTTATAACTTTCATAATTTCCCTCCTTCTTGACTAATAACCATTATCTATGTTCAATATATCACATCCCCCTAAATTCTTCTTTTTATTATTTAGCAAGTTAACATAAGTTCTTGACAGCCTTTTTACAACTTGAAATTAAATTAAAATTAAAATATAATTAAACACAATATATTATATTGGGGGATTGATAATGGAAAACAAACAGCTTCTCGTAGCAGAAGATCTGTCTGCTGTAGGGGATCTTTCTCTAACAGTTGCCACCCCTATACTTCAATGTCAGAACATTCCTGTAGCGGTACTGCCTACAAGTGTCTTATCAACTCAATCTGAAGGATTTGGTACTCCCGCTATTTTACCAACAGAGAATTGGATTAAATCTACTTTCGATCATTGGTCAAAAGAACAACTTGATTTTTCTGGGATATTAATTGGTTATTTTAATAATCAAGTTGTTGGGCAAGAATTACTTCATTTTATTGAAAGTCATTCACTTGATTTAGTAGTTATCGATCCTGCATTTGCTGATGATGGTGCTTTTTATCCCGGTTTAGATGATAATCACCTTGCTACAATAAAGGAATTGTTACAACATGCGACTGTTACCACACCTAATCTAACCGAAGCTAAATTCTTAACAGGATTAACTGAACTTGATAACTCCTATGAAAGTTTGTCCAAGTTACTGTTAGCAATGAAAAAACTAATTCATCCTGGCGGAAATGTGGTAATCACTGATATTGTTTTCGAAAATAAGCATGGCTGTGTTTATGAACAAGATGGAAAAGTAGCGTTTTGTTCATATCCTCAATTGCCTGGCCATTTTTATGGAAGTGGCGATATTTTTTCAGCCTTACTAACAAGCTTTCTATGGCATGGAAAAGATTTCCATCAAGCTGTCAAAAAGACTACTAAATTAACCTTTAATGCTTTAATGGAAACAGCTACATCGCATCGCGAACGTCGCTATGGAATCAATCTATCTCGTTTATTACAACTATTAATTCTTGAAAACGAAGGTGAAAATTATGAAAACTAATAATTTAGTTAATACACACCAACTTACCTTACTTGCTGTTATTGTGGCTGCTAACGTCGCTATTGCTCGTGTTTTTTTGATACCTATTCCTATGACACATGGAAATGTCAATCTCTGTGATACTGGTATTTTTCTAGCAGCTTGGCTTTTTGGTTCTAAAAAAGGCGGTGTTGTTGGCGGCCTTAGTGGATTTTTGTTAGATTTAATTTCTGGTTATCCTCAATATATGGTATTTTCTTTGATTGTTCATGGATTAGAAGGCTTTATCGTTGGTAAATTAACCGAAGATAAGAAAATTTCTGCTAAATCACTTATTGTTTCTTTAATTGCCGGTGTATTATTTATGGTTTTAGGATATTTAGTTTCTGACTCTCTTCTTTACAAGTTCTCCACTGGTATCATAGCTGTTCCTATGAATGTCATCCAAGGATTAGTTGGTGCTCTTGTAGCAGTCCCTCTATTCTGGAGATTAAGAAAATTAGTAAAGTAGGTTTTGGATATAGGACCAATTTTCTAATTTGTGCAAGTAAACGTTTGATTTGCATAAATTAGAAAATTGGTCCTATATTTATATCGTCATTTTTTACTTTTTGCAAGACATTTTCAATGAAATGTTGAAAAAAATATTATTTTCAAAAGCAAACATGCTATAATACAGATGGGCTTTAACTAGCTTTAAAGTTGATAATATTAGTTCCATTTTCCAATCCAAGAGTCTATATCCCTTGAGTTAGATTCTTGGAACACATTCTCCTTGGAATATGTCATAATTCTGATTTAACTGGGAATTTTCAGAGTTTGCAACTAATGTTCACTCACTCTTAGTTAGCTAAGTCGGGCTCTTAACAACTAGACGCAATAAGGTTGAAAAGTCGCTAAACTTTTCAACCTTATTTTTCACTCTATAAATTTAATTCATAAGCATATCTGATTGGTTCAATTTTTTCATCAACATAAATTATGCCACGTTTTTCAAAACCAAACTTTTCTGATAATCCTTTCATTCGTTCATTTCCCGGATGAGTATCTATTCTAAAATCTTTATATCCTTTTTGAACGCCGATTGTAATTAATCCACTAAATAAGTAATTGCTTAGATGCATTCCTCTGAATTTACTTGAAATTGCGGCGCGATGAATAGCTGCGTAATCGTCATCACGTTTCCAACTACCTTCTTCTATAGCATCATAATTTTCTTGTCGCTCAGTAGTTAATACTCCTATGCCTGCTACTTCATCATCTACTATTAGTACGTAAGCTTCTTCATTATTTATATCTTCTTTAAATCGTTTTTCATCCGGATAACTTCCTTGCCATTGAGGAATTTTATCATTTTTAAACAATTCTCTTGCATCTTCAACAATCGACATAATTTTATTTAAATCATCAATCGTAGCTTTCCTAGTATAGATAACAGCCATATATTTTCCTGCCTCTCATTAGAATTTTGCTTTATATTATACATGTTTTCAGTGGAAATACTCTAGAAATAACTTATTTTTTAAAAAAATTCTTGCGTAACGTTATAAATTCTGGTAATATATTTCTTATTGATACGCTATGGGTGGTTAGCTCAGCTGGCAGAGCAACGGACTCTTAATCCGTGGGTCCAGGGTTCGATCCCCTGACCACCCATCAGAGATCTATTAAGCAGGTAGGACGATTCGTTCTATCTGTTTTTTTTGTATATAAAATTGGCATTATATCATTTTATAAGAATCTGATATAATGCCATTATTCATTACTATATTAAAATTTATTATATAAATTAAATAAACTTCCTACTTCTTTACCAATCTTTACGGTTAAAAAATATATCGAAAAACCTATCATTAAGGTTTGATAGTACTGTGCATCTGCTTTAGTTTCTGAAATTAACTTATTAAAAAACATATATAAATACCATATAAAACAATTCAATAAAAAAGTAGATGGAAAAATTGCCAGTATATAAGAGATAACTGACGGTACCTTCTTTTTTTCAGCAAGAAAATATTTTAAAATGCACTATACTTAATAACAAATACCTAAAAATATTCCAAATATAAACATTAAATGACTAAAATTTAGATACAACAACTCGTCAAAAAAATCTATAATTGGTAAATATCCCCAAATTGATATAGTTACCAATCCAAATATTAATCCGACTTGTATGATAAGCTTTACTTTCTTAGATAACTTGTTTTTGCTATTATTCATCTTCTAATCCCTTTTCATATGGTTGTTGTTGAGTTACACAATGAATCATTCCACCATTTTTATACAATGGCGTAACATTTATAGGTACTACTTTTCTATCAGGATAAAGTGTCTGAATCTTCTTAATAGCAATATCATCATTTTTATCTCCATAAACAGGTAACAATACTACTTTATTTCCCAAATAAAAATTCAAATATGATCCTTTATAATCCAATCCTTTTACATTTTTAGAGGTTAATGGTATTTCTTCAATTGTATATTTTTCGCCTTCAGCATTTCTTGCATCTAATAACGTCTCATAGTCGCTTTCTTTCATACCTTCATATAAATCGAAAAAGTCGTTTTCGGGTACTGTTAAAATTGTTTTATCATTATAAAATCTTGCAACCCCATCAATATGAGCATCTGTTATGTCCTCACCCTTTAATGTATCTGCACCGGCTATACTGTGCACTCCGCAATAGCACATTATGATTGAGAAAAATAATATTATTAACTTTTTCATAACTTTCACCCTTATAATTAACTTTTATATGTTAATTATTCCAATTTCGCTATTTTCTGTCTAGCAATTTAGAGCATATGATTCGAATTACAGCAAATAATTCACTGAAAGTTAGTATTTTTAGACATCTAATTTCTCGTAATTCTTTATTTATACCTTCTTCTTAGTCTAATTATTCTACTGATTTAAGAGATTCTAGCATATCTACTGACTTTATCTTTCTATGCATTATAATTGCAAGGATTATAGTAATTATACTTGGAATTAAAGTAGAAATTATAAAGTTTCCTATACGCAAGCTAGGGTCAAACATAGCATTAGTTGGTGGTAAATTAGTAATTATAAATTCATGTAGCCATATACCGATAATATATCCTACTAATATTCCAATAGCTGATAATAAAATGGTTTCTCGATAAATATACATTGTTACTTCTTTATCAAAAAATCCTAATACCTTAATCGTAGAAAGTTCTCGAATACGTTCCAATACATTTATATTAGTTAAATTATAAATTACTACTATTGCCAAGATTGTTGCTATTAATATCAAAATGACAATTACTTTATTTAATCCACCTAAAATATTATTAATGGTTTTTTGATTATTACTATTTTGTAAAACTGTTGTCAATGCTCCCGTGTCCATTAAATTTTCAGATGATTTTTGTATATCTCTTTTATTATTTTCTTTTAACGTAACTAATTGTCCATTAGTTCTGTAATTATTTTTAAATGCTTTTTTATATGCATTCTTTCCCATAAATACATAGTGTCCTATATACATTTCCGTTACACCTGTAACTTTCAATTTATGCCACTTACCGTTATCATCTTTCAATTTAATTTTGCTACCTTTTTTAGCATGTAATAGTATAGCCAATTTTTCTGAAATAATAACACTATCAGAAGTTACTGTGTACTTTTTACCAGTCTGTCTATTCTCTAGTTTTACAAACTTCGTCAAAGCTTTACTTGAACTTGGAACAATTAAACTTATATCTTGTTCAGCATTATCTGTACCTGCTTTTTTAGTCAAATTTTCATAATGAATATCTAGATACTGTTTAATCTTGTTCTTATTTAATTCAGTATCTAAATTGTTTTTTTGCCTACTAGTTAAGTTCGAATGTTGTAAAGTAACTAAATCATACTTAATAATATCAGTATATTGTATCTGACTAATACCACTAAGCGAATCCTTAATACCCAGACCCATTACCAATAATCCAGTGCATCCTGCTACACCAAATATTGTCATTAACATTCTACTCTTATACCGGAATATGTTTCTTGCTGTAACTTTGTACGTGAAATTCATTCTTTTCCAAAGAGGTGATATTTTTTCTAACAAAATTTTTGATCCCTTTTTGGGTGGTTTGGGCAATAGTAATTGTGCAGGAGATTCTTTAAGATTATTTTTTAATACCCATAAAGCCGCTAAAGTCGTAGAAGCTATTGCAATGATGACAGCAATTGCTAAATATTTCCAAGAAAATAAAACTGTCATATTTGTCAAAGTAGAATTAGCAGCGTAGGCTTCAAAAACAATCTTAGGTAAAATTAAATAACCTAAACTAGAGCCTACAACTACACCCAATCCACTAGAAATCAAGCTATACATAATAAATTTTTGACATACATCCATATCACTGTATCCCAAAGCTTTTAAAGTGCCAATATTAATTCTTTCCTCATCAACAAATCTTGTCATTGTAGTTAAACTAACTAATGCTGCAATAGCAAAAAGAATAGTTGGGAAAACATTCGATAAAATATCTACACGCTCCGAATTCGATCGGTAAATTGTATATCCTGGATTAGAATCTCTAGTATTAACTGTATACTTAGGATATCCAGTTTGATCCAACAAAAGTTTTTGTTTATCAACATTTTTACTTTTCTGATCAATTTCTTTCTGCAATACTTTCGCCTGTTCTGGTGATACTTGTGCTAACTTATTTACTTGATCCTTCGCCTGAGAAATTTGACTCTCTGCTTGCTCTACATTTGCCTTATATTTTTGATATTTTGTTTTACGATTTTTATTCAACTCTTTGTTTAAATTATCTTGATATTTATCTATTAATTCATTATACCGTTTTGCATATGGATTTAGATTATAGGTAGTATTATAAATAATTCTAGCAATAGTATAGTTTCCTTTAAAAGCTGATTTATCTGTAATTGCAATACCATCTAATTGTCCTGTTCCTATGTTAGTTTGGCCAATATTACTTTTATCCATATATTCACTAGATTTAACAAAACCTACAACCTTAAATTCTCTAGATTTTAATGTTTGTCCATTTTCTAAAGTTATCTCCTGCCCTATATGGTATCTATTCTTCAATAAATAACTTATGGCTATTTCATTTTTATTAGTTGGTCTTTTTCCCTTTATTAACTCGTAAGTAGATACATTTTTAGTTTGAGAAAAAACTCTTAAACTCTTTCTTGATTTTTTAACTTTTGCATCTTGATAATATCCAAAATCAACCCTTTTAATATTTTTTTGAGTTTTGATAGTATGGATGTCTTTATTATCCAATCCATAATTAGAAGTTACTGTTATATCAGCCAAAGAATGCTTTTTATAAAATTCAATAGCTGTTTGTCGCATATCTGGCCCTGAACTCTTTAATCCAATCAATGTAAAAGTTCCTAGCATCACTAAAAGAAATATTGCGATAAATCTCCCTAAAGACCCTGTAATCGCTTGCAAAGAATCTTTCCACAATACTTTTTTCTTCATTTATTGTCACCTACCATTCAATTGTACTAACATCAGCTGGAGCTAGATTAGTCTTTATTTCCTGTACTCCTCCATCATGAATTTTAATAACTTTATTTCCAATTGGTGCTAATGCTGAATTATGTGTAACAATAATTACCGTAGTTCCATTTTTCACACTCATATCTTGTAAGATTTTTAACACTTGCTTTCCTGTTTTATAGTCTAAAGCTCCGGTCGGTTCATCACATAACAATAATTTAGGCTTTTTAGCTATAGCTCTGGCAATTGCAACTCTTTGTTGTTCTCCACCAGATAATTGAGCAGGAAAGTTGTTCATTCTTTTTTTCAGTCCCACACTTTCAAGTGCCTCTTGTGCATCCAAAGCATTGTCAACAATTTGTGAAGCAAGTTCCACATTTTCCTTTGCCGTCAAACTTGGAACTAGATTGTAAAACTGGAATACAAATCCTATATCTGTTCGTCTATATGACGTTAATTGTCGCTTAGTATACTGTGCAATATTATTACCATCAATAATTACATTTCCTGTAGTATTAGTGTCCATTCCTCCTAATATATTAAGTAACGTTGACTTTCCAGCACCTGATGAACCCAAAATAATTACTAGTTCTCCTTTATCAATCTTAAAACTAATATCTTTATTTGCATAAACTGTACTATCACCCATGTGGTAAATTTTTGTATTTTCTTCTACTTCTATGTATGACATTTAAAACCCTCCGTTCTTATATCGACATACTGTTCATTTAAGATCATAATTATTGTAAACTTTATTAAGCAATACAAACAATACACAATTAATTAGTAGTTGTTGATTTAAGGAGACTATCTATGGGAAATATTCGTAAAACTGATTCAAAAAAACGTATATTGAAAGCATTTATTGAAATACTAAATACTGATGGTTTTAATAAAATGACAGTTAGTAAAATAACGAGTCTTGCACATATTAATAGAGGTACCTTCTATCTTAATTATATAGATAAATTCGATTTACTTAAAGAAATTGAACAAGAAATATTTACTAAAATTAAGACTATATTATTAGAAAAAGAAATGATAGACATTATCTTTTCAGACGAAAAAATTTTGGCAGTTATCTCCTATTTACAAAGTAATGCTGCCCTTATTACCGCACTTATTAATAGCGATTTGAAAAATAGTATTCAAGAACAATTAGCCAACTTATTCAAAAATATTTTTACAGAAAATAATGCTAATATTAACAATCCGAAGATTGCTCAACCGTATGCTTCCAATATTATTTTTGGAAGTATTTCTACAATTTTCATCACTTGGATTAAAAATAATATGCAAGAAAGTCCTAAGGAATTACTTAATATTATAAATAGTTACCGAAAACTCACACCTATTGATATTTTTTCATAAATTATTGTCGAATTTTATCTTTTTAAATAGTTATAATTTTATGTACTAATCAATATTATATCTATAAAATATTATATTTCGAACGCTTGACTATCCTTTAATTAATCTATTAAACTTATAGTAGGTTATAGGCACTCTAGCATTAAAAGGAAAGGAGTAAGTGATTTCAGTTAATCACTTTTGATAAATATGGAAAAACTATATAAAGCACTAACTGAACAAAAATATAGGGTTAAGCTTATTAAAAAGGGTAACCATTGGGTCGCAAGAGGTATGACTATCTTACTTTTTGGTTTAGGTGTAATAGCACTTTCTAACGTTGAAGTACAAGCTTCAAGCTGGCATGCTAATTCTCCAGCTGAAATCGCCAAAAGAATTTCAAGCAACGATAGAACTTTTACTTTTGAACGAGGAGATACTTTCTGGGGAATTTCACAGGTATTAAATATTAATTATCAAACTTTAATGGAATGGAATGGATATAAATCTAGTGATGAATATACCATTCCAGTAGGTACCGTTATTTCTATTAGAGGCAATCGTTTAACATTTACCACCCCTAACGGTAATGTTATATTAGATAAAATTATTCAACCTCAAGATAGAATAACTCAAACATCTCTACCTACTCCTGCAATTATTACAAATAAACAAAAAACAGATAACAGTTCTGACAACTCTAATAATTCTGGTAGTGATAGTAATCGAGAATTTCCTACCGATAAGGGCAATGTTGACTCAGGTAACAACGGAAATAATACCGATAACTCGGGTAATGATAGCAGTAATATCCCTACTGACAATGGCAATGTTGATACTGGAAACAGTGGCAATAACAACACCAATAACTCAGGTAGTGATAACAGTCAAGAACTTCCTACAGATAATGGTAATGTTGATGCTGGCAACAATGGTAATAACAATACTAACAATTCTGACAGTGATAACAGTAATATCCCTACAGATAATGGTAATGTAGATACTGGAAACAGTGATAATAATGCCAACAACTCAGGTAGTGACAATAACCAAGAACTTCCTACAGATAATGGTAATGTTGATGCTGGCAACAATGGTAATAACAATACTAACAATTCTGACAGTGATAACAGTAATATCCCTACAGATAATGGTAATGTAGATACTGGAAACAGTGATAATAATGCCAACAACTCAGGTAGTGACAATAACCAAGAACTTCCTACAGATAATGGTAATGTTGATGCTGGCAACAATGGCAATAACAACACCAACAACTCGGGTAGTGATAATAATGGAGGACCTAGTTCTATAGATGAAGTATCACCATCTAAACCTGAACAACCTAAAATTGATATCTCACCATTACAAAATCTATTAATGGCAAATTCCAACATAGTATCACTTCCTATTTATTATAATGCCTCTGAAAATAACCGTTTAGCTTTTGATGCACTTATGTCAGAAGCAAAATCTTTGCAATATAAATTATCATTGACTAATGAAGAAATGGTTGCAATGATTGATAAATTAACTGCTGCTAAAAATAATCTAAATGGAAAAGCCACAGATTTTTCTAAAGCAGATGAACTTCTCGAAGAATATAATAATAGAGATAATAACCAACGTTACCATAATGCAACTGCTCCTTCCCAATTGGCTTATGATAATGCAATAAATGAACTGAAAAAATTACAAAATACTACTCAAGTAACTCAGGCTACTGTTGACAGTGCCATTGCCAACGTTATTGAAGCAAAAAATCAATTAGATGGAAAAGTTCTATCAACTGAAGAACAAAATAAATTTGATGCTATTAAATCATTTAAAGAAGATATTGCATATTATCAAGAAGCTATCAAGTATTTGCCTGATGCATACAGAACAGCAGCTGAAGGTTTGTTACAAACACAAGGATTAAATGTCTTGCCAAATATCAATGCTTTTAGTACTGAAAGTATAGTGTCTATGCAAAACAATTTAAAAACATGGTTAGATTTTTATATTAAATCTGCTGATAAACAGTTACAAGGTAAACACGATTTAGAAGCAAAAATTCAAGAATTACAAAATTTAGTAGATACTAAACTTTCCTTATACACTGAATTAAATAGAGCAACAGACTTTATTAATGCAAGTAAAGAAATGTTACAAGATCCTTCTAAAGCATATTTATATGAAGAACAAGCTACTAAATTAACAACTGTTATTAACGAAGCAATAGATGCACAGAATAAAGCAGATAAATTGATCGCTGACAAAGAAAAAGAGCGTGCGTCAGCATTAGAAGAACTATTAAAATTACAGGTCCCTGGAAAAGATAGCTATATTAAATTTACCGATGAAAATTATAAAATTACAGCTTCTTTAGATGATATTGTTGAAAGAACTAAACTTGTAGCTAAGATATTACCTTATTTAGGTGATGTTTATGCTGGTAATCCTATAGATCCTGAATATTTAAAATACAAAACAGTCGATGAATATCTTCAAGTTGGTACTCCAGCCTACGATAAGATGGTAACAACTATTAATCGTCTAAAAGAAGATATTCTTAAAGAATTCGCTCTAGGTCGTGGCACTAAAGACTCTATGGGTAGTAACATTGACAAACGCATTAAGACCGTCGTCACAGATGAAGATGTTATTAACTTGAAACCTTTAATAGACTTAGCTGATGCTTATAGTAAACGAGCTTTAGAAAATATTAATCGCATGCGATTTGCAATAGGTGTTCCTCCAATGAAAATGGCCCCTATCAGCGATAAAAGAAAAGCTATGATGATAGTTCATGCATTAGCTGGATACCAAGCTGGACAAAACCCTGACTTTAAGATTGGAGATTCTCACGTAGGTACTATCGCTGTATTATTAGTTCCTCATGCCATGACAGCTGGATATTCAGAAAATGTTTATCCTTCTGCCAATGCTCCTATCATAAGCAATCATTTTACACCTGAATATATGGCGGATGTATACAACAAATTAGAGCTCATGGAAGGTATAAAATACTTTAGTGATTATTTCAATGATACTGAAGCTAAAAGTGGTCATTATACCAATATTATTCTTCCTCAACATCAATACTTTTACTCAGCTATGATTGTAGGAAATGTTGTTCCTGAAAATAATTCATTTTCATCATATAGAGTTTCTTTAACTGAACTCTTCTATGAATTAGCAGATGACCAATATAAATGGTGGCTAAAACACTTTGATGAATGGCCAAAAGTTAATCCTGAAACAGACTTAGATAGGACAGATTTCAATAATCTTTAAATATTAAAAAGAATTATGTTTTATACACAAAAACATAATTCTTTTTTTATTTCAAAAAAATCTTGCATAATTTTCTAAACTTTGATATTATATAACCTGTTGATGAGTTATGGGTGGTTAGCTCAGCTGGCAGAGCAACGGACTCTTAATCCGTGGGTCCAGGGTTCGATCCCCTGACCACCCATCAGAGATTATATAAAAAGAAGCTAGGATGTAAATCCTAGCTTCTTTTTTAATTTCTTTCACGTTGAAATGGGCCCTTAGGTGCGATTAACTCTAAATTTGTTCCATCAGGATCTTTGAAATAAACTACACCTGTTCCAAAACCTGCCTTCAATCCATCAGATTTTTCGAAATAAATTGGTTCTCCTTCTGGTTCAATACCAATTTCTTTCATTCTAGCAACTGCTGCTTCAATATCATCTACTTCAAAGCAAAGATGCATTGCACTAATTTGTTCATTAGAATAATTAGCTTTTGTAGATTTTGGTTCTACATATTCTAAAATATCTATATTAATATTATCTAGATGTAGATTAGCGTATCTTATTAAAGTATCATCCAAACCTTGAGTTTGAGCCATACGTTTTCCACCAATTTCATCTTTATTAGAAATCTTTTTACCTGTCAATGTTTCATAAAACTCAATTGACTTTTCTAAGTTACTTACTGTAATTCCTACGTGATTTACTAATGAAAATCCATTATTCATTCTAAATTCCTCCATTACTAATTACTCTTAAAAATCAAATTTATCTGGATTAGGACCTACACGCAAATCTTCATTGAGCATATTAATTCTATCCATATCTTCATCGTCTAATTCAAAGTCAAATACACTAGCATTGCTTATCATGCGATCAGTGTGTACTGATTTAACATTTAATAAAATATCTTGTTGGATATCCCAGCGTAAAATCACTTGTGCGGCTGATTTATTATGTTTTTTAGCTATATCTAAAATAACTTCATTCTTTAATAATTGTCCTTGCATTAATGGTGACCAAGCTTGAATTTTCATATCCATGTTAGCTGCATATTCACGTAATTCCTTTTGTGCCAACTTAGGATGTAATTCTATTTGATTGATAACCGGTACAACTTTAGCAAAAGTTTTCAATCTCTCTAAGTGATGAATTTCAAAGTTACTTACGCCAATCGCTTTAATTTTTCCTTCAGCATATAAGGCTTCCAATGCTTTCCAAGATTCTTCAAATGCATCTTGACCTGGCCAATGAATCAAATATAAGTCCAAATAATCTAAATCTAAGCTATTTAAACTATTGTTAAAAGCTTCGATTGTTTCATCATATGTTAAATGATTATTCCAAACTTTAGATGTAATAAACAAATCTTCACGCTTTAAACCAGTTGCTTTAATCCCCTCTTTAATTCCAATACCTGTACCTTTTTCATTCCCGTAAATAGCAGCTGTATCAATCAGACGATAACCATTAATAATTCCATTTTTTACAACTTCTGCAGTTTGATCTTCAAGAATTTGAAAAACTCCTAATCCTAGACCTGGAATTTTAGTACCATTATTTAATTCAACTCTATCTGATAGCGACTTAATCATATTTGTTCCTCCTTGTAAATTCTTGAGATTATAATATAATATACCCTGTACTTTGCATAGTACGTACTTTTTTGTTATATAGATACCTTTTAGTAACTTTTGTATAAATACTGAGATTGGAGCGATAATTTTGACCAAAAAAATTTATAACATTGGTGTAGAAGCTACTATGGATGTTATTGGCGGAAAATGGAAACCAATTATTTTATGTAATCTTCGCCACCAATCATTACGTACAAGTGAACTAAAAAGATTAATTCCTAATATCAGCCAAAAGATGTTGACTCAACAATTACGCGAATTAGAAGCAGCCGATATTATCAACCGCAAAGTATATAATCAAGTTCCACCTAAAGTTGAATATTCTTTAAGTGATTATGGTCAATCATTAAGTACCGTGCTTAGTGATCTTTGTACTTGGGGCGAAATGCATGTAGATATGCTGAAAAAACGCGGTGAAGATGTAGAACTTGTAAACTATGACTAAACGAAAAACAATGTCAAAACCAAAAAATCAGTCTTTCTTATTATTTAACCCTTAATTGTAATTTTTCATTGTAGTAATCTTTATATGTTCGATATCCTGCAATAATTGATCCTAAACTCGTAGCCGATAAAAGCATGAACGTAACCATAATCTGATACTTAATTGCTCTTACTGGATCTACTCCAGCAAAAATCAAACCTGACATCATTCCTGGTAAACTTACCAAACCAACTGTTTTTGCAGAATCTATCGTTGGTTGCATCGCAGTCTTAATACTTGCATGTAATAAAGGTAATGAAGCTTGTTTCATAGATGCTCCTAAGGCCAATTTTTCTAAAACCTGTTGTCTTTGGTTTTTAAAAAGTGTATTTAAATTTCTGTAGCAAAGACCAATCGCAACCATAGAGTTACTTGCAATCATCCCACTGATAGGGACAATTTGAGATGGAATAAATCTAATTGAACCGGAAGCTACTAATACTCCCATAGTTACATATGTACTAACAAAAATAGCTAATAATGAATTAAAGTAACTCTTGTGGTCATTAGGATTTCGCTTATGAGCATTGTAGGCAGCATTTAACACAATAAAGAAACTCATTGCTGCTGTTAAGATAACATTATTTACATTGAAGATATATTTAAGAATGTATCCTACGATTACAAGTTGGACTATTGCCCGGGAAATACTATAGAAAATATCCTTTGTTAGGCCTAATTTTTCACGATTACTAATATAAACGGCTACTAATACTAATGCAAAAGCCAATGCTAAAGATAAATTATTAACGCTTAGTTGTGACATCTTTAATCATCCCTTCCTCTACCCAAATTATTTTATTAGCTTGCTTAATTTCTCCTTCATGATGTGTAATTTGTAAGATTGTTACTCCTTGTTTCCAAATTTTATCAATAAATTCATGCACAATTTCAATTGAACGAGCATCCAAACCTACAGTTACTTCATCTAACAACAAAACTTTTGGTAAGAACATCGTATTTCTCAACAAAGCTACTCGTTGACGCTCACCACCAGATAAACTATTAATATCCTTATGTAAATAAGTTTCTGGTAAATTTACAGATTTCAAAGCTTCAATTGCAGATTTTTCATCAAATTCTTTTTGACGAATCTCATAAGGAAAACTCAAATTATCAAATACTGTCTCTCCAAATAAACTAGGTTGTTGAAAGCAATATGACACTTGTTGCCTATATTCAGTTATCGCATACTCATCTTGATTTTTCCCATCAAAGAAGATTTCTCCAGTTGTCGCAGTTAGTAAAGTAGCTATTATCTTTAATAAAGTACTTTTCCCTCCACCCGAAGGACCGGTGATTGTTATAAATTCATTTTCGTTGACGTCTAGATTTATATTTTTCAATATCTCATTAGTATCAACTTTATATCCTACATTTTGTAAGCTAAGTATTGCCATCGCCCATACCTCTCTTTTTTAATTTAGAAAAATTATAACATACAAGCGATTACACAACAATTATTATGCTTTGAACAATATATTCTCAAACAAAAAAGGTTCAAAGCCACTTACCGGCCTTGAACCCTTATTTTCAATTCAATACTAGTTTATTTTTCAAATACTTGTTTCTTAATTTTCAAAATATCACGTTGTACCCAGAAGGAGACAAACAATGCTACCATATCAACAATAATGAAAGTTATAATTGTTGTTGCATAACTATGTAACATTTGGTGAGTGTAAGATAGTAAAACTGGACCAACCATACCTGCCATTGCCCATGCAGTTAAGATGTAACCGTGGATAGCACCTAATTCTTTTGTACCAAATACATCACCTAGATATGCAGGGATTACTGAGAAACCAGCGCCATAGCATGACATTAACAAGCATAATGCTACAACAAATACCATTGGTACATGGAAAATTAGTAATGTTGCTAACATGATAATATCTACAATGAAGATCAAACTAAATGTTAAAGGTCTACCAATATAGTCAGATAATGTTACCCAGATAAGACGACCAAAACCGTTAAATAATCCGATAATACCTACCATAACAGCTGCTGCACCTGCATTCATAGCAGTCATTTCTTGAGCCATAGGTGAAGCTGCAGATACTAAACCAATTCCACAAGTAATGTTGATGAATAGCATAAACCATAAGGAGTAGAATGCTTTAGTTTTTAAGGCTTGGTTAGCTGTAAGTTGAGCACCTAAACTAACTTTATTACCTTTAGCAACTGCTACTTCTGGAACATCGCCTTCTTTAGGACGCTTAATAAATTGTGCTGCAATAAGCATAACAATCATGTAGAATGCACCTAAAATGTAAAATGTTGTTTCTAACCCTACTACACTCATTAATCTTTGTGCAATTGGACTTGTAAGTAAAGCTGCAAATCCGAATCCCATGATAGCCAAACCTGTTGCCAAACCTCGCTTATCTGGGAACCATTTGATAATTGTAGAAACAGGAGTTACATAACCAGAACCTAATCCTAATCCTCCGATTACCCCATATGACAAGTAAAGCATCCATAATTGATTCAAATGAATTGAAACACCTGTCAAAATGATACCTGTTCCAAATAAGAGAGCTGAAATAGTTCCTGTCACTGTAGGACCAAATTTTTCAACTAAGCGTCCCATGAAAGCTGCAGACATTCCCAAGAAGAAAATAGCCAAACTAAAAGCAAATGAAATAGCTGATTCTGACCAAGAAGTTTGACTTGCAATAGGCTTTGCATAAACACTCCAAGCATAAACTGAACCAATCATTAAATGAAAGATAACACCCGCTAAGGCAACAACATATCGATTACTTCTCACTTTTGTACCTCCTGTTTTTAAAAACGAACAATAAAATAAATAACTGCTTTTATAGTTCATATATTACGCTTTAAAATATATATGGTATTTCGTGATTAATCAACATAAAATTAGCATTTCTAATATAAAAATAATGATAATGCTTAACATACTAATGTTCGTATATTATAATTATACGAACGTTAAGTTTTACGAAATATTTTTACAAGCATATATTTACCACTATTAAGCTCACTCGTTCTATAATTAGGATAGTACATAACGAAAGGATCGATTAATTATGAAAATTACTCGTCATGACGAACCTCTATCAACTAACGGAACTCCTGTAGATGTTAATGGAGTTTTCCCAGAATTTACGGTTCAAAATGCCAAAGGTGAAAATGTAAGTAGTTCTGATTTATTAAAGAAAGTGACATTTATCAGTGTTGTTCCTGACATCAACACTAGAGTATGTAGTATTTCTACTAAAAAGTTTAATCAAGATGTAGACAAATATTCCAACATCGCTTTCTACACAGTTTCTACAAACACAATTGAAGAACAAGCAAATTGGTGTGCAGCTGAAGGCGTTAAGAATATGCAACTTCTTTCTGACAAAGCTTTCGATTTTGGTAAGAATACTGGTCTTTATGTTGCTGATAATGATACTGATGCTCGTAGCGTTTGGGTGTTAGATAATGACGGTAAGGTTTTATATCGTGAATTAGTTATTGAACAAACAAACGAACCAGACTATGAAAGTGTACTACAATTTTTAGATAGTCTAGCTTAATTTAACCACAAAAAATAGCAGCTCTTGATTATTTTAAATCAAAGGCTGCTATTCTTCTTTTAGAATGCTTGAATAATTTTTAAAATTCCAATTGTAATCAAATATATAGAAATAATCCATACAATTGTTAGAGCTGATAACATTGGGTTAAATAATAGCATTATCCCCATAATTAAGGACAAAATGCTTAAAATGACAATTACCCAATAATACCCTTTATCTAATCTCTTAAAGAAATTGGCTGTTGCAAGTTGAGTTATTGCATCAAAAATAAACCAAACAGCAAAAATTACCGCTATAAAGCTTGCACCAACTGCGATCTTAAAAATGAATATAAGGCCTAAAATAATATCTAAAATACCCATAACTAAGAGCCAACCAGATTTTTCTCCTAGCCAAAATGATATTCCACGTCTGAACCATAATTCATAAATTCCTTTGATAATGGCTATCATCCCAATCATGATTGAGATAAAAGCCAGTGTCGTATCTGGACGATATAAGGAATATCCTCCTAAAAATATTAGCAAAATACCTATGACCAAACTAAACACATCAAAATTACGTTTATTTTCTGAATACATTATTCCTCACCTCTAGCAATTATTCCTTAACCGCAAATGCTAATGGTGCTTTCGTTCGTGCACGCATCATTATTTTTGCAAATTCATTTGGTGGTTCAGGATTGTCCTTTTCCAACCAATAAATTGATAAATTTAACATGCTACCGATTGCATATTCCTCAATATATTCGTGTGGTATCTCGTCACTCATCTTGATACCTAAATACTCCATCCTTTTAAGCAATTCTCGAGTCAAGATTTGCTTAATTTTATGGTAAAACATTGGGTCACCATTTCCTAACACCATCGCTAAGATAAAGTCTCGATCTCCATAAATGTAGGCCGAAAATTTTTGAAAAAACTGTCTGTTCAAATCTTCATAGCTAGTCGCTGAAGAAATTGTCCCATTATCATGGAATAACTGTACAATGTCAGAATATATAGCTTCTTCTAATTGTTCCAACAAATCTTGTTTACCCTTGTAATGAATATAGAACGTTCCTCGGTTAATCCCAGCTTTTTCGGTAATATCAGACACTGTTAGATTTCCAAAACCTTTTTCGTTAATAGTTTCGATCAATGCCCTTTTTATCTTTGCGCGAGTCTTTCTCACCCTTAAATCATTTTGGTGCATCGAACTCCCCCTTTTCTCAAACACTCAATAAAATAATAAACTATCTATTCTGATAATAATATGCTTATATCAGCAAAGCAATACTTTTAATCATTTATCGGACATTTATTTAATTTTGTATCTTTACAGAATGTAAAAAGCCCAAAAGACTATAGTAATCTTTTGAGCTAAGTTATTATTTTCACCTATATTATTTATTCAATTCACCATCAGCTATCTTATCCAACATATCACGTGAAGGAATGAAGAATAATTGACCTGATAAAATATCGGAGAATGTCAACAAGAAGTCTGATTTATCTACCATATTTTGTAACATCATTTTGGTTACTTTCCAATGACGTGCATATCCAATAAAGTAAGTACCAGTATTATTTTGTGCTGGATCAGAATATGGAACGTTCATACGTACAATCTTTTGTTCCTCACCATCAATTTCTGCCTTAGATGCTACGTTATGAGCATTCTTAAACTTATCTTCATCTTCAAGTTCTAGGTCAGTAAATTTCTCACGACCAACAGCTTTTTCTTGTTCCTCAGTCTTCATATGATTCCAGAAGTCCATGTTATGTTTCCACTTTTGAGCAAATGCATATGAACCATTTTCAAAGAATGGATCTTCATCACCAATGATTGCATAATCAGCAGCATCTTCTACTTGTGGAGCTTCTGTTCCATCGATAAAACCGATAATAGCGCGACCTTCAAAATAACGGAAGCCTTTAGTTTCATCAACAACTGTTGTAATGTCTTCAAGGAATCTGCGGAATTGACTCATTGCTTCGTATACATATGCTTCGCTATCAGCACGAATATGGAAGAATAAGTCGCCTTTACTTGCAGGCATTGAGTATTCTGGACCACTAATTGTTTCATATGTTTCTAGTTCCTTAGGCTTTGGAGCATTAGGGAATAGATAATCCCAAGCATCATTACTAATACCGAAAGATGCTTTTAAGTAACCATCACCATTTCTAATTCTCAAGGAACGAATAATTGCCTGATAACGATCTGCAAATTCTTGAATTACTTCTTGTTCATGAGCTTGATTTTCACGCTTTAATTCAAGAACTGTAAATTGTACGCTCTTTCCAATATCTTTCCACACATCTTGTGCTTTGCTAGGATTCATTGCCATAATAATTTCCCCTTCCAAAGTTAGTTTAGAATTATTACAAATTAATTCTAACACTTTTTAATAAGGTTTACTACTACATAAATTTTTATTTTTCTTTTAATTTTGTTATTTGTTTATTTATCCTTTTAATGTCATTCTTTATCGTTAACCATGTAATTACCCAGATAGCAGTATAAACAACTACAAACGAGATAGTAACTAAGATAAATCCATTAGTCGTGAACCACTTCAAATATATTCCTACTGCCAACACAATCGCATATACTAAGCAAAAATGAATCACAGTTTTAATTAGCAAAGATATATTTTCCAATTCAAAAATTATGCTTGAATATGCTGAAAATAATCCAATTACCATCCATAACAATACTGAAATAAGTGTTGCTGTTAGATTATTATTAAACTCTGCCACAAAAGCTGGAGTGGAAGGGTAGTAACTACTGCTACCAGCTAAATAAGAGAAGATTAATGAGAGAATCATCCCTACTGTTACACCATAAGTGATACCATTGATTCCAAGTCTAGCAATTTTTTTAATGGTCATAGCCCTAACCTCCCTTTCAAAATCTTAATTTTCCTTCTTGAAATCCCTACTCTCATTTGATTTTCTAAGATTACGTCAATCATGCCACTTCCTAGAATTTCCAAATGATCAATCTTTTGATAATTAAAAATTGCACTTCTAGAAGCTTCTATAAACATATTTGGTAACTCATCTTTTACCTGATACAATCTGCCATGGTATTCATAGCTATCTTCATCTGTATAGACCATAAGTATATTATTTTCACTTTGAATTAGAATAATTTCTTCATATTTCACGGGAATAATATCTCTATTTTTATAGCACCATAATCCGCTATTATCGTTAGTTAACTCTTTGGCAATTCTTGTAATTTTATCAGTCATTTCTTGTAGATAAAATTCTGCTCTATCTTCTACTAAGTTTTCATCAATATTAATGTTAACTTTCATCTTTGATTCCCCCTTTCCACTTTTAATATAGCATAGTTAAAGTACATTTTACGTCTCTTTGTATGAACGGTTCACTATCTTTATTAAACGGTTAAAATTCATTCTTAAACGACAAAAAAGCCACCTATCCCATGATAGATGACCTTTATAATATTATCTATTACGCTTAATAAAATCCGCCACTGCTTTGATTTCCTTTGGTCCTGTTGTACAACAACCACCAATAATTCTAGCTCCTGCCTCATACCAATTAGGAATCAATTCTTCAAAGGTTGCACTAGTTTTAGGTTGAGACCAAGTCTTACTCTTAGGATCATAGACCGCACTTGAATTAGGATATACTATTAAGTGCTTATCTGTGATTTCTTTCATATTTTTTAAAGCCGGTTCTACTAACTCTAGTTTTACACAATTGATTCCTACTGCTATTACTTGCGAATAATCCTCAAGTGCGTGGATAGCTCTAGGCAATGGTGTTCCATCGCTGATTGTATCATCATCGCTCAAAGTATAAGAAACATACACTTTTTGTTGCGGATATTTTTCCTTTAACAATTCTAGAATTGCTAGCACTTCATCTAACTTAGGTTGAGTTTCAATAGCTAAGATATCGACCTCTGCATTTACCAATTCTTCAATCCTTGGTAAATGGAATTGTTGATATTCTTCAACAGATAACTCATAATCTCCTCTATACTCGCTTCCGTTAGCTAGGTAAGCACCATATGGACCAATTGTTCCAGCAATATAATTATGCTTTCCTGTTCTATTTTCATAATCATCGCGTGCCTTTTGTGCGATTTTTACTGCTTTTTTAATTAAATTTCTAGCTTCTTTTTCACTGTATCCAACTTTTTCAAATGCTTGAACATTAGCTTGATAAGTATCCGTAATTATTAAGTCCGCTCCAGCTTCGAAATACATTTTATGAACTTCATATACCAATTCTTCATTATCAATCAATGCTTTAGCTGTCCATAAATCATTATTTGTATCTGCGCCTAATTTTTCAAGTGGAGTTGACATTGCCCCATCTAAAACAACTGGATTGTTAGTTAAAAACTCTGTAAAGTCCACGTTTACTCACCTACTTTTTCATGTTAATATACTAATTATAATCTAATCTAAAGTTAATTTGTAGTTATAATAACCATTTTAATTACTGTAATTTAAAGAAATGAGGATTAAATATGTCTAAGAAAACACATCTTGCTCGTAAAATGGAAACTCGTCACATCCGGATGATTTCCTTAGGTGGTGTTATTGGAACTGGACTATTTTTAAGTTCAGGTTACACAATCCATCAAGCCGGGCCAATTGGTACTATCATTGCCTATTTAATTGGAGCCTTAATTGTTTACTCAGTGATGTTATGTCTTGGTGAACTATCAGTAGCAATGCCTTATACTGGTGCTTTCCATGTTTATGCTAAAAAGTATATCGGCGAAGGTACTGGCTTTACTGTCGCGATTTTATATTGGTTAACCTGGACGATTGCTCTGGGCTCAGAATTTACAGCTGCTGGACTCATCATGCAAGAATGGTTTCCTCATACTCCCGTTTGGATTTGGAGTGCTATTTTTATTATATTAATATTTCTTTCCAATGCCTATTCAGTTAAAGTTTTCGCTGAAAGTGAATTTTGGTTCTCTGCAATTAAGGTTTTTGCAATTGTAGCCTTTATCTTACTCGGTGTCCTAGCAATGGTTGGAATTATTCCTTTAAATGGTTTCACCCACGCTCCTGGCATCAGTAACCTATATAAAAATTGTATTTTTCCTAATGGATTTAGTGGTGTTTTCACGACTATGTTAACTGTTAATTTTGCCTTTTCCGGTACTGAATTAATTGCCATTACAGCTGGTGAGGCAAAAGAACCTGATAAAACTATTCCTAAGGCTATTCATACAACTCTTTGGAGACTAGTCATATTTTTTATTGGAAGTATTGTTGTTATGGCCGCTCTTATCCCTTACCAAAAAGCTGGAGTTACGCAAAGTCCATTTGTTTATGTTTTAAAAATGATGGGTATTCCTTATGCTGCTGATATTATGAATTTTGTCGTTCTAACTGCCATTATTTCTGCAGCTAATTCTGGATTATATGCATCAACTCGTATGCTCTGGTCATTAGGAAATGAAGGAACGATTCCTAAGAATATCTCAAAAACTAATAAAAACGGTATCCCTGTCATCGCACTATGTTTAAGTATGATTGGTGGATTACTAGCACTGCTTTCAAGTATTTTTGCAGCAGATACTATCTACCTAGTCTTGGTTTCTGTTTCTGGATTAGCCGTTGTAATCGTTTGGGCAGCTATTGCCTTAGCAGAGCTTAATTTCCGAAAACAATTTTTAAAATCCGGACATTCTTTATCTGAGTTAAAATATAAGACACCTTGGTATCCTGTTATTCCACTGTTCGCTTTAATTACCAGCATTTTATCTTGTGTATTAATTTGGTTCGATCCTAATCAACGTGTCGCTTTATACTGCACAATTCCTTTTGTTTTAGCTTGTTATTTAGTACACTATGTGTATAAAAAGTATGCAGTTTAGCATTATTAGACTAGGGGGTACACTATTTTGAGATTCTCAAAGTTAATTCAAAAATACGCAGATAAGTTTGCCCAACTTTTCAGTGTACTTAGCTTCGTGGTTATAATTTTGTTGGGAATAGTTTTACTAATTCAAATTGCAAAAGAAATTATTCGTCTTTTCCAAATTGCACTTGAGCCTACAACTAGTGACATTTACCTTATGATAGATAAGATTATAGTTTTCTTTTTACTGTTTGAATTTTTCATGATTGTAATTAGTTCTCTTAAAAATAATGGTCATGTATCTATTACTTTATTGATGGGACTTGGACTAACAGCTTTATTACGAAACTTACTAATTATCCATGATGACTATAAGAACTTAATCTTAAATATCGTCGGTATTTTATTATTGATCGTCGGTATGGCGATTTATCGTTACTTTGTACACGCTCATATTAAAGAAGAAGATCAACAACAGAAATAATTTATCATAATAAACAAAAATCGCACCATTTCAAAGTTTAATAACTAGGAAATGGTGCGATATTAATTTTATTTTCTAATTACTTATTTTTCGTATTCAGCAGCTTTTTTCTTATACATTTCCACTTCATCATCCGTACATCTTACAAAATGACCTGGTGTAATTTCATGTAAAGAACGAACCTTATCGCCATCGTCATCTTCAATAGAAGGATCATAGTCAATTCTATGACGTTGACGTTCAATTTCAGGATCTGGAATTGGAACTGCAGAAATCAAACTCTTAGTATAGTCATGCAAAGGCTTATCATAAACATCATCAGCTGGACCTACTTCTAACAACCTTCCGTAATGCATAACCCCAATTCTATCGGAGATAAACTTAACCATCGACAAATCATGAGCAATAAAAAGATATGTTAATCCCTTTTCTTCTTGAAGATCTTTCAATAAGTTAACTACCTGAGCTTGAATAGAAACGTCCAAAGCTGAAATAGGTTCGTCAGCAATGATAAACTTAGGTTGTACGGCCAATGCACGAGCAATCCCTATACGTTGACGTTGACCACCAGAGAATTCATGTGGATAACGACTAGCATGATCACGATTCAAACCAACTGTTTCAAGTAGATTTTCAACCATTTCTGAACGTTCTTTCTTACTCTTGGCCAAACCATGAATATCAATACCTTCAGCGATAATATCTTCAACTGTCATTCTTGGATTTAGGGAAGCATATGGATCTTGGAAGATCATTTGCATTTTACGATTGAATTCACGCTTATCAGCACGTGATTTTAACTTGCTGACATCTTTTCCATCGAAAATAATTTCCCCATCAGTTGGATCGTATAAACGAATAATACTACGTCCTGTTGTTGTTTTACCTGAACCTGATTCTCCTACAAGTCCAAATGTTTCACCTTCGTAAATGTCAAAAGTAACATCATCAACAGCCTTAACAGTGGACTTACCGGAAGTAAAGTATTGTTTTAAATGTTTAACTTGTAACAATTTTTTTCTTTCTGGCATTAATTCTCATCCTTTCTGTTAATCTTTCTTTTTAGCCATTAATTCTGCATACTTTTGCTGACGTCTAACAATTTCTTCAGGTGGTGTTACTTTAGGAGCGTCTGGATGTAACAACCATGTAGCAGCATAATGTGTATCTGACACCTTGAAGAATGGTGGCTTTTGTTCAGCATCAATCTTCATCGCATATGGATTTCTTGGAGCAAAAGGATCGCCTTTTGGTGGATCAAGTAAATCTGGTGGTGTTCCTGGAATAGATTCTAACTTATCACTTGCTAAAGTTGGCATGGAATTCAAAAGTCCCCAAGTATATGGATGTTGTGGGTTATAAAATACTTCATCAACTGTACCATATTCTAAAAGTTCTCCAGCATACATAACAGCTACTCTATCAGCCATACCAGCTACAACACCTAAATCGTGAGTGATGAAGATAATAGATGTTTTTACTTTAGCTTGCATTTCTTTCATTAAATCCAAGATTTGTGCTTGAACAGTAACGTCTAACGCAGTTGTTGGTTCATCAGCAATCAAAATTTCAGGATCACATACCAATGCAATCGCAATTACGATACGTTGACGCATACCACCTGAAAATTGGTGTGGATAGTCATTGATACGTTTTTCAGCATTTGTAATTCCAACAGCCTTTAACATATCAAGAGCTTTTGCCCAAGCATCCTTCTTATTCATACCTTTATGTTTCATTAGAGGTTCAGCAATTTGTTGTCCAATTTTCATTGTTGGGTCTAAAGAAGTCATTGGATCTTGGAAAATCATGGAAATCTCTTTTCCTCGAACGGATTGCATTTCTTTTTCTGATTTTTTCAAAATGTCTTGTCCGTTGAAGTTAATTTCACCACCAACAACCTTAGCATTATTTGCTAAAAGACCAATTATTGCTTTAGTTGTAACAGACTTACCTGAACCTGATTCCCCTACAATTGCTAGGGTTTCACCTTTATCTAAGTGGAAACTCACATCACGGATGGCTTTAACTTCGCCGGCATAGGTGTGGAAATCCACTTTTAAATTTTTAACATCTAAAATTCTTTCTGCCATTGTTTAAAACCTACCTTCTTGTCTTTGGATCGAATGCATCACGTAAACCGTCACCTAAAAGGTTAAATGCAATCATCAATACACACAATACAATTGCTGGATACCACATTTGATATGGTAAGAATTGGAAGTTCTTTTGTCCTTCATTCAACAATACCCCTAAAGAAGTTTCTGGAGCTGTAATACCGATACCGATAAAGCTCAAGAATGCTTCGAAGAAGATAGCTGATGGAATTGTGTACATTGTTTGAATAATGATGATACTTGATAAGTTTGGTACCAAGTGTTTCCATGCAATTTTTGTAGGTGACTCACCTAATGTTCTTGCGGCTAATACATATTCTTGTGTTTTCAAGGACAGCGTTTCGGCACGAATCATACGAGCCATGGTTGTCCATGAAGAAATTGCGATAGCTAAGATAATAGAAGTCATACCTGGCTTCAATACTACCAGCATCAAAACAACGATAACAAGGTTAGGGATAGAGGAAATAATTTCGATAATACGTTGCATAACATTATCTACTCTACCCCCTTTCCATCCTGAGATGATGCCATAGGCGACCCCAACTGTTAAATCAAAGAATGTTGCGACTAAAGCTACAATCAATGAAACTTTTGTACCGTAAATAATACGTTGAGCTAATGAACGTCCTAAATAATCAGTTCCTAAATAGAAATACTTATCTTTTGGAACATCATTTTTAGCATAAGCATCTACCCAGACACCGCCTTGCTTAATCTTACCGTTAAGACCATTAATTGCATCTAGACCTGGAACCTTAGCTGGTAAGTTTGCATATTGTGGCTGAGACTTAACTAATGTACTTTTATTAATGAATGGTGTTGAACCAAATGCTACAATCACCATCAATAAGATAACAATCAAAGAGACAACTGCACCTTTGTTCTTCTTCAATCTTAACCATACGTCTTGAGTAAAGGTAAGTGAGGGAGCAGCGATTTTTTCATTATCTTGAGCTTCGCCTTTTGCTAAAGGTTCGAAACTATCTGGACTTAATTTTAATTTTTCTTCCATTACTTATTCCCTCCATTTCCTTCAAGTCTAATACGTGGATCAATCAATCCATAGATGATGTCAGTAATTAAAATAACTACTACCAATCCGATTGAGAAGACCATTGTTACCCCCATAATAGTTGGGTAATCATTAGTCATAATTGACTTAACAAATTGTTCACCAATTCCTGGAATGTTAAAGATATTTTCGATAACCATAGAACCTGTCATTAAAGCAACTGTGTAAGGTCCTAATAATGTAACTAATGGAATCAAACTGTTTCTTAATGCATGGTGATAAACCACTTCAAATTTACTTAAGCCTTTTGCTTTAGCCAATTCAATATAATCAGAGTTCAATACTTCAACCATACTTGTACGGATAAAACGAGCTGTTTCAGCTAATGGTCCTACCCCTAAAGCAATTGTTGGTAAAATTGTATTGGAGAATTGACCCCAACCTGCAATTGGGAACCAGCCCAATTTCAAAGCGATATAATATTGTAACAAAATAGCTAACACGAAGTTTGGTACAGATTTACCAATAATCGCAATTACTGTTGCTCCTGTATCAGCCCATGTATTATGCTTGATAGCTGCAGCTGCACCTAGAATTACACCGAAGAAAACTCCGAAGATCATTGCTTGTAAACCTAGTTGCATTGAAGCACCTAAACGACTAGAAATTAAATATGCTACTGGTTGGTTACTATATTGGAAAGAAGTTCCAAAATCACCATGGAACATACCAAAAATGTAAATCAAGTATTGTTCCCAAATAGGTTTATCCAAACCATATTGTTTGTTCATTATTTCAATTTGTGAAGCTGTCATTTTAGCTTGGTTCGTATATGGTGTTCCGGGCATCAATTTCATTAAGAAGAATGTGATTGTCGCAACCAGGAACAATGTTAATAGCATATACAAAACACGTTTTAATAAGTATTTACGCATATCAATTAGTCCCTTCATTCTATTATTTAAATTAAAAAAATCTCATAAATAACTGTGGGGTAAAATAAAATCGGTGACTAAATCTAAATCTAGCCCCCGATTTATTAAATAATTTTAGAACTAAACTTCTATAAATTATTTTGCGATGTAGGTATCCTTGAAGTTCAAGTTAGCACCTGCTGTATTGTAGATGATACCTTTAACTTTATCATTTACCATCCATGCTTGGTTTCTGTAGTAAAGTGGTGTTACACCTTGATCTTGAAGTAAGATCTTTTCAGCTTTTTCTAGATCACTCCAACGATCACTTGCAGAACTAGCATTCTTAGAAGCAGCGATCAACTTGTCATATTCAGCATTGCTCCACTTACCATTATTTTGTTCGTTGTTTGATGTAAACAAGTCTAAGAATGAGATAGGATCAGCGAAGTCTGCACCCCAAGCTGATAATACTACATCGAAATCACCGCTTGTTGAACGGGATATACGTGTCTTAAATGGAACTGTTTGTGTATTAACTGTTACCTTATCACCAAATGCTTCTTTCAATTGACTTTGAAGAGCTTCAACAGACTTCTTAGCGGCATCTGTATCATCTGTCAAGATAGCAAATTCTAATTTGTCTTTACCTAATTCTTGTAAACCTTTGTTGAACAATTCTTTAGCTTTAGCTTTGTTGTATGTCATATCTGTCTTGTCAGATACAATGCTTTGGAAGTCTTTTCCATTAACTTTTGTCAATCCAACTGGTGTTACAGATGTAGCAGCTGTATTTTCACCACCAAGAACTTTTAAGTAGTCCTTACGATTGATAGCTAAAGAAATTGCTTTACGGATATTAGCGTTCTTAAATTCTTCTTTTGTTTGGTTGTATTGTAAGTAGAATGTTGTACTTTCGTGGAAGACTGTGTAGTTCTTTTGTCCCTTTAATTGCTTTGTTTGTTCAGCACTTAATAATGCACCATCTAACTTACCAGATTGATATAAGTTGTAACCTGTATTAGAATCCTTAACTACTTGGTAAGTAATCTTGTCTAATTTAACAGCTTTCTTATCCCAGTAATCATCGTTCTTAACTAATTTCCAGCTTAAGTTAGAACCTGTCCAACCTTCTTGCTTGAAAGGTCCGTCATAAACGAAGTACTTAGAAGCTGTACCATACTTGCTACCATATTTTTCAACAACTTTTTGGTTTTGTGGGAAGAATAATGGGAATCCCATCAATAACTTGAAGTATGGAATCTTCTTATCTAATGTAACAACTAACTTGTAGTCACCGTCTGCTTTAACACCTAATTCAGAAACTGACTTCTTACCTTCCATAATAGCGTCAGCGTTCTTAATACCACTGAATAGGTAAGCATATTGTGAACCTGTCTTAGGATTTACTGTACGTTGCCAGGAATATACAAAGTCTTTTGCGGTTACTTTATCACCGTTGGACCATTTTGCATCCTTACGTAAAGTAAATGTATATGTAAGGCCGTCTTTACTTACGGTTGTCTTTGTAGCAAGACCTGGTGTAATCTTACTGTCTTTTCCTAAACGATATAAACCTTCAGTAACATTGTTTAATTGGTTAAAACCAACAACGTCTGTTACTTTAGAAGGGTCTAATGTGGAAATTTCAGCACTGTCTTCCCAGTGAAGAGTTTTGCCGGAATCGCCGCTCTTTGATCCACAAGCAGCTAATGTGAATGCTGACACTGCTAAAGTAGCGCCAACTGCTAATAGCTTTTTAAACTTCATTTCATTTACCCCTTTCCTCAGTTAAAAAAGTTATCTTATATCATGGTTAGATTATATAATACTTACCGAAAAATTACAACATTTTAATTTTTCTTTTATAAATATATTTTTTTGCTATTAAATTGAAATCTGAATTATGCTCATCAAACACTATTCAAAACTTAAAACACCTTATAAATGCTGATATAAAGGCTATAAACATTGTCGTAATAATTCTAAAACAATGATAATTCAGATTAACAAAATTCAAATTTTCTCTTATTATTACGATTAAATTTTTTATTATGCTTTAAAAAAAGACACAATTAATTTTTTGTTCGTTCTAGTAAAAGCTAAAATTAGACTCTGTAAGAACTATATTTATTATCAAATTACGAATTTTAATAATAAAGCATCCCTATAAAAGCAACCTATATTTTTGTTAAATTACAATATTTCTCATAATACTATTAAATTGGTACAAAAAAATAGTCGCAATTGATGCGACTATTTTCTTCTATATTTAATTCTTTCCTTTTTGTCCATCTTTTCCATGTCTAATAAAGAAAATCAATGACAATAATAATAGAAATACTGCTCCGACTGATACTGAAACTCGTGTATCAGGGTTAACAAACATAAAGAGAACTATTATTACCAATGCAATGATTGCCAGATAATTAGATAATGGATAGAACGGCATCTTAAATGGATGTTCTTCTAGCATATGTGCATTTTGACGACGGAAACGTAATTCTGATAATAGAATTACAAACCAAGGTACTAATCCAGGTAATACACTGGAACTATAGACAATTACAAATAAGTTAGCTGAAGATTTACTAAAGATAGAAAGAACAATGTTCAAAATAAATCCAATCAAAATTCCACTTGATATTGTCAAAATAGCGATATTAGGTACCACATGTTTAGATAACTTACTAAAAATACTTGGTGCTTCTTTATCTACTGATAACTTAAATAACATTCTACTAGAACTATAAATCCCTGAGTTAGCCCCAGACATTGCAGCTGTAAGAACAACAAAGTTAATAATTCCAGCTGCACCAGCAATACCTACTTTAGTAAATGTTTCAACAAATGGTGAACCAACAGCAGCTAGTTGATTCCATGGATAAATTGTCACAATCACAAAAATTGCTCCAATATAGAAAATCAAAATTCTCCATACAATTGATTTTACAGATGCTACAATTGCATGTTTAGGATTTTCTGCTTCACCAGCTGTAATTCCTAGTAACTCAATCCCTTGATAAGAACCAACAATAATAGATAGAGAAAACATAAATCCTTTAAATCCACCTGTGAAAAATCCACCATGTTTCCAAAGGTTAGATAAACCAATTGCATGCCAGTTATTTCCTAATCCAAGGAAGATAACCATTAATCCAATAATTATCATTAAGATAATCGTAACAACTTTTATCATTGCAAAATAAAATTCCAATGTCCCATATGCCTTGGCAGATGCAAGATTTGCTAAAGTCAATGTTACGACAACCACCAATCCTGAAATCCAATCTGGTAAATGTGGCCACCAGAAATTCAGATATTGAGTAACAGCGATAACTTCACTAATTCCTACAACAATATATTGGAAAATATTGCTCCATTTTGTTAAATATCCAGCCAGTGGATGTATGTAGTTAGTTGCATAATCAGCAAATGATCCCGTTCCTGGTGTTATATAGATCATTTCTCCTAAAGCTCGCATAACCGCATATAGTAATACACCTACTACTGCATAAGCCAATAATACTGAAGGACCAGTCCATTTAATTGTAGATGTAGATCCCATGAATAATCCAACACCAATTGTTCCACCTAAAGCTATCATCTCCATCTGTCCTGATGATAGCGACCTATTCAGGCCCCCATTTATATTATCCTTATTTTTGCTCATATAGATTCCTCTTTTCCTTGCCAACTAAATTTCTACTCAGTTGGATCGTCTAAATACATAAAAAAGCCAACCATCCAACTTTTCTCACAATACATTTTTAGTTTGTGATTAGCTGATCTAGTTGACTTTGTATTTTGCATTCATTTTAATAATAGCATACCAAATTAACTCAACCAGCTTACACAGTGGTTGAGGTGGTGGTTGTATTCAATTTGTTATTATCATTGATATGTAAGTTAATCATCATTACAACCTCCAATTACATTTGAGTATACTATTAGAATACCATTAAAATAAAATGGGTGCAAGTTTTAATTTTTAAAGTAAAAGCCAACTACATACTATAGTCTCGGTATATAATTGGCTTCCATTTTTTATGCACGTGCTTTATATTCACCTGTTGTAGTGTTTATTACTAATGTATCTCCTACATTAATAAAGTCTGGAACTGTAACTACTAATCCTGTTTCCATTGTTGCTGGCTTACCACCACTAGCTGCTGTAGCACCCTTAATTGTTGGTTCAGTTTCAGTTACTTTCATTTCAACAGTTGTTGGCAATTCAATCCCAATTAATTCATTTTTACAAAAGTCTAGTTGAACTTCCATATTTGGCATTAAATACTTTTCTTCATTTGCTAATTGTTCTTTAGTTAATTCATATTGTTCATAAGTATCCATATCCATAAATACTTCAAGGTCGCCTTCACCATATAGGTATTGGGCATTTTTCTTATCAACTATGGCTAACTCTACTTTTTCAGAAGGACGCATGGTTGTTTGAACGATTGCTCCTGTTCGTACATCATTTAATTTCATTTGCATAACAGTATTTCCCTTACCAGGCTTGTGATGATTTGCTTCCAACACCTTAATAAGTTTACCGTTCATTTCAAAAATCATACCTTTTTTCAAGTTAATTGCTTCTACCATAATCTAATTTCTCCTATTCTTGTGATAATTTTATTGTTTAATTGTCACAAAATGATGGAGGCGACTGTGGTAAAGCGAATCCTCTTAGTGTCATAAAATTTCCTCGCTTTACTATTGTAATACTTCTGATTATACCGTAGTTTAGATTAACTTACATTAAATAGTCAGCTAAAACTTTTAATACTCCCGAATCATTATTATTAGGGGCGATTTTATCAGCTACCTTTTTCACTTCATCGCTACCATTTTCCATTGCATAGCTAAGTCCTGCAGCTTTTAACATCTCTAAATCATTTCCACCATCACCAAAAGCTACTAAATCATCTAAGGTTAAATTCCAACTTGCTAGCATTTTTTCTAATCCGACAGCTTTATTGACATGTGGCAAGATTAAATCAAAATTTCCAAAACCACTTGAAGTGGCAAAAACTCTTCCTGCAAATTTTTTGTTAATTTCATCAACCGTTGATAAAGTTTTTTCTTTAGGAACATCAACTGTAAATTTGAAAAATACATCATCAGGAAGTTGCCCGAAGCTATCAACAATTTTATGCTTAGGTAAATAATATTTCATCATCTTAACAAATTTTGAATCTGAATTCTTTTCTAGATATGCATTTTCTTTCCCACATAAAGCTGGTGTTAATTCTGGTCTTTGTGCCATAAACTCTACTAACTCTTCAACTAAACTTCGGTCCAATTGCTCATAGCTTAGATCTTTCCCATCATCTACCAAGTACATTCCATTCTCGGCAACGAAGGACATATCTTCCCAATATTCAGTAAAATCTAATCTCGTTCTTTCAAATTGATTACCACTAGCTACAATAAAATGAATATCCCTTTCTTTCATCTTATTTAATAACTCAGAAAATAATTTTTTATCATAGCTTTTATCATCTCTTAAAAAGGTTCCATCCATATCAATCGCTACAGCTTTAAAAGGTATCATCTAATAATCCCACCATCTCTAATCTATTTTATTATATTCTTCAATTTCAATATCATTTTCTGTTACTTTTAACTTAGTAATTGATCCATTCTGAGGATAGTTTTCTCCGACATTAATATTATCTCCATATTTGTCAGCCAAACTGGCAATTGTACTACCATGACATACCAATAAAACAGTTTCTCCATCTTTATGATTTTTTCTTAGATAGTCAAAGCCTGAATTTATTCTCTTCCAGTATGTCTTACTATCTTCACTTTCATGAAATGGATCAGTCTCATGCATAAAATCCTTAATCTCATCTAAAGGATACTTATTTACAAGTTCTTTAAATGAACCTGCTCCATGCGTTGCACCAATTAGCATCCAGGTTTGTGGTGAATCACTACCTTCAAAATAACCATACTTTTGTTCACGAAACTCCATCATTGCTTGTGGTTCTTTTAAATCACCTGATACTTTATTTTCACTCAAGATGTACTCACAAGTACGAATTGCGCGCATTGTATCTGAACTATATGCTTTATCAAACTTAATATTTTCTAGGATTTTACCTGTCCGCTTACCATCTTGAATTCCCTTTTCAGTCAACGGTGAATCTACCCATCCTTGCATCTTCTTATAACGATTCAATAATGTTTGCCCATGACGTACAATATAGACTGTTATTGCCATTTTATCACTTCCTAAATTTAAACTCATTGATTCTATTATATCACTTTTTAAAGCGGTTACTTTAGTTAATAAAATTTTACAAAATAAAAGACTAGAGAAATTCCCTAGTCATTAATTTTTATGCAATTTTTACCCTATTCAACATCAAAGAACTTATCATTACGGATATAGAGCTAAATGCCATTGCTAATCCTGCTAATTCCGGACTTAGAGTTAAACCAATGCCAGAAAAGATCCCTGCTGCCACTGGAATTCCCAAGCCATTATAGATAAATGCCCAGAATAGATTTAACTTAATGCGATTAAAAGTCTTTTCACTCATCATTAAAGCTTTAACTACATCTTCTAGATCATTTTTCACTAAAACAATGCCACCAGATTCAATTGCAATATCTGTTCCTGCTCCCATAGCAATCCCAACATTAGCGGTTGTTAAAGCTGGTGCATCGTTAATTCCATCACCAACAAAAGCAACATTTCTGCCTTGATCTTGTAGCATTTCAATGTGATGTGCCTTGTCTTGTGGTAAAACATCCGCTATCACTTCATCAATTCCTACTTCGTTGGCAATAACTTCTGCTACTTGTTGATTATCACCCGTTAACATAACTGTTTTTAGCCCACGTTTTTTCAAATCACTAATTGCCTTAGCTGAAGTTGCCTTTGGAATGTCTTGAATTGCAATTAAACCTATGACTTCATCATTTTTACCTACAACTACAACTGTCTTTGCTTCAGATTGCAAGTTCTTCATTTGTTCTTGTAGTTCTTGGGATATATTCCAATCCTCAATAAGCTTAGTGTTACCCACTACTACTCGTTGCTCAGCAATTGAGCCAGTAATTCCTTTCCCCTCAACTGCCTTAAATTCATTTACTTCAAATAATTCGAGTTGCTGTTCTGTTGCCTTATCCATAATCGCAGTAGCCAATGGATGTTCAGAATTTTTCTCTAAGCTAGCAGCAATTTGCAATACTTCGTCTTTATTACCGATAATATCTGTAACTTTAGGCTTACCCTCAGTAATTGTACCTGTTTTATCAAAGACTACGGTATCAATTTTATCGGTTGCTTCTAGTACTTCACCGTCTTTAATAAGAATTCCCATCTTAGCACTACGTCCAGTTCCTACCATTAGAGCTGTTGGAGTTGCAATTCCTAAAGCACATGGACATGCAATAATAACAACTGATACTGCAAATAATAATGAAGAAATATTGCTATTTCCTAAAAATACATACCATACTAAATAAGTAAGAATAGCAATAATTAGCACTACTGGTACAAAAATATTTGCAATCTTATCCGCTGTTTTTTGAATTGGAGCATGACTATTCTGAGCTTTTTTAACCATTTCAACAATCTGAGCTAACATTGTGTCTTTACCTACTTTGTCAGCTTTGAAAAGGAAAGTTCCAGTATTATTCAATGTTGAACCAATAACTTTATCACCCGCTTTTTTCGTTACTGGCATACTTTCACCTGTTATCATTGATTCATCTACTGTCGAACTTCCTTCGATTATTTCTCCATCTACAGCTATCTTTTGACCAGGTCTCACACGGATAACGTCGCCTACTTTTATATCATCTAATGGTACCATTTGAGATTTACCATCTACTATTACTTCAGCTTCTTTAACTTGTAAGTTTAATAATTTTTCAACTGAACTATTAGCATTGTTTCTCATCTTTTCTTCAAAAACTTGACCTAACAGGATAAATGTTATAACAAAAGCTGCACTCTCAAAAAACACATCTTGGCCTGTAAACATCGCATAAATACTATACACATAAGCTGTAGCTGTTCCAATTGCTACCAATGTATCCATATTAGCATGATGATTTTTAAAAGCCGCCCATGCACTATGAAGGAATGGTCTTGCTGAAATTGCCATTATAATTGTTGTTAAAATAAACATTGTATAGGTATGTCCTGGCAGCATCCAGCCAAATGGCTTTAATATCATTTCGAAAAACATTGGTAATGAGAATATCAATGAAATCCAAAATCTTGATTTAATCGTCATTACTCAATCACTACCTTACCCTTAAACATGTTCATGCCACAAGCAAAATCAACTTCACCAGCTTTACTTGTATCTAATTCAAATTCTTGTGGTTCATTTAATGGTAAATCTTGTTGCTTAACATTCAAAGCTGGGATATTTAATTGATCTAGACATCCTTTGTCACTGATTCGATTAAACACTAATTTAACTGGTTCTCCAACTTTAACCTTAACTTCACTTGGTTTGTATCCACCATCTACTGTTATTTCTACTTTATTCATATTTGATTCCTGCTTTCTATTTAATAATTACTTTTCCATGAAACATGTTCATACCACAGGCAAAACCATATTCTCCTGCTTTATCAGTATTAATTTCTATTTTAGTATTTTCATTCTCCGGCAACATCTTGCTGATACCAAAATCAGAAAATACGACTTGTTCCAAACAACTAGAAGGATCTTTACGGTAAAAATTAATTACCGCTGGAACTCCCTTTTTAAGTACCACTGTTTCTGGCGAATAACCACCGTCAACTTTAACTGTAACTTCTTGAACATTATCTGCAACATCAGCTGTAACAGCCTCTTTTTCATGTTTTCCAAAAAACCACCATGAAATAAAACCGATTAAAGTAATCCCTATTACTAAGACAATAATTTTTGTAATCATAGGCTCACTCCTTTTTAATTTACATTTGTAATCACAACTATATATTAATCCTAAGAATTATAGTTGTCAATAAAAGAAAAATATACTGGCCTAAGTTTTTACCTATGCCAGTATATTTTTCTTAATCTATGATACTCGATATTAATCGGGTAATATTTTCAGTTGTTCTTTCTACGTTTTGTGGACCTTTTTCTAAAGATTCTTCTATACTTTCAGCTTTATCTACAATTCCAAAAATTGCAGATATTCCTATATCGTATAGGTCTTCAATTCTTTCTCCTAAATATCCTGCTTCAGCAAAAACTGGTTTATGATACTTTTTAGCAACTTGTGCGACTCCAAATGGTGTTTTTCCATATTTAGTCTGGAAATCCATTCCACCTTCACCAGTAAATACGTAGTCTGCGTTAGATATTTTTTCTGCTAAATTAACTGTATTAGCTACTACTTCCACACCAGATTGTAACTTAGCATCCAAGAATGCTATTAAACCAGCTCCTAAGCCTCCTGCAGCACCACTGCCTGCAATGTCTTTTACATCTTTATCTAGATCCTTTCTTAATATCTCGGCATAATGTGATAATCCTTTATCCAATAATTCAACTTCATCCTGAGTTGCCCCTTTTTGTGGTCCAAATACTGCTGCAGCACCATTTTTACCAGTTAATGTATTTTCTACATCGCTAGCAATAATGAAGTTTACATTTTTGATTCGTTTATCCATGTTTTCCGTTGAAATTTTATCAATCTTAGTAAGACCTCTACCAGTTGGCTCAACATTAATTCCGTATTTATCAGTAAATTTTACCCCTAAGGCTTGGGCCATACCTATACCGCCATCAACGGTTGCACTTCCACCAATTCCTATAATAACAGTTGATACTCCCTTATCTAGTGCTGCTTTTATTAATTCTCCAGTACCATAAGTAGTAGTTGTCAGAGGATTTCTATCTCTAGGTTCTACTAACATTAATCCACTTGCTTGAGCCATCTCAATTACAGCTGTCTTCTCATCACCTAAAATTCCATAGTACGCCTTTACTTTCTGTTCAGGTAAAGGTCCTTGAACTTCAAGATACTCTTTATGACCATTTGTAGCATCAACTAAAGATTCCACTGTACCTTCTCCACCATCTGCCATTGGTACATGTATAATTTCTGCATCGCTAAAAACCTTTTTTATACCTTTTTCCATAGCAACGCATACTTCTTTAGCCGTCATGCTTTCTTTAAAAGAATCTGGTGCTAACACAAATTTCTTCATAATCATTACCTCACTAATTTAAATAATACCACCATTTTTGAAGCTATCTTAAAAAACGTAAATCTTTATTCTCCATACTTAATTATTTTAGTTAAACAATAAGATCTTCCAAATAATTAATATTCTTAGTCTGCTTATTCTTTCGTCTCGATTTTCTTTCTCAATATCTATTTTCCTTGAAAATATGATTGTTGAATGGTTTAATTTGATTAACGAATAAGATGTAGGAAGGACTTTTATTATGACTAAAGAAGAAAAAATGGAACAAATCAAGCTCAGTTTTGAAAATCTATCTCAACTATTCGAAGTATTAGGCGATCAAAATCGACAACATCTCATCTATACTCTCTTTTCTCTTCCTTGCAAGTCCAAAGGTGGTGTCCGCGTTGGAGAGATTACAGAAAAGACACACCTTTCTCGACCTGCTGTTTCACACCATTTAAAACTACTGAAACAAGTTGGAATTGTCGGTATGAGAAAAGAAGGTACTAAGAATTTCTATTATTTGGAAACTAATACTCAACAATGGCATGATCTTTCCAAATTATCACAAGATATCATCTCTTTGATTCAAGAAATCAACTTGGAGGGCAACAATTAATGAAAAAGATATTAATTATTCTAACTAACACCAGATACTATGGTAATAGTAAAGATAAGACAGGTTTGTGGTTAGCTGAAGCTGCTGAATTTGTCTATAAAGTGCAAGAACATGGCTATCAAGTTGATTATGCCAGTGTTAATGGTGGAGAAGTTCCTCTAGATCCTCGTAGTTTAAAAAGTACTTATCGTTCTAAAGAGATTGATGAAATTTATTATTCTAATGATTTTCAAAATCGCGCTTTAAAACACAGTTTAAAAGTTTCTGATCTTGATCCTCAAGACTATTTTGCAATTTACTATACTGGAGGTCATGGAGTATTATGGGATTTTCCTAATCAACCAGCCCTTAGCTCTATAACTAATAGCATCTTTAAGCAAGGTGGATTCATTATGTCAATCTGCCACGGATTAGCTGGACTCGTTACAATTAAAGATGATCAAGGTAATTATTTAATCAATAACAAGAAGATCACTGGCTTTACTAACTTTGAAGAAATTCTCAGTGGCAAATTATTTAAAGTACCATTTCTAACTGAAAACCAAGCTAAAAAAGCCGGAGCTAAATTTGTTCAAAAAAGACCCTTTGCTAGTTTTGCTGTTCAAGATGGACAATTTATTACGGGTCAAAACCCTATGTCTGGCTTCGCTGTTGCAGACCTTTTAATAAAAAATTCCCCTAAACATTGAATCTTATCTCTTTTAAGCAAATGACCATAGCCTTCATTTGCTTATTTTTATGGTCAGAAAATTCTCTATGTTATAATTAGACCGTAGAAAATATATTTAAGGGAGGCGTTTATTTTGCAACAAATTCGTTCAGATTTGCAATTTATCGATCACTATATCAATGTTTTCAAACGTAGTTGGGGAAGCTACTTGTTTTTCTTTTTAGGGATTAATTTGTTTATTGAGGCAATTGTTATCCCCATTTTTACGTTTTTAACTAGTTGGATTTTAAAGCTAAGTCATATTCCATATGTTTCATATACTAATATTTTAGAAATTATCACTCATCACCCTGTTGGATCATTTGCTCTCATTTTAGAATTAGTTCTGATAGTTGGTGTAATTTTCTTCCAGTTTACATTTTTACTAACAGGTATTACTAATATTTCTAGGGATAATTTTTCACTTAAAGAAGTTTGGTTTACTTCTTGGGAACGTTTAATTCAACTTCGACCAACAAGTATTCTATTCTTCATTGGATATTTTATCCTTATTATGCCTTTTGCTAATTTAATTTTTAAAACACCTTTACTGAATAAAGCAAAGATTCCAGCATTCATCGTTGATTTCTTATTAGTTAAATGGCAATTTGCCTTATTACTTGCAGTTGCTTATCTTATCGTCTTTTACCTAGGACTCAGATTACTGTACACTTTGCCGTTAATGATTATTCAAAATTATCATACTCGCGAAGCTGTATCTAAAAGTTTTAAGTTAACTAGACATCAAAATCTTGCTAATCTTCGTAGGATGGCTGTTATCTCTATTTATTTTGGCGCTATTACTGCGGTCGGATATTTACTAGTCTTACTTCTCCAAGTGGGATTTGACAAACTTCCTAAGCCTTTTGACTTAATTATGGCTATTATCATGCTGGCAATTATCCAGATTTTTAGCACTTTTATTGCAACAATTGTTAGTTTTCTCTTACTTCAAATGACTTTACCAACTGAAGTATTTAAGGGACATCCTACTTTTTACCATAGTAATCGTATCAATCAACGTAAGAAAAAGATCAGAATTACTACTGTTATTTTGATTGGCTTCATTGCATTACTATCACTAACCAATGATTACTTTTATTTACATAGTAATAATATCCCACCCCTTCGCATCTCACATCGCGGTGTTGATGACGGTAATGGTGTACAAAATACAATTCCAGCTATGGCTGCTACTATTAAAGAACATCCAGATTTTATCGAAATGGATATTCATGAAACTAAAGATCATCAATTTGTCGTTATGCATGACGAAAATCTTAAAAATCTTACTGGCGTCAACAAAGCTCCTTATCAGTTGACTCTATCTCAAATTACTAAATTAGTAGCTCATGAGAATGGTCATGCTGCTCACGTTGTAAGTTTTGACGATTATTTAGCTTATGCTAATAAGCATCACCAAAAATTGTTAATTGAAGTTAAAACTACTCCACACGATTCAAAAGATGTCGTTGATATCTTTTTGAAAAAGTATAAGAAAAATATTTTGAAACATCATCACGAGGTTCATTCCTTAGATTACAATGTTGTTAAACAAATTAAAGCTAAAGCTCCTAAAATATTTGTAAGTTATATCTTGCCTTATAACTTCACCTATCCTCAAACATCTGCCAATGCATATAGTATGGAGCAATCAACATTAAACGATTCTTTTATTGTTGATTCTCTCTTTAATCAACAAAAAGTATATGCTTGGACAGTTAATACTGACAGTGAAATGGATAGAATTTTGTGGTTAAATACTGATGGTATTATTACCGATAATTTGTCAGCTTTAGATAGTAAAATAAATGATTTTTATCATGATCCTTCTTATGCTGATATGCTTTTCAATTACATTACGGTTATTCCTTATAGCAATTCAATAACTAGTGAGGCCAGTGTGTAAGCGTAAGTTCGACAAAACAATAAGTGTCATATATCAAGTTTTTGTTAACTTAATATATGACACTTTCTTTTTTGATACAAATTTTCTATATTGATGTAGTTGTTAAACCTTGTTGAAAATTTACAGGAACCATTATTCGTGATGCTTCTCTTTCTGAATTTCCCTTTATTTGTTTATCAAGTATTTCAGTTGCTTTATTTGCTATCTGTTGAACATCCTGTCTAATAGAAGACACAGTTAATTTTGTATTAGGATATATTTTACTACCATCAAAGCCTATAATTTGAACTTGTTCTGGTACTTTTATTTTCTCTTCATCTAGCTTTTCTTTTATGTGAATAGCAACCTCATCAGAATAAGCAAATATTCCCAGCTTTCCAAAATCTGCTTCTTTATCTTTTACTGACTCTGATAGCTGGTTTAAAAATTTATGAAAGTCTTCAGTATTTTTAGAAGATGGAACATCTAGAATGCTATAATGTATTCCTAAATTATTACACTGATCTATAAATCCAGACTTTCTAGCAATCATTGGTGAAAATTCTTCATGTAATGTACCAGCATATATTGCACTAGTTACTCCTCTTTTATGAAATTCAGATGCTGCAATTTTACCACCATCATAATTATTAGATGTTACTAATGGAAACATTCCTGTATCATCTTTTTCTATTGATACTAATGGAATATTAGCTGGAACATGGCTATTTAAATCAGAGTAAGAAATTGATATTATCCCTGCTACTCTTTGCTCTTCAGCCATTTTTACATATGATTTCTCTTTAGAATAATTATTTTCAGAAACACTGAGTATTAATTTATATCCCATATCATTTAAATATTGTTGTACCCAAAATGTTAATTCTGAAAAAAATGGAGACCAAACTGTAGGTAAAACAAAAACTACATATTTAGATTCACTAGTTTTCAGTGCCCTAGCAGCTGCATTTCTTACATAATGCAACTTTTCAATAGATTGTCTGACTTGTTCTTCGACTTCAGGTCTAACTTTTTTCCCATTAATATAATTCGAAACTGTTGCCACAGATACATTAGCATCTTTAGCTACATCTTTCATATTAACCAATTATATAAGCTCTCCCTTCATAAGGCTCCAGGTAAGTTGTCACATCCCCTTCAAAGTCAGCGCTGTCATAGTTACTTATTAATAATTTCATTGCTTTATACTCTTTTGGAATATCGAATTTAATTCTTTTATCCGAAAATGAACAAATCACCAAGATTTTCTCCCCATTATTATTTCTAGTAAAGGTTATAATATCAGAATCTGTTAAATCTAGCAATTTACAATCGCCATTTATCAAAATATCGTTACTCTTTCTTAATGAAATTAATTCTTGGTAAAATTTGTAAATGGAATCTTTATTTAATAAATCTTTTTCCACATTAATATTTTTATAATTATTATTTATTCGTATCCATGGTTGTCCATCAGTGAAACCTGCATTTTTGCTAGCATTCCATTGCATAGGTGTCCTACTATTGTCTCTTGTCTTCCTGTTAACCATATCTAAGGCTTTTTCGCTTGATATACCCACTCTTGTCAAAAAATCATATGTATTGTGCGCTTCTAAATCTTTCATATCATCTATAGACTGAAAATCCACATTAGTCATACCTATCTCTTCACCTTGATAAATAAATGGTGTCCCACGTTGAAATAATGTTAGCATTGCTAACATTTTTGCTGACTTTTCTCTATACTTTTTGTCATTTCCAAATCTTGAAACTATTCTAGGTTGATCATGATTTCCTAAATAATTAGAATTCCATGTAAGATTTTCTTGCCAATGGTTTATACTTTCTCTTAAATCACTCATCTTAAATGATACATCAGAATATCTACCATACTTACCATAGTCTACATGCATATGCTCAAATTGAAAGATCATATCTAATTCATTTGAATCTAAAAATTTGGATCCTTCTTCCGTATTTGTATGAGGAGTTTCCCCAATTGTTATAAGATCATATTTACTTAATACTCTTTCATTCATTTCTTTTAAATATCTGTGAATATTATTTCCATTGGCTATTCCATAATAATATGCGCCATATTCTTTATTATCTACCACTGGTGCATTTGTAAATTTTTGAGGTTTAGATATAAAGCTAATAGAATCCATTCTAAACCCATCAATACCCTTTTCTGTCCAAAAAGACATCATATTATAAATTTCATTTCTTAATTCTTTATTATCCCAATTTAAGTCTGGTTGTTCTTTAGCAAATAAGTGTAAATAGTACTGATCTCTTTCTGGAACATACTCCCATGCTGATCCTCCAAATGCGGAACCATGATTTGTTGGTGCTGACCCATCAGGTCTAGGATCACGCCAAATGTAGTATTCACTATATTTATTATCTTTACTTTTCTTTGATTCTTGAAACCACTTGTGCTGATCAGAAGTATGATTTACTACTAAATCCATCACAATTTTTATATTATAGTCATGTGATTTTTTTATTAGCTCCTCCACATCTTCCATTGTTCCGTAGATATTATTTATACTTTGATAGTTTGAAATATCGTATCCATTATCAACTAGTGGTGATTCAAAAATTGGAGTTAGCCATAAAATATTTACTCCTAATTCTTTTAAGTAATCTAATTTTTGAATTACTCCCTGTATATCTCCTATACCGTCATCATTAGTATCATTGAAACTTTGAACATAAATTTCATATACTACACCTTTCTTTTTCCAATCATTCATCTTCCTCATCCTCACCTACTATCGCTAAAGATTCATTAACATAAATAATTTGTTTTCTAGATTCTTCAATAATTTCATTTATTCTTTTTTCTGATATATATGAATCCTTAGGTTCCATCGTTATTGCCATTGCAAGGGATAAATTCATTCCTGCAATTAAATGCACATGTTCTTTATTGAAAATATTTTCTACAAATTTTTGATTTACAGACCCTGCCATTAAATCTGTCAAAATAATGTATTCGTCATCTTCATTATAGTCTTTAAAAACATCTCTAATTGTATCTTCAATTGGTTTATTATCTACATAGGCCGTAATAACTGTTAACTTCAATCCTTCTCCTTCGAAAAATCTAAGTGTTTCTGCTATCCCAGCTGCCAGTGTAGAATGACTTGCTATAATTATATGTCTATTCATCTATTTATCTCTCTTTCTCTTAACATTTATGCAGCTATACCTAAAATCCCCGTTGCTGCACCAATCAAACAAATTAGGATAATTAATAAAATAATTCTAGTTGGTGTCCATGATTTCTTCCCTAAAAGCCAATACACTAATAATGCTAAACAAACTGGAAGTAATCCTGGCATGATTTTATCAAATATTCCTTTTTGCAAGGACAAAGAAACTTTACCCGTAGCAAATTTTAATGGTGTATAAACTTTTACAACTGCTGGTACTAATGATCCAACCACCATCAATCCCATGATTGAAATTGCATCTGTAAATACATTAATTTTTTCTCCAAGCGTAGTAATTAATTTTGTTCCTGACTCATATCCTAAATTGAATAACCACATTTTTAGCCAATAAAAAGCTATATACATTAACATCCATAAAACTGCTCCAACAGCATTTTTTTGAAGTGCCATATACCCTGCAATAGATCCCATAATAGTTGGAATTAATATCCAAAATACAGAATCACCTACACCTGAGAGAGGACCCATTAATGATGTTTTTAGAGATTGAACAGCATCTTTAGCTTCAATACCATCCTTCTCTTCCATCGCCAAAGGTGCCCCTAAAATTACATTTCCCATTTGTGGAGTTACATTAAAATATTTATAATGATTATCCATTGCATCAATATATTCATCATCATTAGAATAAATCTTTCTTAAAGCCTTTCTCATTGAAAATGCAACAGATGGTGCCTGTTGGGATTCATAGTTATACCCTAATCCTGCAGAAAAAATCCATCTTCTAAACATATTTTTTCTTTCTTTTACCGTTAATTTATTATTACTCATCAAAATCATCTCCTTCATCATTAACAATATCTTGCTCTGCTGTAGCTACCGTACTATTTGTCTTTTGAATATTTTTCATATATACAGCATAAGCTGCAGCTCCACCCAATAAGGCAATTCCTAGTACTGGAACTTTAAGGTATGCAGCAGCAACAAATCCAATGATTAAATATGTTAAATATTTTTTTACTGGCATGTATCTCAACAACATTCCAATACCTACAACAGGTAACATACCACCAGCTATTTGCAAACCATTAGTAAACCAAGTTGGAATTACATTTAATATAAGTTTTACAATTGGTGTTCCAAAGAGTACCACTAAAGTTACAGGAATTACATATTTAAGCATCCATGTTACAACTGTTAAATAAAATACTGCATCAATTTTTTTGAACTTTTTCTCATGTAATAATCTTTGAGCCCAATGTGCATAGAAGTTATTAATAATCTTTAAAACTACATCTAATTGAAGCGTTAACATTCCTACGGGTAATCCTACTGCAATGGCCGTTCCTGTACTTGCCCCAGTCCTAATTGCTAAATAAATGCTAACAATCGTAGCGACTCCATATTCAGGAACTGAAGAGCCTCCAATACCTGCTACACCCAATGACATTAATTGAAGTGTTCCTCCTATCACTAAACCAACACTTACATTTCCCATTACTAACCCTACAAGTAATCCTATTGTTACTGGCCAGTTACCTGTTATTTGGTTTCCTGTTCCATTATCCCAAGCCATGTATGCTGCGATTAATATTACTAAAATATCTTGTAAAAAATGTGGCATATTATTATTCCCCTTTCTTCAATAAATCATCTAGCAGAATTTTTTCATCATCAGGTGTATACTGTGCATATATCTTTACACCTAACTCTTGGATTTTTTTCAAATCTTCAATTTCCTTATCATCCATGGCAATCCTGGAAGTAAAAGATTTCCTATCGTTTTCTTCAAACATAGCTCCTAAGTTGACTGCTGGTATTTTCACACCACCCCTGATCATATTTAATAATGTCTCCGGTTCTTTAACCAGAATGAAAACAGCATGTGAATCATATTTCCCATTATTAAAATTAGTTATAGCCTTTTCTTCATCAATGATTGACATTCCTGTTCCTGCAGGCTTGCTCATTCTCATAGTTGCCTTTATCATTTCATTTTTACTAATTTCATTATCTACTACCATATATCTTTTAGGATGTAATTCTCGGTTCCATTGATTTACTGTAACACCGTGTACTAACCTTTCATCAACCCTAGCTAAAACTACTGTCATTTTTCTTCCTCCTAGTATAACGTTTAAATTAATTCTTTTTATTTGTTGTTATTTTAACAATTTATAAACTTTAAACGTTTCAAGTTTTGTTACAATTATTATTATAATCCTTCGTTTTTAAATTGCAAGCGTTTTTATAAATTATATTTTTTTGTTTGTAAGCGTAACAATTGACAGCTAACTTTTCGTAAGTTATAATTCAAGTAACTTATTTGTCGGAGGTAATACTAAATGTCTAATGAATATCAAGTAAAAACAGATATTTGTTGTTGTGGATTGTGCCCTATGCCATCCACCATTTAGTATGCATGTATTCTTTTGGTAGATATCAAGGGCACAGGACAATTTCATTTTGTTCTGTGTTTTTTTATTGTTTTAAATACATAAACTGATAAAATAAGTGAAAATTTTGGTGTAGAAAGAAGTGGAAAGAATGTCGCGGCAACCATTAAAAATCGGAATTTTAAATCTTATGCATGATAAAGAAGATACTCAAAAAAGATTTTCTAGAGTCTTAAGAGATACAGGTGAAAATTTAGAAATAACTTATTTTTATCCTGTTAACCATTATAAGAATCGTGAAGTTCCAGAATTAGTGGCTAAAATATCTCAACCATTAGATTTAAAATTAGTTCGTCAGATGGATGCTTTCATCATTACAGGTGCACCCTTAGAAAAATTACCATTTTCAGATATTACCTATCTTGATGAATTACAGGGACTAATGGATACTCTAGAAAAGCAAAATATCTCTCAACTCTATGTTTGCTGGGGTGGTATGGTTGCTCTTAATTACTTCTACGGCATTCATAAAGAAATGTTAGATGCTAAACTTTTTGGTATTTATCCACAAAAAATTACTAACCAAAGTAATTTACTTAAGGGTTTAACTAATGGTTTCTTGGCACCGCATGCACGTTACGCTGAAATGAATAAAGATGACATTCTTTCATCTAAAGACTTAATTATTAATGCTTATTCATCAACCGGACATTTATTCTTAGTGTCTGCAAAAAATAAGCCACAACACTTCTTATTCTCACACCTAGAATACGGTCCTAATGCCTTTATAAAGGAATATCACCGCGAATTAAATGCTCGAGGAGGTGATGCTGTTGGCTTGGCAAAACCAACAGGATACTTTAAGGATGATAATAATATGAGCCAACCCCAATTTACTTGGGAAAATACACAAAAAAAATTCTTTAAAAATTGGATTACTGCAATAACTAATCATTAAGGAGGACTCCCTATGTCAAAAATTTATAATTCTATCTTAGATACTATTGGAAATACACCTATCGTGAAATTAAATCATGTTGTACCTGAAAATGCTGCTGATGTTTATGTAAAACTTGAATTCTTTAATCCTGCAGGTTCAGTTAAAGATCGAATTGCTTTAGCAATGATTGAAAAAGCTGAAAAAGATGGCATTTTAAAACCAGGTGATACTATTGTTGAACCAACTTCTGGTAATACTGGTGTTGGTTTATCTGCAGTAGCTTCTGCTAAAGGCTATCATTTAATTATTACTATGCCTGAAACTATGAGTGATGAACGTAAAAAATTAATGCGTGCTTATGGCACTGAACTTATTCTCACACCAGGATCTGAAGGTATGGCAGGCTCCATTGCTAAAGCTGAAGAATTAGTTCAAACTAAAGGTTACTTCATGCCTATGCAATTTAAGAACTTAGCTAATCCTGAAATTCATGAACTTACAACTGGTAAAGAAATTGTTGCTGCTTTTGGTAGCGATAATTTACCAGACGCATTTGTCGCTGGTGTAGGTACTGGTGGTACTCTAACTGGAATCGGTCGTGCTTTAAAGAAGGCTTCTTCAGACGTCAAAGTATATGCTCTTGAACCTTCTGAATCTCCACTACTCAAAGAAGGCAAAAAAGGTGCACACAAAATTCAAGGTATCTCTGCTGGCTTTATCCCTGATACTTTAGATCGTGAAATTTATGATGATGTTGTAGAAGTTTCAAGCGATGAAGCATTTGAAACTGCACGTGAAGTTGCTAAAAAAGAAGGTTTCCTACCTGGTATCTCTGCTGGTGCTAACATTCATGGCGCTATTGAATTAGCTAAAAAATTAGGTAAAGGTAAGAAAGTTATTACTGTTGCTCCTGACAATGGTGAACGTTATCTTTCTACCACTTTATATCAATAAAATATAATACAAAAAATAATAATCGCTAAAGATTACGTAATTAAAACGTTAATCTTTAGCGATTATTTTAGTTTAGAGGTAAGTACTTTATAATGAGCTGAATATGAAAAAATTTGAAATCCCCCTATACTAT